>Ga0182737_1001774_pt1 | contig 19909 bp, 16 predicted proteins | sample eDN5th30CBELigOP_FD_128878 | JGI IMG/M metagenome (GOLD analysis project Ga0182737, IMG submission 128878) | Enriched Organic Plus compost microbial communities from Emeryville, California, USA - eDNA 5th pass 30_C BE-Lig OP (version 2) (version 2) ...
CCGACAGGATGGCCTTTTCGGACGAGCCGTAGCCCACGCCCAGGTTGATCATGCCGGTGGGCTTTTCCTTGACGTCGACGTTGACGTCGACCTGGTCGGGCGAGCCCGGCACCGGGTCGGTGGCGACGTTGACTTCGCTGAAGTAGCCCAGGCGGTCGATGCGGTCGCGCGAGATCTTCAGGTCGCCCGAATCGTACCAGGCGGCCTCTTCCTGGCGCATTTCGCGGCGCACCACTTCGTCGCGCGTGCGAGTGTTGCCGCCGATCTGGATGCGGCGCACGTAAACGCGGCGGCTGGGGTCGACGTAGAACGTGACGTCGGCCTCGTGCTTGGCGCGATCCAGCGTGGGGTTCGGGTTGACGTTGGCGAACGCGTAGCCCAGCTCGCCCAGGTAGTCGGTGATGGCCTTGGAGGAATCGTTGGCCTTGGCGGCCGAGAAGGTCTCGCCTTCCTTGACCTGCACCAGGTCGTTGATTTCCTTGTCCAGGCCCAGCAGGTTGCCGGCCAGCTTGACGCTGCGCACCTTGTACGGCTCGCCCTCGTGCAGGGTGACCGTGATGTAGATGTCTTTGCGGTCGGGCGAGATGGTGACCTGCGGCGGTTCGACCGAGAATTCCAGGTAGCCCTGGTCCAGGTAGAACGAGCGCAGGCGCTCGATGTCGCCTTCGAGTTTTTCGCGCGAGTACTTGTCGGTATTGGTGTACCAGGTCAGCCAGCCCGGCGTGGTCAGGTCGAACAGGTCGAGCAGGTCGCCTTCGGAGAACGCCTTGTTGCCCACGATGCTGATCTGGCGGATCTTGGCGACCTCGCCTTCGAACACGTCGAAGCTGACCCCGACCCGATTGCGCGGCAGCGGCGTGACGGTGGAGGTGACCTCGACGCCGTACTTGCCCTTGCCCAGGTATTGTTCCTTGAGTTCGAATTCGGCGCGCTCGAGCATCGACTGGTCGAAGATGCGGCCTTCGCCGAAGCCCACCTGCATCAGCGACTTGGTGATGGCCTTGGAGTCGAACTCGCGCATGCCGTTGAACGTGACGGACGCGATGGTGGGCCGTTCCTGGACCACGACCACCACGACGTCATTGTCGGTCTGGATGCGCACGTCGCTGAAAAACCCGGTGCCGTACAACCGGCGCACGGCCTCGGTGGCCTCGGCCTCGGTGAATTGCTCGCCGACCTTCACCGGCAAGTAGCCGAACACCGTTCCCGCATCGGTGCGCTGAATGCCTTCCACGCGGATATCCCGCACGACAAAAGGGTCGAATGCGTGAGCCAGGGCCGGCAGGAGCAGCGCGGCGAGCAGGCTCGGCATGACGCCCTTTTTGTGATGAAACATCCGAAAAGACATGTCCTTGGCTATCCTAGGTCGAGCAAATGGCGGAAGATTTTATTCGATCGCCGGTCAGGTGAACAGGCGGGCGAAATCGTTGAACAACGCCAGCCCCATCAAACCGGCCAGCAGGCCGATGCCGGCGCGCTGCCCGATATCGATCCAACGGTCGGGCGGCGGGCTGCCGCGCACAATTTCGACGAGATAGTACAGCAGATGCCCGCCGTCCAGCATCGGTATCGGCAACAGGTTGAGTACGCCCAGGCTGATGCTGATCAGCGCCAGATAGGCCACGTAGGCCGCGATGCCGATGCGCGCGGTCTGGCCGGCGTAATCGGCGATCGTGACCGGGCCGCTGATGTTGCGCCACGAGACCTCGCCGATCACCATGCGGCCCATCATGCGCAGCGACAGCCAGGCGGTGTCCCAGGTACGCACGGCCGCGCGGCCTATACTCTCGAACACACCGTAACGTACGGTCACCATGGGCAGGTCGCCGCCCAGTTGCACGCCGATGCGGCCGATGGTCTGCCCCTGCTCGGTCTCGGCGCGCGGCACGACGGTCAACGAGACGCGCGCGCCCTCGCGCAACAGCGTCAGGGCCAGCGGCTGGCCGGCATGCTGCTGGATGATATGCACCAGTTCGCCGGTATCCGGGTCGCGGACCTCGCCCGCCCCGACGATGCGGTCGCCGTCGCGCAGCCCGGCGCGCTCGCCCTCGCCGCCCGCCACCACGCCGCGCACGACGGGCTTGGGCTGGGCCAGGCGCAGCCCGGTCTCGGCCAGGGGGTCGCCTTCGGCCGGATCCAGGCGGTTGCCGGGCACGCGCAGCGCCCGTTGCCGGGCGGCGCCGTCGGCGGTGCGCACGTCGACCTGGGCCTGGCCGCCGGTGGACAGCACGTCGAGCAGGCGCCAGCGCGCGTCGTTCCACGAGGCGACCTGGCGGCCGTCGACGGCCAGGATGCGATCGCCCGGCTGGAAACCGGCCTGCGCGGCCGGCGTGCCGGCGGCCGGCGAACCGACCACGGCGGCCGGCTCTTGCGTGCCGGCCAGGTTCAGGCCGGCATAAAGCATGACCGCCAGGGCCAGGTTGAACAGCGGGCCGGCCGCCACGATGGCAATACGGCGGCCGACCGGCTGGGTATTGAACGACTGCGCCGCCACGGCGCGCGAGGCCCCGGGCGGCGGATCGTCCTGCATCTTGACATAGCCGCCCAGCGGGATGGCCGACACGGCCCATTCGGTGCCCTGCCGGTCGACCCGGCGCAGCAGCACCTTGCCGAATCCCACGGAAAAGCGCAGCACGCGCACGCCGCACAGGCGCGCCACCCAATAGTGGCCCAGCTCGTGAAAGGTGATCAGGATGCCCAGGGCGACGATGAAGGCGAGCAGGGTGAAAAGCATGGATCCGTGGTCTGAGCGGCCGGTCAGGCCAGGCCGAGATTGCCTGCGTAGGCGCGGGTTTCGGCGTCGAGCGCCAGGACGTCGGCCAGGCTATCGAGCGTAACAGAAGACTGCCGCTGCTGCCATTCGAGGGCGGCGGCGATCACGCGCGGAATCCAGGTATAGCGCAGCCGGCCGGCCAGGAATGCCTCGACGGCCACTTCGTTGGCCGCATTGAGCGCCACGCACGCGCCCTGCCCGCCTTCCAGGGCCTCGAAGGCCAGGCGCAGACAGGGAAAGCGTTCGAGGTCGGGGGTCTCGAACTCGAGCCGGCCGCAGCGCGCCAGGTCGAGAGGCCCGACCCCGCTGGCCAGCCGTTCGGGAAAACCCAGCCCGTAGGCGATGGGCGTGCGCATGTCGGGCTGGCCCAGTTGCGCCAGCACCGAGCCGTCTTCGTATTCCACCATCGAATGCACCACGCTCTGCGGGTGGATCAGCACTTCGATGCGCTCGGCCGGCATGGCGAACAGCCAGTGCGCCTCGATGACCTCGAGCCCCTTGTTCAGCATGGTGGCCGAATCGACCGATATCTTGCGCCCCATGCTCCAGTTCGGGTGGGCGCAGGCCTGGTCGGGCGTCACATCGTGCAGGTCTTGCGGGTCCTGGCGGCGGAACGGGCCGCCCGAGGCGGTCAGCAGCAGGCGCCGCACGCCGCGCGCGGGCTGGGCGGGCGCGCCCGCGCGCTGGCCCTGCGGCAGGCATTGGAAGATGGCGTTGTGTTCGCTGTCGATGGGCAGCAGCTCGGCGCCATGGTCGCGCACGGCCCGCATGAACAGCCCGCCGGCGGCGACCAGGGCTTCTTTGTTGGCCAGCAGCACGCGCTTGCCGGCCTGGGCGGCCGCCAGGGCAGCCGGCAGGCCGGCCGCGCCCACGATGGCGGCCATGACGGTGTCGCAGCCCGCGTCGGCCGCGGTTTCGGCCAGCGCCTGGGCGCCGACGCGGATCTCGGGCGGCGTCCGCCCGGCCGGCCAGGCCGCCAGGAAGCGCAGGCTGGCCGCGTCGTCGGGCACCACCACCACGGCCGCCTGGCTGGCGGCGGCCTGTTCGGCCAGGCGCTCCATGCGGCTGTGGGCCGACAAGGCATGGACGGCCAGCCGATCGGGATGACGGGCGATGACATCCAGGGTGCTTTCCCCGATGGACCCCGTGGATCCCAGGACGGCAACGCGTTGAAAACGGCTCAAGACAACACTCCAGACAGCAGCAAGGCGAACGGCGCTACCGGCAGGATGGCGTCGATGCGGTCGTAGACCCCGCCATGGCCCGGCAGCAGCGCGCTGGAATCCTTGCGGCCGGCGCGGCGCTTGAGCAGGGATTCGAACAGGTCGCCCACGATCGATATGGCCCCCAGCAGCGCCGCCGCGGGCAACGCCAGCCACCAGGGCCAGCGCTCGACCAGCGCCTGGCCGAAGCTGCCTGTCCACAGGCTGGACAGCGCCACCCAGGCTACCGCGCCCAGGATGCCGGCCACCGCGCCCGCGATGGTCTTGCCCGGGCTGACCCTGGGGGCCAGTTTACGCTTGCCGAACGCGCGGCCGGCAAAATAGGCGGCGATATCGGCCACCCATACCAGCGCCAGCAGCGAGACCACGAACCAGCCGCCGCGCGCCATGAACAACAGCGCCAGCACCGACCAGGCCGCCAGGATGGCGGGCACGCTGAACAGCGACCAGCCCAGGCTGGCCGGCGGCGCATCGGCGCGGCCGCGCACCACGGCGGCGGTGACGGCCAGCAGCCAGACCAGCGCCACGGCGGGCACCAGGCCGCGCACCAGGGCCGGCTGCAGCGCGGTGGCGGCCGGCAGCCCGGACAGCCAGCCCCAGGCCAGCCACAGCATCGCCGCCAGCAGCGCCGCCGCCACGCCCACGCACAGCGCGCGCGACGGCGGCTGGGGCACGGTCAGGCGCAGCCATTCCCAGCACGCGCACGCGGCGCCGGCGGCCAGCAAGGCGACGAACCACCAGGGATTGGCCGAAGCCAGTGCGGCGGCCAGCACGGCCAACAGGACGGCGGCGGTGAGGACTCGTTGGCCGAGCATGGGGGAGTCTCCGGTCTCAGCGCGCGGCGTCGTCGCGCAGTTGTTCGCTGGTGCGGCCGAAACGGCGTTCCCGGTTGCGGTACCAGTCGAAGGCCGCGTCGAGTTCGGCGGCGCCGAAGTCGGGCCAGTATTGATCGGTGAAATACAGCTCGGTGTAGGCCAGCTGCCAGATCAGGAAATTGGAGATGCGCTGCTCGCCGCCGGTGCGGATGAACAGGTCGGGCTCGGGCGCCCAGGCCATCGACAGGTGGGCCGCCAGGTGCCGCTCGTCGATCGCCTGCGGGTCGCGCGCCAGTTCGGGGTGCTGGCCGAGCATGGCGCGGGTGGCTTGCAGGACGTCCCAGCGCCCGCCGTAATTGGCGGCCACCGACAGGTGCAGGCGGTCGTTGTGTGCGGTGCGGGCCTGCGCATCGGCGATCAGGGCCTGCAGGCGGGGCTCGAAGCGCGACATGTCGCCGACCACGTGCAGTCGCACGCCCTGTTCGTTGAGCTTGTCGACCTCGCGTTCGAGGGCCTGCACGAACAGGCGCATCAGCAGCGAGACTTCCTCGGCCGGCCGCCGCCAGTTCTCGGAACTGAAGGCGAACAGGGTCAGGTAGCGCACGCCCCGCCGCCCGCAGGCCTCGACCACGCGGCGCACCGCCTGCACGCCCTTGGCGTGCCCCGCCGTGCGCGGCAGGTGCCGGCGCGTCGCCCATCGGCCGTTGCCATCCATGATGATGGCGACGTGCTGGGGAACGGCCTGGGTGGCGGGAATCGCCTGGGTGGAACTGATTGCCATGAGCGGGAAGCGTCGTGCCGGGAAGGCCCGCGAGGGGCCGGGAACCAAAGTGCCGCGCCGCCTTTGACCGTTGCCGCGCTACCTGGCGAGCGACGGCACGGCGCGGGCGGCGCGCAAGATCGGTACCGGACCCAAATTATACGGTCATGATTTCCGCTTCTTTCTGGGCGACGAGCTTGTCGATCTCGGTCACGTGGCGGTCGGTAAGCTTCTGGACGTCATCCTGGGCGCGGCGCTCGTCGTCTTCCGAGATTTCCTTGTCCTTGACCAGCTTCTTGAGCGCTTCGTTGGCCTCGCGGCGCAGGTTGCGCACGGCGATCTTGGCGTCCTCGCCCTCGCCCTTGACCACCTTGGTCAGGTCGCGGCGACGCTCTTCGGTCAGGGCCGGCATGGGCACGCGAATGGTGTCGCCCATGGCCATGGGGTTCAGGCCCAGGTCGGACTCGCGGATGGCTTTCTCGATGACCGAGGCCATCGGCTTTTCGTAAGGCTGGACGCTGATGGTGCGCGCATCGACCAGGTTCACGTTGGCAACCTGGCTCACGGGCACCGGCGAACCGTAGTACTCGACCTGGACATGGTCCAGGATGCCCGTGTGGGCACGCCCGGTGCGGATCTTGGACAAGTTGACCTTCAGCGTGTCAAGCGACTTGGCCATCCGGGATTCGGCGGATTTACGGATTTCTGCGACGCTCATGAGAGTTTCCTTTGCTTAAACGTGTACCAGGGTGCCTTCGTCTTCGCCGCTGACGGCGCGCTTGAGCGCGCCGGACTTGTTGATCGAAAACACCTTGATGGGCAGTTTCTGGTCGCGGCACAGCGCGAAGGCGGTGGCGTCCATGACCTCGAGCCGGCGCACGATGGCTTCGTCGAAGCTGATGCGCGCATAGCGGGTGGCCGTGGGGTCTTTGTTGGGGTCGGCGCTATAGATGCCGTCGACCTTGGTGGCCTTGAGCACGATCTCGGCGCCGATCTCGGCGCCGCGCAGCGCGGCCGCCGTGTCGGTGGTGAAGAACGGATTGCCGGTGCCGGCCGCGAAGATGACGACCTTGCCTTCTTCCAGGTAGCGCAGGGCCTTGGGGCGGATGTAGGGCTCGACCACCTGGTCGATGTTCAGGGCGGACTGCACCCGGGTATCGACGTCCTTGTGCTTCAGGGCGTCTTGCAGGGCCAGCGCGTTCATGATGGTGGCCATCATGCCCATGTAGTCGGCCGTGGCGCGGTCCATGCCCTGGGCACCCGGGGCGACGCCGCGAAAGATGTTGCCCCCGCCGATCACGATGGCCAGTTGCACGCCCAGCGCGACCACCTCGGCGATCTCTTCGGTCATGCGCACGATGGTGCTGCGATTGATGCCGAACGCATCCTCGCCCATCAGCGCCTCGCCGGAAAGTTTGAGAAGAACCCGTTTGTATGATCTGCTGCTCATAGGTGATGTCCCAGGGAACGATCCGACGAAAGTGTAAGACAAGAAATAGGGCCGGACTAGATTTTACCTAGCCGGCCCTGGATACCACCAGCGGTCAGGCGCGACCGGCGGCGGCGGCAGCGACTTCGGCGGCGAAGTCGGTGGTTTTCTTCTCGATGCCCTCGCCCACCACGAACAGCACGAACTTGCTGATCGAGGCGTTCTTTTCCTTGAGCATCTGCTCGACCGACTGCTTGTCGTTCTTGACGAAGGGCTGCGACAGCAGCGTGACTTCCTTCAGGAACTTCTGCACCGAGCCTTCGACCATCTTGGCGACGATCTCGGCCGGCTTGCCCGATTCGGCGGCCTTCTGCTCGGCCACCGAACGCTCGGCGGCGATGTCGGCGGCGGGCACGCCTTCGGCGTTCAGGGCCTTGGGCTTGGTCGCGGCGATGTGCATGGCCAGGTCCTTGCCCACTTCCTCGGCGCCGCTGTATTCGACCAGCACGCCGATCTTGCCGCCGTGCACGTAGCTGGCCAGGGCGTTGGCGGTCTCGATGCGCTCGAAGCGGCGCACGGAGATGTTTTCGCCGATCTTGCCGACCAGCGCGGTACGGGTGGTCTCGACCGTGCCCTCGCCCATCGGCAGCGCCGACAGGGCGGCCACGTCGGCCGGCTGCTGCACGGCGACCAGTTCGGCCAGCTTGTTGACGAAGGCGACGAAATCGTCGTTCTTGGCCACGAAGTCGGTTTCGCAGTTGACTTCGATGACGGCGCCCTGCTTGGCGTCGGCCGAGATGAACAGGCCGATCAGGCCTTCGGCGGTGACGCGCGCGGCGGCCTTGCTGGCCTTGTTGCCCAGCTTGACGCGCAGGATTTCCTCGGCGCGGGCCAGGTCGCCTTCGGCTTCGGTCAGGGCCTTCTTGCACTCCATCATGGGCGCGTCGGTTTTTTCGCGCAGTTCCTTGACGAGGGCGGCGGTAATTTCAGCCATGATTGCTCCAGTTTCGCTAAGACATGCCCCGGCAACGCCGGGGCACATGGTTTGATTCGACAGACGCCCGCAGCGCGGGCATGAGACGGGAGCCCGTCTCGAGAGTTCCGGCCCGGGCCGGATGGACGGCGCACCGCCCGCCCAGGCCCGCCTGCCGGGTCAGGCTCAGGCCTGGTTGTCCTGCACTTCCACGAACTCTTCCGAGCCTTCGCCGGCTTCTTCGACCAGGCCGTTCAGGTTCTGTTCGCGGCCTTCCAGCACGGCGTCGGCGATGCCCTTGGCGTACAGCGCGATGGCCTTGGCCGAGTCGTCGTTGCCGGGAATGACGTAGTCGATGCCGTCGGGCGAGTGGTTGGTGTCGACCACGGCCACGACCGGGATGCCCAGCGTGCGGGCTTCGGCCACGGCGATCTTGTGGTAGCCGACGTCGATCACGAACAGCGCGTCAGGCAGGCCGTTCATGTCTTTGATGCCGCCGATGGACTTGTTCAGCTTGTCGAGTTCGCGCTGGAACAGCAGGCCTTCCTTCTTGATCATGCGCTCGGCACCGCCTTCGGCGATGACGGCTTCCATGTCTTTCAGGCGCTTGACCGAGGTCTTGACCGTCTTGAAGTTGGTCAGCATGCCGCCCAGCCAGCGGGCGTCGACGTAGGGCATGCCGCAACGGGCGGCCTCGGCGGCGACCAGCTCGCGCGCGGCGCGCTTGGTGCCCACGAACAGGATGTTGCCGCCGCGGGCGGCCAGCTGCTTCACGAACTTGGTGGCGTCCTGGTACTTGGCCACCGTCTGTTCGAGGTTGATGATGTGGATCTTGTTGCGATGGCCGAAGATATAGGGGGCCATCTTGGGATTCCAGTAGCGGGTCTGGTGGCCGAAGTGGACGCCAGCTTCCAGCATTTCGCGCATGAGGGACATGAATTTCTCCGAGGGTTGGTTCTTGCGCTACGCCTGTACCGGCCCATGCATGGCACGGCCGGCACCCTGGGTGGCATAGCGCGCGATTTCCCGCCGCCACATGGCGGACAGGATGGTCAAGCCCGAAACCCGGCCGGCCGATCGCCCGAAAAGCGAACAAACCCAGACGACCGTAGCGGCCCAGGGCCTACAATGCAGACATGTTCACTGTAGAAGCCCCTTGCGCCGCAAGGCAAAACCCGATGGCCCGATCTGCTATAGCTTCTACGCTATAGCTTCTATAGCGTCAGTCGAACCCGATTTTGCCCCCGGTTTTTAGGCAAGCCTATAATTCTACTATTTTTCCACCCAGTTACTCAAGCCAATACATGGGCCTCGTTACCAACCCCGCCGACCTGGACAAGATGCGCGCCGCCTGCCAGGACGCCGCGAAGATCCTCGATTTCATCACGCCTTACGTCAAGCCGGGCGTCACCACCGGCGAACTCGACCGGTTGTGCCTGGAATACCTGACCGACGAGCTCAAGGTGAAATCGGCCACGGTCGGATACGCGCCCCCGGGCTACCCGCCCTTCCCCGGCGCCATCTGTACCTCGGTGAACCACCAGGTCTGCCACGGCATCCCGGGCGACAAGGTGCTGAAAAACGGGGACGCCCTCAATATCGACGTCACCATCATCAAGGACGGCTGGTTCGGCGATACCAGCCGCATGTACCATGTGGGCGAACCGTCGATCCAGTCGCGCCGGCTGGCCGAGATCACCTTCGAATGCATGTGGAAAGGCATCCAGCAGGTGCGCAACGGCGCCACCCTGGGCGACGTGGGCCATGCCATCCAGAAGCACGCCGAGGCCAACGGCTATTCGGTGGTGCGCGAGTTCTGCGGCCACGGCATCGGCCAGCGCTTCCATGAAGACCCGCAGGTGCTGCATTACGGCAAGCCCGGCAGCGGCGTGCGCCTGACCACCGGCATGATCTTCACCATCGAGCCCATGATCAACGCCGGCCGCCGCGAAATCCGCCAGCTGGCCGATGGCTGGACGGTGGTCACGCGCGACCACAGCCTGTCGGCGCAATGGGAACACACCATCTGCGTGACCGACACCGGCTACGAGGTCCTGACCCTGTCGCCGGGCGTGCGCCAGCCGCCGGCCTTCGTGTCCGAGCCCCTGGTCCTGCCCGCCTGACGCCACCCGCCGCATGAACGCCGCCGCCCTGCCCACGCTGCCCGACCTGCGCAAGCGGCTGCAAACCGCCCGGGGCGCCGCGATCGCGCAATTCCGCCAGCACCGGCGTCCCGACACCCTGCTGACCGACCTGCGCCGCATCGTCGACCAGGCGCTGCGCGACCTGCTCAAGCTGTATCCGCTGCCCGCCGGGGCGACGCTGGCGGCCGTGGGGGGCTACGGGCGCGGCGAACTCTACCCGCATTCCGACGTCGACCTGCTGATCCTGCTGCCGCACGGCCCCCTGCCCGCCGACGCCACCGCCATCGAAGCGCTGGTGGCGGCGTTGTGGGACCTGGGGCTGGAGGTCGGCCACAGCGTGCGCACGCTGGCCGATTGCGAACGCGAGGCGCAGGCCGACATCACGGTCGAGACCGCCTTGCTGGAATCGCGCTGGCTGGCCGGCAGCCGGGCCCTGATGAAGCAGTTCGAGGCCGGCATCCAGGCCCAGATGGATGCCGCGGCATTCTTCCAGGCCAAGCGCGTCGAAATGCAGCAGCGCCACGCGCGCTACCAGGAAACGCCGTACGCGCTGGAACCCAATTGCAAGGAATCGCCCGGCGGGCTGCGCGACCTGCAGGTCATCCTGTGGATGGCGCGCGCGGCCGGCTTCGGCCGCACCTGGCGCGAGGTGGCCCAGGCCGGCCTGCTGACCCCGTCCGAGGCGCGCGACCTGCGCCGCGCCGAACAGGCCTTCAAGCGCCTGCGCATCGAGCTGCACCTGCTGACCGGACGCCGCGAGGACCGCGTGCTGTTCGACCTGCAGCCCGGGCTGGCCGAGGTCTACGGCATCCAGGCCACCGCCACGCGCCGCAGCAGCGAACTGCTGATGCAGCGCTACTACTGGGCCGCGCGCCTGGTGACGCAGCTCAATGCCATCCTGGTGCCCAGCATCGAGGAACGGTTGTTCCCGCGGCCCGACACGGGCGCGCGCGACATCGACGACGATTTCCGCAACCTGCGCGACCGGCTCGACATCGTGCGCGACGACGGCTTCGAACGCAATCCGACGCTGCTGCTGCGCGCCTTCCTGGTGATGCAGCAGCACGCCGAACTGACCGGCATGTCGCCGCGCACGCTGCGCGCGATCTGGCATTCGCGCCACCGCATCGACGCGCAGTTCCGCCGCAACCCGGTCAACCGCAAGTTGTTCCTGCAGATCCTGCAGCAGCCGCGCGGCATCGTGCACGAATTGCGGCGCATGACCATGCTGAACATCCTGCCCCGCTACTTGCCGGTATTCCGCCGCATCGTCGGGCAGATGCAGCACGACCTGTTCCACGTGTACACAGTGGACCAGCACACGCTGGCGGTGGTGCGCAATATCCGCCGCTTCACCATGCCCGAGCACGCGCAGGAATATCCGCTGGCCAGCCAGCTGATCGCCAGCCTGGACCGCCACTGGCTGCTGTATGTGGCCGCGCTGTTCCACGATATTGCCAAAGGGCGCGGCGGCGACCATTCCGAACTGGGCGCGCGCGACGTGCGCCGCTTCGCCCAGGAACACGGCCTGGAGCCCGACGACACCGACCTGGTCGAATTCCTGGTGCGCCATCACCTGCTGATGTCGGCGGTGGCGCAGAAGCGCGACCTGTCCGACCCTGCCGTGATCAAGGAATTCGCCGCCACGGTGCGCGACGAACGCCGCCTGACCGCGCTGTACCTGCTGACCGTGGCCGACATTCGCGGCACCAGCCCCAAGGTATGGAATGCCTGGAAAGGCAAGCTGCTGGAAGACCTGTACCGGCTGACCCTGGCCGCGCTGGGCGGCTCGCCCGCCGATACGCACACGGTGCTGGCCGAGCGCAAGGAAGAAGCCGCCCGCCTGACCCGCCTGGCGGGGCTGCGCGACGACGCGCGCGAGGCGTTCTGGAACCAGCTGGACGTGGCGTACTTCCTGCGCCACGACGCCTCGGACATCGCCTGGCACACCCGCCACCTGTACTACCAGGTGGCGCCGGACGGCCCGGTGGTGCGCGCCCGCCCCACCGAGCACGGCGAGGGCCTGCAGATCATGGTGTACACGCGCGACGTGCCCGAGCTGGTAGTGGCGATCTGCGGCTACTTCGACGCGAAATCGCTGAGCATCCAGGACGCCCGCATCCACACCACGCGGCACGGCTGGGCGCTGGACAGCTTCATCGTGCTGCTGCCCGAAGGCAGCACCGACCTGCGCGCCCAGGCCACGCTGGTCGAACACGAACTGGCCCAGCGCCTGCGCGATCCGCAAGGCGCCGCCGGAGCACGGGGCGCCTACGGCGCGCCGGTGCGCCGGCGCCAGTCGCGCATCTCGAAGGTGTTCCCGGTCATGCCGCAGGCCGAACTGCAGCCCGACGAACGCAGCCAGTCGTGGCGCCTGTCGGTCACGGCCACCGATCGCCCGGGCCTGCTGCATGCGCTGACGCGCGTGTTCGCCGACCACGGGGTGGGTGTCAGCATGGCCAAGATCATGACGCTGGGAGACCGCGTCGAAGACGTCTTCATCCTGACCGGCGCGGCCCTGGAACGGCCGCGCACCCAGATGCAGTTCGAGCGCGCGGTGCTGGACGCGCTGGCCGGCGACGATACGCGCCGGCAGGCGGCATAGCCGTCCGCCCGCCAGCGCGGCATTGTTACGCCGCGGCGCGCCACTGCGGGCCGCGGGCCTGCTGCAGCCTGGCGGCGGCATCGCGCAAGGCGGTGCGCAGGCCCTCTTCCACCACGGGGTGGTAGAACGGCATGTCCAGCATGTCCGCCACAGTCATCTGTTGCTGGACCGCCCAGGCCAGCAGGTGGCCGATGTGCTCGGCCGCGGGGCCGACCATCTCGGCGCCCAGGAAGCGGCCCGTCCCGATCTCGGCGTATACATGCAGCATGCCCTTGTTCTTGAGCATGACGCGCGAACGGCCCTGGTCGCCGAAATCGACCTCGCCCGTCACGAATCCGCCTTGCGGCAGGCGCGTATACGGCGCGCCCACCAGCGCGATCTGCGGATCCGAGAACACGACGCCCAGCGGCGCGCGGCGCAGGCCGGGGCGCACATCGGGATAGCGCGCCGCGTTCGCGCCGGCAATGCGACCCTCGTCGGCGGCCTCGTGCAGCAGCGGCACATCGGCGTTGGCGTCGCCCGCGATGAAAATGGACGACTGGCCGGCCTGCAGCGTCTGGCGGTCGAACCCGGGCACGCCGCGCGCATCCAGCGCCAGGCTGGTGCGGTGCAGGCCCAGCCGGTCGACATTGGGCCGGCGCCCGGTGGCCACCAGCGCGTAATCGAAACGCTCGGTGCGCTCGCTATTGTCCAGCGCCACATAGCGCACCTCGACCTGGTCGCCGACGCGCGTGGTCGAGAGCACCCGCGCGTCCGGGTCCAGATAGAACTCGTCCTGGAAGATGCGGCGCGCGCGCTGGCGCACCGCCGGATCGTTCAGGCCGCCCAGGCTGCCGCTGACGCCGAACACGCGCACCCGCACGCCCAGCCGCGCCAGGGCCTGGCCCAATTCCAGGCCGATCACGCCCGGGCCGAACACGGCCACGCTGCGCGGCAGGTCTTCCCAGCCAAACACGTCGTCGTTGACGACCAGGCGGTCGCCCAGCGACGCGAACGAGGCCGGCACCGCGGGCCGCGAACCGGTGGCGATCACCACCCCGGCCGCGCGGATCTCGATGCGTTCGTCCACGCGCAGCACGGTATCGGAGACAAAGCGCGCATAGCCTGCCACTTTGTCTTCGGCCGGGATATTCTCGACCCCTTCCAGCACGAAGCCGACGAAGCGGTCGCGTTCGCGCCGCACGCGCGCCATGACTTCGCGTCCATCCACGCGCACCGCGCCGTCGACATGCACGCCGAACGGCGCGCCATGCGCGGCCGCATGCGCAGCCTCGGCCGCGGCGATCAGCAGCTTGGAAGGCATGCAGCCCACGCGGGCGCACGTGGTGCCGTAGGGGCCGCCCTCGATCAGCAGGGCCCGCTTGCCCGCGGCCCGCGCGGCGCGATAGGCGGCCAGGCCGGCGGTGCCGGCGCCGATGACGGCGATGTCGGTGTGCAGAATATCCATGACTGTTCCATGCAATGCCGGCGCCGCGCCATGCGGCCGCGCCGAAGACGAACGCCCGCGCGGCCGCCATGACGGCCGGCGCGGGCGCGTGGACAAAAGTGAAATGAACCGCGCTGGCGGCGGCCCGCAGGCCGCGGGCCGCCCGCGGGGATCAGGCGAAATGCGCCTTCAGGTCTTCCAGGCCGCCGATCAGCGTGCCGTTGATGAAGACCTGCGGAGCCGTGCCCTTGCCCGACACCGCGCCGATGATCCGGCTGCGCACCTTGTGCTCGAGCGGGATCTCGACGGGGTCGTAGCCTTTCTCGGCCAACAGCGCCTTGGCTTCGATGCAGAAGGGGCAGCCGGGCTTGGAGAACACCACGACCTGGTCCGGCTTCTTGGCCTGGGGCGCGACGTAGGCCAGCATCGTGTCGGCATCGGACACTTCGAACGGGTCGCCTTCTTTCTGCGGCTCGATGAACATCTTCTGCACCACGCCGTCCTTCACCAGCATGGAATAGCGCCAGCTGCGCTTGCCGAAGCCCAGGTCGCGCTTGTCGACCAGCATGCCCATGCCTTCGGTGAAGTCGCCGTTGCCGTCGGGCAGCAGCGTGATGTTGGCCGATTCCTGGTCCTTGGCCCATTCGTTCATGACGAACGTGTCGTTCACCGACACGCAGACGATGCTGTCCACGCCCGCGGCGAAAAATGCCGGCGCCAGCTCGTTGAAGCGCGGCAGGTGGGTGGACGAGCAGGTGGGCGTGAACGCGCCCGGCAGCGAAAAGACCACCACGGTCTTGTTCTTGAACAGGTCGTCGGTCGTGACCTGTTTCCAGTCATTGCCCTCGCGGACGGGGAAAGTGACGTTCGGGACCCGTTGGCCTTCGCGATTCTGCAGCATTCGATCATCTCCTTGAGTGGGTGGATTTGGCGGCTTTGCCACCATGGAAGAGATGATAAACAGCCCCTATCAATATATCAAATTTAATTATTTAAATTAATTGATAGCCTGAAACAATCGGGGCCGCCCGCGCGGCCCCGGCACGGTCAGGCGGGCTGGGCCTCGTAGCCGGCCTGCGCGATGGCGGCACGCACCGGCTCGGCATCGGGGGCCCCATCGACGGTCACGCGGCGGGCCGCCAGGTCGACCGTGACGCGGGCGCCCGGCACCGCCTGCTGCACCGCCTGGGTGATCGTGCTGACGCAATGGCCGCAGGACATATCGGGAACGTTGAACTGCATGGACATGGTGAAGCTCCTGAAAAAAGGAAGGAAACATTTGAAGCCGCGCCGCGGCGGGAGGCATTCGGAACCCAGGTTAAACCTTCCCATGATGGCAAAGTCAAGCCTACAATCAAGGCTTGACCTTCCCATGATGGCAAGGATGACACTGTCGCCATATCCCCCTTGCCGGAGTCGCAACATGACCGCTCTTACCCAGACCGAACTTGCCATCGAAGGCATGACGTGCGCCTCGTGCGTCAAGCGCGTCGAGAAGGCCCTGGCCGCCGTGCCCGGCGTCAGCGTCGCCAGCGTGAACCTGGCCACCGAACGCGCCCGGGTCGATTACGACCCGGGCTCGGCCGACGCCCAGGCCCTGGTGAATGCCGTGGCCCGCATGGGTTACGCGGCCCACCCCATCGGGGCACAGGATGGCCATGAAGAACGCCAGGCGCAGGCGCGCGCCGACGAGGCCCGCGCCTTGCGCCGCGCCTTCACGGTCGCCCTGCTGTTGACGCTGCCGGTCTTCGTGCTGGAAATGGGCTCGCACCTGCTGCCCGCCATGCACCACTGGGTGGCCGGCGTGCTGGGCACGCGCAACAGCTGGCTGCTGCAATTCGTCCTGACCACCGCGGTGCTGGCCTGGCCTGGCCGCGTATTCTTCACCAAGGGCCTGGCGGCACTGTGGCGGCGCGCGCCCGAGATGAATTCGCTGGTGGCGCTGGGCGCGGGCGCGGCCTGGGCCTATTCCTCGGCAGCCACATTCGCGCCGCAGTGGCTGCCCGAGAATGCGCGCCACGTCTATTTCGAGGCGGCGGCCGTCATCGTCACGCTGATCCTGCTGGGCCGCATGCTGGAGGCGCGCGCCAAGGGCCGCACCGGCGCGGCCATCAAGCGCCTGGTCGGGCTGCAGCCGCGCACCGCGCGGGTGCTGCGCGACGGCCAGGCGGTCGATGTGCCCATCGAACAAGTGCAACGCGGCGAGCGCGTCGTGGTGCGCCCGGGTGAGAAGATCCCGATCGACGGCGACATCGTCGAAGGCGGCTCGTACGTCGACGAATCGATGCTGACGGGCGAACCCATGCCGGTGGAAAAGCGCGCCGGCATGCGCGCCACCGGCGGCACGCTGAACACCTCGGGCAGCTTCACGCTGCAGGTCACGCACACCGGTGCCGACACCATGCTGGCGCGCATCATCCGCATGGTGGAAGCCGCCCAGGGCGCGCGGCTGCCGATCCAGGCGCTGGTGGACCAGGTGACGGCCTGGTTCGTGCCCGCGGTGATGGCGGCCGCGCTGCTGACGTTCGCCGCCTGGCTGGCGTGGGGCCCGTCGCCCGCCCTGCCCCACGCGCTGGTCAACGCCGTGGCGGTGCTGATCATCGCCTGCCCGTGCGCAATGGGCCTGGCCACGCCCACGTCCATCATGGTGGGCACCGGCCGCGCCGCCGACCTGGGCGTGCTGTTCCGCCAGGGCGACGCCCTGCAATCGCTGCGCGACGTCCGGATAGTGGCTTTCGACAAGACCGGCACGCTGACGCTGGGCAAGCCCGCCCTGACCGACCTGCAGGCCGCGCCCGGCTTCGACGACGCCCAGGTACTGGGCTGGCTGGCGGCGGTGCAGGCGCGTTCCGAGCACCCAATTGCCCACGCCATTGTCGAGGCGGCGCAAGCACGCGGCCTGGTCACGGCCTCCGCGCAGGATTTCCAGGCTATTACCGGCGCCGGCGTGCAGGCCACGGTGGATGGCCGCCGCATCGTGGCGGGTTCGGCTCGCCTGATGGCGCAGCATGGCGTGGACCTGGCCCCGTTCGGCGACCGCGCCGCGGCCTGGGGCGCGGCCGGCAAGACGCCCGTCTACGTAGCGGTGGATGGCCGCGCGGCCGCCATGGTGGCGGTCAGCGACCCGATCAAGCCGTCGGCCGCCAGCGCGATCGCGGCCCTGCATGGCCTGGGCATCCAGACCGCCATGATCACGGGCGACAACGAACATACCGCGCGCGGCGTGGCGCGCCAGCTGGGCATCGACGAAGTGCGCGCCGAAGTGCTGCCCGACGGCAAGGTGGCCGCCATCGGGGCGTTGCGCGCCGGCGGCCGGCGCCTGGCCTTCGTGGGCGACGGCATCAACGACGCGCCGGCCCTGGCGGCGGCGGACATCGGCATTGCCATCGGCACCGGCACCGACGTGGCCATCGAGGCCGCCTCGGTGGTACTGATGGCCGACGACCTGCACGGCGTGCCCAATGCCATCGGCCTGAGCCGCGCCACACTGGCCAATATCCGCCAGAACCTGTTCTGGGCATTCGCCTACAACGCGGCGCTGATCCCGCTGGCGGCCGGCGTGTTGTATCCGGCCTTCGGGCTGCTGCTGTCGCCGGTGTTCGCCGCCGCGGCCATGGCGCTGTCCAGCGTCTTCGTGCTGGGCAACGCGCTGCGCCTGCGCACGTACCGCCCCGCGACGGCCCGGGCGCCGGCCCGCGCCGAAAGGAGCACGACATGAACATCGGACAAGCCGCCCGCGCCTCGGGCATCTCGGCCAAGATGATCCGCTACTACGAAAGCATCGGCCTGATCGGCCCGGCCACGCGCACCGAGGCCGGCTACCGCGTGTACGGCGATACCGACCTGCACACGCTGCGGTTCGTGCGCCGCGCGCGCGACCTGGGGTTCTCGGTGGACCAGACCCACGAACTGCTGGCCCTGTGGCGGGACCGCGACCGCGCCAGCGCCGACGTCAAGCGCATCGCGCTGGGCCACGTGGAAGGCCTGGAGCGCAAGGCCGCCGAGCTCCAGCAGATGGCCGACACCCTGCGCCACCTGGCCCACCATTGCCACGGCGACAACCGGCCCGACTGCCCCATCATCGAGGAACTGGGCGGCGGAACCTAGGCCCGCCGCGCCTACGCGGCCGCAGCCTGCGCGGCCTGCGTGGTCTTCAGGCGGGCCTGCTCCTGCACGGCCAGCACTTCGCCGGCGGGCAACGATTCGAACACCGCGATCGATTCCACGTGCCCCGTGTGCGGGAACATGTTGATCACGCCCGCGCTCTTGAGCGCATAGCCGCCCTCGTGCGCCATGATGGCCGCATCGCGCGCCAGCGTGGCGGGATTACAGGACACATACACAATGCGCCGCGGCCGCTCGTGCGGGGCCAGTTGCGCCAGCGCCTGCGCCACTGCCTGCGCGCCCTCTCGAGGCGGGTCGATCAGCATGCGGTCGAAATAGCCCAGGCCGCGCAGCCACTGGACGTCGACCTCGAACAGGTTCAATGTGGCGAAGGCGGTACGAGCGGCCAGGCCATGGCGTTCGGCCGCGGCCAGCGCGCGGTCGGTCAGCGCCTTGCTGCCTTCCACCCCCACGGCCTCGCGGCCGCGCGTGGCCAGCGGCAGGGTGAAATTGCCCAGCCCGCAGAACAGGTCGGCGACGCGGTCGGTGGGCTGCACGTCCAGCAGCGTGAGCGCGCGCGACACCATGGCGCGGTTGATGGCATGGTTGACCTGCGTGAAATCGGTGGGCCGGTACGGCATGCGCAGGCCGAATTCCGGCATGGTGTAGGCCAGCGCGTCGGCATGCCCGGGCTCGAGCGGATGCACCGTATCGGGGCCCTTGGGCTGCAGCCACCACTGCACGTCGTGTTGCGCGGCGAACTGCCGCAATATGCCCAGGTCGGCATCGGTCAGCGGTTCCAGGTGGCGCAGCACCAGCACGGTGACGCCCTCGCCCAGCGCCACTTCGATCTGGGGCATGCGGTCCGGCGCCGACATGGCGGCGATCATGGCGCGCAGCGGCATCAGCATGCGGCTGACATGCGGCGGCAGCACATGGCATTCGCGCATGTCGGCCACATAGCTGCTCTTGCGTTCGTGGAACCCCACCAGCACGCCGCCCTTCTTCGGCACCACCCGCACCGACAACCGCGCGCGATAACGGTAGCCCCACGTAGGGCCATGCAGCGGGGCCAGGATGCGCTGGGGCCGCAGCTTGCCGACATGCCAGAAGGTGTCTTCCAGCGCGCGCTGCTTGATCGCCACCTGGGCGCTGGGCTCCAGGTGCTGCATGGCGCAGCCGCCGCACACGCCGAAGTGCGGGCAGCGCGGCACCACCCGCAGGGCGGCGGGCCGCAGGATTTCTTCCACGCGGGCGATCTCGTACGAGGGCTTGCGCCGCACGGTTTGCGCGGTGACGCGCTCGGTGGGCAGCGCGCCCTCGACGAACACGACCTTGCCGTCGCGGCGGGCGATTCCCCGGGCTTCGAGGTCCAGGGACTCGATGTTCAGTACTTCGGCCATCTCTTGTGCAATCCAGGCTGATACAGGCAACCGGGCATTGTAAAAGAGGAAGCCGCGGCGCGCCGCCGGCCCGCCGCGGGGCCGGATCGGTCAGAACGCGCGCGCCACCGAGAACACCGCCCCCAGCCGCCCGGACGGGTGGCCGTTCTTGGTGGGCAGCCAATTGTCGGCGGTGGCGCCCACCGCGGCCACGCCCAGCACCCAGCCGTTCAGGTCCTTGGTGACGCCCAGCTTGTAGTCCACGTAATGGCCGA
>Ga0182737_1001775_pt1 | contig 19898 bp, 24 predicted proteins | sample eDN5th30CBELigOP_FD_128878 | JGI IMG/M metagenome (GOLD analysis project Ga0182737, IMG submission 128878) | Enriched Organic Plus compost microbial communities from Emeryville, California, USA - eDNA 5th pass 30_C BE-Lig OP (version 2) (version 2) ...
GCGCGGGTCAGTCCTCGTTCGGGGTGGGGATCAGCTCGCTGAGCCGGACCGGCACGCCACGCTGACGTTCCACCCCGGTCTTCCCTGTCTCCGAGCCCGCCCCGACGATCCGGGCTTTCACGGACGTTTCCCGCCCGTTCGCGGGCCGCTGGTAGCGGGGGTGGACCATGGCGCCGTCCTCGTCCTCCCACACCTGGTTCCAGGTGTCACCGGACTTCTGTCCGGCGGGCACCAGGGTGGGGTGCTCACGTTGGGCGAGGTTGAACGCGCTGGGCGGGGAGATGAGGGCGACGTAGTCGTTCTCGTCCTCCGCGTCGATCGGCACACCGAGGAAGCCGATCGGGGTGCCCTGCGGGATCCACTCCCCACCACGCGGGTCGACCCGCCACCCGGCGGCCCGGTTGTAGTAGTCGGCGTACTCGCCGGTCTGCACGGGTCGGGCGCCGGACAGGGTCGGGTGCTCCAGGTGCGCTTTCCCGGACTCGAGCAGGCTGCGGATCGCTTCGAGCAGGTTGCGGCTGTTCGAGCGGGCACGGAACTCCTGCAGGTCCTGCGCGGCCAGGTCGATCATCGCCCCGCGGAGAACTTCCACGTCGCCCATGGACTCGTTGAACGGGGCCAGTGCCGGGTCGGTTTCGCTCATGCCCGCCCACAGTGCGAGGGCGTGGAGGATGTCGAGGGTGACGAACAGTTCCGCGAACATGCCCGCCCGGCGCGCGGACGTGCCCGTGTTGATCCCGTAGCGGGCTTCCAGCTGCACCTGGATGAGTTCCTTCGCCTCGTCGATCGCGGTCCGCATGAAGTCGTACTTCTGCTCCCACGTCACGATCTCCTCTTCGGGTGCGACGCTGCGCATGAACGGCAGTTCGGTCTGGTTGATGTCGATGTTCAGCCAGAACCGGATCATCGCGGCGGTGAGGCGCGCGAGCGGGTTCCGCGGGTCCTTGGTGAGCTGTTCGATGTAGCCTGCCCGGTCGCTGTTGATCTCCTGGCGGCTGGCGAGGTGGATGCCGATCATGCGCTGCTGGATGGACAGCGTGTCTCGGCGGTTCTCAGCGGTGAGGATCTGGAGCGCGCGGGGGTGTGCGACGGCACGCTGGTCGCCGTCGGCGGTGCCGCGGCGCTTGCCGGCGTTGTTGAACTTCGCGCGGATCGCTTCCTCCACGCCGGCTTCCTGCCGTTCCGCGGCCATGCGGGACACGTTCGGTGCGAGGTCGTCGATGACGTACAGCGGGGTGCGGGCGACGGAGTGCTCGCGGGCGGCGGACGTGTCGTTGGCCTGCCCGGGCAGGTTGTGCACGGTCCAGATGCCCGGCTTCGCACCCCAGAACGACATCTGGAACGACGCGAGGTAGGACTTGCCTGTGCCGGGTGCGCCGGACACGAACAGGTTGATGCTGGTGGTGCCGGGCGCGGTGGGACGCAGCGCGGCGGCGAGCACGGTGGGTCCGATCGCGGGACGCTTCCACGCCGAGTTGGTGATGAACGCGTCCACGACGGTCGCGATGTCTTCGCGGATCTGCGCCTTCCACCCATCGAGGTCGTCGGTGTCCACGAACTGCCAGTACGTGTCGTTGACGCCGTAGTTCGTTGCCATCGGCATGGACTCTTCGGTCACGCCGGGACGGTTGTCGCGTTCGTCAGCGCGGCTCGCTCCGAGGGACTGGTTTCCGACGACGAACACCGGGTTGCCGGACAGGGTGGGGACGTACCCCATCGTGTCCCAACCGTCGAGGACGTCCTGGTCGGTGATCCGGTGCGCTTTGATCGCGGACAGGAACCCGTCGCCGAGCTTGTTGCGGGGCGGCCACGCCGGGTGGCGGAGGATGTCGGTGTGGATGCGGGCGCCCTTGCGCCCCCATTCGCTGGGCGGTGACTCGAGGATGCTGCGGGGCCCGTGCACTTCACGGGTCACCTCGTGCCCGGTGGCTTCGTCGGTCCACTGGATCTCGATGATGCAGTCGCCCTTTGCGGAGTCGACGACCGCGCCGGGGCGCGCGAACCCGGAGCGGACGGCCACGTCGGTGAGGACCCGCAGGCTGGTGACCTGCTTGATCCGGCCGCCCATGGGCACCCGCTCCACCCACGCGTAGGTGGCGCCGCCGAACTCTCCGCCTTCGAGCTTCGTGTACTCGACGACACTGTGCCCGTCTTCGGTGACCCGGAACTCGCCCGGGCGGGCAGAGTCCTTGTCGTTCACAGGCTGCGGGGGCAGGCCCGGCTCGACGAGCTTGAGCAGGTCAGTCCAGGTGCCGATGTGGGACAGGTAGTCGTCGAGGCCGACCTTCTTGCCGACTTCGAAGTTCGCTGCCGCCTGGTCCTTCTCCGCGTTCACCCCGCCGAGGTCGAGCAGCTTCGGGTTGCCCTTCTTGGACTCGTCGATCAGCCGCCACAGCCGTTCAGCCTGGTTCCACACGTGCCGGTTGCTGCGCAGGTCACCGTCGAACGCGACAAGCACGTCACGGTCACGGAATACGAGGGAGTCCCATTCGGGGTTGTTGTGCCAGTTTCCGACACCGATGAACGACAGGACGGGTGTCCGGTCGCGAGGGTCGACCCGGTGCATGAGCTGGTGGAGGCGGCGTCGTGCTTCCTCCGTGTCGATGCCGCGGACGACTGCGAGCTCTTCCCGGGTGACGCCGGCGGCGAGCAGCTGGGCGGTGACGGCTGAGTCGCCCTTCAAGCATCCCTCGGTGATCAGGAACCGGGTGGTGTTCTCGAACCAGTCCTCCGGGGTGCCGGGGTGGGTGTCGATGACGGACGCGTGCCCGGTAAGAAGCTCGTACTTCGCGGGCTTCCCGGACGCGTTCGGGAGGGGCACACCGGGGCGGACCTGGATGGTGCCGGACTTCACGGCGGCACCGGACTTGATCACGTCGGACACCCGGAACCACGGGATGGACATGAAGTCGTTCCCGCCCTTGACCATCGACTTGAGCCGGAAGGTGACCTTCCGCTCCTCCGCGGTGTACGCGGACTGGGCGACCTTCTTCGCGTGGTCGTCGTCGTTGACGGTCTCGTACCCGCGGGCCTGCGCGACGAGCGGTGCAACCTGCGAGTCAGCGAGCTTCTCAGCCCCGGAGAGGGTGACCACAGGCGCGTAGTCCTCAGCTGTCCAGCGGGCGGTGTCGTCAGTCATAGGGTTCGTCCTCCGTCGGGGCGTGCGCTCGGGTGGCCCGCGCGATCGGGGCCACGTTCAGCACATGCGCGGCGACGAGCCCCTCATGATCAATGCGGCACACAGCCCGCCCGCACGCCGGTCTGCAGCGTCGCTCGTATCCGTGCGGCGTGGGGTCGAGCGCGGCTTGAGGGTGACCTAGGCGATGTCGCATTGGCGCCCGCCACTCGACGTACCGCCCGGGCTGGACGCAGCACCCCTGTTCGGTGGTGGTGGCCGTTGGGAGGCAGAGTCCTCGATCCGTTGCGGGGCAGACCACTGCCACACCGAAACCCCGAGTGAGCTCGAGCCTTGTGCCGCATATAGGGCATGACCGATGCCCCGACCATCGGCGTCGTTGGCAGCGCTGACGTCGCCACCGCCCTAACATCCATGGGATTCCATGTGATCACTGGCGCCGAGTTCCGTGCGACGGCCACCGACATCAGTCAGCGGCTGAAGGCCGGCGCCTCGTTCCCGATCGTTGTCGCCGATGACAAGGACACCCCGGCACTCGCACCGTGGACGATCTCCACCGCCGCTCGCACCCACCTGGTCGTGCTGGGCACCCAGCCCGGCAGCGGGCTCATGGCCGGACAGCCGAACCGTCTGGAGCTGCCCGCCACCGTGAACGAGCTACTGGCCGCGCTCCGCTATCAGGCGACCGCGCGCCCCATCGGGAAGCACGTGATCGGGCAGGACGGTTCCGTCGCCGACGGGGCCCCGACCCCGAAAGCTACTCCGCAGCCTCTCCCCCTGCCGCTGCCCGAACCGGCCCCGGCCGAGGCGGTGTACGAGGACCTCGACGAGGACGACGACGTCACCACTGTCGACGAGGTTCACGTGCCCGTGGTTACACCGAGCGCACCCGCGGATCCCGCGCCGCCGGCCTCAGCCACGCAGGGGTTCCCCGAGGACCTGTTCGTCGCCGCCGAGCAGCACGCGCACACCGGACACCAAGCTCCCATCACGCCGGCGCCCACCCCCGCCGTGCAGGAGCAGGCGCCGACGCCCACGGTCATGCTGCCGCCCGCACCGGCACAGACCCCGGATCCCGCCCTGGACGAGTTCGACGAGCTCGAGTACCAGACCGGGCCGGTCGCCCCCGCCCGGCAGGCCGCGCACTTCGACGTGCCCGACGTCACCGAACGTGATGAGCCCGTCGTCGCAGAGCATGCACCCGACTGGCAGAACCCGCCGACCCGGCGCAGCCGCCGACAGCCGATCGACTCCCCGCCGGAGCACCTGGACCCCCGCTACAACCAGCCCGAGCCGCCCGCCCCTCAGACGCCACCGGTCATCGCCCCAGTCCCGCCCGACGTGCCCGCTTGGCGTCAACAGAGCCCGCAGACCCCGCCCGTCCGGGACGAGGACTTCTTCGCCCGACGCGCCGCCACCAACCAGGCAGCCGCCGCAACCACCGGCAGCCCCACCATCCGGGGCCGCATGGGGCAGGTGATCGTGTCCGCGGCCGGCAAGGGCGGCGTCGGCAAGTCGGTCACCGCGATCACCCTCGCTGACACCGCCGCCGCGGCGGGCCTGTCCGCGGTGCTCGTCGACGCCAACCGGGGCCAGGCCGACCTGAGGAAGTACCTGCGTCTCGGGGACGCCCCGCTGCGGACCGCGTTCGACGCGTACAGCACCGGCGACCCGTCCCAGGCGGTCCTCCGCCCCAACGACTACGGGCACTTGCGGCAGGCCGCGAAGCTCGACATCCCCGACTTCGCGATCGTGCTCGGCCCGCCACGCGACCAGGCCGACCCCCAGTACGCGTCCGCGCAGGTGTACGGGCAGATCATCGACTACGCCCGCAGCATCGCCGACCTCGTGATCGTCGACACGCAGATCGTCGAGTCGCACCGCACCGACCTGTGGGACCAGCTGCTCGTGCCCGCGCTACGCAGCGACGCCTGGCTGGTCGGGATCACCGACGAGTCCTCCCCCGGGGTCAGCAACCTCCTCGACCGGCTCGGGGAACTGCAGGAAGCCGGTGTCCCGAACGCGCGCACCCTCGTGCTCGCCACCCAGTATGAGAACTTCACAGACGAAGACGCCGTGTACTTCCAGGCACGGTTCGCGTCCCTCGGCACCCTCATCGGCGCGACCGGGATGGACCCGAACTTCCACGACCAGATGAACATGGGCCGGATCGTGTCCAACTCCCCCGCGATCGCGCCGTCCACGCGCGCGATCCTGCAGCGGGTGACCGGCCGCGCCGACCTATTCGCGGACCCCGCCGAGGCCCCTCGAGACCGGAAACCGCGCCGACGACTGTTCGGCCGCCGATGAGAGCACCGATGCCCCAAACATTAGAGTCACGAATCCTGCGTAATGGTGCGGCCGCCATCCTCTCTAAGGGGACACGTCATTACAACGTCGGCACCCCAGGTGAGCCTTGGGAGCTGGACGCGAAATGCGCAGAGATCGGCATGGAGCCGTTCTTCCCGGAGGGGTCAGGAAAGAGTGGGCGATTCGAACAGATCAGGCGCGTTGCATGCGCGTCCTGTGAGGTGCGCGCAACCTGCCTCAATAAGGCTCTCGCGACCGAAGAGGACGGGGACCGCTTCGGCATGTTCGGCGGCCTGGACCCGAAGCAGCGTGCCGAGCTCGTCCACGCGGCGCCGACGGACCGCGACGCGATCCTCGCAGCACACGGATTCGAGCCGGGGACGGTGGTGATCCCGTGAGCATCCACATGTCCCGCACCATGCGTGAGTCGTTCCCGACCGGGCGCACGTTCGCGAAGAACCTGACCGGCACCGCGCGGTACATCGCCGCGGAGAAGATCCTCGCAGACGTCGCGCTGCCCGTATCCGGGTCCGTGGTCGCCCTGCCCCAGTTCGCTGTCGTCGACTACGACGGCCGCGAGTCCGTGAACCGGATCCAGTGGGACGACGGGAAGTGCGTTGTGGTCGTCGACGACGACCACCAGCACACGGTTGGTTGGAAGGTCGAGGACTCCAGCCTCCCCACCGAGGAGGGCACCGTCACGGTTACCCCGCTGCCTGAAGGTGGGCATGAGCTCACCGGTGACCTGCCCCGCCTCGCGCCCGGCACGGAACCGCACGTGGAAGCCGGGTTCGGCGCGGCAGCGATCCGCAACCACCTGAACCGTCTGGTCGTCGCCGGCAAGCAGGACATGTTCGAGCTGGTGATGCTGCTCCTCCCCTACACGAAGAAGGCTGTGGACTCCGCCGCCCGCCGCGTGTACCGGGAGATCCACAACGTGCCGCCCACCGAAGACGCGAAGGTGATCCCCGTCATCGACCAGGTCGAAGCGGACGAGGTCGTCGACCGGATGATGTACGGAGAACCTGGCTCGAACTGGTCCGTCATCACCCGACTCGTGCGCCGCGCCGCGGCGACCGACGCGGTCGTCCGCAAGTCTGTGATGCAGTACGTGTCGACCGCCGTGTGGACGTCCGCGGAAACGCACGTCCGCTCCCACATCGGCGACCCACACGCAGGGCGGGTGATCCGCCGGCTCGCCCGCGCGATCAAGTCAGCCGACCCGGCCGTGGTGCTCCTCGCGTTCCGCACCACCTACCCGGACTCGCAGATGGGCCTCGGTCGGGTGCAGGCCGCGTTGACCGCGGACGCGACCGTAGGCGCCCGCCAGCTCGCGTTCGACACGTTCGCGGAAGACAGGGGTGACCGGTGACTGCCACCATCCCCAGCCTGACGACAGCGAACGTGTCCGCGGCGCGTGCCCGCGCGGTCCGTGCGGAATGGCTCACGAGCCTGAAGCTCGGGCTGTGCACCGTGCCGGACCTGATCAACCATGCTTGCAGCCCTGACGGTCGACCGCTTCTGCGGATCGGTCTGGTGCGGCTGCTGACCGAACAGGATGGGTGGACGCGCAACGGTGCCGTCGCGACCATCAATCAGGCTCTTCGACTGCTGGGGCAGCCGGAGATGACGTCGCAGCAGGCGTCGAAGTTGCATGTCCAGTGGCTTGTGGACTCGCGTTCAGGGGGACGACGGGTGCAGGCTCTCACGGACGCAATGGATCCGAAAATGCATCAGCCCTGGGGAGGCTTCCCGTACGCATCACGGCCCCAGGGAGATGACGGATGAGTGTCGAGCTGAATGAGTCAGAGCTGCGCGCTCACCTGATCAGGATCGCTTCCGCGGCGGAGGGCGACGAGCGCCACGCTGTCGCCGACGAGCTGCTCGTGTACCTGCACAGCATCGAAGCGCTGGAACTGTGGGGCCGGAACCTGGCCCGCCATTTCGGGCGTCCCGCCGAGCACGAGGAAGTCACCTCGGTGATCACCGAAGCGCTCATGAAGGAACTCCGCGCGATCGACGCGGACCGGCTGGAGAAGGTCGGGCAGGTCCGCTCGTACCTGTACTACCGGGCGAAGGCGTCCGTGCAGGCGTGGTTGGACTCCCCGGCGGTGACACTCGCGTCCGAAATGAGTGGGATCACCCGCCGGCATCGGACCGCCCGGGTGGGTGTGCGTGAGCTTCGCGCGAACCTGAACCGGGAACCGGAACCAGAGGAGGTGGTCTCGTTCGTGAACAACCGTCTGGTGGCGGCCCGCGGACGGGATGCGGCGGTGAAGTCAGGCGCGCTGATCACGGTCGAGGACGTTGAAGGTACCGCCCTGCGCACCTACTCGATGGACTACAGCGAGGACTCTGAGCTGAACGACTCGTTCGGCGCCCCCGACGACGGGCAGGTGACTTTGCGGGCGGAGGTCGGGTTGACCGTCACCCAGCTTCAGCAGCGTGCGGTGCGGATGTTCGGCCCGGGCGAAGGCGACGAGGTCCGTGAGGTGTTGGCCCTGTGGGTGCGGATGATCATCGCCGGGGAGCAGCCGACAGTCGTTGCCATCAGCAGGCAGTTCGGGCTCAGCCGTCGTGCCGCGTCGACCCGTCTGCGTCAGGTGAACGCGGTGCTGACCGCGTTCCGCGCGGACGATGATGCGGCGCGGGCTGCGGACACCGAACGGGACCGGGGACAGTCCGGTCAGACCTGGTGGTCGCTGGCGAAGTAGTGATGCCCGGCGACACGCACGATCGGGCCCGGGCGCCCTTCCACGATCGCTGACTCGAGCCCCACCGCGGCCGCATCCCAGTCGATGTGGCAGAACGGCCATGCCCGCAGGTTCACGGTCTCGTCGCCGACGTATGTCTGCGCGGTGAGGGTGCGGGCGAGGTCCGCGGGATCCGGGAAGCATCCGATGTAGTCGGTCAGGACGTCCGCCAGCAGGATCCGGTCGATGGTGCGGTCCGGGTACACGGTGGTGATGTAGTCGACGGTGACCTGCACGTCGAGCGGCCACGCGCCGGCGTGGAGCTCGTAGTCCAGTCGCGCGAGGGTCAGCTGGTCGGTGGCGTCCGGGACGGTGTTCACGAGTGGACCTCAGCAGCGCTGTCCGCCGCCGTCACCGGCGGGAGATCGTCGATGCCCAGTTCCGTGCGGAGCATCGCGTCCACCTCGGCCGGCCACCCGGACCGGTCCGCGGTCAGGTAGGTGAGGATGTTCTGTGCTCTCAGGGCCCGAGACTGGTCGATGCTCGCGCGGACCTGCGCGGCGGTACGGACCGCTTCCTGCTGCCGCCACCTGTCCGTGTTCCCCAGCAGGGTACGGACAATCTGCTCATCCTCGCTGGGCGTCATAGACATCAGCACCCACCTCATCCCCGGCCTCAACGGCGATGGTGTACTCCTCCGGGAGGTGGTGGGGGTCGTCGTGGCGGATGATCTCGTCGAGTTCACGGTCAAGCTGGGCGAGACCGGCCCGGGCAGGCTCACGGGCCGGGCCGGTGTCGGCGGGACGGTCCCCAGCCGGGAGGTTGGCGCCGTCAGAGGCGATGGGCTCACGGAGGTCACTTTTCGGCTTGGCGAACGCGAGCCGCACCACCTCCTCCGACGCGGCCAGTGCAGCCAACGGTGCGGACACCGCCATCAGCGACCCGAACCATGCCTCCATCTGCGAGTAGTCCCACGTCCAGAACGAACCGGTGTGAGCGAAGTTCAGGACCACGGACGCCGCCGTGAACGCGTACAGGAAGAACCGGGTGCGTCGCAGCACCCGCCGGGACTCCTCCCTGGCTTGGAACACGGCCAGCGACACCGTGTAGGTGAGGATGGCACCGTCGATGAAGATCGCCGCGAGCCAGTGCACGCCCTGCGGCACACCCGTCCACGCGCCCGCCTCCGCGATCGCGGTGAACGAGAAGATGTACGACGCGAGCATGATGACCGTCACGAGAACGATCGCGAGCACACCGACCCAGAACCGGTCCGGGCTGATCTGCGCGGTGCGGGGCTGACGCTCAGCCATTGGTGACCTCCAGCATCGGGGTTGCGAGACGCTCCATGTTCTCGGCGACGATCTTCCGGGCCTGCGACTTCACGACCCGCTGCTCCTTCGATGCAGGCCACGCCACGGCACCCTTGGTCTCCTCGCCGAGGTACGCGTAGTCGATCGTTTCCCCCGTGGTGCCGCGGGCGAACAGTTCGTCTCCGCAGTGGATGACGTCGTTGACGAGCGTCTCCCGGAACGGGCCCTCAATCGTTTCGACGACCACCGTCTCGGTGCGGACCATCTCCGGGGCGACCTTCTTCACGTACGCGAGAAGCGCTTCCTCGTCGATCTTCACGGGTCGCTTCCCGGGGCGGAACGACAGAGGACCGAACGGGGTCGGCAGGGGCGTGTTCTCCGTCGCGCCGGTGAGCCGTTCGATGATGCCCTTCTTCTCCTGGGTGATCTGCTCATCGAGCGCGTCACGCAGCGCGGTGAGTGCAGCGACCCGCCCGGCGGGGGTGAGCGCCTCAAACCCGGTGTAAGCGACCACGGGCGCCGCAGGCTCGGCCGGTGCGGGAGCCTGCACCTCGTGGATGACGGTGACGGGTGCGGGGCTTTCCTGGGCGGGGAACAGGTCCTCGTCCGGGTTGTACGGGATGCTCATCATGCCTCCACTGGCTGCTTGGGTGTCGGAGCGGTATCGCTCGCACCTTCCACATGCGCGGTGCCGCCCGGGTTTCCCTCCACCCAGCCGCCGCGGGCCAGGTACTCCGGAACCCACGCGAACCCGCGCCGGTCCAGGTGTCGGTACGCGCGGGTGACCGCCACATACGCGAGGCGTGCCTCCTCCGCGGGGATCGGTTTCGGGACTCCCTTCCGGTCCCCCGGGTCGCGGAAGTCGTCGCTGATGCGCACGTGCTTCCACTCGAGGCCCTTCGCGACGTGCGCGGTGGACACGACGGTGCGGGCGCGTTCGACAGGCACACACGAGTCGACGACCTGCACCACCTGGTGCGCGCCGACCTTCTCGACGATGTCGACGAACGGTTTCAGGTCCCCACCGTCCTCCGACTCCGCGTACGCGACGACGTCACCCCACGAGTTGAACGGTTCCAGCTCGGGGTGCCGAGTGGAGCCTTTCTCTTTCAGGTCTCTCGCTGCTTGCGCGAGATCCCTCAGCTCCTTCGCTTTCCGCTCCCCCGCGATCCCGGTGGGCACGCCGGACATCTGCGTCTCGACCGCCTCCTGCAGGGCGCCCCCGTTCGTGCGGGTGAGCACCGCTTCCGGGGTGCGGGTGGAGTCCCACACGCTGGCGGGCTTGCCGGGCAGTCCCCGCACACGGAGGGCCGTGTCGGTGCCGAGCAGGTCCAACCATTCGTTCGCGACGGCCGCGATCGGGTCACCGAACCGGAAGCTCATCGTCAACGGGACGTGCGCGCCGCCGAACGCGTCCATCGAGTCGGTCGCGCCCCGCCACCCGTAGATGGCCTGGTTTCGGTCACCGACGACCACGATCTGGGCGTGCTGCTGGCGGCGGAGAATGTCGATGATGAGGGGGTCGGAGTCCTGCGCCTCGTCGAGCATGATGTAGTCGTACGGCAGCGTCGGCCGGGACAGTTGGAACTGCTTCAGGTACGCGTCGTGCGTGTACCGGAGTCCCCCGTTCGGGTCCTGCAGGTCCGCCCAGTACCGGCCGGCGAACTGGACGACCGTGTCCCGCAGGCGCCGTTCGGCTGCTGGGGTCAGGTTCCCCCATTTCGGGTCCACGGGAACCAGGTTCGGGGTGATCGTCTCCGCGGCGGTGCGCAGGAACGCGTTCACTGTCTCCGTGGTGACCCGGGTCAGTTGCTGCCTGCTGAGCGCACCGACTCGTGCGCCGTCGCTGGGCGCGAACATGTACTTGTCGTTGATGCGGAGGATGCTCGCTTTCTCCGACCACATCACCGGTTTCCGGCTCCCCAGCCGACGTTGCATGGGCGCACCGAACTCGGCGTACGCGATCGCGTGCATCGTCTTCGCGAGCACACCGGTGCCCTGGAACCGTCGCTGCGCTTCCTGCGCGATCGCCTTGTTGAACGCGGCGTACAGGCCGCGGCGGGCGGGTGCGGCCGCGGCGATGAATTGGAGCGCGGTGGTCTTCCCTGTGCCGGCGAGAGCTTCGATGACGAGGTTGTCACCGGTGAGGTACTTCTCGATCGCGAGATGCTGCTCATCGGTGGGTGGGTACTCCGGCAATGGTTCGCCCTTCGTTGACCGTGGCGCACGCCACGGGAAGCTGATGCTTCCCACATGCGCGGTCTACGACAGGGGCCGTCCACCCGTTCCGGCGGGTGCCCGGCTGAACACAGGGTGGGAAGCGCGACTGCTTCGCCACCCCTGCGGCAGCGCCGAGCAGGGGTCGTTGGCTCAGACCAGCGACAGGTACTTCGCGATCTCGGTTGCCCGCCACACGTCGTTCCATGTGGATCGGAGCACCTGGTCGCAGGCGGCGGCGAGGACACCCACCGGTGCCCCGTCGCCGGCGGTGATCCCAAGGAGCTTCGCGGGTCGTTTCAGCGGGTCGCCGCCCCCGTCGATCACGGCCCCCAGACAGCCGGCCCACTGGCCCGTGTTGAAGAGCACGAAGTCGTAGAAGAACGACTCATTCACCCAGACGCGCAGTGCGAGAGCGTTCGGATCGTAATCGGACGGGACGATCTGCGATGGGAGCTGCACGATCTCCCCCACACGCTGCTGCAACGTGGTGAAGAACGTCGTCACCGCCTGTTCGACCATGCGGAGAGGTTAGCGTGTTCCGCTGTCGCCGGGCGGCATCCCTGCCCTCTCAGCGGGTGTCGCGGAGGGCCCGTTCGACGCCTCGGATGAACTCTCCAATCTCCGCCGGCGCCACGGTGTCCTCATATGAGTCCGCGGCGCCGGAGGCGAGGTAATGCGCCCACGCCCGGTCGATGTGCTCGTCGGTGATGTCGGCCTCGTCCAGGTCGATCGAGTCGACGGCGTGGTTGTGGAAGTCGGCCTTCGTGCGGATGACCCCGCGGGCGCCCTGCTGGTTGCGACCGGCCACCCACACCTTGGCGATGTGCTCCTCGGTGAGGTTGCCCATGTCGACCACCTCAAGGTGAGGTGCGTCCTTCGGTAGGGTTTCGCCGACCTCGGCCATGAGCTCTTGGAGGCGTTGCGCGGCGTGCAGGGCCTGGTTCAGGAGGTGTTGCCGCTGCCGGGGTGCCAGCTGCCGAATCTCTTCGTTCGACATCGCGCCGGCTGCGGCCGGTGAATTGGCCGGCGCCTGGTGCGCCCGCGGGCTGGTGAACGTTCCCAGCGGTGTCGATGACGTTCATGCGCACACGAGTGCGGCGGCAGTCGCAGTGGGTCAGGTGAGGACGCTGACGGTTCGTTCACGGTGCACGGTGACCGTGTGCTCTTGTTCGCCGAGCTCGAGCGTGAGGGCGATGTCGGATGGTTCGTCGGGCACGCGTCCGATGCGCACGACCCTCACGGCGCGGGGGCGTCCCGCCGTCTTCCACGCGTCCCGGAACCGGCGGTTGCGGGTAAAAGCGAACGCGAACGGGGAGTCGTCTCGGTTGAACTGCAGGTCGATGTTCTGCCCTGCCCGCACCCCCGCGGCGGCCACGTTCACCTGCGTCTGCAGTGCACCGGCGGGAGCGGCGTTCACGCGGCCGATGAACTGCCCACCGGCGGGGGTCCCTGCGGGACGGTGCGTGTTCCCGTGCTGGTCGGTGACACCCATCTCAGTCCTTCAGCCGGAGGATGTAGTGGTCTCCGTCGACGTGCTCGATGCCGGTGGTCTGTTCACCGGTGGAGCCACGCCCGGACATGGACATGATGATGTCGTCGAGCTCGTCGAACCCGGGGATGTCGTCGTAGCGTGCCCCGTCGAATATTCCACCCTGCACGGTGTCCACGGTCAGCCGGATCGTGTCGTCGTAGACCTTCTCGAACACGATTGCGTCAGCATCCGGGATGAGGCGTCCGGCGGCGGAACGGAGCGCGGCGCCGGCAAGGTCAACGTCGTATACGCCGGAGTTCACCGCCTGGAAGAACGCTTCCTCCACGTCGCCGCGACTGCCCTGGTGCTGGGCGTCGCGGTGGATCGGGAGGATGAACGTTTCGGGGTCGGGTCCCTGGGTGACCCGCGGGAGCTCTTTCAGGTCGTCCCGGGTGGCCGCGACCGTGAGGATGATCTCGTCGATGATGTTCTCGTCCTCGACGGTGATGTGGACCGGGCCTGACTTGTCGACGATCTGTCCGACCGTGATCCGGTCTCCACCGTCGTCGCCGATGTCGACGAAGAGGTGCAGTTGCTCCGCCCCCGGGTACCGTTCGGTGATGTGCGCGGTGATGGCTGTGATCGCGGGCGCATTCAGCTCACGCTGACGCCGACGGATGTCCTCGACCTGCTGCTGGTACGTGCGCATCAGGATCTCGGCTGCGGTCGGCGGGGCGCCCTCCGTGACGGGGCAGTCCGCGGCGGTGTGCCGGCTGGTCTTCACATGACGACCCTCACGGGTGCAGTCGGTGGTGTCTGTGAGCTGTCCGGTCGGGGCGGCGTTCACCCGCCCGGTGAACTGACCGCCGCCGGGAACCCCCGCGCCCTTGTGGATGTTGCCGACCGTGTCGATCGTGCTCACAAGAGGACCTCCGGGTAGTCGATGTCGCCCGGTTCGAGGCCGTTCGCGGTGATGTACTGGTCGAGTGCGTCCCGCGGGACCATGTCCTTCGCGGCTGGGGACAACTCCCCGGCGGCGACGAGCTTTTCCACGAGCTCACGTTCGGTGAACTGCTGCCCGTGGAAAGTGATGGCCTGCACGGGCACCGCCGCACCGATCGGAAGCACCAGCGGGTGGGCCTCGTTGGAGAACCGGACGATCACATCCCCGTCGGCGGTCTCCCATGCCCGGTCCTCGACGATCCCGTAGTTCGAAGCGGCCCAGTCGGCGAAGTAGGGCGGGTAGTCGTCCGTGGTCCACAGCCGGGACAGGTCCACCCGGTCACCGGCCTTCAGCGCGGCCACCTCGGTGAGCAGTCCGCCTTGCCCGGCGGCGAGGCGCGCGCATACCGTGCGGACCGCGCCGCGGCGCGCATCCCCGTCGTACACGCGGTTCTCGTACCCGCTTCCGTCTTCGACCCATTCGACGGGCACGTCGCTGAGGAACGCGCGCATGTCTGTCGGTGTCTGCTCCGGGTACTCTTCCTCGAACCCGGCGAGGATCCAGTTCGACTCCGCGGTCTCGAGCGGCAACGGCTTCGGCCATGCGCGCACGAAGGTGTCGGTGGTTTCTGTGAGGGGCCCGGTGGGTGCCGCGTTCACGCGCCCAGCGAACTGGCCGCCTCCGGGTGCGCCGGCGGGGAGGTGAACGTTGCCGATCTGGTCGATGCTCATGCGTACATGAGTGCGGCGAGGGCGGGTCAGTCGTTCGCTGCGCGGAACGGGCGGCCGCCGAGCTCCCGTTCCTGGCGTTCCAGCGCTCCGATGCCGGCGGTCGCCCGCCGGTCCTCCTCGGTCGGTTCGGCGAGCAGTTCCACGACGTGGTGGCGAACCCAGTCGGGTGCGACGTCGAGCGTCCACCACAGGCCGGAGGGGATGGTGCCCGTGGGCGGTCGGGGGACGTTCACAGTCGCCAGAGGGGTGTTCGTGCCTGGGTTGGAGATCCCATGGCCGTCGTACACGATCCGGGCGAGAGCCATCCGCCACACGCCACCGGCGGGGTTCGCGATCGACGGTCCTTCCGGGTTTGGTACCCAGTTCAGGTCGATTTCCACCTCGTGGGGGCCCAACCCGTCCCGCAACGGCGGGAACGGGTACGGGACCGGTTGGCCGTGCCCGTCCGCGCAGTTCGTGCAGGTCGGTTCCGTCCCCCACTCGCCGCCGTGGTGGGAGCAGAACCGGTCAACACTGCTGCTGCTGGGTGCGGTGGGTGTGAGGGGTTTCGGTGGGGTGTGGACGCGCCCCGCGAATTGCCCTCCCGCGGGGGTTCCCGCGGGGCGGTGCAGGTTGCCGGTGATGTCGGAGGTCATGCCCACACGAGTGCGGCGCAGGGTCGACGGCCGAACGTGGCCTGCGCGAGGGGCCCCGGTTCTGTGGGCCGTCCGGTGTCCTCGTCGACGATGTCACGCCATTCGCACACGTCGATGTCCTCCGCGGTCCCGCATGCTGGACAGCCAGGCACACGACCGGATGGGTCGGCGAGGTCCGCACCGAGCTCCCGCCCGCAGGCGGTGCAGTACCAGGACTGGGCGTATCGCCCGTAGACGGGGTCGTTGATCTCGATGTACTCCGCGGGTCGTTGAGGCTGGAACGGATGGGTCACAGCGACACCAGCGCCCCGCCGGACAGGACCCGCGCGAGCTTCCCCATCACACGTCGGGCGTGGGCGATCTCTTCGTCGGTCACTTCCGACCCCCACACGGCCCGTGAGTCCGTCGCCGCCAGGTGGTGGGCGACCAGTTCGGGGTAGTCGAGCCCCGAGGCGACCAGCTCACGCCACACCTCGCGCACGACGATCATCGCGCAGCTGACCGGCAACACCGTCGTCCGAGTCCGCTCGGGGCGCGGCGCGTACACGTTCAGAGGGCTGTAGCACGCGTGCGCCATCCGCTGCCCGCTGACCGGGTCCACGTACGGGAGCGGGTCGACACCCAGAGAGTCCAGGGGTGCGGCGGTGAAGATCGGGGTGCGTGCAGTCGTGTCCATACCGTGCACATGCGCGGTGAACCCCGGTCAGTTGAGGACGTCCTGTCAGCCGGGAACGTTCTCCCACCCGACGTACATCCGCACACCCCGGTAGAGTGCCTGCCGAGTGTAGGCAGGCTCCCCCAGCCACCGTTCTCCCATCCGGACGCCGTACCAGTCGTACCCGATGGGTACGTGATCCACGGACCACTCGAACTCGCAGATGCCGTCAACTCTCAGTCCGGCCGGTGGCTTCTTCGCTTCGCCGACGCTCAGAGTGCCGGTCGCAAGCTGCGTGTCCATCATGTCGGTCACCCGTAGGCTCGCGCCTTCCTTGATGTCGAGGAAGGCTCCCAGGCATGGGCCGCCGGCCTCCAACGCACCGTCGGCGCGTCCCTGCAAGGCAACAGATTTGCGCCAGGCAAGTGGCATGATCAGGGTTCCGCGTGCTTTGAACTCCGTCGGGGACGGGTCTGGGGTCGGCTCCACCGTCGGTGTCGGGGCCGTCTCGGTGACAGCGGTGCACCCGGACAGGACGAGCCCGGCTGCCGCGACGGCGGCAAGGAATCGTGCGCGCACGGCACCACTGTAGCCACCCGGCGGGACGCCAGGCAGGGGCAGTTCAGCCTGTGATGTCTAGGTCCGGCCAGGGCGCGTCCTCGAGCTCCTCACCGTGCCGGCGGCGGGTGCCGCGGGCGATGAAGGGGTCGCGACGATCCGCGAACTCGGCGAGGAACATGTCCACCGGCTCATGTCCGTCATCGGCGTCGTCGATCTCCCGCGCGAGACGGGACACCTGCGATGCGATCACCGCACCGATCCGGTTCAGGTCTGAGTCCGCGGGTGTCTTGGTGAGAACGGCGCCCTCTTCCACCCACGCGTTCGCACCCTCCCGGGCGGACAGTTCCGGGTCACGGATGAGTACCACGATGCGGAGACGGTCAGCGGACTCGTCGACCTCGTAAACGATCTGCACATCCCCGGCGCTGGCCCGCGCGATCGTGCGGGGCCGGACGGGGCCGAGGGCACCGAGCGGCGAGCTGTTCGAGCGAGGCGCGAACTGGCCGCCCTCGGGTTGGCCGGCGGGCCGTCTGCGCGTGTCGGCGGTGATGCTCATCGGGATCCTCCTCGATCTCCACCCCTGCGGCAGGTCATTGCCGCAGCACCGGGACGGTCACGCCGGCGGGGATGATCGCGTTTGTGGGCGCGTCGAATAGGTACACGCGAGTGGACCCGTCTGGCTGCACGGCGACCGCTTCGACCTGCGCCCATTCGGTTGATGCGAACGCGTGCAGGGCCGGGTCGTACTCGACGGTCCACAGCTCGGAGAGATCGATCCGGTCACCGGGCTGCAACTGTCCGGCGGGAACCGTGGGTACTGCGACGACCGGTGCCGGGTGCGGCGACCATGGCAGCGCCTGCCTGTCACCGATGTGGCCGGTGGCCGGTCGCGTGTTCCCGGAACTGTCGTCGATCACGTCCACACGAGTGCGGCGGGTAGGCACGAAGCACCGCCACGGTAGTGGGGACGCCGCGGCGGTGCTTCGTGTGAGACAGGTCAGTGGTGAAGTCGGCTCTGAACCTGCGCGTGCATGTCGGGACGGAACCCGGTCCACACCATGTCCTGGAACACGACGATCGGGGCGCTCTTGTGACCGGCGGCCACGAAAAGGGCGAGCTGGTCGGGGTTCTCCACCAGGGACTCCTCCTCGAAACGGATGCCCTTCCGGTCCAGGTCCTGCTTCGTGGCGTTGCACTGTACGCAGCCGGGCTTGCTCCAGACGGTGACCTTCGCGATCTCCTCCGCCGGGTCGAACGAGGTCTCCGTCGACGTGGACAAGTCGGTCATGATGTGTGCTCCTTCAGCATCTGTGCGCCGTCGAGTGTTGACTGACGGTGGGCGCGACGCATCCGCCCGCACCGTCGTGCCAGGTCAGGTGTTGTCGCCGCCGTGCAGGCTGAACGTGTAGAGCGCGTTGACGCGGTCCTTGCGTCCCCACGGGGTGTTCCAGTGCCGGTAGATGCGGGTCAGCTCGCTGTGAAGCTCGTCGACTTCCGTCTCCCGGCCGGGCTCGCTCCACGGGTAGCCCGGTGTGGCAGCGACGCGGTGCAGCATCGGGAAGTCTTCGTGGGTGCCGACGTCGGAGGGGATGTTCGCGAGAGCGTCTAGGGCGATGATCCGGGCGACATCGTCGCTGACCTCCCGCGTCGCGCTACGCAGACGCACCTGGTCAGTGGCGTGGCGGACCTCGTCGACGGTCGGCTGCACCGGCTCGGGCAGCCCGCTGTCTTCCGGTACCGGGCGCAGATCGCCACTGTCGGTGGTGCAACCCTCGCAAGTGAGGTCGTCGCCCCACTCGCCGCCGTGGCGCGGGCATACCGGGAGGATGCCGGTCAGGTCAGCGAGAGCGGCGTTGGGTGCGGCGTTGGTCTTGCCGGTGAACCGGCCGCCGCGGGGGTTCCCTGCGGGAGCATGTTGGTTGCCGAGTTGGTCGATCGTCATGCGTACACGAGTGCGGCTAGCCGCGATGTCTGGACGGGGAGGTGTAGAGGGCGAGCCGTTCGGGTCAGCCCGCCCTCCTCGGGGATGTGTGCGGGTCCTCTCCCAGGTGTCACATGCGCGGTTAGGCGGCGTGTGCGGAGCGTCGAGATGCCGTGCGGGGGCGACGGTGCTGGCTGAGGGCGTCGCCGGTTGCGACAGCGAGCGGCTCGTCGTGGTCGGCGGCGAGGACGATGTACACCCCGACGGGGACCTCGCCCCACAACGGCCGGGTGGCTCGGTCGCCGCGGTGGATGTGCTCGAGCAGGGCCCGGGTAACAGGCCCCTCCGGCTGGGTCTGCACCACGAACCAAGCGTCGGCGCCGGGTGTGTTGGCGAGCGTGTCCCAGAACGTGTCTGCCTGGGTGTGCCGGTCGGTGCGGTGCTGCTGCCAGCGGAGGACGGACAGGAGGATCGCTGTGGCCGTGGTGACGAAAGCGAGTAGGACCGACCAGCCCTGCACGCGGGGCAGGTTCGTTGCTGCGGCCACTCCGACGGTCGCGGCGATCACGGCGACCTGCCAGCTGCGGGTGAGGACCGCGACGACGGCGACGGCGGCCGCCGCGACCGCGATGACAGCGACGGGCAGGAGTGTGATGCCGGTCAGCCCCTGGGTGAGCAGGAGCGCGGTCGCGATGGCGGTCCACACGGTCACCGCGGCGATCGCTGGCGCGGTCTGCAGCGCGTGGCGCGTGCGGGCGTGCACGGGTGCCCGGTAGGTGGCGGCCGGCGCCGGGGTGTGCGTGTTCGCCCTCGTACCCGCGGGCTGTGCGAGGGTGGGCGGTGGGCTGGTGATGGTCGCGTCGTACTCGGCGCGGCGCCGCGGGTCGGAGAGCACCTCGAACGCTTCGTTGAGAGAGCTCGCAGCGGCCTCGCTCCCGCCAACGTCCGGGTGCAGGTCTCGCATGCGCGCCCGGAACGCGGCCTTCACCACGGAGGCGGGGGCGGTCGGGGCGATCCCGAGCTCGTCGTAGAGGGTGCTCACGATCCACCACCCCTGCGGCACGAGGATGTCCCGGGCGCGTGAGCAGCTCGGGACCGGGGGTGGGCGGATGCGTGCGACGTCATACCTACGACATGCGCGGCGTTGGGCCGGCCCGGCACCTGGCCCGGCAAATCAGGGGTGATACCGGGCCGGGTTATCCCTTACTCCCGACTGGGATCGACCCCCTGAAAAGGGTGCCCGGCCCGCCGGCCCGGCACTGCCACAGGACATATAGGTATGAGGAGACATATATTCCCCCGATATATA
>Ga0182737_1001776_pt1 | contig 19895 bp, 15 predicted proteins | sample eDN5th30CBELigOP_FD_128878 | JGI IMG/M metagenome (GOLD analysis project Ga0182737, IMG submission 128878) | Enriched Organic Plus compost microbial communities from Emeryville, California, USA - eDNA 5th pass 30_C BE-Lig OP (version 2) (version 2) ...
CGCCATCCGGCGTGTTGCCGGCGGCGGTGCCGCTGGAGTTGCTGGGCCATCGGCCCGACGTGACGGCGGCCCGCTGGCGCGCGGCGGCCGCGCGCCACCAGATCGATGCGGCCAAGGCCGAGTTCTATCCCAACGTCAACCTGGTCGCCTTCGCCGGTTTCCAGGCCCTGGGCACCGGACAGTTGTTGGGTGGCGGAGCGCGCATGGCCGGCTTCGGCCCGGCGGTGACGCTGCCCATCTTCCACGGTGGCGAACTCAACGCCAACCTGGCCGGACGCCGCGCCGACGCCGACGTGGCGGTGGCCGACTACAACCAGGCGGTCCTGACCGCCGTGCAGCAGACGGCAGACGCCCTCGACGCGCTGCGCCTGATCGACCGCGAAAAACAGGAACAGCGCCAGGCCCGCGAGGCCATCGACGCCGCCTACGACGTGGCTGTACAGCGCTACAAGGCCGGCATGGGCAACTACCTGTCGGTGCTTATCGCGCAGAACAGCGTGCTGGTGCAGGCCCGCCTGGACACCGACCTGCAGGTGCGTGCCTACCAGCTCGACGCCGATCTCGCCTATGCCCTGGGCGGCGGCTACCAGCCCGAAGCCGCCGTGCCGGCCACCGCCCAGACATCCGATTGAACGACACGATTCCTTCGCCATGACTACGACCTCTACCCCCAATCCCAAGCGCAAACGCCTGCTGCTGCTCGCGGCCGGCGTCTTCATCGTGCTGGCCATCGCCTATGCCGCCTGGTGGGCGCTGGTGGGCTCGCACTACGAAAGCACCGATGACGCCTACGTACACGGCAACCTGGTGCAGATCACGCCGCAGGTGGCCGGCACGGTGGTCGCCATCGAGGCCGACGACACCGAGACCGTCAAGGCTGGCCAGCCGGTCGTGCGCATCGACCCGGCCGATGCCGACGTGGCGCTGCAGCAGGCCGAGGCCCGGCTGGCCCAGGCGGTGCGCCAGGTGCGCACGCGCTATGTGCAGAACGACTCGCTGGCCGCCAATGTCGAGGTGCGCCAGGCCGAGATCGAGCGCGCCCAGGCGGACCTGAAGCGCGCCCAGAGCGACCTGAAACGGCGCCAGGAGCTGGCACGCTCGGGTGGCGTCAGCGGCGAGGAGATCCTGCACGCCGAGACCGCGCTGAAGTCCGCGCAATCGGCGCTGGCCCAGGCCAAGGCGGCCCTGGCGCAGGCCAAGGCCGAACTGGCCACCAACCAGGCGCTGACGCAAGGCACCACCGTGGCCGACCATCCCGACGTGCGCGCCGCGGCCGCCGCGGTGCGCAACGCCTGGCTGGCCCAGTCGCGCACCGTGCTGCCGGCCCCGGTCGGCGGCATGGTGGCGCGGCGCAGCGTGCAGGTGGGCCAGCGCGTGGCCCCGGGCTCGGTGCTGATGAACGTAGTGCCGCTCGACCAGATCTGGGTCGAGGCCAACTTCAAGGAAGGCCAGCTGCGCAAGATGCGCGTGGGCCAGCCCGTCGTGCTGACCTCCGACCTGTACGGCGACTCGGTGGTCTACCACGGCACCGTGGTGGGCCTGGACGCCGGCAGCGGCAGCGCCTTCGCGCTGCTGCCCGCGCAAAACGCCACGGGCAACTGGATCAAGGTGGTGCAGCGCGTGCCGGTGCGCATCGCGCTCGATCCCAAGGACATCCAGGCGCATCCACTGCGCATCGGCCTGTCCATGAACGTCGAGGTCGATATCGGCGAGCAGACGGGCGAGGCCCTGGCACAAACCCAGCGTACCGAACCCGCCTGGACGACGCGCGCGTTCGAGCCCGCCCACGGCGAAGCCGACGCCATCATCGATGGCATCATCAAGGCCAATCTCGAATCATGAGCGACACCACCGCCGGCAGCACGCCGCAACCCGCCCGGCCGCCCGCGCCGCGCACCTACCCGCCGCTGGAAGGCGGAGTGCGCATCATCGGCTCGGTGGCGTTGTCCACGGCGGTGTTCATGAACGTGCTGGACACCTCCATCGCCAACGTGTCGATCCCGACCATCTCGGGCGACCTGGGCGTCAGCTCCAGCCAGGGCACCTGGGTGATTACCTCGTTCGCCGTGGCAAATGCCATCACCGTGCCGCTTACCGGCTGGCTGACGCAGCGTTTCGGCCAGGTGCGGCTGTTCCTGGTTTCCACGCTGCTGTTCGTGCTGGCCTCGTGGCTGTGCGGTTTCTCGCCCTCGCTCGAGGCGCTGATCGCCTTCCGCGTACTGCAGGGCGCGGTGGCCGGCCCCATGATCCCGCTGTCGCAGGCGCTGATGCTGGCCAGCTTTCCGAAAGAGAAGTCAGGCATGGCGTTGGCGGTCTGGTCGATGACCACCCTGGTGGCGCCCGTGGCCGGGCCACTTCTGGGCGGCTGGATCTCGGACAACTACACCTGGCCCTGGATCTTCTACATCAACGTGCCCGTCGGCCTGCTGGCGGCCTGGATCACCTGGCGAATCTACAAGGACCGCGAGTCGGTCACGCACAAGCTGCCCATCGACAAGGTCGGCCTGGTCCTGCTGGTCGTCTGGGTGGGCGCGATGCAGATCATGCTGGACAAGGGCAAGGAGCTGGACTGGTTCGCCAGTCCGGTAATCCTCGGCCTGGCCCTGGTGTCGTTCGTCGCCTTCGTGTTCTTCCTCATCTGGGAACTGACCGACGCGCATCCCATCGTCGACCTGCGGCTGTTCAAGGTCCGCAACTTCACCGTGGGTGCCGTGACACTGGCGGTGGCCTATGGCGTGTTCTTCGGCAACGTGGTGCTGCTGCCCCTCTGGCTGCAGAGCAACATGGGCTATACCGCCACCTACGCAGGCCTGGTGACCGCGCCCGTGGGGGTGCTGGCCATCGTGCTCACGCCGATCATCGGCAAGCTGCTGGCCACGCGCGACCCGCGCCTGCTGGTAACGGTGTCGTTCTTCATCTTCGCCGCGGTGCTCTTCATGCGCGCCGACTTCAACACCGACACCGACGTGCGCACGCTCGTCATTCCCACCATCATCCAGGGCGCGGCCATGGCGGCCTTCTTCGTGCCGTTGACCTCGATCACGCTGTCGGGCCTGGAACCCTGGCGCATTCCGGCGGCATCGGGCCTGTCGAACTTCGCCCGCCTGACGGCCGGCGCGTTCGGCACCTCCATCGCCACCACGCTGTGGGAGAACCGTGCCACCCTGCATCACGCGCAGCTGACCGAAGTCGCCCGTCCCGGCGAGCAGGCCTTCGACCAGATCATGGACACGCTGCAAAGCTCGGTAGGGGTCACCCACCAGCAGGCCCTCACCATGATCGACGGCCTCATCAACACCCAGGCCTTCACGCTCTCGGCGCTGGACGTGTTCTACGCCTCGGGGGTGATCTTCCTGCTGCTGACGGTGCTGGTGTGGTTCGCCCGGCCGCGCCGGGCCAAGGGCGGCGGCGATGCGGCGGAGGCTGCGGCCGGCGCGCACTGACCGCCACGCGCGGATTGCGGCATGAGAAGGGCCGGCCCGTCCTGCAACGGCCGGCCCTTTGCCTTGCCGGGCCGCTTGCGCTGCGCTCAGGCCTCGGCGCCGACCCCGCCGCGATAGATGGGAAGCTCCTGTGTGCGCTGCACGTGCTCCAGCGCCGGGGTGATCACCTGCACCAGCTGCGCAAAGGCCGGTGCGATCGCTTCCTCGGGCACGCAGGCGTAGCCCAGCAGCAGGCCCCGGCGGCACGCATGCTCACTGGCGTAGTAGCGCGACAGCGGCCGCACCACCAGCCCGAGCGTACGCGCCGCGATGGAGATGCCCAGGTCGTCGGTGCCGTCGGGCAGGTGCATCACCAGGTGCAGTCCGGCCTCGTGCGTGGAGATGGGCCAGCCCGCGCCGAAATGCGCCGTGATGGCGTCGCGCAACAACGTCTGGCGTGCGGCGTAGCGCTGCTTCATGCGCCGGATGTGGCTGGCGTAGTGGCCTTCCTCGATGAAGTCCGCCAGCACCGCCTGGTCCATCAGCCGGCCCTCGCGGTACAGCTCCGACAGCCCGGTGGCGAAGTGCCCGGCCAGCCGCCGGGGCAGCACCATGTAGCCCAGCCGGATGCCCGGGAACAGCGTCTTCGAGAAGGTGCCCAGGTACAGCACTCGGTCGTGCTGGTCCAACCCCTGCAGGGAGGCAATGGGCCGCCCGGCGAAGCGGAACTCGCTGTCGTAGTCGTCCTCGACGATCCAGACGTTGCGCTGGTGTGCGTATTCCAGCAGCATGCGCCGCCGCGCCAGGCTCATCACCATGCCCAGCGGGTACTGGTGCGAGGGCGACACGAAGATGAAGCGCGGCGGCTCCTGCATATGCCGGGCGCCGGGCGCCATGCCCTCATCGTCCACCGGCACCGGGATGGTGGTGATTCCGCAGGCCGCCAGCGTAGAGCGCGCGCCCCAGTAGCCGGGATCTTCCATCCAGGCGGCATCGCCGTGTTCGCCCAGCAGGCGCGCAAGCAGACTGAGCGACTGATGGATGCCGGTGGTCAGCACGATCTGCTCGGGCTCGCATCGCACCGAACGCGACAGCCGCAGGTGCTCGGCCAGCGCACGGCGCAGCGGCCGGTAGCCCGCACCGGGAGCATACGTAAGCAGTTCGGGGCCCGCCTGGCGCCAGCGCCGGCTGAGCAGGCGATTCCAGACGGCGCGCGGAAACAGCGAGACGTCGGGCACGCCTGCCACGAAAGCGCCCCACTGGCGGTCGGACACCGAGGCCTCGCGCACCAGCTTGCTGCCGCGGCGCGACAGCAGCGCCAACTGCTGCAGGCTGCGACCCGGCCCCTCGGCCGCGGGTTCGGGCGGCGGCGCCTGGACGGCCGGCACGGTGTCCGAAACGAATGTTCCGCTGCCGAACGCCGACACCAGATAGCCTTCGGCAAGCAGCTGGTCGTAGGCATGCAGCACGGTATTGCGCGACAGCCCGGTGTCCCCGGCCAAGGCCCGCGTGGCGGGCAGCTTGGCGCCTGCCGGCAGGTCGCCGGCCAGGATCAATTCGCGCAGGATGTCGTAGATCTGGCGCGAAAGCGGTACGGCTCCTCCCCGTTCCAACCGTTGCAGCAGACATTCGGACAGAATGATCGCTTTCAAAGTGGTACCAGAAACAAAAAGCCATGTGGACCTATTGAGAGTACCAAATATTCGCTACGCTGGACCCGCCGAGTCATCAAACGTCCACATAACATGCATAGGGGAAAACACGTGCACACGGACATTGCTTGCTTGCGCAGTCCCATCCGCCGACCTCCCTCCCGGTCCCGCGGCGCGCCCGGCTGAATCGGCCACCGCCCTGGTGCGCCGGCCGGCAACCGCGCACCATCATGCAGCACCTGCCGCTTCTCAAAACCCGCAGTCCCTCGGAAACCCGATGGCATGGACTTTGCATGCGTCTTGGCGCATGCCCATCGCCATTCCCACCCCAGCCCGGAGGCCAGCCGTGAAACTGAAGCACTCTCTGAAACTCTCCCTGGCCGCGCTTGCCATTGCCATGGCGCTGCCCTGGTCGCAGGCGCAGGCGCAGACCCGCGGCGGCACGCTCAGCATGATCGTGCAGCCCGAGCCGCCCATCCTCATCCCCGCGCTCAACCAGCAGGGGCCGACGCAGTTCATCACGGGCAAAATCTACGAAAGCCTGCTGACCTACTCGTTCGACCTGAAGCCCCAGCCGGGGCTGGCCAAGAGCTGGGACGCCTCGCCTGACGGCCTGAGCTACACCTTCCACCTGGAGGAAGGCGTGAAGTGGCACGACGGCCAGCCCTTCACGGCCGACGACGTGGTCTTCAGCCTGTCCGAGATGCTGCCCAAGGTGCACGCCCGCGCCCGCGTCATCCTCACGCAGTTCGTCGACTCGGTCTCCAAGGTCGACGACCACACCGTCACCATCAAGCTGAAGACGGCGTTCCCCGCCTTCATGCTGATGTTCGAGCCGGGCTTCGCCCCGATGATGCCCAAGCACATCTACGCCGGCACCGACTACGCCACCAACCCGGCCAACCAGAAGCCGGTGGGCACCGGCCCCTTCATGTTCCAGGAATGGAAGCGCGGGGAATACGTCAAGCTGGTCCGCAACCCCAACTACTGGAAACCGGGCAAGCCCTATCTGGACGAGCTGGTGTTCAATGTGATCCCCGACTCGGCCTCGCGCGCCGTGGCCTTCGAGCGCGGCAGCGTGGACGTGCTGCGCGGCGGCGACGTGGACAACGTCGACGTGCGCCGGCTGCGCGCGCTGGAAGGCGTGCAATACACCACGCAGGGCTGGGAGATGTTCTCGCCGCAGGCCTACCTGATCTTCAACATGCGCAAGCCGCCCTTCGACAACGTCAAGGTGCGCCAGGCGGTGATGGCGGCCATGAACCGCAAGCTGGTGGTCGACAACATCTTCTTCGGTCTGGGCAAGGTTTCCACGGGCCCGTTCGTGGCCACGGAGATGTTCTACGACAAGAACGTGCCGCCCTATACCTTCGACATGAAGAAGGCGCGCGCGCTGATCAAGGAATCCGGCATCAAGCCGGGCGACTACACCATCCGCCAGCTCAGCTTTCCCTACGGCTCCACCTGGGACCGCCTGGGCGAATACACCAAGCAGGCGCTGGAACAGCTGGGCTTCAACGTCGACGTCCTGTCCACCGATGCGGGCGGCTGGGCCAGCGGCACCGGCAACTGGGACTTCGACCTCACCACCAGCTTCGTCTACCAGTACGGCGATCCGGCGCTGGGAGTGCAGCGGCTGTACGTCGCGTCCAACAACGTGAAGGGCTCGCCCTTCGCCAACGTGCAGGGCTACGTCAACCCTGAAGTCGACAAGCTGTGGCTGGCGGCCGCCTCCGAGGTCGATACGGCCAAGCGGCAGGCGCTCTACAGCCAGATCCAGACCACGCTGGTCAACGACGTGGCCAACGGCTACCTGGTCGACATGGAGTTCCCCACGCTGTACCGCGGCAAGATCAAGAACCTGGTGAAGACGGCCATCGGCCTGAACGAAAGCTTCGACGACGTCTACATCGAGAAGTGACCGATCGGCACAGCCCGGCGGCCGGCGCGCCTCATGGCCGCCGGCCGTCCGTCCGGAGACGCAACGCATGAAGTTCCTGTCCTTCTTCGCCTCGCGCGTGGGCAAGGCCCTGCTGGTAGTGCTGGGCGTGGTCGTCATCAATTTCTTCCTGATCCGGCTGGCGCCCGGCGATCCGGCCGCCGTGCTGGCCGGCCAGTCCGGCGCGGGCGATGCCGCGTACGTGGCGCAGCTGCGCACCCAGTTCGGGCTCGACCAGCCACTGCTGACCCAGCTGGCGCTGTACCTGAGGGGCGTGGTCCAGCTGGACCTGGGCTTCTCGTACCGCAACCACGTGCCGGTACTGGATCTCATCGTCGAACGCCTGCCCGCCACCTTCCTGCTGATGTTCTGCGCCTTCGTGTTCTCGCTGGTGCTGGGCGTGCTGCTGGGCGTGGTGGCGGCCAAGGCGCGCTACCGCAACAAGCGCCGCTGGATCGACAGCGCCGTCACCTCGGGGGCCCTGCTGCTGTATGCCACCCCGCTCTTCTGGTTGTCGCTGATGGGCATTCTGCTGTTCTCGGTGATACTCGGCTGGCTGCCGGCCTTCGGCATGGAAACGGTGGGCAGCCGCCTGACGGGCCTGGACCGCGCGCTGGACATCGCGCAGCACCTGGTGCTGCCCACGGTCACGCTGGGCTGCTTCTTCATGGCGGTGTACGTGCGGCTGACGCGCGCATCGATGCTGGAAGTCATCGGCATGGACTTCGTCAAGACCGCGCGCGCCAAGGGCGTCGGCCCCGGCCGCGTGATCCGCGCGCACGTGCTGCGCAACGCGCTTCTGCCGGTCATCACCTTCGCCGGCATCCAGCTCGGCCAGATGGCCGGCGGCGCCGTACTGACCGAAACCGTGTTCGCCTGGCCGGGCATCGGCCGGCTGATGTTCGACGCACTGCTACAACGCGATTACCAGCTCCTGCTGGGCATCTTCCTGGTCACCTCCATCCTGGTGGTGGCCTTCAACCTGGTTACCGACGTAGCCTACCGCCTGGTCGATCCGCGCATCGCGGCAGGCGGCACGCAGGGAGCCTCGGCATGAAGGCTTTCCTGCGACGCTACATGCGCAACCCGGGCGCGGTGGCCGGGCTGGTCATTGTTGCGCTGGTGGCGGCAGCCGCGCTGCTCGCTCCCCTGCTCTACGAGGAATCGCCCTGGATGATGGTGGCCGCGCCGCTGATCCCGCCGTTCTCCGATCCGGCCTATCCGTTCGGCACCGACATGCTGGGCCGCGACATTACCGCTGGCCTGGTGTGGGGCGCGCGGGTGTCGCTGCTGGTGGGCCTGCTGTCCACCGGCGTGGCGCTGCTGTTCGGCATCCTGGTGGGCGCGGTGGCCGGCTATTGCGGCGGCCGCATCGACGACGCGCTGATGCGCTTCACCGAGTTCTTCCAGACCATCCCGCAGCTGGCGATGGCGGTGGTGCTGGTGGCCATCCTGGGACCCTCGCTGTATTCCATCATGGGCGCCATCGCAGTGGTGTCCTGGCCGCCCGCCGCCCGATTGGTGCGCTCGGAATTCATGACCCTGAAGCAGCGCGAGTTCGTGCAGGCGGCCATCGTCATCGGCCAGACGCCGGGGCGTATCGTCTGCACGCAGATCCTGCCCAACGCCATGTCGCCCATCATCGTGTCGGCCTCGTTCATGGTGGCCACGGCCATCCTGACCGAATCGTCGCTGTCCTTCCTCGGGCTGGGCGACCGCAACCAGATGAGCTGGGGCTTCATGATCGGGGCGGCGCGCACGATGATCCGCGATGCCTGGTGGATGAGCGTGTGGCCCGGCGTGGCCATCCTGCTGACGGTGCTCGCCATCAACCTGATCGGCGAGGGCCTGAGCGATGCCCTCAACCCGCAGTTGCGCCGGCGCGGCGAATGAGGAGGCGGCCATGAGCGAATCCACTCCCCTGCTCTCGGTGCAAGGCCTGACCATCGCGCTGCCGGCCGGCGGCGATCGCCCCTACGCGGTGCAGCACGTCTCGTACGACATCAATGCCGGCGAGATCCTGTGTATCGTCGGCGAGTCCGGCTCGGGCAAGTCGATGAGCGCCAACGCCATCATGGGCCTGCTGCCCGACTACCTGGCCCCGCAGGCAGGCCGCATCCTGCTGCGCGGCACCGACCTGCTGGCGCAGGACGAGACGCGCCTGCAGGCCATGCGCGGCAAGGACATGGCAATGATCTTCCAGGAGCCGCTGTCGGCCCTGAACCCGCTGATGACGGTGGGCGAGCAGATCGCCGAGGTCATGCGCGTGCACGACGCCTATCACGGCCCCCAGCGGGTGCAGCGCGTGCTGGAGCTGCTGGAGTTCGTGGGCCTGCCCGATCCCGCGGTGCTGTACCACGTCTATCCGTTCCGCCTGTCGGGCGGACAGCGCCAGCGCGTGATGATCGCCATGGCGCTGGCCCTGGAGCCCGCGCTGCTGATCGCCGACGAGCCCACCACGGCGCTGGATGTCACCACGCAGGCGCAGATCCTGGCGCTGATCGCGCGGATCCAGAAACAGAAGGGCATGGGTGTGATGTTCGTCACGCACGACTTCGGCGTGGTTGCCGAGATCGCGCACCGCGTGGCGGTGATGGAGCGCGGCATCGTGGTGGAACAGGGTCCGGCCGATGAGGTGCTCAACCGTCCGCAGCACCCGTACACGCGCAAGCTGATCGCCGCCGTGCCGCACCGCCGTGCGGGCCAGGCGCCCCCGGCGCACCAGGACGCGCCGGTGTTGCAGGTGCGCGACCTGCGCAAGACCTATGCCACGGGCCACGGCTGGTTCGGCCGCAAGCGCGTGGTGCACGCGGTGGATGGCGTCAGCTTCGAGGTGCGGCGCGGCGAGACGCTGGGCATCGTGGGCGAGTCCGGCTCGGGCAAGTCCACCATCGGCAAGTGCCTGCTGAAGCTGGTCCGCATCGACGGCGGCGAACTCGTATTCAGCGGGCGCGACATCGCGGCCCTGTCCGAGAACCAGTTCCGGCCGATGCGCAAGCACATCCAGATGATCTTCCAGGATCCGTTCGCATCGCTCAATCCGCGCCATACCGTGGGCCGCATCATCAGCGACGGCCCGGTGGCCAACGGCGTGCCGCGCACCCGCGCCGAGGCCCGCGCGCGCGAGCTGCTGGCGCTGGTCGGGCTGGAGCCCTCGGCGTTCGATCGCTATCCCAACCAGTTCTCGGGCGGCCAACGGCAGCGCATCGGCATCGCGCGCGCGCTGGCGCTGGAGCCGCAGGTGCTGGTGGCCGACGAGTCGGTGTCGGCGCTGGACGTGTCGGTGCAGGCGCAGGTGCTGCAGCTGCTGGCCGACCTGCAGCAACGGCTGCAGATCGCGCTCATATTCATCACCCACGACTTGCGCGTGGCCGCGCAGATCTGCCATGCGGTGCTGGTCATGCACCAGGGCAAGGTGGTGGAACACGGCCCGCCCGGCCAGATCTTCGATCGTCCCGAAGACCCCTATACCCGCAGGCTGATCGCCGCCATGCCGGGCCAGCACTGGGACCCTGCCCGGGCACAGACGACCTGATCACGCCCAAGCCACCCGCGCCCGACCCGATGAACCCGCCGCATACCGAGGAGACCGCGATGAACCGCCCTGGCGCCATCCCTACCGTGCAGATCGACAACGAACACGTCACCGTCACCGAATGGCGCTTTCCGCCGGGCGGCGAAACGGGCTGGCACCGCCACGGCATGCCGTACGTGGTCGTACCGCAGACCACCGGGCCGCTACGACTGGAGACAGGCCCGGACCAGCACGTCACCAGCCAGCTGACCGCCGGCGTGTCGTACTTCCGACCAGCGGGCGTGGAGCACAACGTCGTCAATCCCGCCGACACCGAGTTCGTGTTCGTCGAGATCGAACTCAAGCAACCCGCGCCGGGCCGGCCATGAAAGCCTTCTTCTCGGAAGAGCAGCTGTTGCACCAGCCACAGCAGTTCATGCGGGCCGGGCGCCTGTGCGCGCCGACCGACGTGCCGCAGCGCGCCCACGCCTTGCGCGGCGTGCTGCAGGCCCGCGGCATCGCCGTGGACGATCCGCCCGACTTCGGCCGTGCGCCGCTGGCCGAGGTGCACAGCGCCGACTATCTGGATTACCTGGAGCACGCGTACGTGCGCTGGCAGGCGCTGCGCCGCCCGGACCTGGAACCCGGCCCCGAGGTCCTGCCCAACCTGTCGCCCTACTACAGCGGCCGGGTGGACCTTGCCGGGCGCGAGCCCTGCCCGTCCGGCTCCATCATCGCGCAAACCGGCTACTACCTGAGCGACCTGTCGTGCCCGGTGGGTCCGCATACCTGGCGCGCCGCGCTGCGCTCCACGCACAGCGCGGTGGCGGCGGCAGACTGGGTGCTGCGCCACGGCGGCGTGGCCTATGCGTTGTGCCGGCCGTCGGGCCACCACGCGCACCGCGACCGCGCGGGCGGCTTCTGCTACCTGAACAGCAGCGCGACGGCCGCGCAGCGGCTGTCACAAAGCTGCGAACGCGTGGCCGTGCTGGACGTGGATGCGCACCACGGCGACGGCACGCAGAACATTTTCTACCAGCGCGCCGACGTGATGACGCTGTCGCTGCACGCCGACCCGGCCGGCTACTACCCTTTCTATACCGGCTACGCGCACGAACGCGGGTACGGCAGCGGACACGGCTACAACCTGAACTTCCCGCTGGCGCACGGCACGGGCAACGCAACCTTCCTCGAGACGCTGGACAGCGCGCTGGTGGCCCTGGGCGACTACCGCCCCGGGGCCTTGGTGGTGGCGCTGGGCTTCGACACCTACCGGGACGACCCCATCAGCGTGCTGGCGCTCGACCTGGACGCCTATCGCGGCATCGGCGAATGCGTCGGCGCGCTGGGCCTGCCCACCGTGGTGGTGCAGGAAGGCGGCTACATGGTCGAGGCCATCGGGCCGGCACTGGACACGTTTCTGCACGGCCTCTCGCACGCGGCGGCCTGACCCCTGGAGCACAAACATGAACGCGGTAACCGACATCGCCATCAACCAACAGCGCCTGTGGGACGCGCTGATGGACCTCGCCAAGATCGGCGCCACCCCCAAGGGCGGCAACTGCCGGCTGGCGCTTACCGATCTCGACCGCCAGGGGCGCGACCTCGTCGTGGGCTGGATGAAGGCGGCGGGCCTGGAGGTCACGGTCGACCGCATCGGCAATATCTTCGGCCGGCGTGCCGGCACCAATCCCTCGCTGCCCAGCGTGGCCACCGGCAGCCACATCGACACCCAGCCCACCGGAGGCAAGTTCGACGGCTGCTTCGGCGTGCTGGCCGGGCTGGAGGTGATCCGCACGCTGCAGGATCGCGGCATCCGCACCGAGGCGCCGCTGGAGCTCATCATCTGGACCAACGAGGAAGGCACGCGCTTCGTACCCGTGATGATGGGGTCGGGGGTGTTCTGCAACCTGTTCCCCCTGGAAGAGGTCCTGAAGTCCAAGGACGTGGATGGCAAGACCGTGGGCGACGAGCTGCAGCGCATCGGCTACGCGGGCGCCGAACCCGTGGGCCACCGCAAGCTGGGCAAGTATTTCGAGGCCCACATCGAGCAAGGCCCCATCCTGGAGGCCGAGGACAAGGTCATCGGCGTGGTCACCGGCTCGCTGGGGCTGCGCTGGTACGACGTTACCGTCACCGGCATGGAGGCGCACGCCGGCCCCACGCCCATGCCCATGCGGCGCGATGCGCTGTACGCGGCCAGCCACCTGATGCAGGAAGTGGTGCGGATCGCGCTGGACCATGCCCCCGGAGGCCGCGGCACGGTGGGCGTGGCCAATGTGTATCCCGCCTCGCGCAACGTGATCCCGGGCCGCGTGTCGTTCACGGTAGACCTGCGCCATCCCGATGCCGACGGCCTGGCCGCGATGGACGCGCGCCTGCGCGCCGCGTGCAAGGCGCTGCAGGACGGCGCCACCACCGGCTATCCGGTGCAGGTGGACCTGGTGGACGTGCAGCACTTCCCGCCCACGCCCTTCAATCCCGACATGGTGGATGCCGTGCGCCGGCAGGCCGCCGCGCGCGGCTATCGCCACATGAACATCGTCACCGGCGCGGGCCACGACGCGGTGTACGTGGCCACCGCCAGCCCCACCGCCATGATCTTCGTGCCCTGCAAGGACGGCATCAGCCACAACGAAATCGAGGACGCCGATCCGGCTCACCTGGGCGCCGGCGCCAACGTGCTGCTGGGCGCAATGCTGGAGCACGCCGGAATCGCGCGGGCCTGACGGCATGCGCCCGGCGCCCGCGGTGGATGCACCTTGCCGACCCGGCACGCGCCGGGCGGGCGTGCTGCTGTTCTTCGCCGCGCTGGTGGCCTTCGGCACCTTCGACGCGGCGGCCAAGCACATGCTGGCGTTCTATCCGGCGCCATTCCTTAACGTGATGCGCTACACGGCGGTGGCCACCATTGCCGTATTCCTGTTGTGGCGCCACGGCCTGCCGCGCCTGTCCGCCACCGCGCACCGCGGGCTGCTGCTGGCGCGCGGCGTGGCGCTGGGCACGGTGGGCACCTGCTTCATGACGGCGCTGATCTGGATGCCGCTGTCCGAGGCCACGGCCATCTATTTCACCTCGCCGCTCATCATGGTGGCGCTGTCCCCATGGCTGCTGGGCGAGCGCGTGGGCGCCGCGCAATGGCTGGCGGTGGCGGCGGGCTTCGCCGGCATGCTGCTGATCGTGCGTCCGGGCGCCGAACTGCCGCTGGTGGGCACCCTGCTGATGGCGGTGGCGGCCGTGTGCTATGCGCTGTTCCAGATGCTGACCCGCCGACTGGCCGGCCGGGTGCCGGGCCACGTGCAGTACGCCTACGCTGCCTTCGTCTGCCTGCTCATGACGGCGCTGCCGGCCCCCTTCTTCCTGCCCGAACCCTGGCCCCACGCAGGCGACAGCGCGCTGATCCTGCTCCTGGGCCTGTGCAACGGCCTGGCGCAGATCCTGCTGATCGCCGCGTTCCAGCGCGTCGAAGCTTCGCGCCTGGCCCCGCTGAACTACTGTCAGCTGCTGCTGGCCGTGGCGTTCAGCACCTTCTGGTTCGACCGTCCGCCCGACTCCCTCGCCGCCGCCGGCATGGCGTTGATTGCAGGGGCCGGCCTCTTCCTGGTCACGCGCGCCGCGCCGCGCGGGCCGCAATCTCCCCGGAGTCCGCAATGAGTGCTCTTCCTCCGCTTGCGCATTGGGAAGCGCTGGCCGCCGCCTTCTCGCCTCGTACCCGTGCCCTGATCGACGGCCAATGGCGCGACGGCAGCGAACCGCCGCTTTCGGCCGTCAACCCGGCCACCGGCAAGACGCTGGCCGAGGTCGCATCGTGCTCGGCCGCCGATATCGATCTGGCCGTGGCCGCGGCGCGGCGCAGCTTCGAGGCCGGCGTCTGGTCCCGCATGCCGCGTCGCGAACGCAAGCGCCGGCTGCTGCGCCTGGCCGAGCTGGTGCGCACGCATACCGAAGAGCTGGCGCTGACCGAAACGCTGGACATGGGCAAGCCGATCGCCGACGCCATGGCATTCGACCTGCCGGAGACGGCCACGACGTACGCGTGGTACGCCGAGGCCATCGACAAGCAGTACGACGAGATCGCCCCCACTGACGCCGACAGCCTGGCCACCATCACGCGCGAGCCGCTGGGCGTGGTGGGCGCCGTCGTGCCCTGGAACTACCCGTTGCTGATGGCGTCATGGAAACTGGCGCCGGCGCTGGCCGCGGGCAACAGCGTGGTGCTCAAGCCCGCCGAACAGTCGTCGCTGTCGGCCCTGCGGCTGGCCGAGCTGGCCCTGGACGCCGACATCCCGCCGGGCGTGCTGAACGTGACGCCCGGCACCGGCCCGGTGGCCGGCCAGGCGCTGGGCCTGCACATGGACGTGGACTGCCTGGCCTTCACCGGCTCCACCGCCACGGGCAAGCGCTTCATGCAGTACTCGGGCCAGTCCAACCTGAAGCAGGTCTGGCTGGAATGCGGCGGCAAATCGCCGCACATCGTGTTCGACGACTGCCCCGACCTGGACCGCGCCGCGCTGGCTGCCGCCATCGGCATCTTCAACAACCAGGGCGAGGTCTGCATCGCAGGCTCGCGGCTGTACGTGCAGGCCGGCATCTACGATGCCTTCATGGCCAAGCTGGAGGCACATGCACGCGCCATGCAACCGGGCAATCCGCTGGATCCGGCCACGGCCATGGGCGCCATCGTCGACGAGCGCCAGCTGGCACGGGTACTGCAGTACGTGGAGAGCGGCCGGCGCGAAGGCGCGCGGCTGCGCCTGGGCGGCGGCCGGGTGCGGTGGGAATCGGGCGGCTACTACGTCGAACCCACGATCTTCGAATGCGCCGCGCCGGACCTCACCATCGTGCGCGAAGAAATCTTCGGGCCGGTACTTGCCGTGACGCGCTTCGAACGCGAGGAGGATGCGGTGGCTCAGGCCAACCGCTCCCCCTACGGCCTGGGCTCGGGGCTGTGGACCGCCGACCTGTCGCGCGCGCACCGCGTGTCGCGGCAGCTACGCGCGGGCCTGGTGTGGGTGAACTGCTATTTCGACGGCGACATCAGCGTGCCGTTCGGCGGCGTGAAGCAATCGGGCTTCGGCCGCGACAAATCGCTGCATGCACTGGACAAGTACACGTCGTTGAAATCGACGTGGTTCAAACTGTAGCCTGGCCGTGCGCCGACACCGCGGCCCGCCGTAAAGCCAGGCAATCGGGCGGCAGCGGCAACCGCGTCAGTAGCCGCGCGCACGCGTGACCAGCCCGCTGACGGGCTCGCCGCGCATGAAGCACCGGATTTTCTCGGCCACCTGCGCCACGGTCTCGCGCCGCAGGCTGAGCGCCGCCACGTGCGGCGTGATGGTCACGCGGGGATGGGCCCAGAATGGATGGCCGGCGGGCAATGGCTCTTCGCGGAACACATCCAGCGTGGCGCCGGCCATGTGGCCCGACTCGAGCAGCGCCAGCAGGTCTTCCTCGACCAGGTGCTGGCCGCGCCCCATGTTGATCAGGTGAGCACCGGGCAGCAGTTGCGACAGCGTGTCGCGGCACAGCAGGTCGCGCGTCTCGTCGGTAAGCGGCAGCGTATTGACCAGCACGCGCGTACGTGCCAGGAAGGCCGGGAGCGCCTGCATGCCGGCATAGGCCTGCACGCCTTCGGGCGCGTTGCCGCTGCGCGACCAACCGGCCACCGGATAATCCAGCCCCGCCAGCGTCTGCGCCACGCGCGCGCCCATCACCCCCATGCCCAGCACGCCCACCGGCCACTGGGAACGGTCGAGCTCGGGCAGCGGATGCCAGCGCTGCTCGCGCTGCAGCACCGCATACTCGTCGAACTGGCGCGAGGCCCGCACCAGCGCGTGCGCTGCGTACTCGGCCATCTGCACCGCCATGCCGGCGTCCTCGAGCCGCACGATGGGCAGGTCCGGCGGCAGCGTGGACAGGCGGAACAGCCCATCCACCCCCGCCCCCAGGTTGAAGGCGGCGCGCAGCGCGCGCTCGCGCTCGAACAGCTCGGCCGGCGGATTCCACACCACCGCCAGCTCGGCGCCCACGGCCGGCTCGCCGGCGCGCCAGGGCACGATCTCGACATCCGGCAAAGCCCGGGACAACGGATCGGTCCACGCGGCGGGATCGATGTCGTGGCAGGAGGCGAAGATGATTTTCACAGGCGTTCCGGGGCGGGTGCGGCGCGGCGAACGGCCCGCGGGGCCGCTTTTCATGTGCGCGGACATGATGTGCGCCGCCGATCGGCGGATAATGGGCAGATGATATAACAGGCGTGCAGGGCGCAGCCCGCGCGCCTTCCCGCATCGCCAACCGGACGCCTCGATCATGCCCGCCCTCAGTCACGCCCAGCAGCAAGACGTGCAGTACCACCTGCATTCGTACACCAATGCGGTCAAGCACCGTGCCGTCGGACCGCGCGTCATCGCGCGCGGCGAAGGCGTCTACGTCTACGACGACCAGGGCAACCGCTACCTCGAAGCCATGGCCGGCCTGTGGAGCGTGGCCGTGGGTTTCGGCGAACCGCGCCTGGCCGAGGCGGCCGAGCGCCAGCTGCGCCAGCTGCCCTACTACCACACGTTCACGCACAAATCGCACCCGGCCGTCATCGAACTGGCCGAACGTCTGATCGGCTACACCGAAGGCCGCATGGCCCGCGCGTTCTTCACGAACTCCGGCTCCGAGGCGAACGACACGGTCGTCAAGCTGGTCTGGTACTACAACAATGCGCTGGGCCGGCGCGACAAGAAAAAGATCATCGCGCGCCAGCGCGGCTACCACGGCGTCACCGTGGCCTCGGCCAGCCTCACGGGGCTGCCCGGCAACCACAACGACTTCGACCTGCCCCTGCCGCAGATCCGCCATGTGTCCTGCCCGCACCACTACCGCAATGCCCTGCCTGGGGAGTCCGAGGAAGACTACGCCACCCGCCTTGCCAATGAGCTCGACGCCCTGATCGTGCGCGAGGGCCCCGAAACGGTGGCCGCCTTCATCGGCGAGCCGGTCATGGGCGCCGGCGGCGTCATCGTGCCGCCGCGCACCTACTGGCAGAAGGTCCAGGCCGTGTGCCGCAAGCACGACGTGCTGGTCATCGCCGACGAGGTCATCACCGGCTTCGGCCGCCTGGGCACGCGCTTCGGCAGCGAGCTCTACGGCATCGATGCCGACATCATGGTGCTGTCCAAGCAGATCACGTCTTCGTACCAGCCGCTGGGCGCCGTGCTGATCAACGAGCGCGTGGCCGGTCCCGTGGCCGAGCACAGCGGCAAGCTGGGCACCTTCGGCCACGGCTACACGGCCAGCGGCCATCCGGTGGCCACCGCGGTGGCGCTGGAGAACCTGCGCATCATCGACGAGCGCGGCCTGATCGCGCATGCCGCAGAGATGGGCGCGCTGATGCACGAGCTGCTGCGCGGCTACGCCGACCACCCGCTGGTCGGCGAGGTGCGCGGCGCGGGCCTCATCGCCGGCGTGGAACTGGTGGCCGACAAGGCCAGCCGCCGCCCGTTCGACCCGCTGGGCAAGGCCGGCGCGTACGCCTACGAACGCGCGCACGACCACGGCCTGATCGTACGCGGCATCCAGGATACGGTGGCGTTCTGCCCGCCGCTCATCATCACGCCCGAGCAGGTGCGCGACATGGTCGAGCGCTTCGGCCGCACGCTGGAAGACACGGCGCGCCACGTCGGCGCATAGGCCAGCCCAACACGCCGGCAGGCGCGGCCGCGTTGTATGCCAGGCAGTTCGCGCGGCTGCGCAGTCCAAGCCGGCGCCGCCGGCCTGCGCTGGCGGCCATCTAGCGCCGCCGCGACCCCAGCAGCGATCCCAGCACGCCGCGCACCAGTTCGCGCGCCAGCGAACGCGCCGTGCTCTTGGCCACCGACTGCACCACCCCGTCGCGCCGGCCGCCGCGCGGCCCCACCGAGCCGAACAGCACCTCGTTGACGCTTTGCATCAGGCCGCCTTCCTGCCCGGCGGCCTCCTCCTTGCCGGCCGGCGCCGTCGATTCCTTGCCAGCCGGCGCCGGCTTGCCGGCGGGCGCGGGCGCCTCGGCAGCCGCGCGTGCGGTCAGCACCTCATAGGCCGACTCGCGGTCCACCGCCTGCTGGTACTTGCCGGCCAGCGGACTGGACTGCCGCAGCGCCTGGCGCTCGGCATCGGTGGCGGGCCCGATGCGGCTGCCGGGCGGCACGATCCAGGCGCGCTCGGTGGGCGTGGGGCGCCCCTTCTCGTCCAGCAGCGACACCAGGGCCTCGCCCACCCCCAGTTCGGTGATGGCCGCCTCGATGTCCAACCCGGGATTGGGCCGCATCGTCTGCGCCGCGGTGCGCACCGCCTTTTGGTCGCGCGGGGTGAAGGCGCGCAGCGCATGCTGCACGCGGTTGCCCAGCTGGCCCAGCACGGTATCGGGAATATCCAGCGGGTTCTGCGTGACGAAATACACGCCCACGCCCTTGGAACGCACCAGCCGCACCACCTGCTCGATCTTGTCCAGCAACGCCGCGGGCGCATCGTCGAACAGTAGATGCGCCTCGTCGAAGAAGAACACCAGCTTGGGCTGTGGTGCGTCACCCACCTCGGGCAGCTTCTCGTACAGGTCGGCCAGCAACCACAGCAGGAACACCCCGTACAGGCGCGGCGCCTGCATCAGCTTGTCGGCCGCCAGAATGTTGACGATGCCGCGGCCCTGGGCATCGGTGCGCATCAGGTCGGCCACGTCCAGCATGGGTTCGCCGAAGAATCGTTCGGCCCCCTGCGACTCCAGCCGCAGCAGGCTGCGCTGGATGGCCCCCACCGAGGCGGCCGAGACGTTGCCGTAGCGCGTCTTCAGCTCCCCGGCGCGGTCGGCCACATCCCGCAGCATGGCGCGCAGGTCCTTCAGGTCCAGCAGCAGCTGGCCTTCGTCGTCGGCCACACGGAATACCAGCGTCAACACACCTTCCTGCGTGTCGTTCAGCTCCAGCATGCGCGACAGCAGCAGCGGCCCCATGTCGGACACCGTGGCGCGCACCGGCAGGCCCTGCTCGCCGAACACGTCCCACAGCGCCACCGGGCTGGCGCCCCAGGCGGGCTCGGGCAGCCCCAGGCGGACCAGGCGCTCCTGCAGCTTGGGCGAGCTGGCGCCGGCCTGCGAGATGCCGGTCAGGTCCCCCTTGACGTCGGCCATGAAGACGGGAGTGCCCAAGCGCGAGAAAGACTCGGCCAGCACCTGCAGCGTAACGGTCTTGCCGGTTCCCGTGGCGCCGGTGATGCAGCCGTGGCGGTTGGCCAGGGCGGGCAACAGCGCCAGGCTGGCGCCCTCGTTGCGGGCGATGACGATGGGATCGGGCATGGCGGCACTCCTGGACGGCAGAGGTGTGGCAAGTGTAGAGCCTGGCAGGCACGCG
>Ga0182737_1001777_pt1 | contig 19880 bp, 16 predicted proteins | sample eDN5th30CBELigOP_FD_128878 | JGI IMG/M metagenome (GOLD analysis project Ga0182737, IMG submission 128878) | Enriched Organic Plus compost microbial communities from Emeryville, California, USA - eDNA 5th pass 30_C BE-Lig OP (version 2) (version 2) ...
AACAAATTGAGCCAGGATTAACAGGATTGATGATTTTGCTTTTATCCACGCAGAGACAGCAGAACATTCCTCATCAGCCAAAAATGTTGCACGTATACACATTACGTATATACTTCATCCATGACGACGACCGTTTTTAAATCAGGCAATTCACTTGCGGTGCGATTGCCAAAAGGTTTTGAACTTCCCAAGGGAAAAGTCGCTCTGCGTAAGGAGGGCAAAAAGATCATTATCGAAGAAATTGAAAATGACTGGCCTGAAGATTTCTTCTCGGACATTGAAATCACCCGGCCGGGGTTTGGACGTGAGACAACGCATTATATCGAGAAGAAACTATGAAGCTTCTGGATACCAATGTCTGTATTGATGTGATGAAGGGGAACGCGGCTGTGGTCAATCGCATAAAAAAGCACAAACCCAGTTCGCTATGTCTCTGCACCATCACCGAATTCGAACTGCGTCAGGGGGCAGAGCGGGCCCCTAAAACTTATCAGGAGTTGGAACGAAGCAAGGTAGCTTTGTTTTTGAGCAAATTTGACCTTCTGTCTTTTGATTCTCGCGCTGCAGGTTTCGCCGCCAATATCAATGCACAGCTATTGAACAAAGGGAAAGCTATCAGCATCTGTGATGTGTTTATTGCAGCCGTGGCACTGAGTCAGGGATTAACGCTGGTCACGAATAACACGCGCGATTTTTCACGCATTGACGGCCTGATCATAGAAGACTGGCGGAAATGACTTATAATAAAATCCATCCAAATGCTGTAGTTAATTCTGAAAATCCTGTTAATCCTGTCTTTCCGGCCTGCTATTCCATTCCCATCCGAGTTTATCTCTGTTCATCAGTGGTTAAATCATCACCCTAATCTTCTTCTAAATATAACTGTCGCAGCGGTCAAGGTACACACAGAAATGATCAGCAACGGCAGGCCGTGATGGAACACAAAGTCGGCGGGCACGTCTTTTAGGAAGATGCTCTTTACGATGACGATAAAGTGCCGGATAGGGTTAAACCACGTGAGTGTCTGCAACCACTCCGGCATGTTTTCCACTGGGGCGGTGAAGCCAGACAGGAGGGTGGCGGGCATCATGAAGGAGAACGCGCCAAGGAAGGCCTGCTGCTGGGTGGAACAGATGGCACTGATCAGCAATCCAAAACCCACCAGCGCCGCAAAGTACATGATGGCGCTGGCATACAAAAGAATCAGCGACCCCTCGACAGGTACGTGATAAATTAAGACCGCGCCAAGGATGATCGCCGTCGCCTGCCCGAGGCCGACCAGCAAGGATGGAATCGCCTTGCCTAACATGATCATCTCTGGTGTTAATGGAGATACGAGCAACTGATCAAAGGTGCCGCGCTCACGTTCCCTGGCGACTGACAGCGATGTGGTGATCAAGGAACCGATGGTCAATATGATCGCCACCAAGCTTGGCAGAATAAACCAGGTGTATTCCAGATTGGGGTTATAACGATGCCGCACCATGACCTGTGATGTCGGCTCATTGCTGCGCAGGCCGCCGCGTTCGGCAAAGTACCCGCCCGCTATCTCCTGAATATACGAGGCGGCAATCTGGCTGCTGTTAGAGCGGCGGCCATCCAGCAACAACTGCAGGGGCGCAGGCTGGCCCTGTTCAACATGGCGTGAGAAGTCTGAGGGGAAACGCACCACGGCCAGCGCCTTTTGTGCATCTATCGCCTCAGTAACTTCACGATCACTGGTCAGGTAAATGATGTTAGTAAATGCAGCCGCCTGACTGAAGCGCTGCACCAGTTCATACGAAGCCCTGCCATGGTCCTCATTAAACACGGCCAGTGTGTTGTTCCTGACCTCCAGCGTCGCCGCGAACGGAAACAGCAGGGTTTGCATGATCACCGGCAGGAAGATCAGACGGCGACCATCAGGGTCATTAAACAGCACCTGAAGCTCCTTCCTCACCAGTGCAATGATACGGCGTAGCGTGTTCATGGGCAGTTGCGGTTGGGGTTAACCATCCAGCCTCCGGGTGGTGGCCCTCGCAGCCAGTGAAAGGAAAAGGGCGCTGGTGCCCATGAGAAACAATATGTCCGGCCACAGGATGCTGCCAACATTACCAGACAGGAATAATGTCTGTAACGAGCTGACAAAATAACGCGGCGGCAGCAGATAAGTAAAAGCGCGGATCGGCGCAGGCATGCTGGCGATCTCAAACAGGAAGCCGGATAACATCACAGCAGGTAGAAAGGCCACATTCAGCGCCATCTGCGCACTGTTAAACTGATCCCGCGTGGTGGAAGAAATCAGCAGGCCAATGCCCAGTACTGATAACAGAAAGAACGTCGTCACCACACCCAACAACAGCACTGATCCGCGAAAAGGCACGCCCATCAAAAACACTGCACAGAAAGTAATCACTGCCATGGATAACATGCCCAGCAGATAATACGGCAGTAACTTGCTAAGTAATAACTCCGCACGATTCACGGGAGAAGATAGCAATGCCTCCATGTGCCCCTTTCCCATTCACGCGCGACGACCAGTGAAGTAAGCAAAGCACCGATCACGGTCATGATGACGGTGATGGAGCCGGGGATAAGATAGTGCCGGCTTTCCGCCGCCGGGTTAAACCAGTAGCGCGTCTGCACATCCAGCGGTTGACTTGCCGCCCGGCCCTGGTCGCGGGCCTCCGCCGCCTGCCACTGCTGCCAGATGCTGGTGACATAAGCGCTGACAAAGTTCGCCGTGTTTGGCTCTGTGCCATCCGTGATGACTTGTAATGGGGCTGTGCCGCTCGGGTCATCAGTCTTGCGGGAGAAGTCCGCCTCCAGTGCGGTGTAACCGCGTATCTCGCCATCCTGCAATAACCTGTCCAGTGCCGCCCGGTGTCCTGATTCAGTTACCACCAGATAGGGCGAGCCTTTTAGCTGTTGCACAAACTCTTGTGATGCCGCGCCGCCATCTTCATTTAACACGCCAAGCCGAATGCGCGTGGTGTCCAGGTTAATGCCGTAACCAAAAATTAACAACAGCACGATCGGCAGCAGAAAAGCAATCATGCCACTGCTGGGATCACGCATGATCTGGCGCACCTCCTTCACGCATAGCGCGGTCAGCCGACGTATGGAAAGTCTTTGTTTCATCGCATCACGCTTTCGCTTTTACCTCCTCTGCATCATGCCGCTGAATCAGTTCAATGAAGGCTTCCTCCATGGTCGGTTCAGGAATGTCTTGAGTGGCCGCACTGGCCTTTAGCTCATCCGGTGGAGCCAGGGCAATCAACTGCCCGCGATAGATCAAACCAATGCGGTCACAGTATTCCGCTTCATCCATGAAGTGCGTGGTCACCATGATGGTCACGCCTTTTTCCACCGCGCCATTGATGTGTGACCAGAACTCACGCCGCGTGATCGGGTCCACGCCTGAGGTGGGCTCATCCAGAAATAATATGTCCGGCTCATGCATGGCGGAGCAGGCCAGGGCAAGCCGTTGCTTAAAACCCAGTGAGATGGAATCTGTCTCTGCATTTAGCAAAGGTTGTAAGTGAAAGGATTCAATCATCTCCTCCACCGCCCTCTTCTGTTCCTTCCCATGCAGGCCGTACACGCCGGAGAAGAACTCCAGGTTCTGCTTCACGGATAAGTTACCGTACAAAGAAAACTTCTGCGCCATGTAACCCAACCTCTGACGCGCTTTACCGGGGCTGTGTTTCAGGTCAATGCCCATCACCTCCGCCCGCCCGGATGTTGGTTTCAGCAGGCCGCACATCATCTTGAACGTGGTGGACTTGCCGGCTCCGTTCGGGCCCAGCAGGCCAAATATTTCCCCCTGCTTCACCTGAAAGGTTACATGATCCGTGGCGGTAAAATTTCCGAACTGTTTGGTCAGTTGCTCTGCCTCGATCATGGATTGAGAAGAAACCGAACGCTGCTTCATGGCTTCTGCCAAAGCTGAGTCACCGCCCGGCCCGCCGCCCAGCAGATCAATGAAGGCATCCTCAAAGCGAGGCGTCATCGGCTTCCATTCGGGATGTCCAGTTATCGCCACCTTTGCATTCGTTTTGATGCGCTCCAGGTCAGGCGGCTGGCTCCCTTCACGCAATACGATGCGCAGGCTTTGTCCCTGAATGACGCCATCACTGACTTCCTTCTGACGCAGCAGTTCTTTTAACACCAGGCGGCGATTCCCTTCCACTCCACGCAGGTGCAGGCTGCGGCCTTCCAGGCGCTGACTAAGTTCCGCAGGTTTGCCACCGTATAGCAGCCTGCCTTCATTTAGCAGCAACACTTCATCACAAGCTTCTGCTTCGTCCAGATAAGCCGTGCTCCAGACAACTGCAATGCCTTCGCCTGCCAGATCACGCACCATCTTCCATAACTCTCGACGTGAGATAGGATCTACCCCCACGCCCGGTTCATCCAGCAACAGTAACTCCGGCTTGCCCAGCAGCGCACAGGCCAGCCCCAGCTTCTGTTTCATGCCGCCGGATAACTTGCCCGCCATGCGATCCGTGAAGCGCTTCAGGTCGGTGAAGGTCAGCAATCGCTCAAAAGTTTGTTCGCGTTCTTCCCCAATTACATGACGCAGCTCTGCATGCAGCGTGAGGTTTTCAATCACTGACAGGTCTTCATACAAACCAAACTTCTGCGGCATGTAGCCGACTCGTGCGCGTAACTCATCGCTGTGATCCAGCGGATGCAAATCTAACACGGATAACTTCCCTTCATCTGCCTTTAACAGGCCTGCCATCAGGCGCATGAGCGTGGTTTTGCCTGCGCCATCCGGGCCTACCACGCCGGTGATGATGCCGCTTTGTAACTGGCCGCTGATGGCATCCAAAGCAGGACGCTCCATGCCGGGGAAGGTTTTGGTCAGACCTTCAAAGCTAACGGTTGCTGTATTCATGAGCCGCTACAGGTGCAGGAGCAACCGGACTGAACTTTACCGTGATCGGCATGCCCTGACGCAGGCCGGTATCTGCTTGATTAACAATCACGCGAAAGCGATAGACCAGTGAGGTACGCAGCTCGCGCGTCTCCACCGCTTTCGGGGTGAACTCTGCGCGGGGAGATACATCGCCGATCTGGCCCTGATAGGGTTCTTTGCGCGAGTCAGTATAAACCAGCACCTGCCTGCCAGGGTACACCTGACCCAACTGCGGTTCAGGCACATAAGCCCGCGCCCAGACTGGTGAGACAAGACTCACAGAAACGACGGTGGCCCCTGGCTGTACAATGCTGCCGGGCTCCACCACACGCACCAGCACCACGCCATCTTCAGGAGCCTTGATCTGTGCATCTTCAAGCTGAATCTTTGCCACCTCCGCCGCAGCACGGGCGGATTGCAGATTTGCCGATGCCTGCGCGACCTGTTCAGTACGGGCGCCTGCGTTTACCAGATCAAGGCTGGCCTGCGTGGCATCACGACGCGCCTTTGCTTCACGATAAGCCGCTTCTGCATTGTCCAGATCCTGCTGGGATATGGCACGACTGCTGACCAGTTGCTTCTGGCGATCCAGTAGCTGTCTGGCATTTTCAAGCGTTGCGTCATCTGCCACCAGTGCGGCTTCTGCCTGAGCGATCTCCTCTTTACGGCTGCCGTTTTGTAACTCCGCCAGCCGGGCCTCCAGCGCTGCTACTTCTGCATTCGCCTGCTCCAGCGCTGTGCGGTAGGGGGCATCATCCAGCTTCGCGATCACCTCGCCTGCTTTTACTGCATCGCCTTCCTGCTTTAATACTTCCAGCACACGACCGGAGACACGAAAGCCCAGGTTCACTTCACGGATATCTACATTGCCGTAAAATTCCAGCGGTTTCGCGGCCTCTGCCTTTTCATACATTCGCCAGCCAAACCAGCCGCCTGCTACCGCAAGCGCCAGCACCAGCACAATCACGACACGTTTCATAAGAGACTAAGTTAGATAAGATTGAGTTATAAAATAAGTTATAACTTCTCCGCCTGCTCAGGCGGTGAAGCTGACGCGCTCAGCACGCCATTTAGAAAGACTTCCAGCAGCACCTCAATGCCCTCCCTGGGGGATAGGTTCAGTTCCGCCAGGCGCTCGGGATTGATGGTGGAGTTAAACATTCCCAGCAGCAGTGCGATCATCAGCGAGACAGGGTAATCTTTACGCACCTGCCCCTGCTGCTGACCGAACTCCAGCAACCGGCTGAAATAAGTCATGATCAGCACTGTGCGGCGTTGCTCAATGAACTGAAACAGATGCGGCAGCTCCTTGCGAATATCCCGTACAAAATTGGGGTTGATCTCCAGCGTATGGCGTCGGGTCAGTTCCAGCAGGTCATGCAGTGATCGGGCAAAGTCCTGAATATCACAAGTCGCCGCCTGGAGTTCAGCATCCAGTCCGTCGAATTTGGCTTTCAGGATCGCCTCGACGATTTCTGTTTTGCTGCTGAAGACCTTGTAGAGCGTCTTTTTGCTCATGCCCAGTTCCCTGGCCAGGTCATCCATGGTCACTGAACGGAAGCCGTGGCTGAAGAAATAGACTCGTGCCGCCTTCAGTACACGATCCCGTAAAAGCACGGATTCATCCTGGGGTTCCAGGTCTATTTTAGGTTCGATCTGCATGGGATTCATGGGTTCCACCAAGGAAACTCATATAGTATTACGAGTTTCCATACGGAAAGAGACGGGTTTTTTTGAGAAAAATGTGCAGGTAAGAAATGGCGCCGATATGCAAGAGCGAGCGCCGGGATTCAAATACGGGTGCACGCAGATAAAGAACTGCGGCAAAACTCCCAACCCCTCCATCCGTAGAAGGGCAAGGCCAATCGTAGATCGATGATTATGCCTCAGGGCCTTCCATCATCCATCACCCGCTCTACACGCCCCCTCTACCCTTATTCGCATGCTGAAGGCATGCTGGAAATTAGCCGTGTGGTTGAGGGAACTTTAGTGACCGATACCTCCGGTTGATGTTGAAAAGACATGGCACCCTGAAGGGCGTGCTGGAAATATGGCAACGCCCTCGGTGAGTTGAATGCTTCCACCACTCCTTCAGAGTGGCAGGTTGTTCTTCTACTACCAGGGGTGTCGCTGCGCTCTACCCCTGGCTAATTTCCTCGACCCCTTCAGGGTCGGAGCGGTGGGTTGGGCGCCACCCTGTCCAAGCCTGTGAAGTCAGTGCGAGCGTCGCTTCAAGTTTGCGTATGTCTGTGATCTCTGCCGGAGCGAGTTATCGGGATGATTCAAAGCCATGAACCGATGGAATCATAATCGCCCTGCCCAAGTTTAGCCATGATCATAACTTATAACGCATCGGTATTCTCATTAGTGCCGGAGGTACGGCAGTATAATAGCCCCCGGAGGCGGCGCGAGAAGGCGTTGAAACTTTACACGCATGCTTCAGCAAAGATAAAGCGCTCATCGTTGGGATTACCGCCCATCTGATATGAGGTCGCCTGTATGATAAAACAAACACGCTGGGCCTTATTCACACGACTCGCGCCGCCTCTGGGGCGCTATCTTGTTGTTGGACGCTATCCGGTGGTTCCCGGCCTCATGCTTCGGCCTTCACACACCGGCTATTATACTTGCGTGCCTCCGGCACTCCCGTATCTGATGGCGACTTTGAGCTATTGTTTACAATTTAAGGAACCCGCCGTGAAATTATTTGGATGGGAATAGTTTGGGACGCGCGCAGCGCTTCCCTACCGTAGTTTTGGAATGAGAGGGCAGACGTAGAGACGAAGTAACGCTAAGTTAGCCAAGATCATTCTCTTTCAGATATCCGCCACTGCTGAGTAGATCCCGTTAGAGTATTTTAATTAAAGATGTAGCCGCAGTTATAGTGCCGGAGGCACGCTGGCCAGTAGCCGGTGGTGAAGGCCGAAGAATGAGGCCGAGAACCACCGGTTAGGTCATCCTACATGGGCGCCCCGGAGGCGGCGCGAGCAGATGTAGCCAACTCTTAAAATGAATCTCTCAATGTTTCGGCTTCTTATCTCATTCATGCGATGAGATCAGATATCTGATGATGCGGGTATGCAAACAGACGAGCAGCGTAGCAACGTCTGCTCGCGCCGCCTCCGGGGCGCTGTGTTTTTGGGTTGTTTACCCGGGGTTCTCGATGGCTGCGCCATCTTCACCCACGGCTACTTGCCGTCCGTGCCTCCGGCACTCCTGAGTTTACTTCCATGGCGGCTACAACTTAGTTTAAAATTCTCTAGAGCTTATTATTTATGGTGGAAGGAAACCGCCGTGAAATGATTTGGATGGGAATAGTTAGGGACGCGCGCAGCGCTTCCCTACCGTAGTTTTGGAATGAGGGGGCGGACGTGGAGTAGAAGTAACGCTAAGTTAGCCAAGATTATTCTCTTTCAGATTCAGATATCCGCCATTGCTGAGTAGATCCCATTAACGGCCGGAACTTCACAACCCCAACGGCTTCCCAAATATCCTTGGTGATATTCAAATCAACTCGCGAAGCATCTCAACACTTCAACACTTCAACACTTCAACACTTCAACCTCTCACTCCTTCCCCTTCACGAAAAGCACGTTGCTCACGCGCAGCTTGGGCACGGCGGGGTTGCCGTTTTGCAGGGTCACGGTTTGATTGCTGATGTCAGTGGGGACGACGAGATTGCCGAGGCGGAAGACGCGGAAGGTTTCATCGCGGCCAGTGGCGCGTTCTGCTGGCAGTTCCGTCATGACCTGCTGGGCGCCCAGGGTTAGCAGCAGCGGCTCATCCTGCAGGAGGGTGTGGGCGGAATACACCATGAGCACTTCATAGTTGCCTGCGGGCATGTCCGTTACATTCCAGGCAATGCTGCCCAGCGGCAGCGCACGGCGGGCCTCTTCACTGACAGCTACCGGGGAGATGGCGTCCTTGGCGTGCAGGGACAGGGTAAAGCTTTCTTTTTTGTCCGGGTCCGCCCCATTTCCCATGCCGCTGGCGTTTGCATTCAGGTCAGTGGCCAGCAGGTCCTGCTGCTGATGTTTTTTCAGCGCGGGCAGGTCATAGGGCAGAATGCCTGTGGTGCTCAGCAGTTTGCGCACGTGTTGCAGTTCCTTTTGCACGCTGTCCACGGCGTCATTGTTGCCCTGCACGCTGTACTGTTGCAGCAGGGTTTCCAGCTTCTTCTGGTATTCCTGAAGCAGCGGCGCATGAATGCGGCGCAGATTGTACAGATAGGTGCTTTCCGCCTGTTTCAGACGCGAGGCCAGGTCTGGCAGAGGCCCGGCCTCAGTAGTTGTCGTTGTGGACGAGGATGATGGCGATGGCGACGATGTTGCCTGCGCGTGCAAACCAGCGCCCGGCTTCACAAAGCCAAGCGTCAGCATCACCAGCACAAAAACCGCCGCCGTCCGACCCGCGAAAGAACCATAACCACAGCGAAGTGGCTGAGGTGCTGATGAACTGGGCAATCGCGACATGAAACTAAAACCCTTCAAAATCTAAAATTCAAAACTCAAAATTCAAAACTCTACGACTCCGGTGTCTTACGGTTTTCGTCCCCATTGCTCAAGGCCCAGGCGCCAGGCGGGATGGAGCGTTCACGGGCCTGCTGCTGGCGCAGTTCCAGGGCGCTGTACACCGCATCACGCGGCGGCTGGGGCTGGTTACGACGCGGTTTCTGCGGAGGGTTGATGGCGGCCAGTCCATTATCCACCAGCATGCCGGCCAGGTCGCCCAGGTGCGGGACAAAGACAGTCACCAGCAGGTAACCTTCGCGGTCTTTCTGTCCGTGCGTCAGCAGGCGCAGGCGCTGGTCGCGCAGGGCATTCAGGGTAAAGTCGCGGGCGTTTTTCCCGACCATGAGCGCATCCTCCTGGGAGATGCGGAAGTACGCGGCGTAATACTGCAGCTCCCCAGCCGCCTCTGTGCTGGCTGGCGGGCAGGTGACGGTGGACAGGCGCACCCGAATCTGAGCCCCCTGATACATGACCAGAAAGCGGTCTCCGGTATTGCTGACATCCTCAATAAAAGTCACGTCCTTCCATTCCTCATCCGTTTCATGCATAAGGTGTCCCGCCAGGCGGCCTTTGACGGAGACAGGCGGATTTTCCGTCCACTTGGCCGCACGGTTGACCTCCTCCTGCCATTCTGCGGCGTCATCGGTAGCGCTGGCAGTGGTCGCCCCTGCCAGGCGGGTTTGCAGGGTGGTCAGGTAGTCGCTGACCAGCGGGGCGGCCAGCAGTTTGAGTTTCTCCTGGTGACTGCTGCGCAGCGTACGCAGCGGGTCAGAGGGTGTGTCCAGAGTGAGGGTGGTCTCCGGCACCACTGGCACCAGGCGGATGTCCTTGATCTGCAAAACGCCGCCATCCCCCAGGGCGCGGGTGATGCGCAGGGTGAGCCGGGCGCTGGTGCGGGTCATTTGCAGCGGCGGGTCCAGCGGCACGCTGACAAAGTCATCCCAGCTTCCGGTGCTGGCTACGCTCATGATGCGGCGGTTCTGCGACGCGCCGGAGAGGCTGCTGTCTTCAAAAAACTCAAACGATCCGCCGGTGGCGTAGTTGTAACTCTGGGTGAAGCGCAGCGGCGTGTCTCCAATGGGCGCCACACTGTAGGTAAGGCTGACCTGATACGCTCCTGGGGTAAGGCGCGGGATGTCCCAACTGGCGGTGCTGCCGACAGTTTTCAGGCTAGTCAGCACGTTTTTATCACTGTCGTAATTGGCGCTGCCCGTCAGGCGCGCATCAGCGGGACGCAGGATGATGATGTTTGCCAGCACAGACTGCGCCTGCACTTCATTCAGGTTCCGGCGGCGGGTCTGCGCGGCCAGCGCCTGCTCATACTCCCCCTTGGCGGCGGCTTCATTTTCGAGACTGGCCAGCGCCTTGATGTACTGGTCCGTCAGCACACTGGCGGCGCTGATGGCCTGCACCATGGTCTGCTGCCGCAGGTGCTGCAGTTCTGGCGGATCAGGCGGCGGCTCTACCGTGGGCAGGCGCAGGGGGTCCTGCGCCATGGCCAGCGTCGTGCCGATGAACAGGCCAGCCAGCCCCATGCCCATGCTTAGCAGGGGCATACAAAAAGGAATGGATCTGGACAAATTCACCGTGGGAAATTTTGTTATACTGGAACTGGCCGCGTGCTGCAATTCCGGGTGTCAGTTTTGTTCAGCCAGCCATGGTTGACCAGGGCGGTGAATAAACAAAGAGCCCGCCGGGCAGTCAGCCGTCTCCTCAACGCGCGGCGGACTTGAGCAACACCCCCAGCACCCGCAGGGCGGCGGGGTCTGTCAGTTCTTTTACGCTTAGCGCCAGGGTGGCGCCGCCCTCACGAACGCGCAGCGTGCCCAGCAGGGCCTGAGTGGGAGTCTCCGCCGCCTGTGAGAGGGTGGCGCTGAGCCGGTAGTAGTTTTCTTTGAAGTGCAGCACGGGGGTCATGCCAGGTTTTAGGGTGTAGGTAAGGTAAATCTCATAGCCGCCCGCAGGCAGGCTGGGCAGGGTCCAGGTGGCTGTGGCTTCAGCGGCCCAGTTTGTCAGCACGCTTTCTTTATCACCCGCGTCCGCCAGAGTCGCCGCCGTCAGCGTGGCGGCAGCGGGTTTCAGTTCCACGGTCTCTGCCAGGGAGGCGGGAGACAGCACCCGTGGCGGGTGCATGAGCTGATGCTGAATGATGGCGATCTCCTGCTCCAGCGCCAGGCGTTCATCCCGGGCGCGGATGGCTCCTTTGAAATCGCCGCCAGAGGCAAGCTGCTTTTCCAGGGAGAACAGCGCCTCCCGGTAGTTCTGCTTTTCCGGCAGGGTGGCGGCCAGCAGGTTATGCCGGAGCTGCATGCGCATCTGCGGCAGGGAAGCCGGGCCGTCAGAGGATGAATCTGCGTCTGCCACATCCGCCGCGGCAGCGGTCGGGTTCAGCACCTGGGCAAAACTGGTGGAGCTGGCCTGACCACCGATGCCCACCACGCCGAGCCCCAGCGCCACGCCTGCGGCCACAGCCAGCCCGCGCAGCCTGCCTCCTTTAACAGAAGAAGCCTGGGCAGATGGAGCGGCAGAATCAGCAATCACACGTAAGAACCTGACATGGGATGGAACAAAACGAAACCTGGCGAATTAAAAAACGCCTACTTTCCAATACGTTTGTATAAGATGGCTTCAATCTCCAAGTCAAGATCCGCGCGGCAAATGTCTGCCTGCTGGTAGATGATGCGGTCAGCAATCCACGGCGCTTCCTCGTTAAACCAGTCCTGCAACAGCGGCAGCATTTCTGCATGGCGCAGGTAGCAGCGCAGGTCCTGAAGGATGATCTGGGCTTTTTCAAAGGCGCGGGCATTTTTTAGCAGTTCCGTCATGCCCATGCGCTCCAGCATGATGCGAATATTCCGCAGCGTGGTGCGGAACTGCTGATGCCAGTCCCCCTCCCCCACGGTCACATGGCCCTCTATGCTGGCGGTGCCGCTCAGGTAACCCTGGATGATCTCCGGCGTGTGCACCAGCACCGCCCGGGCGAAACTGGGCGGGCGCGGGCCGTACTCGCTGGGGTAATGGTAGGCGGGAATCTGTGAGGGGTTCTCCAGGTAAACGGGCTGCGTTTTGCCCGCAATAAACACCAGGATCACGTGCGGACTGCTGATGCCCACCGCGGAAGCCGCCGGCATGAAAGCGCGCAGGTCACGGCCAAAAAGGTTCTCAAACGCCAGCCAGCGGCCAATGTTGAACTGACGGTAGTTCTCCAGCCCCTGCGTGACGGCGTTAATGTCCGGCACATAGTTCCACACACGATGCAGGTGCATGCCACGCTCAGTACAGGAGGAAAGAAGCTGCGTGTAGGCCTGGCGGGTGGGCTCCTCCAGCCTGCCGGGCGCAGGTATGATGATGGCGCCGATCAGGTCCTGATCAGTCTCCATGAGCAAGACCTGCTCATCCTGAATAATCTCCGCCCCAGGCAGGGGATGTGGTTCCGCACACTGGCTGCCCGCCAGAATGGGAATGGGAAGATGAATGACATAGGTGCCGCCGCGACGCTCCACACGGGGAATATCTGCGTGGAAATTGACTAATAAGGAAGGTTCGTCCTGACTCACAGCGGGCATGCTTGGATATGGAGGGTTGTGGTTTGATGTCAAATTTTTGAACGTTGATTGGACGGTGGCGGAGGGCTGTTTATTCTCTGCGCATGTCTCTCTGGAAGAAGATTTTGCTGGGCGTGGTCATGCTCCTCATTGTGGCAGGTGGATTATCCCGCCTGCGGCTGGAGACAGACATCTTGGCGACACTGCCGCAGAAACTGCCAGAAGTGCAGGGGCTGAAACTGCTGCGCGACAACTTTGACGGCGGCGATGACCTGGTGATCGGCCTGGAACTGCCAGACGCCGCCACAGCTGAGGCCATGACGGAAAAACTGGGCCTGCACCTGCAGAAAATGGAGGGCGTGGAACGTGTGCGCTGGGCAGGCACCTTTGAAAAACCAGAGCAGGCCGGGGCCCTGCTGGCCTGGACGCTGCAAAATGCCGAGCCGGAAAAGCTGCGCGCCACGGTGGCCCGGCTGGAGGGCGATAAACTGCCCGCACACCTGAATGATGTGCTGGAAAAACTGGCCTCCTCCCCTGACCCGGCAGAGGTGCAGCGCTGGTCATATGATCCGCTGGGGCTGCTGGCAAGTCTGAACATGGAGGATATGGCTTCGATGGAGGATTCCGGGTTTGTGCTGGCGTCAGCGGATGGTCATTTTCGAGTGCTGTTTGTCGCTGCCAGCGGCGGTGTGACAGGATATAAACAAGCCGGGGAATGGCTGGCCCGCATCAAACAGGCGGTGGAGGACTGGAAAAAGGCGGAAGGCATTCAGGCTCAGGTGTTTTACACCGGGGAACCGGCGTTCATGTCAGAGACGGGAAACGGCATTGAAAAAGACATGCGCGGCACCATTGGCATGACAGAGGTGCTCATTACCCTGCTGTTCTGGATCATGTTCCGCAGGCTGGTGACGCTGCTGTGGATCCAGCTTCTGCTGGCCGTGGTCATGCTGCTTACCATCAGCCTGGCCAGCCTGGTGCTGGGGCGGCTTTCCGTGATGAGTCTGGGTTTTGCGGCGATTGTGCTGGGCATTGTGGTGGACTACGCAGTGCTGATACTACAAAAATCGCGGGATCATCGCGAGCTAGGATCGTCTGCCCTGCGGAAAATGGCTGCACCGGGCATCATTGCCGGGGCCTGCACCACTTCGGTTGTCTTTTTGTCATTGCTATTCAGCGGTTTGCCCGGTCTGGGTGACCTCGGCATCATGGTCGCGCTGGGCGTGTTTTCAGGCTTGTGTGTCATGCTTTTTGCAGTGCCGGGACTGGTGGCAGGCAGGGAAAAAGACCGGCCAGAATCCAAAACGGCGACTGCCCATCCGCAAAAAGCGCGCCATGGCATGGCTGGAATCCTTACAGCCGTCTTGGTGCTGGGCGTCACCGCCGTGCTGGTGATCAAGGGCATGCCTGCCTATGCCAGCGGGGCTGCCGCGCTGCGTCCCCTGAAAAGCGAGGCCATGGACGGCTGGGAAATGGTTCAGCAACGCCTCGGCAAGGAAGACCGCGCCAGCGTCCCCGTACTGGTGCGAGGCGATGAAAAAAACATCCGTCAGCGAACCCAGGCGACAGACCAGCGCCTGGCTGAGCTGCAAAAAAGCGGCGAAATCCTGGGCCGTGGCCTGCCTGCCGTGCTGGCCCCGGACGCCGCAGCCCAGGCAGCGAACCGCGCCCCAATTGAAACCCTGCTTAAAGACCGCCCGCGCCTGCAAAACGCCGTGCTGGAGGCGGGCTTTACCGCAGAATCCCTGGCGCTCACCCATCAGGTGCTGAACACCTGGGAAAAAGCGCTCAAAGGCAACTGGCCGCAGAAAGTGGCGGAGGCAGAGGCTCACGAAGTCGTCGGCAAAGTGGTCGCTGATGTGGAAGGCGAGCAGGTGGTGCTCGGCTCAGTGACCGTCATTGGCGAACCCGGCAAGCCGGACATGGCAAAGCTGGCACAACTGTCCAGCAACGTGCATGAGCTTGGCTTTGCCCACCTGACCGGCTGGGAGAGCCTGGGCACTGCCCTGGCAAACCTGGTGAAAGGCGACCTGCTGCGCATGACGCTGCCGCTGTTGATCGTGATGGCCGTCATGTTATGGATCACCTTCCGCAATCTGCGTGACCTGATCCTTTCCGCCTGTGTGCTGGGCCTTGGCATCGCCGGGCTCATGGCCACCATGGCGCTGCTGGGGCAGTCATGGAACCTCGCCAGCCTGGCGGCGCTGCCCCTGCTGATGGGCACCGGGATTGACTACGGCATTCACATCATGCTCTCCCTGGCGCATGAAAAAGATGATGTGCGCAAGGTACAGTCCACCACTGGCCGCGCCGTGTTCTTCTCCGGCATGACCACCGTGATCGGTTTTGGCAGCCTGATCTTTGCCGGGAATGCAGGCATCGCCAGCCTTGGCCTTGCCTGCTGCATCGGCACCGTATGGATTCTGGCCCTGGTGTTGGGCTTGCTCCCCTACTGGCGCGCCTGGCTGGGGCGGGTGATGAAGTAGGATGAGATAGGATAACTACCTTTCATCGAATGCAATGCGGAGAAGACAACAGACTGTCAGATGACAGATGACAGAGTGAAGGTATAGGACCCTGGGCAAATAAATATTCACTTACACCCCGCGTGCGCCCCTTCTTTACAAAGCTACGGTAGGGATGTGCTGCGCGCGTCCCTAACTATTCACGCCCAAAAACCCTGTATCTATTTCTGTAACTTAACCGATGCAGAGACGGGCGGTTTTACGGTAATACTTACCTCTATGGGCAAAGCGCTGCCGTCATCTCCGGCGGGCAATAACATCAGCGTGTGCTGCCCTGGCGTGAGAACGGCATAATGCTGATGACCTTCCTGGATAATCTGCAAGGTGGCTGAACGCCATGCCGCTGCATCGACCTCCGCATCCAGACTGCTGCGCAATAACAAATGACTGCCGGAGTTCGGCAAATCAGGGTCCAGCACAAACACACTGCCTGAGGTCGGGCTGATAATGCGCGGCGGCGCTGTGATTACTGGATGAATGGCAAAGGCCTGCTGCTGCCATCCGGCCTGCGACTTTAACCAGGCGGCGTATTCCTTTGGCAGATAGGCACGCCCTGTCTGCGGTTCGTAATCTGCGAGTGTGGCTGGCGGCGCTTGTCTGCCAGGCAGAAACCACTCAAGCCGTGTGGCATTACTAACGGGCTGTGTCTTGCCATGCAGGGCGATCTTGCCCAGTCGTGGATCAATGCTCTGCTGCACCAGATATTCCGGCGCCTTGTACCAGGATGTGCCACGGCGTTCATGTAAGTGAATGAATAAGTCCCGCAAGATCGGTCCCGCACCGGTAACTCCACTGACCTGATTCATCGGTGAGTTATCAAAGTTACCCGCCCAAACGCCTATGGTATATTCCGGCGTGTAACCCAGGGTCCAGTTATCCCGATAGTTACTGCTGGTGCCCGTCTTAACTGCGCAGGGAAATGGCAGACGAATGACCGAACGCTGGCCAAAGGTCAACTGGCGCGCCTGATTGTCCGCCAGGATGTCTGCCATGATAAAGCACGTTTCAGGCTGGAACACACGCCTGCGCTGAGGAGAAGTGTGCGCTTGATCTTTTAGCAAGGTCCACGGCAGATGCTCGCCCAGCCTCGCCAGCGTGGCGTAGGCATTGGTCAGTTCCAGCAAACGCACCGGCGCATTGCCTATGGTCAGGCCCAGGCCGTAGTGCGCGGGTTCTTCTGTCAATGTGGTAAGTCCCAGCTTTTGCAGCGTTGCAAGCAGGGCAGCCTCCCCGCCGATCTCCTGTAACACACGCACCGCCGGGATGTTTAATGAACTGCCCAGCGCCTGGCGCAGAGTCACCGGGCCGTACAGTCTGCGGTCATAGTTCTCCGGTTTATACAGGCCTGTGCTGGTGGCGTACTCCACCGGCAGGTCGGCAATGATGCTGGCCGCCGTGTGATCTTTTTCCAGCGCCAGCAGATAAGTAAAGGGCTTCAACGCGGAGCCGGGGGATTGCGCCGACCATGCCCCGTTGATCTGCCCCCCCTCGCTGTTAAAGAAATCACGCGAGCCAGCCAGCGCCAGCACGTGCCCGCTTTTATTATCCAGAATGACGGCTGCCGCCTGAGTGACATGTTTGTCTGTGAGCCGGTTTAGATGACGTTCAATGACGCCTTCCACATGGCGCTGTAACTCCAGCTCAATGGTGGTCTGTAGCTGCTGGCTGCCCAGTGTTTGCAGGCCCATGGCGGCAAGCTCCGTGGCATGGGGAGCCATGAACGCGGTGGCGTGCCGATGCAGCACCGGCTGCTCCTGAAGCGCCAGTTCCAGCCCTTCCGCATCCAGCCAGCCGTTCTCATGCATAAGCTGTAAAACCAGCCGCTGCCGCTTCTGTGCTGCGGGCAGGTTCTGGTGCAGGTTCATGCGGCTGGGCGCCTGCGGCAGCGCCGCCAGCAGGGCGCACTCTGCCGGTGTAAGTTCTGACAAAGGCTTGCCAAAGTAACCATAAGCCGCGCTTTGCACACCTGTCAGTAAGCTGCCGAAATAGACCCGGTTCAGATACTCCGTGATGATCTGTTGTTTGCTCCAGCGCATCTCCAGTTGCCGCGCCTGCAGGGCCTCCTTCATCTTATGCAAAAGCGTGCGCTTGTGCGGCCCTGTGCTGACCTTGATCAACTGCTGGGTTAAGGTGGATGCGCCGGAAGTTACACGACCTGCCACGATGCTATCTGCAAGGGCGCGACTTATCGCCAGAAGGTCCAGCCCGCCATGATTAAAGAAGCGTTTATCTTCCGCCGAGAGCATCGCATGGATCATCACCTGCGGGATTTGTTCATAAGTCACCGGCTGCGCCACCTTCTGCCCTTCCGCCGTCAGTAACTGCCGCAGCGGCCTGCCTTCTGAAGAGAGAAACAGCGGTGAATACTCCTGCGCCTGCAATAGCGGCTCCGGCAGCGGCACAGCCCAGGGAATCCCCCACCAGCCCAGCATGCCCGCAGCCAGCCCCATCAGCAGCCCTCGCGCCATCCAGCGACGAACGAAGCGCGGCTGGGAAGGTGGCTGAGGACTTGAACTCATAAGAAACGAAACTTGCGGGTGTTTACCCTACACAATGATGGTAAACTGAATTCCCGTCGTGACCAGCGAATCTGTATGATGGAAAAGAAAATCTAAAACCCGAATGCGCACGAGCCAGATCGCACCTGGCGATAATGAACCTTATGTTCGCCAAGTTATTTTTCCCCTATCTAATACTAACCCTGCTGGGCTTCGTCGTGATCTACCTGGCAACCTGGACCATGACGGAGCAAAGAAAGCCATGGCCAAGGGTGCTAATGGTCTCCGCAGTTGTCACGCTGACGAACTTCATCGCATTTATAGTCGGATTCAGCATGCTTCCCAGATTAGGCGATTTCATGTACAATCTGCTGTTGTCAGCAGTGGGAGCGCTCATCATTCATGCGCTGCTGGTCATCAGGCTATTAAAGTTAGAGACAGTGGCTGGAGTTTTGGTTTCGATCATCAACATTGTTGCCGCCATTCTGACAGCGGCGCTTTTCTTTGCTCCGATACGCTGAGGCTCGAATACGAGGACAGGTCACCGTGCCTCCGGCACTCCTGAGTTGGTTTCTTTGACAGCTATAACCTGGTTTAAAAGCCTCTCATAAAGATAGAATCCCTTAAAGATCATCCTTGGTGACTTCGTGCCTTTGTGTGAGACACCGACTATGGACTATGTTTTAACCCCAACTAATCTACACCCGCAGCACGCCGCGAAAGGCTCTGCCTGCGTAGTAGGATTGTGCGCCATTATGATAGATGAAGACCTGGCCGTAGCGGAAGTCTCCAAAGATCGCGCCGCCTTGTTTTCTGATGGCGGGCGGTGTGAGCAGCCAGCTTGAGGTTTTGGCATCGAACTTGCCGAGCTTTTGCAGATCGCGGTATTGCTCTTCTGTCAGAAGCTCGATGCCCATCTCTGCGGCCATGTCCATGGCGTTGTTGGCGGGTCGGTGCTCCTTTCTGGACTCCCAGCCTGCACGGTCATAACACACGCTGCGTCTGCCGATGGGCGATTCTGCTGCGCAATCCATGAAGAGGAAGACGTCCGCCTTTTTATCACACCCCACCACATCTGGCTCGCCGCCGCTGAGTTCCATTTCATGAAGCGATCCGAGCTTGTCTGGGCTGGCCTCCAGCTTTGCCTGAACGGCTGCCCACTCGATGCCTTTGTGCCGTTTCGGGTTTTTATCAAATCGCGCTTTCAGCGTGGCGAGCAGTTCTTCGCGTTGATCCGGCGTGAGTTTTTTCTTTGCGGCTTTGGCGTTTGGCATGGCGGGTCGGTGGGGAAGTTGCGATGTCTCCATCATTGTAAGATGAATGATACAACCAGCGCAATTTTTCTCGTGTTGGAAATGGGGGGACTGTTGCCCTCATTCATAATTCATAATTCATAATTCATAATTCAAATCTCAGATTTCTTCCCTCTTGGCATCCAGCCTTGCCGTGACCCGCGTTTGCATTGCGGCGATTGATGTTTGACGGATCACTCGCAGGCTGGTTGATTAAAAGTTGATGGTTTGATTCACTGACGGTTACTTTTTTACCAAGGAATGAGCATGGATGACAACACAGAGGCGGAACGGCTTCCGCAGCGTGAGGGGGAGGATGAGGAGGATTCCAATGGCGCATGCCCAAGTGACAAACGCGCCTGCCCGGTGGTGGGCATTGGCGCATCCGCCGGTGGTGTGGACGCGCTGAAGCATTTCTTTGCCCATGTGCCGCCGGATACGGAGCTGACCTACATCGTGGTGTTGCACATTCCTGCGGATAAGGAGAGCTACCTGCCGCAGGTCATCGGCGGCTACACCACCATGCCCGTGGTGCAGGTGACGGAATCCACGGAGGTGAAGGGCAACCATGTGTACGTGATCGCCCCGGGCACGCAGTTGGTGATG
>Ga0182737_1001778_pt1 | contig 19866 bp, 15 predicted proteins | sample eDN5th30CBELigOP_FD_128878 | JGI IMG/M metagenome (GOLD analysis project Ga0182737, IMG submission 128878) | Enriched Organic Plus compost microbial communities from Emeryville, California, USA - eDNA 5th pass 30_C BE-Lig OP (version 2) (version 2) ...
GCCGTCGGCTACCACGATCACCGCATGTGGGCCTTGCAAACCGATCCAGCGCCACAGGTAGGCCGCCTCGGGATCGGTCGGGCTGCTGTAGGCATCGCCCTTGGGCGGATAGCCCACGGTGGGGTTGCCGCCCGAGCCATTGCGCGGTCCGGTTCCTGCCGCCGCGCCGTCGGGGTTGGCACACAGCACCACGGTTACCCGCAGGCGGGTTTTCAGCCCGGGCGGAAGCTTGTTCCAGCCGTCGAGGATGGTCCAGGCATTGCGGTAAGCATCGCGCGAGCCGTCCAGGCCGTTGATGATCACCAGGTGAACTTCGTCGGGATCGGAGTAGCGGAGCGCGTAGGGCTTGCTTTCCCAGCCCCGGAAAAGATCCGAAGCGGCGATGTAGTCGATGGCCGTACCCTTGCGGGTAACGCCGAGCGAGCCGTGGATGAACTCAGGCTGCTTTTGCTTCAATTCCGCGGGGCGATCCAGCGGAGCCGGCTCAGCGCCCTGCCCTGGCGAAGAAGCAGCGGCAAACAACACCAGCATCACGAGCAAGCAAGAGAACCGCTGCAACATGGGCGCAACCTGAAGCTATCGAGACTAGGGAAGCAAGGACGCGGACCGACGCCGCCGCGCAGCGGGCCGCGTCCAACCGCGGCTGTCGCGAAGTCTCGATGATGCCCACCGCGGCAGGGCCAAATCAAGCATTTGGCCGGCGAAACCCGACGGCACAAGTTCACCGCGGGCGTTCTTGAGGTACGAAACCACCGACCAAAAAAACAGCGGCCGCGAAGCGAACTTGCCTCGCGGCCGCTGGAATTCGGTCGGTGTTGGTACGTGCGGATCGGCCAATTAGCGGCGGTGCATCGACTTGATCACGACCGCGGTCTTGGGCGCCATCACGAAGGTTTCGCCATCCACGATCTTGTCTTCGACCGGAACCTGCGAAATCAGGTCGAGCACTTCCATGCCGTCGACCACTTTGCCGAACACGCAGTAGCCGTATTCCTCAGGCGTGCGGCCGTGGTGATCCAGGTGCGTGTTGTCGGCCAGGTTGATGAAGAACTGGCAGGTCGAGCTGTCGATGGTGTCTGGCTGCCGAGCCAGGGCGATCGTGCCCCGGACGTTCTTCAGACCGTTGTCGGCTTCGTTCCGCACCGGCGAACGGGTGGGCTTTTCGGTGAAATCTTCGGTGTAACCGCCAGCCAGGAGGATATCGCCGGAGCGAACCTGGTGGACGATCGTGCCGTCGTAGTGGCCGCCATCGACGTACGAGATGAAGTTGTCGACGGTCAGCGGGGCTTTCTCGGAATCGAGCCGCAGCACGAACGTGCCGTGATTGGTTTCAACCACCACTTCGGGATACAGATTCTTCTTGGGCTGCGGCGTCTGGTTGCTGGGGGGGGCTGAAATCGGCGTGACCTGGGCTTGCACGGCCCCGGTGTCATCGCTGCTCTCGGCCGTGGGTTCAGACTGGCCGCCGCAACCGGCCAGGCACAAGACGAAACCCAGTGTCCACAGCCTGCCAAACCATGTCTTCAGCATTCCCAGGCCTCCGTGCATTGGGGTCTAGCTTCAGGCGCGCGGGAGTCAGCGCCTGTTTCAGTTGCGTGGTGCGAGGCGTCCGCCCCCTGCGCCTGGGCAGCGCGGTGCGGTCGGCCTAACGATCTCACCAAGTGTTTGGTGACGCGGGGGGCCTATCATGGACGGATCGGCATTTTTGTGCAACATCGGTTCTTACCCGCGGCCGGTCCCTGGGAACCCACGCCAGGAACGCCTGCCTGCGCCGTATCCCCCACATGCTGGGCGGCCGGTTGTGGCAGCAGCGGTAGCATATCGCCTTCCGCCCGGGAATGACCGACAATATATACTGCTGTGGCAGACGGTTAGACGCACCAGGACCTGGCAGCTGGCAGCCGGAAGTGAGGAGCAACGCGTGCAATTGATCAAAGTGGCGGCCGCTGTGTTAAACCAGACGCCGCTGGACTGGGACGGCAACCTCGAACATATTCGTCAAGCGATCGAGCAGGCTCGCCGCCAGCAGGTGTCGATCGTCTGCTTGCCTGAGCTGTGCATCACCGGCTACGGCTGCGAGGACGCGTTCTTTTCGCCCGGCGTCCAGGAGATGGCCTGGGACGTGCTGTGTGAGATCGTGCCAGAGACGCAGGGCATGATCGTCTCGGTCGGTCTGCCGCTGGTGTATCACAACGCGCTGTTCAACGCGGCGGCCCTGCTGGTCGACGGCAAGATCGCCGGCTTTGTCGCCAAGCGGTTCCTGGCCGGCGACGGCATTCACTATGAGCCCCGCTGGTTCAAGCCCTGGCCGCGCGACCATCGAGGCGTACTGACACGCGATGGCCGGCGCTACCCGATCGGCGATGTCCACTTCAATTGTGGCGGCGTGCGGATCGGCTTTGAGATCTGCGAGGATGCTTGGGTAGCCCGGCGGCCGGGCAGCGAACTGTCGGCCCGGGGCGTGGACATTATCCTCAATCCTTCGGCCAGCCATTTTGCCTTCGGCAAGACCGAGGTCCGTCACCGCTTTGTGCTGGAAGGCTCGCGGGCGTTTGCGCTCACGTACATCTATAGCAACCTGCTGGGCAACGAAGCCGGCCGGGCGATCTACGACGGCGACGCCATGATCGCCACCGCCGGCCGCCTGGTTGCTAACGGGCCGCGCTTCTCGTTCGCCGATACGCTGCTGACCTCGGCGGTGATCGACGTCGATCTGACACGGATGCAGCAGGAGCGGCTCGCCAGTTACGTGCCCGACCTGGCCGGAGCCGAAGCGGCTTGCGTGGAAGTGCCGTTCACCTATCCGGACGTGGACCCGGAACCTTCGGTGGCCCGGTTGCAGCCTTGGGAAGAAAGCCCGGATATCAAGGAAGAAGAGTTTGCCCGGGCGGTGCGGCTGGCGCTGTTCGACTATCTGCGCAAGAGCTACTCCAAGGGCTTTGTGGTTTCGCTTTCCGGTGGAGCCGATTCGGCGGCATGCGCAACGCTCGTGGGCTTGATGGTCGAAGCTGCCCTGGCCGAACTGGGCATCGAGGGCCTGCGCGCCAAGCTGGCGCATATTCCGCAACTGAAGGAAGCATCCGACGCCCGCGGCATCACCCGGCAGCTATTGAGCTGTGCTTATCAGCCTACGCGCAACAGCTCCGAGACCACGCTCAACGCGGCACGGCAGGTTGCCGAGGAAGTCGGCGCCGAGTTTCTGATCTTCGATGTTGATGCGGTGGTGCAGGATTATCACCGGATCATCTCGCAAGCCATCGGCCGCCCGTTGAACTGGGAGACCGACGACATCGCCCTGCAAAATATCCAAGCCCGAACCCGTTCGCCCAGCGTGTGGATGCTGGCCAATCTGCGCGGGGCCCTGCTGCTTTCGACCAGCAATCGTTCGGAAGCAGCGGTGGGCTACGCCACGATGGATGGCGACACCTCGGGCGGGCTATGCCCCATCGCCGGCATCGACAAGAACTTTCTCCGCAAGTGGCTGCGGTGGTTGGAGACCACCGGGCCGTACGGCGGGCGGCCGTATCCCAAGTTGGCTGCCGTGAATTGCCAGGCTCCCACGGCAGAGCTTCGCCCCCAGGAAGCTGGGCAGACCGACGAACAGGACCTGATGCCGTACGACGTGCTGGACGCCATCGAGCGATTGGCGATCCGCGATAAGCTCGTGCCGCTGGAAGTGCTGCGGATGCTGCGGCCGATCTACCCCAATGACGGCGTGCGGCAGTTGGCGGAATGGGTGGAACGGTTCTTCCGGCTGTGGTGCCGCAATCAGTGGAAACGCGAACGGTACGCGCCCTCGTTCCACCTGGACGACGAAAACCTTGATCCCAAGACCTGGTGCCGGTTCCCGATTCTCTCGGGCGGGTATCGCCGCGAAGTGCGGCAGATGTGGGATTACGTGGAACGAGTCGCGACCGAGCAGGCTGGCGGCCCCTCGTATTAAATCAAGTGCAAACCCGCCAACTGGGCCGTTCCCGAGATGAATGATTGTCTAGACAACTAATGTTGCGACGGCTATCATGCGCCCGTAGCGCCTAAGTGTCTGCGCCGTAGCCAGGTAGTTCGTTTTTTCCTGGCGCCCTCTCCCCGCTGGACTCCTCATTCCCGACAGGTAGCAATGGCTGTTCCTTCCCAAACCGACGTGGTGGTCATTGGTGGCGGACCTTCTGGAAGCACGGTGTCTACCCTACTGGCCCAGCATGGCTACAAGGTGACGCTGTTTGAGCGCGACCGCTTTCCGCGGTTCCATATCGGCGAGTCGCTGATCCCCAAGACCTACGACGTGCTCCAGCGGCTGAACATGCTGCCCAAGCTCAAGGGCAGCCATTTCGTCAAGAAGTACAGCGTGCAGTTCGTGAACGAACGCGGCAAGCTGTCGGAGCCGTTCTACTTTGTGGAGCACAAGCCGGGCGAACAGTCGCAAACCTGGCAGGTGCGCCGCAGCGAGTTCGACAACATCATGCTCAACAACGCGCGCGAGCATGGTGTTGACGTGCACGAAGGCGTCCGCGTGCTGGAAGTGCTGTTTGAGGACGGCCGCGCTGTTGGTGTGCGGATTCAGCACCCGGAAGAAGGCAAATGCGAAGTGCGGGCTTCGGTCGTGGTCGATGCCAGCGGCCAAAGCTCGATCTTGCTCGACCGTCTGGGCCTGCGGAACTGGGACCCCGACCTGAAGAAGATGGCCCTATGGACGTACTGGCGCGGCGCGTATCGCGGGGAAGGCCGCGACGAAGGCGCCACGCTCGTGCTGCGCACCGAGGGCAAAAAGGGATGGTTCTGGTACATCCCGCTGCACGACAACATCACCAGCATCGGTGTCGTTGCCGATGCCAGCGAGATTTTGCCCAACGGCCGGAACGAACCGCTGGAGCAAGCCTACCAGCGGCAGGTGGACCGCTGCCCTGGCTTACAACCGCTGCTGGCCAGCGCCGAGCGGTGCGACATCTTCCGCATCGAGAAGGAATACTCGTACCGCTCCAGCCAGGTGGCCGGGAACGGCTGGGTGCTGGTGGGCGACGCCTTTGGTTTCCTCGACCCGCTGTACTCTTCCGGGGTGCTCCTGGCCCTGAAATCGGGTGCACTGGCGGCCGACGCCATCGCCGACGCCCTGAAGGCCGGCGACGTGAGCGAGCAGCGACTGCGCTCGTGGGAAGAAGAGTACGTGAAGGGCATCCTGCGGATGCGGCGGCTGGTGTGCGAGTACTACACCGGCTTCAGCTTCGGTCGGTTCGTACACCGCCATCCGCACTTCAAGGGCTTCCTCACCGACCTGCTGATCGGGGACCTGTTCCGGGACGAGCTCGACGTCCTCTGGCCGCACATGGACGAGATGCGGGCTGAAATGGAAGCCGCGCAAGCTGAAGCAAAGTAAGACGTTCTCCGCTTAGCTGAGAGAGGGAATTCCCGCCGGCGAAAAATGGTAAATCGGGGCAGGCCGGCGGGTATGTCCTATAATAACAGGGCTCCCACCACGGAACGCCCTGTTGTCGGAGCATCGCGCAAACCGCCGACACAGCCTTCACTGGCTCGCCCAGGTTGACCAAAGTACGGAATTTTACTGTTGTTCCTAGATTTCTTGGTCTGCGGCGTCCCACCGCCAGGGTGGTGTGCTACAATCGGGCGTTTATTCCAAGCCGGCCGCATCCAGGGGGCCAACATACCCCGGCCGGCTGACCGAATCCTCGGCGGCCCCGGTCTCCCGGGCATCCCACGTTCACAGTAAGCGGAGCAACGGTTGATGGCCTCCCCCTCCCATCCTTCCAATCAGATTGAGACGGTTGTCATTCTGGGTGGCGGCACGGCTGGCTGGATGTCGGCCTGTTATCTGGCAAAGTTCCTCCAAGGAACGGCCCGCGTGGTGTTGATGGAGGCGCCGGCGATCGCCAAGATCGGCGTGGGCGAAGCCACGGTCCCCAACCTGCAAAAAGTATTCTTCGACTACCTGGGCATCCCCGAGTACGAGTGGATGCGGGAGTGCAACGCCAGCTTCAAGACGGCGGTGCGGTTTGTGAACTGGCGGACTCCCGGGCCCGGCGTGCGCTCGCCGCGGTCGATCGGTTGCAGTCCGGACCACTTCTATCACCCGTTTGGCATTTTGCCGAGCGTCGACCAGGTGCCGCTGTCGCATTACTGGTACTTGCGGCGGCATCGCGAACAAACCAACGAGGCGTTCGACTACGCCTGCTTTACCGAGCCGCCGTTCATGGACGCCAAGCGCGCGCCGCGGTGGTTCGATGGCCGGCCCGCAACCCGGTATGCCTGGCACTTCGACGCACACCTGGTGGCCGATTTCCTTCGCCGGCACGGCACTCAGAAGCTGGGCGTCGTGCACGTGCAGGATGAGTTGGATCACGTGGAGTTCGACGATCGCGGCTATGTCGCGGCCCTGGCCACCAAGAGCGGCCGCCGCCTGGAAGGCGATTTGTTCATCGACTGCTCGGGCTTCCGCTCGCTGCTGATGAACAAGGCGCTCGGCGAACCGTTCCTCGACATGAACGACCACCTGCTGTGCGACAGTGCCGTCGCAACCGCGGTACCCCATGACGACGAACGTTTCGGGATCGAACCGTATACTTCGGCCATCGCCATGGAGGCGGGCTGGACCTGGAAGATCCCGATGCTGGGCCGTTTCGGCTCCGGCTACGTGTACTCCAGCCAGTTCAGCAGCGAAGACAAGGCCGTGCAGGATTTCTGCCGGCTGTGGGGCTTGGACCCCGAGAAGGCTCAGCTCAACCGCATCAAGTTCCGCGTCGGCCGCAACCGCCGTAGCTGGGTGAAGAACTGCGTGGGCATCGGGCTCTCGTCGCTGTTCCTCGAGCCGCTGGAATCGACCGGCATTTACTTCATTTATGCCGCGGTCTACCAGTTGGCCAAGCACTTCCCGGACAAGACGTTCAACCCGGTGCTGCGCGACCGCTTCAACAGCGAAGTGGAAGCGATGTTCGACGACACCCGCGACTTCATTCAGTCGCACTTCCGCGTGTCGCCTCGCGTGGATACGCCGTTCTGGAAGGCGAACAAAGACCTGTACATGACCGACAACCTCCGCGAGAAGCTGGAAACGTATCGCTCGGGGTTGCCGATCAACCAGCCGTTCACCGACGAGAACACGTACTACGGCAGCTTCGACGCCGAGTTCAAGAACTTCTGGACCAACGGCAGTTACTACTGCATTTACGCCGGGCTGGGCCACATGCCCGAACAGCCGCTGCCGGCGCTGCTGCACAAGCCGTCGTCAGTGGCGGCGGCCGAAGGCGTCTTCGCCGAAGTCAAGCAGCGGCAGCGCCTGCTGTGCGAAACGCTGCCCAGCTTGTACGACTATCTGCGGGTGCTGCATCACGGCGAAGGGCTCGCCGGCACCAATTCGATGGAGCTGGATCCGCGCGTGCTCAAGCAGTCAACGCGGGCGCCCAAGTAAGGCATCAGCCCCTTATTATTCTGCACCGCTGAGCCGGCCATGCCGGCTCGGCGCGGTTGGCATTGCCGTGGCGGCTACGCTTATCCAGCGGGCCGCCATTTTTGTTTTCAGGCAGTTGCTATTTTGCGCGCTTCTGGATGTTTGCGGAGCGTCTCGGGCGACCCTATGATATGAGTCGCCCGATGGGCACCCCCCGTGCGCAACTCTTGTAACACACTGCTTCGAGGCTTCTATGCGCAACCGCACCTGGCGAGCGATGGCTGGTTCTGTGATTCCTCAATGTTGGCAATCTGTCGCTGCGGCGGCACTGCTGCTGGGCATGGCGGTCACCGCCCTGGCCGAACCCGACGCCGCGGCGAAATCGGATCAGTCCAAGCAAGCTGATGCGGCCAAGCCGGCTCGCGTCCTTCTGCGCGGTGGCACCGTGATCGACGGCACCGGCAAGCCGGGTAAACAACTCGACGTGCTTGTGGAAGGCGAGCGGATTGCCGAAATCGGCAAGCTCGGCGATGTGAAGGCCGATCGCACGATCGACTGCACGGGCCTGTTGATCGTGCCCGGTTTCATCGACCTGCACAACCACAGCGATTCGTCGGTGCTGGGCAAGGCAACCCGCAACGGCCGCAACTTCCTGACGCAAGGCTGCACCACGATCGTGACCGGCAATTGCGGCAGCGGCCAGGTCGACGTGGTCAAGTATTTCAAGCAGCTCGACGAACAAGGCGTGGGCGTGAACGTCGCTCACCTGGTCCCCGCCGGCGCGGTCCGCAGCCGGGCCATGGGCAACGTGAATCGCCCGCCCAGCGAGGACGAACTTAAGAAGATGCTCGACCTGGTCGACAAGGGCATGAAGGCCGGAGCCTGGGGCATGACCACCGGCTTGATCTACGTGCCGGGCGCTTACGCCGATACCAAGGAGATCATCGCTCTGGCTAAGGTAGTCAGCCAGCACGGCGGCATTTATGCCAGCCACATTCGCGGCGAAGGCACCCAGTTGATCGATGCCGTCACCGAAGCCATCCAGATTGGTAAGGAAGCCGAACTGCCGGTCCATGTTTCGCACTTCAAGGCTTCGGGCCGTGCCGCCTGGGGCAACGTACGCGTGGCCGCCAAGCTGATCGAGCAAGCCCAGAACGCCGGCCAAACGGTCACCGCCGACCAGTATCCCTACACCGCCTCCAGCACGCAGCTGGCCGCGATGCTGCTGCCCAGCGAACTGCGCGAAGGCACCCATGACGACCTGGCCAAGCGGTTCAAAGACCCGAACCTGCTGCCCAAGCTGCGTCGTGAGATCGAAAAGCGGCTGACCGAGCGCGTGGCGATTCAGATTGCGTCGTACCGGGTCAAGCCGGAGTGGTCCGGCCAGATGATCACCGCCATCGCCGAAAAAGAAGGGCGCACGCCCGCCGAGATTGGCGAAGAGATCCTGAGCAACGGCGGGGCTTCGGCCGTGAGCTTCGGCATGAACGAGGAAGACGTTCGCTTTGTGATGCAGCTCCCCTATGTGGCTACCGCCAGCGACGGCTCGCTCAAAGTGAAGGACGGGAGCAAGCCGCACCCGCGCAGCTTCGGCACGTTCCCCCGCAAGCTCGGCCGCTACGTGATTCGCGAAAAGGTCATGCCGCTGGAACAGGCGATCCGCAGTTGCAGCGGTCTGCCGGCCGACATCCTGGGCATGAAGGATCGCGGCTACATCAAGGAAGGCCTGGTTGCCGATATCGCGGTGATCAATCCCGAGACGCTGATCGACCTCGCCACGTATCAGGAACCGTTCCTGCATTCGGAAGGCGTGGATTACGTGTTGGTGAATGGGCAACTTGCGATCGACGCCGGCAAGCCGACCAACGTGTTAGCCGGCAAGGCACTGCGTAAGCCGAAGCAATAGCGTAGTAATCCGCACGCGCGGGGCGGCCACGCGCCGTCCCGCGCGCATGCGCCGCAGTCGCTGGCCCCGATCGCGTTTGATCTCGATAGGGGCAGAATCATGCTGGAATTCCTTGTCCTCTGGTTCTGGTGCTTGTTGGCGCTGGCCGTGGCGGCGGGCGGGCTGTGGCTCGTCTACAACCTAATGGACACCGACTTGGGACTCTCCGGCATCTGGCGGGAAGCCATCACTGTGGTGATCCTGTCCGCCGTGCAGGCTGCCGTGATCATCGGTATCTCCGCATTGGTTGGCGAACCGTCCAGGTGGTCTCGCCGCGCGATATGGATGTGCCTGGTTGGGCTGACATACATCACGTACAAGCTCTCCCATCTCCAGGAAATGGAAGACCAGGAAATCGGCATCCTGGTTGCCACCGATTTGGCGATCTTGTTCCTGATCACGCTGTATAGCCATTTGTAGCCGACGGTAGTCTGCTCGCTGGAGAAGGCCGCTCCTGTCGGCCCGCTCATGCGCAATCGCTCTGTACGACGCGATTCACGGCTGGCCGTGCGCCTTGCTGTCCGGTTACCATGATGGGCGGCACGCTTAACCCAATCTCGGCCCCTTGGCACCGGTTCGGTGCGGGAGAGAACCGATGAAACGCTGGCCTCGCCGCGCTTGGTCCTGGATGACGTTCGCTTGCGCCGGGCTGTGCCTGGCGCTGACTGGAGCCTGGGCATCCGCGCAAGAAGCCGGCGCGTCCCAGGCCGACGCGGCGGCAGCAACCACGCCGGCGCAGAAGCCCCAGCGGATTCCACAGCCGCTCACCGCATACAAGGGCCGCAGGATCGCGCAAGCGATGAGTTACCTGGGCGCCGACTGGCTGGTCCGTGAAACCCGCGAGCGCGAAGAAGCTTGCACCAAACTGCTCAAGGTGCTCGACCTGAAGCCGGGCCTGACGATCTGCGACATGGGCTGCGGCAATGGCTTCTATTCGCTCAAGCTGGCCGAGGCGGTAGGCAAGGACGGCAAGATCCTGGCCGTCGATATCCAGCCGGAAATGCTCAGCCTGCTCGAAAAACGCGCTAAGGCGGCCCAGGTGGAGAACATCGAGCCGATCCTGGGCAGCGTGATCGATCCGCAGTTGCCGGACGAAAGCTGCGACCTGATCCTGCTGGTCGACGTGTACCACGAGTTCTCGCATCCCGAGCACATGCTCAAGGCGATGCGCAAGGCGTTAAAGCCCACCGGGCAAATCGTGCTGGTGGAGTTCCGCCTGGAAGATCCGCGGGTACCGATCAAGCTGCTGCACAAAATGAGCAAGAAGCAGATCCTGAAGGAACTGCCGCCCAACGGATACAAGCTGGTGCGCGAGTACGACGAGCTGCCCTGGCAGCACGTAATGTTCTTTGCCCGTGATGATTCGCCACTGCCCGAGATTACCAGCAGCGGCAGCCCCAAAAGCAGCAACCGGGAGTAGCGGCCGCTTACTCCTCGCTGGCCGGAACCACGGCGCGGAGACCTTCAGACAGGGCGATCAGTTCCTCGATGCTGAGGGCTTCGGCCCGGGCGTTGGCATCGTAACCGAGCTGCTTGAGCACGGCATCGACTTGCTCTTTCTCCAGCTCATGCTTGAAGGCGCTACAGACCACGCTCCGCAGGAACTTCCGGCGGTGCAGGAACAGGGCCCGCATGAAACGGTGGAAGAACCAGCGATCGGGAATCCGTGCCCGCAATTTCTCGTCGAGCACGATCTTGATGATGGCGCTGGTGACCTTAGGCATCGGCCAGAACACTTGCGGCGGGATTTCGCGAACCAGTTCCACGCGGCACTGGCTCTGCACCCACACGCTCAGCGCGCCATAGTCCTTGGTCGAAGGGGCGGCCATGATCCGGTCGGCTAACTCCTTCTGGATGGTGACCACCATCGTGTGCGGCGTCAGCTCGCGGCAGGCCAGCAGGTTGGAGATGATCGGCGTGGCCACGTTGTACGGCAGGTTCGCCGTGAGCTTCAGGCGGCGCTGCGGTGCTACGGCCAACTGTTGCTGCAATACCTCGATCAGCTCCGGCTGGAACGTGCTCTTGTTCCGCAGCGCGTCCATCCGCAGCATGATCAGGTTATCGGCCCCGGCCAGTTCCTCGCGGGCAAGCTGATAAAGCTGGTCGTCGATCTCGACCGTGACCACCGTGCCTGCCGACTGCACCAGCATGCCGGTCAGCGAGCCGGTCCCGGTGCCGATCTCCAGGGCCACGTCGTCGGGCCCCAGTTCGGCTGCGTCGTGCAGCACGCGAATCAGGTTGAGGTCGATCAGGAAGTTCTGGCCGTACTGCGTCCGCGGACGGATGCCGGCCTCGGCAAACCGCTTGAGCAGAAAACTGCGTGTTTGGCGCGCGTTGGTCACAGGTTACTCGTTCGGAAGCCTTCAAGGATTGGATGGGAAGCAAGGCAGGATCGGCCGCTAGGGGCGCTGGCCGCTCAACTGCCGCTCGACGTATTTTGCCAACAGGTCGGTTTCCAGGTTCACGGTGTCGCCAACTTGCAGCAGCCCGAGCGTGGTGACCGCCAAGGTGTGCGGAATCAGTTGCACGCTGAAACGGTCATCGAGCACGTCGACCAGCGTGAGGCTCACGCCGTCGATGGCGATACTGCCCTTGCTGGCCATTTGACGTAGCAGCGGTCGCGGGGCTTCAAACCAGCAGGTGGCCCATTCGCCGTCCAGTTGCCGCTCGGCCAGCGTACCGAGGCCGTCCACATGCCCGGTGACGAAGTGCCCGCCGAGCTTGTCGCCGATCTGCAGCGACCGTTCCAGGTTCACCCGGCTGCCGGAGCCCAGGCGGCCCAGGTTGGTGCGGGCGAGCGTTTCGGGGCCTGCCTGGAAGGCGAGTTGCTCGTCCTCCACGGCCACCAGGGTCAGACAGCAACCGTTAATGGCGATGCTCTCGCCGATCTCAGCGTCGGCAAGAAACTCCGGCGCCGTGACCAGCAGCCGCTTACCGGGTGGCTCGTCACGTACCTGGGTGACTTCGGCCAGCAGTTGAACTAAGCCTGAAAACATCGCACCTTTCACATCGAAGTATGTATAGCGAGCGGAAGTGATCCAGCAGCCGCGGCTAACCTGCGACCGGCTGGGCCAGCAGACGCGCCGTTTGCTCCGCACGCCCCCCTGCCCTGGCTCTGCCGCACGTTGAATGGCCTACGCGGCAAGTTGGCGGCTCGATCCGCAGCATGCAACCCAAGACGCTCGTTTCACGCCGCGCCGGCCGCCGTCAAAACAGCGGGTCTTCCTGCGGACGGCGGTGCCACAGCCGCTGCCAGACATAGTTGACCGGGCCCGATACGGCAAATACCCCGCAAACCACCGGAATGGCGTAACCCCGGGCCAGCGCCAGAAACACCAAGGCAATCAGCAGGCCCACGACCTGGCCCATGGTTTTTTCGCCGCGGAACAAGTGGTTGGCAATGTGCGGGTAAGGAATCCGCGACACCATCAGCACCGCCACGATCAACGCGTACCATGGCAGCAGCCACTGGAGCCACAGATCGATGTCGGCGGCGTACGGAATGGCCTCTCCTTCGCGCCGCAGCGAATAAAACAAGAAGGCGAAGCTAGCCACCGCGGCCCCGCCGGCCGGCGACGGCAAACCGCTGAACGTGCGGTGGTCGTCTTCCTCATCGGTCTCGACGTTGTACCTGGCCAATCGCAGCGCCACGCAAACTGCAAAGGTGGCGGCTAACACCCAGACCGGCTCATTGTGTACCGCGGTAAAGTCGGGACACATTTTCACTAATAAGAACGCCGGCGCCACGCCAAACGAGACCAGGTCGCACAGGCTGTCGAGCTGCGCCCCGAACTCGCTGCTGGTCCGGCTGAGCCGTGCCACTTGACCGTCGAGGGCGTCGAAGACCATCGCCAGGAAGATCAGCGCCGCACTGTACATGCAGTGCGTGGCTTCGCTGTGCTTGTAGTACTCGGTATTCGCACGCTCGACCACGACGGCATCGGGATCGGCGGGGATGGGCCGCTCGGGCTTGGCCACGCGGGCGGCCACCACGATGGCGAAGAAGCCGCACACCAGATTGCCGAGCGTGAACAGGGTCGGCAGACCGTTGACCACGCGAATACGTTTCTTCGGACTCATGGTCGCTGGTCGTCTTTCTTGCTGCTGTTGGTGTCGGCCAGGTAACGAGCCATGATGGTGCTGCCCGCTTTGACGGCCTGGCCCATGGCCACGGTGATTTCCACCTGGCCGTCGTCGGGAAGGATGAGTTCGGTCCGCGAACCCAGCTTAATCATCCCATACTTCTGGCCGCGTTCAAGCCGCTCGCCGGGCCGCACTTCGCAGACGATCCGCCGGGCAATGGCACCGGCGATCTGCCGAACCGTGTACCGCCGGTACGGCGGCGCATCTTCTTCGAGATAAAGCGTCAGCGCTTCGTTCTCGCGGGCGCTCGCTTCGCGCAGGGCGTTGAGATACTTGCCGGGCCGGTACTCCTGGCGGATACACCGCGCGGTGACCGGAAACCGGTTGATATGTACGTTGAAGATCGACAGGAAAATGCCGATCCGGATCGCCGGCCCTTCCACAAACGGATCGTGGTCCAGGCGGGTGATATCGACTACCGTGCCGTCGGCGGGGGAGATGACCAGGCCCGGCTCGGCAGGCACCTGCCGGGGCGGATCGCGGAAAAAGTACACCACCTCGGCCAGCAGCAAGCCCGGGATAATGGCCAGGTACCAGAAGGCCGGCAGCCAATACACGATGGCCGCCCCCGCGGCGATGAGCACGGCGCTCATCACAATTAGTTCGCACAGGCCCCAGCGGGCAAACGGGATCTTCTCGCGCCAGCGGAAGGGATCATCCTCGGGCGCCCAACTGGCCGTGCACAAGTTCCGGCAGTATTTCAGGTCGCGGGGATCGAGAATCTCGTGGGGAGCCCCGTCGGCGCTGCCGGTGCGCTTCTCGGCCATCCGCCGCACGTAGCCGCGACGGAACGTCTTGAGGTAACACCGCCGCCACTTGCCCCACAGCAGTTCCAGGTGATAGATCCAGCCGCCTCCCGGCTGCACGCTGCCGATATTGTCGGGCAGGGGTTCCGGCGTCAGGCGAGACAGCGGGGCAACGTCGGACATCGCGTACTGGGGGCAGAGGGCAATCAGGATTGGCTGGCGGGCGCGGGCCAAAGAAGCTCGGCCCGGCCGCGAACGGCAGGAGCAGGCCGCACAGGGCCTGCAAACAGGACAGGCAGACGCAAACAGGCGCGGCGTCCGCCCAATCTGTTGGCATCCTACCGGGGGCCCGGCCGCTTGAGAAGGAGGCGCTTGCCCGGCCGGCCCCAGGAAACGCGGCGGCTGCGCTAGGCTTCTAGCCTTCCATCCGCTTGGGGATGGTGAACGAATAGATGATCGTCACCGCTCCCAGCGAGAGCAGGCTCCAGGGGGCCCAGTCGGGAGGCACGAACTCCTTCTTGCGCACTTTCTGCGGGAGCACGCCAGGCACGGCCGACTTGACGGTTTCCGTCTTTGCCAGCACGGCCTTGTCGATAAACATGCACTCCGCGCCCAGGATGATCGAGAACAAACCGAGTGCCCAAAAGAACGCTCGCCACATATCACACCTCTAGGACTGCGTTGCGGCGGGAGCGGCCCCTGCCCTGCCCGCCTGCGGCGCCAGCCGCGGCAGCCCGCTGGCCTGGCGCTCCATAGCTAGCATCGTCGCCCGGCAGGTGGCGTCTGCACTGGTCGGCGCGGCAAATGGTGCGTTTCGCAGCCGGGCGCGGGACACTTCGCAGGCTTGTAACGTCGCTGCCGCAGGTCCCAGTTTTGCCCGGCGGTGTGATTGTGGCGGTGAATCCGCCTGGACGCGTTGAATGCCCTAGCGCGGCATGGGCGACCGCTGCGGCTGATTGGGTTCTGCCGAGGTGTACGGTGCCGGACCAAAGGCCGATTCGCCCGGCAACGTCGAGGCGAGCCGGTTCATCGTCGCCGGCGCCTGCTGCCCCGGAACGCTGGCCGCCGTGGCCGGCACCTGCGCCGGGTTCGCCGTCGAAGTCGTGTAAATCGCCCGGGGTTCCGGTTTCGGTTCCGGCGCGGGAGCGGGGGCGGGAGCCGTTTGCGGCGGCGGCACCAACTGCGGCCGCGATTCGGTCTGCGGAACCGGCCGCAGCGGTTCGTTCGGATCGGCGGGAGCTTCCGCCGGATCGGCCGGTTCGGGCCGGCCCGCATAGCTCCAGATTTCCATCAGGCTGCGCTGGCCGCGCGGCGGCTGGCTGGAGAGCCGCACGTGCCGCACCCGGCCAACCAGGGCCCGAGCCTCGGCAACCACCTGCTCGCGCGTCCGGTAGTTCAAACCTTCGCGATAGTAACCGGTGGCGTGATAGTAATGGGCGAGGATTGCGAGGGCGTCGGGCATCTCAGGCCGCGCCGGCATTTCAGGCCGCGTCGGTGTGTTGCCGTTCTCGCCACAGCTCAAGCATTCCTGCAATGCGATGTACGCTTCAGCCCGCACGCGGGGCGAGTTCTCGCTGGGGTTGCCGTCGTCACTGGTGCCGGCCACGCAGATCCGCAGCGCTTCGATCACCTTCTTGGTGCAGCAGCAGCCGTTGCGCAACTGGTGGGCTGCCTCCCAGCGGACACATTCAATCGGGTCGGCGCGCAGGGCGCCGATCAGGGCGGTTTCTGCCTCGGGGAACCAGTGGCAATCGACCGTGCCCAGGTACTTCACGGCTTCGCGCCGGGCCTTAGCATCGGCCGCGTTTTTCTGGATGGCGCTGGCAGCGCCTTCAGCACCGGGTTGGGCCAGGTCCTGGGGCGTGGGATTGGAGCAGCACTGCGGAATGATGCCGCCGGTCAAGCAACTGAAGGGCGAGATGATCGTGCCCATCATCTGCCCCAGCGGCGACTTGCACCAACACGTCTTCAACTGGCTGCCAAGCTGGCACAGGCAGCTGAAGCAGCCGGAAGCGCCGCCCGCTGACGACCCGGCCGACGAGACCCCAGGCACAGCACCAGCGGCCGAAGTGCCGGGGATACCGAACTGAGCCGGCGCGACGTTCGGATCGACCATGACCACCGGCACAGCTTGAGGATAACCGCCGGCAGGCATCATCTGAGGCGGCGTTTGTTGCACGTAAACGGCCTGTTGGCCGCCATACGGTTGTGGCGGTGGGCCGGCCACGACCACCTGCTGGGCATAGTAGGCGGGCTGGGGTTGGACATTGGGAGCCGCATAACCGGGCTGAGCATAGTACGCCTGGGCCGGCGCCGGCTGGGCGTACTGAGCCTGCGGAGCCGGTTGGGCATATTGCATCTGCGGAACTGGCTGCGGCGCGGCGTATGCAGCCTGATGGACTTGAGGCCCAGACGGCGCGCTGCCGCCGGCGGCCACATAGGCAACTGGCTGGGCATAAGCCACCGGCTGCGCGTAGGCAACGGGTTGCGGCTGCGCGCTCGCCGAGTGATAGCCCTGCTGCGTCGGCTGGGGAGCGTGTGCGACCTGGTATCCGGCCGGCGGATAACTTTGCGGCGGCTGCTGATACTGTGGCGCCGCCTGATATTGCGGTGGATAGGCAGCTTGGGCTTGCGAGTAGGCCGGGGCTGCTTGCGAACCGCCGTGGACGACCGGCTGTCCCTGCGGGTAGTGGCTCTGAGCGTACTGATGCTGCGCGTAGCGGTTCTGCGCCGCTGCGTATTGCTGCTGCGCGGCCGCGTATTGCTGTTGCGGCGTGGCCTGTGGCATGCCCGGGTTGCCGGGGTGCGCAGCATAGCTTTGCCCCATGGCCGATGCGGCGACCATTGCCCAGGCGAATCCCAGGCAGATGCCGAATCCAACGCAGAATGGGTTGCAGCGCGGCATGGCCGCCTCCGTGCAGTAGACGTGAGCGCAAACCACCGGCGCACACCGCTAGCCGACAGCCAGCAGCGCATGCGCAAGGCAGCGCGGCAGTTGCGCGAGGGAGCATTCAAGGGATCAGGGAAAGGGGCGGCTCTTGTAGCGGGAACGTCAGAACCAATCAAGACGAGCCAGCCCACGAGCGGGAACGCCAGCTGTTGGCAGTGTCCACCGGCAAGTTCATCCGTTCTTGCGGAGAACGGGCCATCGGGTGACACGAACGCCGCCATGTCCGCGAGGCGCGCAAGCATTAGGAAAATAGATGCTTGAGTTCATAAAAACTGATGGGCCGTGAGCGTAGGTTACCTCAGTCGCAGGGCTGGGTAGCCCTCAGAGGTGCTAGCACTGCGTTTTGCGCAACCCCTAATAGTGGCAAGTGTTTATGGTGAAAAAACTGGGCAAGTAGATCCCCGCGGCGGATTGCCTGCATGGGGGCACACCGATATGATAGGGTCATCAATCATTAGCGCCCTAACGAAATGACTGCCCGCGTGCTGCAACACGACTTTCAATCCAGCGTCGGCTATTGGACCTGTACAACGGCTCACCTGATCGAGCGAGCCATCAACGATGAACTTCTGCCGCATGGCATCACCTATCGGCAGTGGCAGGTCCTGGCCTGGCTGGCATTGGAAGGGCCGCTGGCGCAAACCGACTTGGCGCAACGCATGAAGATCGAGCCACCCACGTTGGTCGGCGTGCTGGATCGCATGGAACGCGATGGCCTGCTGACTCGCGAGAGTTGCCCCGAGGACCGCCGCAAACGGTTGGTCCGCCCGCTTCCCCAGGCCGAGCCCGTCTGGAACTTGATCGTGGCCGGGACCGAACGGGTGCGAGCCAAGGCCACTCGGGGGCTGACCGCCGAGCAGGTCGAAACGCTCATCACGTTGCTCCGCGTGGTGCAAGCGAACCTTCAGGAGAGCATGCCAGCCGGAGCCCCGGCAGCAGAAGAATCATCAGCGTGAACCACCCGCGATACGAACTACGCCGCTTGCCCGCCGCCATTGATGTGCGGCCGGCAGCATGGCAGCGCGGGCTGGATCAACCGTCAGGCGGTACGAGGTTAGACGCTAATCGCCGCATCTTTCTCACCATTGCACTCTAGGAAGCGAACTCGATGAGTTGGTTTCGTGCAGCAGCATCCAACGTATGCAGCCGAGCCGGACTGCTCGGCATTGCGGGGGCGTTTGCGCTTCTGGGGTTCGCAGGCTGCGAACGCGAGAACAAGTTTCAGCCGCCGCCCCCGCCAGAAGTCACCGTCGCTCAGCCGGTGCAACAAGAAGTCGTCAACTGGATGGACTTCACCGGGACCACCCGGTCCGCGGCCAAGGTCGAACTACGGGCCCGCGTGAACGGTTATCTCCAGGCCATCCACTTCAAGGACGGCGACAACGTCAAAAAAGGCGATTTGCTGTTTGAAATCGAGCGGGCCGAGTACGAGGTCGCCCGGAATTCGGCCGCCGCCGAACTGCAGAAGATGCAAACGGCGCTACAACTTGCCGAGTCGGAATGGAACCGCATTGAAGACGCCTATCGCCGCGGCGCCATCACGCCCAGCGAACGCGATGTGAAGTCGGCCGAGGTGGCCTCGGCTCGCGCCAACGTCGCTGCTGCCCAGGCTGCCCTGGACCGGGCCGAACTGGATCTCAGCTACACCAGGATCTACGCACCGATGTCCGGCCGGATCGGCCAGCACCTGGTCGACGTGGGCAACCTGGTGCAGCGCGAACAGACGCTGCTGGCGGTGATCGAAAGCGTCGACCCGATGCACGTCTACTTCAGCGTGAGCGAGAGCCAGCTGCTCCAATTCATGGAGATGATGCGCAATAACCAGCTGCCCGACCCCAATCAGAAGCCGCCGGTGTTGTACGTGGGCTTGGGGTATCAGAACAGCTACCCCTATCAGGCCACCATGGACTTCCGCGAGTTCGGCGTCGACCCGGGCACGGGGACGACGTTGCGGCGGGCACGCATCCCCAACGAGGACGGTCAGCTGGTGCCTGGCTTGTTCGTGCGGGTTCGGGCCCCTGTCGGCGAGCCGAAGCCCAAGCTGTTGGTCAATGAAGTGGCTCTGGGGGCCGACCAACGCGGCGACTATCTGCTGGTGGTGAATGCCGAGAACAAGGTCGAATACCGCCCGGTGCGGTTGGGAGCCCGCGTTGGTTCGTTGCGGGTGATCGAGGAAGGCGTTCAGCCCGGCGAGTGGGTCGTGGTGAACGGTCTGCAACGGGCCTTACCGGGTGCGGAGGTGAATCCGCAACAAACTTCGATGATTGCCGAGTCGGATGAGATAACCGGTTCGGTGGCGGCCGGCCGCGCGCCCTCCCCGAGCCAATCCCTTTCTCAACAACAGGGGCCACGCGCGCGATGATCTCCAACTTTTTCATCGAACGGCCGATCTTCGCGAATGTGATCGCGATTGTGACGGTGCTGATTGGCGCCGTATCGCTGTGGTCGCTGCCGGTCGAACAGTACCCGGAAATCACGCCGCCTACCGTGCGCGTGACGACCAACTACCCGGGTGCCAACGCCGAGGTGGTGGCCAACACCGTGGCCGCGCCGATCGAGCAGCAGGTCAACGGCGTGGAAAACATGCTCTACATGTCGTCCACGTCGTCCAGCGACGGTTCGTACTCGCTCACGGTGACGTTTGACATCGGCACCGACCTGGACGACGCCCAGGTGCTCTTCCAGA
>Ga0182737_1001779_pt1 | contig 19848 bp, 18 predicted proteins | sample eDN5th30CBELigOP_FD_128878 | JGI IMG/M metagenome (GOLD analysis project Ga0182737, IMG submission 128878) | Enriched Organic Plus compost microbial communities from Emeryville, California, USA - eDNA 5th pass 30_C BE-Lig OP (version 2) (version 2) ...
CGACAGGCCACGCCATCGGCCTGCCCCAGTTCGAGCGGCCCCGGCTTCTGATCGACGATGCAGGTTTCGATTTCGGGAAAGGCGGCAAGCTGCGCGGCCAGCGTCAGCCCCGCCGGGCCGCAACCGACGATCAGCACATCGACCTGCGCCGGTGGCCCCGCCTCCGTCGCGCGCCGCTCGCCTCGTGGCGAGGCGGGGTGCAGGTCGGGGTCCCCCATGCGGAATCCGTTGGCGTGAAATTGCATCAGGCTTTCTCCTGGTTTGAAAGATTTACCAGCGGCATCCCCGCCGCTATTGCCTTGGGAAGGGAAAAAGAGATTCGATCAGTATGCTGATGATTTGCATACTGATCGAATCTCTGCGTGTCAATGTGAGGAAAGATGCAAGACATAATCCAGGAAATAGAGGATATGCCGGGGCATCTGGCGCGCCGTTTCCAGCAGATCGCTGTAGCCATATTTCAGTCGGAGTTGAGCGCCGCCGGGTGCGATCTTACTCCGGTGCAATATGCGGCGCTCGTCGCGATCCGCGGCTGTCCGCGCATCGACCAAGTGACGCTCGCGGGTGAAATCGCGTTCGACAGAACGACGATAGCCGGCGTGGTGGACCGGCTGGAAAGCAAGGGCCTCATCACCCGACAGGTCAACGCGAAGGATCGGCGCGCGCGCGAGTTGCTCATCACGCCAGAAGGGCAAGCAACGCTCGACCGCATTGTGCCCGCCGTCAACGCGGCGCAAAACCTCATGACCAGCGGGCTGTCGAAGGCAGAAACTGCCCAGTTGATGCACTTGCTGCGCAAGGCTATCGACGCGACCAACGACTTCAGCCGGGCGCCGAAGCGCGGATAAAGTCAGAGTCGCCGAGGAAACGCCGTCTGACCGGCGCATGGCTTCCGGTGGAACTTGGGCGTTTCACGAAAAATGCCGCTGCCCGGTCTCTGGTTCGGCGCGAGACGGAGCGGCAGGATCATTTCCGAGAAACAGTTCCGCGATCACGCCGCGAAACCAGACTATGGCAGGATCGCGATGGACGCGACGGTGCCAGAATTGCTGCAAGGTAATGAGCGGCGTTTCGAATGGAGGCGGCAATATCTTGAGCGGCGCCATCCTCGCATAGATGGCCGCGACGGCATGGGGAACCGTTGAAATGAGGTCCGATCCCGCCACCAGAAGCGGTACACTCATGAAATGCGGCGACTGGAGCTGTACACGCCGGGAAAGACCCAGTTCCCGCATACGGGTTTCCACCAATTCCTGACTGCGGCCTTTCGGAGACACGACGATATGGCCCAGGCCAAGAAATTGTTCGAGGGTCAGATCGTCCTCAATGACCGGATGCCCCCGCCGGACAATACAGCTGAAAGGATGATCGAACAGCTTCTGGCACAGGAAGCTGTTGCCCCGCAGGTCCGGGAAATAGCCCAGCGCAAGGTCGACCACACCATCGGCCATCGCCCGCTCAAGCTCATGGGGCGGCATGGAATGACAGCGTAGCGTCGTCATCGGCGCGCGCGTTTTCAGAGCATCCAGCAAGGTCGGCAGGATAACCAGCTCGCCAATGTCAGAGGTGCTGATCGCGAAGCAACGCTGCGATTGAAGCGGATCGAATATCGGCAATCCCAGCAATTCCGCATCGACCGTCTCCAGGATACGCCGCACCGGTTCGCGTAGACGGTCCCCCATCGGCGTCGGATGCATCCCGTTACCCAGTCGCACCAAAAGATCGTCATGGAAGAACTGGCGGAGCTTCCCGAGCGCGAAGCTGACATTGGGCTGGCTCATGCCCAACCGTCGCGCGGTTGCATGCACACCCCGCTCTTCGAGCAACGCATCCAGCACAACGAGCAAATTCAGATCGAGTCGACGGTAATCCATATGACTGATTTAGCTGATCCATATAAATAGCTACAGCTATCAGATGCGCAAACCTATCATGGGGGAAAATCGAGGAGAGCACGATGTCCCCCAATGATCAGGTTCCTGCGAGCCCTTTTCTGTCAAATTTCTGGTATGTGGCCGGGTGGTCGGCCGAACTGGCTCCCGGCCAGAAGATCGGGCGCACCATTCTCGATCAGCCTCTGGTCCTTTTCCGGACCGAGCAGGGAGAAGTCACGGCGCTCGAAGATCGCTGCTGCCATCGCGCGATGCCGCTCAGCGAGGGCGTTGTCGTGGGAGAAGCGATCCGATGCCCTTATCATGGCCTGGAATTCGCCACGAACGGCGCCTGCGTCCGCATCCCGGCACAGGACAAGATTCCCGCCACGGCGCAAGTCCGTCGTTTTCCACTGGTTGAACGGCAAGCGCTGCTATGGATATGGATGGGCGATGAATCCCGATGCGATGTGAGCACCATCCCCGACCACCCCTATCATGACAGTCCGGACTGGGCATGGCGCAGCGCCCATTATTCCGTGCAGGGCAATTGGCAATTGCTGACCGACAATCTGATGGATCTTTCACATCTGCCCTATATTCACCCCAACACGATCGGAGGTGACCCGGAACTGCATTTCAGGACGAAAACCGAAGCGACCCGGCTGCCTGACGGCGTTCTGGTCCAGCGGCATATGCCGGCGTCCGCACCTCCGCCAACCTATGTCGAGGCAGGAGGGTTCAAGGGACTTGTCGATCGCTGGCAGGAAATAGAATTCCATCCGATATTCATCCGCATCCACACCGGCGCATGCGATGTGGGAACCGGCGCCTATGAAGGGAAGCGCTCCCATGGCTTCTCCATGATCGGCTTTCATGGGATAACACCGGAAACGGCCACGACGACGCATTATTTCTGGTCGATCGCGACCAACAGCACCAAGGGCGGAATTCCGGATCTGGTGTTCGAGCAGACAGCCCGCACCTTCAAGGAAGACCAGATCGTCCTTGAACTTCAGCAACACCGGATCTCACGCGAACCGGACCGTCAGATGCTCGACATCGCAAGCGATGTCGGCGGCCGCTATACACGGCAATTCATCCAGAGGCTGTTCCGCGCCGAGGAACAGGAGGACCTGCTCGTCACAACCTAGATATCGTTACATGCCTTTTCCTCACTGCACAAAGCAGCGCGGCAGCCGGTGCGATTGAGTTTTAATCAATCGCACCGCCATTTTGTGCTTTGACCGCCCTCCTCCGCACCTCCTAATTTTTTTCATAATGACAGCGGCAAGACCGCCAGATCAGAACAGGGAAACAGGAGAGGAAAATGATCAGACCTGGCATCCGGGCAGCGCTGCTCGCATCCGGCCTTTGTTGCGGCATCGCCCAGGGGGCCTTTGCCCAGCAGGCTCCAGACGTCGTTGAGGGCGACATAATCGTGACGGCCCAGAAGCGCTCGGAGAGTCTTCAGAGAGCCGCGATCGCCGTCCATGCGCTCCAGCCTGCCGATCTTGAAAAATCCGGCATTCGCAACGCACTCGACCTGCAATATATCGACCCCGCGGTGAAGGTCGTTCCCTCGATCCAGCCCAACATCGCCATACGCGGCCTCGGAACAGCCAATTTCAATCCGGGCGTCGACCCATCGGTCGCCTTCAACCAGGATGGCATCTATCTCTCGACGCCCAATGCGCTAACCCCCATGCTCTTCGATATGGAAAGGGTCGAGGCCGTGCTCGGCCCGCAGGGCACCTTGTACGGACGCAATTCCAACGGCGGAACGATCAACTTCATCACGGCACGGCCAACATTCGAACAGGGCGGCTATGTCCGCGCGGGTTTCGGAAATTACGGAGCGATCAACACCGAGGGCGCGCTGAACCTTCCGCTCTCCGATACGATCGCCCTCCGTGTCGCCGGAGGGTCCGATCATCACGATGCCTATAATGATACCGGCACCAATGACGTGAGATCCTTTGCAGGCCGGGCCAAGCTCCTGTTCCAGCCCGGAGGGCGCTTCACCGCCTTGCTGACGGCGGATGCCGCGAGCCGCAAATCGCGCGCGACCTCCTATGACGGCGCATGTCCTCCTGATCTCGACAATGTTCCGGCATGCTCCACCACTCCCTACCAGCCTTGGTCCGGCCTGCTGCCCGCGCAGCCCATCGGCCATGGGAACACCACCATTTATGGTGTGTCAGCGGAATTCAGCTATGACCTCGACTGGGCCAATCTCATCGCGCTCACCGGATACAAGGTCACCGACTGGAAAAATTCCACGACCGCCGGCTGGTATGGCGGCGTTGACAATTTCGACTTCATCCAAAACACCAAGGACAAGTTCTTTACCCAAGAAATCCGCCTGTCCAGCGCACCATCTTCGCTCATCAGCTGGGTTCTCGGCGGCTATTACTCGCACCTCAGCCAGACTGCCCTCACCCAATATAATTATGTGCAAAACACTTTCTCGCCGGACGATTTCTATCAGGCATTTCCTCTCACGTCCTCGACTGCCAGATCCGCCGCGATTTTCGCCGACCTGACGGTGCCCGTTCCGGGGCTCGACGGCTTCAGCCTCGTGGGCGGCCTGCGATACACGCATGAGACCAAACGCGCGCGCGGGCTGGTGGAAACCGGCACCATTTCGACCGGCATCCCTTTCCCCGGCACGATCGAAACCGGGGGCAGGACATCTCTCGACCGGGTCACATGGAAGGCCGGCTTCAAATATCAGGTCACGCCGGACAATCTGCTGTTCTTTACGGCGAGCTCCGGCTTCAAATCCGGAGGCATCAACATCCTTCCATCGGAGGCGGGTTCCCTCGTCACCTATAAGCCGGAGCTTATCACGGCCTTTGAGGTCGGCACGAAGAACTCGTTCTTCAATAACCGGCTTCAGGTCAATGCCAGCCTGTTCCGCTATGACTATAAAAACTATCAGGCCTATGTCTTCTGGCGGCCCGGCACAGGCGCGCCGGCAAATATAATGAATGGAACATTCTTCCCGATCGTGAATTCGCAGACCGCCACCTTCAAGGGCGGCGAACTAAGCGTCCGCTGGCGCCCGTCCCGGAACGACAATCTCGGTATATCCGTCAATCTCCTCGACAACACATTCGATGATTTTGTCCTGAACCTCCCCTATTCCGATCCGATCGATTTCTCTCATACTCCGGTGTTTCTCTCACCCCGGTCGACCATCCGGCTGGACTATGAACGCGGCATGGATCTCGCCAATGGCGACCGGATTACGATCGGAGGAGATATCAGCTTCGTCAGCCATCAGACAGCGCAGGGCAATTATGTGAATGGGGTGGGCCAGACGCTTCTCTACCGTGTTCCCGCCTACCATAAGACGAATGCGAACCTGAACTACATCTTCAAGAAGATGGACCTGACCGTCTCGGCCTTCATCCGCAATATCGAGAACAAGGCGGTCGTCAATTCGGTGGCGGCAGGTTTCCCGATCCCGGACAATTATTTTCAAGTCAATTATCGTCTGGATGCTCCGCGGACCTATGGATTGTCCCTGCGGAAGTCATTCTGAACGGGGCGGATCGCAATCAGCAAATAGCGTAACAAGACCGGCGGGGGCCGGTCACGGCCCCCCACCGAGTGGATTGTCAGCAACTGTGTTCAGGCGGCTTGCCATGCCCGCCCTCGAGGCGATCCAACGCCCATCACGGGCGCGGCGGCCGGTGCGACACGGGTTGAGGCCGAAGTAATGCGTGTTTAACAGGATACCATGAGCCGTTTCTGGAGCAAATTCGTCCATAATCTCAAGCCATATGTGCCGGGCGAGCAGCCTCATATGGCCGGGTTGGTGAAGCTCAACACCAACGAGCTGCCGACGGGACCATCGTTGTCGGTGCTGGCCACGATCAGGGAGCAGACGACCTCCAGCCTTCGCCTTTATCCCGATCCGCAATCTTCGGATCTGCGTAACGCCCTGGCAGCCTATCATGGTGTGGATCGCGAGCAGATATTCGTCGGCAATGGATCGGACGAAGTGTTGGCCCATGTCTTCGTCGGCCTTCTCAAACATGACGCCCCGCTTCTTTTCCCGGATATCACCTACAGCTTTTATCCCTCCTATTGCCGACTCTATCGCATCTGCCATGAGACGGTGCCGTTGGATGAAGCGCTGCGCCTGAATATAGACGACTATGGACCGGAATGTGGCGGGATCATCTTCCCGAATCCCAACGCACCGACCGGCATTGCGGCCAGCCGCGCCTCGATCAGGCAATTGCTGGAACGGCATCCCGATATTCCTGTAGTCATTGACGAGGCCTATGTCGATTTTGGCGGGGAAACCGTCATTCCGCTCATCGCAGGCCATCCCAATCTGCTGGTTGTGCGCACCATGTCCAAATCGCGCGGGCTGGCCGGCTTACGCATTGGTTATGCAATCGGAGACGCGGCTCTGATTGAAGCACTCATACGGGTGAAGGACAGCTTCAATTCCTATCCGCTGGATCGTCTTGCCCAGGCAGGAGCGATCGCTTCGTTGCAGGACGAAGACTATTTCCAACTTTGCCGGGAACAAATCATACAGGATCGCCAAATCTTGGTCGATGGGCTGGAGGCACTCGCGTTCGAGGTGTTGCCGTCTTCCGCCAATTTTGTATTTACCTGTCATCCCCGGCACGATGGCGCAACGCTCGCCGCCCGGCTCCGCGCCGAGGCTGTATTGGTACGGCATTTTGACGCGCCGCGTATCAGCAATTATCTGCGCATCACCGTCGGGTCCAGGGACGAAATCGGCGTTCTACTGGCTGCCCTGCGGAAGATATTGGATCGGTGAGGAACGGCCACGCCGATCGACACAGCGCCTGATTTACGCCGGGAATCCGTCCCATCTCAGTTGAGGGTTGAACCGCCATCGACCCGCATCAGCGCCCCGACCATATAGCTTGCATCATCAGAAGCCAGAAACAGCACCGCTTTCGCGACTTCATCCGCTTCGCCGACACGGCGGGCAGGAATGAGGCTTTCAATGAAGGCCCGCTGCGTCTCGTCCTGCAGGGCCGGCGCGAGCATTGGCGTGTTCACAAAACCGGGGCAAATTGCATTCACGCGAATGCCATGACGGATCAAATCCATCGCCGCGCCCTTCGTCAATCCGGCCACTCCATGTTTGGCAGCGATATAGGAGGCCATGCCGGGCTGGGTGACAAAACTCATCATTGAGGCGGTGTTGATGATCGCCCCGCCCCCGGCCTTTTTCAAGGCCGGAACCTCCGCCTGCATCGCATGGAAAACGCTGCTGAGATTAATCGAGATGACCTTCTCCCAATCCGCAAGGCTGGCATCGGTAAACTCGGCATAGGGCGCCGACGGGATCGCCGCATTGTTGAAGGCAATGTCGAGAGTTCCGAAACAGTCCACCGTATGAGCTACCATCGCCTCACAGGCCGCCATGTCGCTGACATCGACCTCAATGGCGGTTGCCTTTCCACCGGCTGCATGAATTTCTCCAGCCGCCTCTTTCACCCTTTGTCCGTCAAGGTCGGCGAGCGTCACGGCGGCTCCTTCGCCCGCGAACGCCCTGGCCGTCGCAAGGCCGATACCGCCGGCGGCACCCGTGATCAGCGCAACTTTACCTTGAAATCGTCCTGGCATGGCCCCTCCCCTTCCTGTGCTATATGTACCGATGCTATATCGCTATTCTGGCAAAGCGCGCGGACTGGCGACCATGCTCTCCAACAGGTCGATCACGCTTCGCAAATCATGCCGGGGCAAGCAGGCATTCAGCCTGTCTTCCCCATGATCCCAGATATATTTGATGGAATTCATCATCTCGCGGCCCGCGGGCGTGGCCATGATCCGGGTCCGCCGCTTGTCCGCCGGATCGACTTCCCGTTCGATCCAACTGCGCGCCTCAAGGGTCTTGAGGATCTTGGATATAGTGGGCCGCTCGGTGTGGAATATCCTGACAAGATAGGACAGGTCGACCTCAGGTTGCAGGCAGGTGACATAAAGGATCATGGCCTGGCCCTCGGTCAGGTCCAGAGGTGCGACAACCTCCAGCGCCAGCGCGCGACCGATCTGACCACATCTGCGGATGAGAAACGCCAGACTGCCATAAAGATCGTCGAGCGAATATTCCGTATTCCCCGCAGGCTGTCCATCCGTGAGCCGAACCCATTCGGGAGCCTGGGCATCGCTGTGACGGGCAATCCAATCGAGCTGCTCCAGCAGCCATTTCCCGTCCGCAGCCGACAATGTGGAAAACACGCGATCCTGCGCCAGCTTTCTGACACGCCATTCGGCAGCAATGACCGACGGGGCGTCCTTTGACAGTTCGAACGAATAGCGCCTGCGATCCGACCTGCGCCGACGACGGCCCAACTTCATGCGTTCCAACTGGTCGAGGATGGCGGTTATCGACGATGTGTCTATTCCAAGCGCACGCGCCAGGCTCGACTGATCTTCGCAAACGGATCTCGAAAGGACCACCAGCGCCTCAAATTGCAAATCCCGCAAAGGCAGCGGCCGGTCGAGAACGGCGCTATCCAGCAATGCCTCGTACATATCCGAGACCCGTTTCATCCAATATCCCAGAGAATGGCGAAGCCAATTGTTGATTTCCGTAACCGTCACGCGCCTTTCCTGCCCAATGCAAGATGTCAAAACGACTCCCTTGCTTAACGGCCATGGCCCAATCGCACTCCGCCGATATCTTCAGCCATGGCCCAACGCGGAAACCCGGTCGCGGAAGTATCGCGCGAAGATATCGTCGTCACTGCGCGACGGCGGGAAGAACATATTCTCGAAGTTCCGATCGCAGTTACAGCCGTCAGCCAGGCAGCGCTCGAAGCGCAGGGCGTGAACAATGGCTATGACCTGGAGAAGGCCGTCCCCGCGCTGTCGACGGTTGCGCTGAATACGCGAACGTCGATGGCCTATGCCATTCGCGGCCAGTCGGCCGGCTTCGGCAGTTCCGCCGCCCCGGTGATCATTTATTTCGCGGAAGTCCCGGTCACGAACGATACCGCCACCGTCCCGTTCTTCGACTTGCAGAATGTGCAGGTTCTGGCCGGTCCGCAAGGAACGCTGTTCGGCCGCAGCAGCACGGGCGGCGCAGTATTGTTCGAGCCTCGGCGACCCGGCAGGGATCTGAGCGGTTATGGATCGGCGAGTTCCGGCAATTTGGGTTATGTCGATGCTGAGGCGGCTCTCAACGTCCGGTCATAAAGGATATATTGTCCGTAAGAGCCGCCGGGAGCATCGTGCGCAGGAAGGATTTCACCCGCGACCTCAGCTTCGGCCAGCGCCTTGATGGCCGGGCGGAGGAGAATTGGCGGATAAGCGCTCTTCTGACGCCCAACGACAGGATCGAAAACCTGTTGGTGTATGACGGCCGGAACTATCATGCGACGCCTTCTGCCTTCTGCCTTCTCCTTCTACGAGACGGATTCCGCCAACCCGCTGCTTATCGCCGCGGTGGCGCGGGCCAGGGAACTTGCGCCCCGCCAGGTCGAGCTGACGCCCACGGAAGGGCCGACATTCGAAAAACGCCGCACATGGGGCATCAGCAATCGCACGAAAATCCAGCTGGGTGCCATAACGATCAAGAATATCCTCGGATATCGCCATGGCACCTATAATTTCAATCTGGACGGCGACGGCTCCGTCCTGCCCATGTCGGGCATTCGGCCAAACGGCCCGATCGCCGTGCCCGGCTTCGACAATCCGGACTTCGGCAACCGAACGAAAACCCTGACCGAGGAGCTGCAGTTCCAGGGACAGGGATTGGACGGAAGGCTCGACTGGATCGTCGGCGGATTCTACTCGCGGACCCGGCAGACTGTGGTGAGCAACTATTATGTCAGCCTGTATGATCCTTTCCCGATGCTGATTGACGCCAGCCTGGACGTACGAACCAGAACGACGAGCAAGGCCGTGTTCGGCCAGGCCACCTTCAAGCCCTTGGACAAGCTCAGCGTCACCGCGGGTTATCGGTATACCGAGGACCGGACCCGGTCCGTGAACACGACGGTCAACAATCTCGTCAATCCATTCTTCGGCCTTTTCCCCTGCGGCATTGATATCCCGGGCCATGACCCGACCGACCTGACCGGCTGTTTCCGTGAGCAGCGATCCAGCTTCAACGCTGGAGCCTATAATATCAGCGCCGACTATCGCCTCGCTTCCCAATGGCTCGTTTACATCGCGCATCGGCACGGGTCCAACCCCGGCGGCGTTAACACCCTGGCGTTGCCACCGGCCTATGCGCGGTTCCAGTCCTATGGCTCCGAGAAAATAGATGATCTGGAGGTTGGAGTAAAAGGAAGCTGGCACAGCTCCGGCCTCAGCGGGTTCGTGACCATGGCCGGTTATCGCAGCTGGTATAAGGGCCGGCAGCGCAGCTTCCCCGTGACGACTGGCAGCGTCGTCATCAATGCCGCGGACTCCGTCATCACCGGTGTAGAAATCCAGTCGAACATCAAATGGAAAGGGTTGAGCCTCGACGCCGCCTATACTCATACCGATGCCAGATTTGACCGGTTTCAGGACGTCGATGGCGTCAATCTCGATGGCAATGCCTATGCCTTCGTTCCGAAGAACAAGCTCAACCTGTCCGCGCAATATGTGGTCGACCTCAAGGCTGCGGGCCGGCTGACACCATCGGTCAACTATCTGTGGCAAGGGAAATTCTTCTACACCGACCAGTCAAATCTCTATCCTTCGGCTTTCATCCCTTCCTATGATGTGCTGAATGCGCGCCTCGCCTGGTCTCCGGTGGATGATCGGCTGGAAATCGCGTTGTTCGCGCGGAACCTCACGAACAAGGACTATATTCAGACGGGCGATCGGTCGCTTCCCGGCGCCGGGCGCGTCCTCTACGGCGAACCGCGCACCTATGGCATCCAGATCAAGGCCAGGTTCGGCGAATGATCGTCGGCGATCCCCACCACAGGAGAGAAAAATGAAAAGAATGCGCTATATTCCGGGCGGCATCGCCCTTGTCGGAGGAATCGCGTTGGCGGCGATCGCTTCGACCGCTCAGGCGAAGCCGCAATCGGAGCGATCGAAATTCGCCGAGGCCTGCCACGAACGCGTGTTGAAGCACGATCCTTCCGTCTATCAGGATTGCTACACGCCCGACTTTGTCCTCATGGGCGGCCCTGAAACCTATGCGGCGCCCGACCGGCGACTTGTCGGGCGCAATGCGGTGCGCGGCATGATGCTGATGGGCGGCGGCGACATGGCCGCGTTCGAGACGATCGAACAGAATTGGGAAGATCTGGCGGAATCCGACAATAGGCTGGTGCGCCGCCTCCGTTACATCATGAAGAGGCCGAAAGTCGCCAACTATGCGGGCTTCGCCGACCTGCCCCGCGATCTGGAAGTCCCCTGCGACATCATCATCGTCTATACTTTCCGGGACGGCAAGATCGCATCCCAGTTCGCGCAATATGACTCGCTCGGTTTTCTCCTCGATCTTGCCCAGGGCGATCCGCAGAAAGTCGCCGCCGCGCTCACCGCGATGAAACCCCTCATGGACGCGATGAAGTCCGGTGTCGTCCCCGAAATGCCGCCCGCACCGCCTGCGGCCCAAAAATAGCCAAAACAGGGCCATGACCCCAATCAGGAGAAATTTGATGACCGCTCCCCTATTACGGAACATCGTTTTTGCGCATACGGCTCTGGGCGGCATGACCGCCACCATCGGCATTCTGCCTGCGCCGATGACAAGCAAAGCCAAGGCGGAAGCAGGACCGGCCGGCTGCAATGGCAGCGCCTGGGTCTGCACCAGCCCGGCCATTCCGAAGACGCAGGCCGCCAAGAAGCTGAGCGCCTGTATGGAAGGCTTTTTTGCGAACAGGGATGTTTACAAGGAGTGCTTTACGGAAGATTTTGTCGGAACCGCTCCCGATTTCGGTATGTCCTATGAGGCGCTGGGCAAGCCGGGCTACACGCATTACAAGAGCTTCCAGAAAGGAGCCCTGTATGACTTCTGGTTCTGGCGCGACCTGACCTACGTCCCGACCGTGATATTGCAACAGGGCGATAAATGGTTTCTGGATACGCTCTGGGATGGCGCAGGGCCAAAAAACGCCAGTCCGGGGACGCCTTTCTGCGAACATGGCAATGAAATGACCTGTGTGGGCTATTTCCAGCCTGTCGAAGCGCGGGTCGATCATCATAAGTTCCATATATGGCATCTCATCGAAACCCGGGGCGGCAAGATCAGCCGCTGGACCGTCAATTACGACATGCTCGGCACCGTGGCCAAAACGATGAAGGATATGGATGTCGTCAAACAGTCATTGGGCATGACAGCGACAATGCTTCGCGATCCCAAGGCAATGGAGCAGATGACCCAGAGCGGTTCAAACTGAGGGAAGCATGATCGGGCTCACTTCTTCCTGCGAATGATTGGTCTTTCCGGAAAGCGCTGAGCCCGACTTCCCTCGCCCGGCATCCGGAAAATGCCGGGATTTTATTGAGAGCCTCTCCATAATGTCAGGCGCCACGATCCCTGGTGTTCGCCGAACTATTAACCCGATGCTATCACAGGCGTGATCTGGCGGACCTTGCCGATGACGGCCGATTCCGTCCCCGGCAGCAAGTGGCTGCCCGCACCGGCAATATCCCTATTTTGTCATCCGTTCGATCGCAGCAGCCGTCCTGTCGGGAAGCGATCGCGCGCTGTCCCGGTTCAGGCGGACGGATGACAGGCATCTTATAAAACTCTTCCGGCCGGCCGTGCGATTCTCGCTGGCGCCATCACTTAAATTCATATAAGCGATTTATTCACAATAGTGAATTATATTGAGCTATGTCTAGTAAAGATCGCCTTAAATGGGTTTCCTTTTCCGCCGCTTTCGTCATACGGAAGGCTGTCGGCGTTTTGCGCAGCACCGCAGCACAATAACTTGTTGAAAAGCAATCAGATGGTAACACAGAACAGTGTCGAGTCAAAGGTCAAGTCAGCGTTACGGACGCTCAATCTGTTGGAATTCGTGATTGCCTGCAAGACAGGGGTCGCGGCCAGCGAGATGTCCACAGCCTTGTCGATACCCGAAAGTAGCCTCTCCTATCTCTTGGCCACCCTCGTCAAGCACGATTATCTTGTCCGGGAAGGGCGGCTATATGTTCCCGGCCCCGGTCTCGACCGATTGCGTCAACCGCAAGCGGATCAATCCTTGCCTGAGCGAGCGGCGCCAATCATCAAGGCCTTGTGCAACCAGTTGAATGAAACCGCTTCTCTATTCGTTCTTGCAGGCTGGGAGCTGGAAGTCGTTGTAACAGAAGTATCCAGCCAAACGCTGCGCTACTCTCTTGACGTGGGCACACGGGTACCTCTTCACTGCGTCGCTGCTGGAAAAGTTTTGCTGGCGACGATGTCGCAAAATGAGCTGGATCGCTACTTTGCGGAAAGCGAGCAGAGCCGCTTTACCGCCAAAACTCGCCATGAACGAAAAGAAATCGAGAATGAATTGGCTATAATACGGTCCCAAGGATACGCCCGGACACAGGACGAGTATAGCAAAGGTATTTCGGCTATCGGAATGGCCGTACCGGGAACCGATCCATCGCACTATTCCATAAGTGTTGCAGTCCCAACCCCCCGTTTCGACAAGGAAATTGAGAAAAAGATTCTTCCGTTGCTGAAGAAAAGTGTTAGCATATTATCAAGGTGATTTGATAAGGATTTAATTTTTTCAGTATAAGTCATATTATATTCGTTCATTGGTTTGATCCTCAAGCGCCATTGAAAAGTTTTCAGGACGACGGATAGCAAGCCCCGTCATTTTCTTTCGTCGACGCTGCAACAAAACGCAAAACAAGACGTGGAAATGATCGTTTTTCCCAAGCACGGCCGTTCCTGCGGAACGGGAACAATCAAAGGACAGGAAATGCGGATATTGGTACCTGTTAAGCGGGTGATAGATTATAATGTGAAACCCCGGGTGAAGAGTGATGGATCGGGTGTTGATCTTTCGAATGTGAAGATGAGCATGAACCCATTCGATGAGATCGCAGTAGAGGAGGCGATCCGTTTGAAGGAGGCGGGTGTAGCATCTGAGGTTGTTGTGGTTTCGATTGGCGTAGCGAAAGCGCAGGAGACGCTGCGGACGGCGCTGGCGATGGGTGCGGACCGGGCGATCCTCATTGAGACGGAGGCGGAGGTCGAGCCTTTGGGCGTTGCGAAGCTTCTGGCGCAGGTTGCCGGGGAAGAGCAGCCGGGTCTGGTGATCCTTGGCAAGCAGGCGATTGACGATGACAGCAACCAGACGGGCCAGATGCTGGCGGCGCTGCTGGGCTGGGGGCAGGGGACGTTTGCGAGCAAGGTCGAGGTGACGGGCGATGCGGTGGATGTGACGCGGGAGGTCGACGGGGGCCTTGAGACGGTGCGGCTGAAGCTGCCCGCGATCGTGACGACGGACCTGCGTCTGAACGAGCCGCGCTATGCGAGCCTGCCCAATATCATGAAGGCGAAGGCGAAGCCGCTGGCCAACCGCAAGCCGGAGGAGTTCGGGGTGGACATCGCCCCGCGCCTTGAGACGCTGTCGGTGGCGGAACCGCCGCAGCGTTCCGCGGGGATCAAGGTGGGCAGCGTCGATGAGCTGGTGGGCAAGCTCAAGGAACTGGGAGTGGCGGCATGAAGGCGCTGGTATGGGTTGAACATGAGGGCGGCGCGCTCAAGGACGCGACGCTTTCTGCGGTGAGCGCGGCCGCGCAGCTGGGCGAGGTGCACCTGCTGGTGGCGGGCCAGGATGTCGGCGGTGTCGCGCAGGAAGCCGCCGGGATTACCGGTGTGGTCAAGGTGCATGTGGCCGATGACGCGGCCTATGCCCATGCGCTGGCGGAGAATGTCGCGCCGCTGATCGTGGACCTGATGGGCCATCACGACGCGTTCGTGGCGCCCGCCACGACCACGGGCAAGAACATCGCGCCGCGCGTCGCCGCGCTGCTCGACGTGATGCAGATCTCGGACATTCTCTCGGTCGAGGGGCCGGACAGGTTCACGCGTCCGATCTATGCGGGCAATGCGATCGCGACGGTCAGGAGCCGGGACGCGAAGAAGGTGATCACGGTGCGCGGCACCGCCTTTGCCAAGGCGGAGAAGAGTGGGGGCGGGGCGGCGCTCGAGCCGGTGGCCTCCACCGGGGACAAGGGCTTGTCCAGCTTTGTGGGCGCCGAGATCGCGGCGTCGGAGCGTCCGGAGCTGACCTCGGCCAAGGTCATCGTATCGGGCGGCCGGGCCTTGAAGGACAGCGCGACGTTCGAGCAGGTGATCTTCCCGCTTGCCGACAAGTTGGGCGCGGCCGTTGGCGCGAGCCGCGCGGCGGTCGATGCGGGTTATGTGCCCAATGACTATCAGGTCGGTCAGACGGGCAAGATCGTGGCGCCCGAGGTCTATGTCGCGGTTGGCATCTCCGGGGCTATCCAGCATCTTGCGGGGATGAAGGACTCCAAAATCATCATCGCTATCAACAAGGATGAGGACGCCCCCATCTTCCAGGTCGCCGATATCGGCCTGGTCGCCGATCTCTACACCGCCGTCCCCGAACTCACCAACAAACTCTGAGCCACGCCCCCAAGGGCCGGCACAAGAACATCCAGGCCCCGGTACGCGCCATAAGCGTACCGGGGGCTTTTTCCTCTGTGGCGCGGAGAAACTGCGAAAGCGAACCAGGGAAGCCGTCGGCATCTTCCGTCGGTAGGGCGGCCGTGCGAGGCGCTGGTCCACAAAGCAGGATCGTGGTCGAATCTTCAGCGCTATCGGTGCAGCCCCGATGTGCAAGGATGCGTATCATTTCGGGAGAAGTAAAACGCATTCATCAATTATGGCATCGCATGCGCAGCTATGATAGCCTGCTTTTCATACGGCGGTAGACCGAGTGAAGTGGAGAGAATGTCATGACCAAGCTGGATTTGATCGGTGACCGGTGTTGCGTAATGCTGTCGCTGGCGGGGCTCGCCTATATCCTCTACTGGCACCTGCTCTGAACCTTCCCACAGAATAGCCACCCGATGCCTGAAAAGGAGCGGGCAGGCTGTCAGCTGCATGGGCTGCGCCCCGATAGGGGCTCTCCTATCTTCGCTGCCACCCTTATTTCAGTCCGCTGCCTGGGGGCACGATAGAACTCCACACCGCACCAGCCGCGTCACCAGTGCGTCCTTGGCTAAATAATAGCTGCGCCGTAAATCCAGCGTGGTCAGAAACGGGCCGACCCCAATGAAAAACGGGCCTCCGAAAGCGATAGGCTCCGCGCGCCTTTAAGCAGCAGCGCCTCTCTCTACCCTCCGTCAGGCCACGATCACCGGGTGCGGAATCCTTCGCATACAAAGGCGGATATCCCCCACATTGCCCCTTCATAGATCATCACGATCTTCTATATAGTGATAAATTCATCTATGCGAATTAAATGATGCTTGCTAGGATCCGCACAGCGGCAGGGAAAGCAACGATTCGCATAACGTGTGCGGTCTACGGATCCGAACGCTGCATGAAAGGCCCTTGATCAGTGGCTCCACGGTCAACTTCGGCCCCGAACAAGTCCGAATATCAAGGAGAGACCATGACGTACAAAAGCCTACAGGATAAGATTGACGCCTTGGGGAATCCGGCCAAGTTTTTACGCGACGTGCCGGTCGGCGCCTATCAATATCCGGTCCAGTCGCAGTTCACGAACTGGCGCGACGAGCAGCGATCCTGGCGCGAAACGGTCGGGTTGCTCGATCAATCCCTGCACATGACGGACCTGTATGTCGAAGGGCCGGATACCATCCATCTGCTTTCCTATGTCGGTGTCAATTCATTCGCAGGGTATGGTCGCAACAAGGGCAAGCAACTCATCTGCTGTAGCCATGACGGTTATCTGATTGGCGACATGGTCTTGTTCGGCCTGGAAGACGACAAGGTCAATATCGTAGGACGGCCGCCCGTGGCCAACTGGATTCGCCATGTGATCGAGACTGGCGATTTCGATGTTTCCTACGAACTCGATCAGCGCGCGGTGCAGAATCCCAAGCCGCGCAAGACATTCCGGTATGAGCTGCAAGGCCCGAATGCTTGGGAACTGCTCGACAAACTCAATGGCGGAAATCTGGAAAAGCCGAAATTCTTCCAGATGGGCGAGATCAACATCGCTGGCCATCAATTGCGCGCGTTGGCCCATGCTTTCGCGGGCGCACCCGGCCTGGAGTTCTGGGGTCCGCTGGAAATCGGCGACGAGGTCAAGGCAGCGATCGTCGAGGCTGGCAAGGATTTCGGCCTCAAGCTGGTCGGCGGTCGCGCCTATGGGACCTGCGCCGTGGAAGCCGGGTGGATTCCCTCACCCCTGCCCGCTATCTATTCCGGCGAGAACATGCGAGCCTATCGCGAGTGGCTGCCCGGCGATGGCTTCGAAGCCAATGGCTCGATCGGCGGCAGCTTTGTGTCCGATCGCATCGAGGATTATTATCTGACGCCATGGGACGTCGATTATGGTCGGCTGATCAGGTTCAACCATGACTTTATCGGTCGCGAGGCGCTGGAAGCCAAGCAACATGAACCGCACAAGCAAAAAGTCACCCTCGAATGGAACGCCGACGATGTCCTCGCCATCGAGAAGAGCATTTTGTCTGGCAAGGATAATGGCAAATATATGGAGACGCCCGTCGCTCATTATGCCGCGCATCCCTATGACAAGGTCATGCTGGGCGATCGGATGGTTGGTCTGTCGACCTATCCCTGCTATCTGTCTGTCGACCATCAGTGGATTTCCCTCGCGATGATCGAGGAAGCCGATGTCGAAATGGGCAAGGAAATTGTCGTGATCTGGGGTGAACCCGATGGCGGCAGCAAGAAGCCCGGCGTCGAACCGCATGTTCAAAAAGAAATCCGCGCAACCATTCAACCATGGCCCTATAGCAAGCAGGCGCGATCCATTCGTCCAAGACAATAAGATAGACGCAAACGGCGGGTGAGTAAGCCCGCCGTTTGCGGGATTGGAAGACCCGCGACTCCGAACGTAGACACCAAGATTCAGCTTCACTGACGTGCGGGCGCGAATACGTCCGAGCCAAATCTTGTTCGCATATGATTCGCAACTTTTGCTGCATAAGCGCGCTGCCGCCAAGCCGTCGGACTATGATAGATACCGATCGCCGTCCAATAGTCGCCGGTCCTGTGAAATCCGGAAAGGAATATCCAACGCGCGGCGTCCGCATTGAAGCAAGCATCATGGCGTAGCCAGTAACGCACATAATGTTCGGGACGCCCGACCAGGCGAGCGATGCGCGGCACCCACGAGCTGTTGATCTGAAGCGGTCCCAGATCATGCGTGCCGTTACTGTTGGCGACCTCTGCGCCGAGCCAGCCCGCCTCCTGCTCCCGCAAGCCCCAAAGCGTCTTCTCAAGCCACGCATGGCCCTGCGCGGCGACGCGAATACAGCGCGCAATTTCTGCCGTTTCGCCGGGCGCGGCTCGCTTTGCCAGCGCGGGAGCCGGCATGAGCACGACGGACAGGAGCGCAACACCCATCAGCACATTTTTCATGGCCGACGAGAATATCGGCAGTGATCGACGCATGCTCATTGCGCTGCTCGACCGCGAAAGCTGACTGGGCCACGTTTGATGCGCTCGCACGATGGCGCACCCTCTGGCTCGAATGAAGCGCCGGTAAGCAGCGCGAGCAAGCGCTGCCCGGAGATGATCTCGATACCATCGGCACCCGAACAGATCGTACGGCTCATTCCGCCTGTGCGACCGGTATGGATGAACATGCCACGTCGCTTCCGGGCAGCGCAAAGCATGGCGAACTCACGCACGTGCTCAGGTTTGATGGCTTCGCGATAGCGCTTCGCCTGGATCAACCAGCGTTGGCCATTGATGATGACCTCGCCATCGACGCCGCCATCACCAGTATAGCGGCGATTGCGGATGACGCGATGCCCGCGCTGCTCGAAGGCTTCGAGCAGCAATTCCTCGAACGCCAGTGGGTCCATCGCGCGTAGCCGGGCATAGTGCAATGCGGCAGGCTGATCGCGATCTGGTCCGCGCAGCTGCTCGCACATCGTTCGAGCCTGTCGGCGTCGCCAGCGATGACGGATCGGAACGCGATAATGACTATATAGCAGGGCAACAAGGGCGGCGCAGACGATCGCTATCAGCAATAGTTCCATGATCTTCTCCTATCGGTCATGCCCGCCACCACGATCGCCATGATCGTGCTGCGGCTGAGGTTGGGATTGGGGTTCTGGTTGGTGGACCGGCTCGCGCGTGCCGGCGCGATCGGGCTCCGCCGGTGCGTGCTGACGATCGCGCTCGATCGCGCCGCGCAGGAAGCGGTCGACCAGCGAGGCAGCCTCCTGCGCGCGGCCGGCGAGGATCTCGGCAAGACTGTTCGGGCGGGGTTCGGAGCGCCCCTGCCGTTCTCGCTCGCGCTGCTCCCGCTCGGCCTTGCGGGCGTCCCGCTCGCGAGCATTGACCTCGCGGGAGCGGTCGTGCCGATCCTTGTGGCGGCTCCCTCGCATCTTGTGGCTGTCGGCCTTGATCCGGCCGAGCCCTTCGAGCGACGAGGTCTTCTCGCCCGATCGCGAGGCGAGCTTTTCCGCGAGACGTTCCTGGCTCTCGGTCCAGAGCTTCACGCCATAGGCGGCGCGAGTGATGGCGGTGTAATAGTTCTGACCGTTGACGAGGCCGGATTCCACAGGCGCCAGCGCATAGACGCGGTCATAGGTCTTGGACTGCGACGAATAGACGGTTTCGGAATACCCATGATCCCAGGTCCGGTGGACCGAGAGATCGACCTGCTGGACGCGCTCGCCGCGATCCCATCTGATCGTCGCGATATTACCCTCAAGCGCCAGCACGGTGCCGCGCTCGGCATTCTTGACCTCAAGTTCCTTGTTAACCAGCCGCCACTGGATGCGGTCGCCCTGGGCAAGGTCTCGCTGCTCGGGCAGGAACACATTGACATGGGCCGCCTTGCCGAGACCCGGACGCCATTCGATCTGGCGGCCATGC
>Ga0182737_1001780_pt1 | contig 19835 bp, 18 predicted proteins | sample eDN5th30CBELigOP_FD_128878 | JGI IMG/M metagenome (GOLD analysis project Ga0182737, IMG submission 128878) | Enriched Organic Plus compost microbial communities from Emeryville, California, USA - eDNA 5th pass 30_C BE-Lig OP (version 2) (version 2) ...
ATCGACGACGTGATCCTGGTCGGCGGCATGACCCGCATGCCCAAGGTCCAGGAGAAGGTCAAGGAATTCTTCGGCAAGGATCCGCGCAAGGACGTCAACCCCGACGAGGCCGTGGCCGCGGGCGCCGCCATCCAGGGTTCGGTGCTGTCGGGCGACCGCAAGGACGTGCTGCTGCTGGACGTCACGCCCCTGTCGCTGGGTATCGAGACCCTGGGCGGCGTGATGACCAAGATGATCCAGAAGAACACCACGATCCCGACGCGTTTCTCGCAGACGTTCTCCACCGCCGACGACAACCAGCCGGCCGTGACGATCAAGGTGTTCCAGGGCGAGCGCGAAATCGCCGCGGGCAACAAGAGCCTGGGCGAGTTCAACCTCGAGGGTATTCCGCCGGCGCCGCGCGGCCTGCCGCAGATCGAGGTCACGTTCGACATCGACGCCAACGGCATCCTGCACGTGTCCGCCAAGGACAAGGGCACCGGCAAGGAAAACAAGATCACCATCAAGGCGAATTCGGGCTTGTCGGAAGACGAGATCCAGCGCATGGTCAAGGACGCCGAGGCCAACGCCGAGGAAGACCACCGCGTCGCCGAGCTGGCCCAGGCCCGCAACCAGGCCGACGCGCTGGTGCACGCCACCCGCAAGTCGCTGACCGAATATGGCGACAAGCTCGAGGCTTCCGAAAAAGAAGCCATCGAGAACGCCATCAAGGAACTGGAAGAGGTCCTGAAGGACGGCGACAAGGCGGCCATCGACGCCAAGGTCGAGGCCCTGTCGACGGCCTCGCAGAAGCTGGGCGAGAAGATGTACGCCGACATGCAGGCGGCCCAGGCCGCGCAGCAGCAGGCGGCCGACGAGGCCAAGCCGGTGGACGACAATGTGGTCGACGCCGACTTCAAGGAAGTCAAGCGCGATCAATAATGGCCGTCCATGACGCCTGAATGCGCCCGGTAGCCGGATTTTCCGGCTACCGGGCGGATTCGTTCAGTACCCAAAGTTACGGCTCTTTCCGGAGCCCATCCATTATGGCAAAACGCGATTACTACGAAGTCCTGGGCGTGGCAAAGAACGCCACGGACGATGAGCTGAAGAAGGCCTACCGGAAGCTGGCCATGAAGTACCATCCGGACCGCAATCCGGACAGCAAGGACGCCGAAGAAAAGTTCAAGGAAATCAAGGAAGCCTACGAAGTCCTGGGCGACGAGCAGAAGCGCGCCGCCTACGACCGCTATGGCCACGCGGGGGTCGACCCCAACGCGGCCGGCATGGGTGGCGCCGGCATGGGCGGCGGTTTTGCCGATGCCTTTGGCGACATCTTCGGGGAAATCTTCGGCGCGGCCGGCGGCCGCCGGGGCGGCGGGGCGCAGGTGTACCGCGGCGCCGACCTGAAGTATTCGCTGGAAATCACGCTGGAACAGGCGGCCCATGGCTTCGACACCGAAATCCGCGTGCCCAGCTGGGAACACTGCGAAACCTGCCATGGCAGCGGCGCCAAGCCCGGCACGTCGCCCAAGACCTGCCGCACGTGCGGCGGCTCGGGCGCGGTGCGCATGCAGCAGGGGTTCTTCAGCGTGCAGCAGACTTGCCCCACCTGCCACGGCAGCGGCAAGGAAATCACCGACCCGTGCCCGTCGTGCGATGGCGTGGGCCGCATTCGCCGCAACAAGACGCTGCAGGTCAAGATCCCGGCCGGCATCGACGACGGCATGCGCATCCGCTCCAGCGGCAACGGCGAACCCGGCATCAACGGCGGGCCGCCGGGCGACCTGTACGTCGAGATCCACATCAAGCCGCACAAGATCTTCCAGCGCGACGGCGACGACCTGCATTGCGAGCTGACCATCCCGTTCACCACGGCGGCGCTGGGCGGCGAGCTGCAAGTGCCCACGCTGGGCGGCAAGGCCGAGATCTCGATCCCGGAAGGCACCCAGTCCGGCAAGACATTCCGCCTGCGGGGCAAGGGCATCCGCGGGGTGCGCGCCAGCTACCCGGGCGACCTGTACTGCCACGTGGCGGTCGAGACGCCGGTTCGCCTCAGCGACGAACAGAAAGCCATCCTGCGGCAGTTCGAGACCTCGCTCAACGACGGCGGCGACCGCCACTCGCCGCAGAGCAAGTCCTGGACCGACCGCGTGAAGGAATTCTTCAGCTAAGGTGTTGCCTGGGGGCGCCAGGTGCCAGGCAGCTGGCTTCCCCGGGTCCAAAGCGAAACCCCCGCCGCATCGCGCGGCGGGGGTTTTTTGCTTGGCTGCCACCGGCCCGGGCGGGCCGGGCCGCGTGCCGATCAGTTGGCGACAGGCGGGTAGTCCAGTTCACCGAAGGTGTATTGACCGTTGGCCTTGGCTTCGGCCAGTTCGGCCTTGACCTGTTCGCGGGTCTTGCCGGCGGCGGTGGACGCCTGCACGGCCGGGTAGTCCTGTTCGCCGAAGGTGACCAGGCCGGCAGCCTTGGCCTGGGCCAGTTCGGCCTGCACCTGGGCGCGGGTCGGGGCGTTGGCATCGGCCTGGCCGTACACGCCCTGGAACGGGACGTTGTTGGGTTCGATATTGGGCGAGGCGGCATACGCGCCGGCGCTCAGCAGGCCCATCGAAACAAGTAGGGCAGTAGCTAGGGTTTTCATAAGACCTCCATTCGTCTGTTGATCTGGGACTGAATCCGGCGGCCTTCCGTCGTGGTTCGTGTTGTTTCCCGATGAGTGCATTCTGCGCGCATCCGAACCTGGGATAAACCCTGATTTTTTGAAAATATTTTTCCATTATTCGGTGTAATAGCCGGATTGCCCCGATTTGCGCCTGGATATTGGCTCGGTGGCAGCGATATTCCCGCCCCGCGCCACCCGCGGCGAATGGGCAAAAAAACGCCGGCCCTTGGGGCCGGCGCCATGCATGGAAGCGAAGGGAAACTAGGGCGCTTTCTTGACGGGCGAGAAGTCCCCCGCTACGGCGGTACTGAACGCCGACGGCCGCAGGTACTTGCGCAGCGCCGCGTTGACGGTGTCCGGCGTCAGGGCGGTGATCTTGCGGTCCATCTCGGCCGACCATTCGAAGGTGCGGCCGCGTTTCAGGTAGTCGACCCAGGTCGAGGCCAGCACGTCGTCCTGGGCGCGCGCCAGCTTGCGGTAGTTCAGCAGGGCCGCGATGCCGTCGCGCACTTCCTCGGCGCTGAAGCCGTCTTTCAGGGCGCGGGCCAGTTCTTCGCCGATGGCCTTTTCCAGGCGTTCGCGGTTCTGCGGCGCATAGATGGCGTACAGGGTCCAGCTGGCGGTGGGTTCGAACGACGATACCGACAGGTTGCTGCGCACGTTGTACGACAGCCCTTCGGTTTCGCGCACGCGGTGCCACAGGCGCGACGTCTCGGACGTGCCCAACAGGAAGTTGGCCAGGTACAGCGCCGGGAAATCCGGGTCGGTGTCCTGCAGCTTCAGCGGCATGCGCGAAATGTAGAAGGCGTTGGCCTTGTCGGGCGTGTCGATGCTGAAGCGCTGCGCCTTGATGTCGCGGTACGGATCGGCCAGCCGGGCGTAGGCCGGCGCTCGCTGCCAGCCTTGCAGGCCGGTGGCCAGGGCCTGCTTGACGGCGGCGGCGTCGAAGTCGCCCACGGCCGAGAACTTGACCGCGCCGGCGCCGTAGAAGCGCTTGTGGAAGGCCTCCAGGGCAGGGCGGTCGAGCGCGCGCGCCTCGGCCAGGGCCTCGTCGAAGGTGGGCACGTAGCGCACATCGTCGGCCGGCCAGGGGTTGTCCTGCCGCGCCAGCGCGCGCGAGGCCAGCGCGGTGGGCTCGGTCATGGCGCTGCGGATCGAGGTCAGCGCCTGGCGCTGGTATTCCTCGACCTGGGCTTGCGGGAAATCGGCATTGCGCACGACATCCAGCACCAGGGCGATCAGCGCGGGCAGGTGTTCGCGGGTCGAGGACATGGATACGGTCAGGTCGGTGCCCGAACCGCGGAATTCCACCTGGGCCTGCAGGGCGTCGAAGCGGTCCTGGATGTCCTGGCGCGACAGCTTGGGCGTGCCGCGCTCGAGCAGGTCGGCGACCGCGGCGGCATTGACGCGCTGGCCGCGCAGGCTGTCGGCGTCGCCGAACTGGATCAGCAGCTCGGCCTGCACCCGGCCGCCGCGCGTGGCTTTCGGCAGCAGGGCCAGCTGCACCGGGCCGTTGGGCAGGTCCAGGCTGTCGCGCTGGGTGAGCTTGTCGATGTTCTCGGGCGACGGGTCGAACGCCTCGGCCTGCTTGAAGTCGGGGTCGCCCTGGTAGTTCTTCAGCACGTCGGCCAGCTCGGGGCGCAGCGCCAGCGGCGCGCGCTGGGGTTTTTCGGTGGGGATGTAGCGCCCTTCGGTGCGATTGCTGGCCACCAGGTAGGTCGTGGCCACGCGCTGCACGTCTTCGAGCTTGGCCTGGCGCACCCGGTCGCGCTGCAGGAAGAACAGGCGCCAGTCGCCGCCCGCGATGGCTTCGGACAGCGCCACGCCGATCTTTTCGGGGTCGGCGTAGATCTGCTGCCAGGCGGTCAGCCACTTGCTGCGCGCGCGGTCGAGTTCGGCCTGGGTGAAGGGCTTGCCGCCCAGCGATTCCAGCGTCGAGGTCAGCGTCCGCAGCGCCTGGTCCTGGTCCATGCCGGGCTGCAGCTGGGCGCCGAACATGGCGATGCCGGGGTCGCGCTGGTCCATCGTGAAGCCGAAGACGTCCGCGGCCTGCTTGGTGGGCACCAGGGCGTGGTACAGGCGGCCCGAGGGCGTGTCGGCCAGGATGGTGGCGGCCAGGTCGAACGGCACGTAATCGGGGCTGCCGGCCGCCGGGATGTGGTACATGGCGGCCACCAGCGGCGTGCCGCCGGCGCGGCGCAGGGTGACGGCGCGCTCGCCGTCCTGCACGGGCTCGATCGTGTATTCGGGCGGCAGCGTGCGCTGCGGCTTGGGCAGCTTGCCCAGCGTGTCGTGGATGGCTTGCAACGCGGCGGCGGGGTCGAACTTGCCGGCCACGATCAGCACGGCATTGTCGGGCTGGTAGTACTGGTGATAGAAGGCGCGCAATTGCCCGACATCGACATTCTCGACATCGGCGCGCGCGCCGATGGTGTTCTTGCCGTAGTTGTGCCACTGGTACGCCGTGGCCTGCATCTTCTGCATCAGCACGCGGAACGGATTGTTCTCGCCGTTTTCCATCTCGTTGCGCACCACGGTCATCTCGGAATCGAGGTCTTCCTTGGCGATCAGCGAGTTGACCATGGCGTCGGCCTGCCAGCCCAGGTACCACTTCAGGGTGTCCGGGTTGGCGGCGAAGCTGGCAAAGTAATTGGTGCGATCGGCCGAGGTGGACCCGTTGGCCTGCAACCCGCGCCGCGAGAATTCGCCCAGGGCGTTGCGCACGGTGGGCGTGCCCTTGAACAGCATGTGTTCCAGCAGGTGCGCCATGCCGGTCTGGCCGTAGTTTTCCTGGCGCGAGCCGACCAGGTAGGTCATGTTGACCGTGGTGGTGGGCTTGGAGGCATCGGGCGCCAGCAGCACGCGCAGCCCGTTGGCCAGCCGGTATTCGGTGATGCCCTCGACCGAGGCGACTTCGGACATGCCCGCCGGCGCGGGCGCGGCCCCGGCCTGGAAGGCCAGGAACGACGTGATCAGCAGGGCGTTCAGGCGGGCCGACAGCCCCGAAAGCGAAAAGCGCATGGCAAGTATCCATGTGACGGCGAATGTCGTTGGAGTGTATACGCACTGGATGGTTCCGATTTGAACCGCTTCCCACCCCGGGTGTAAGCTGTTGAAAACAGTGTCATGATGGACGGGATGCGCGACAGCCTGGCAGCGGGCTTCCCGTCCTGCGCCCGGCCGGCCGCCATGCGGGGGCCGCCAGCGCGTCGTTCGCGCGTTCACTGCCGGCGCCGTGCCGGCCAACCTGACCGGAGGAACGGCCATGCTGACCGATCTCGTCACGCGCGCCCTGTCCCAGCTCGTGGGCGCGCCGCTCAGCCGCGACCGCATCAAGGGAAAATTCCGTTACGCCTACGCCAGCGACGACGGCCAGTTCGTCGCCATTCTCGGCCACGACCTGACCACCTATGTGGTGGATGTGCCCGCCGAGCGCTATTTCGCCGAATGCGGCGGCTCGCCCTGTGGATTCACCGGGCATGTGCTGGAAATGGAAGGCGCCACGGGGCAGGGCCGCCCCTGGCTGGCGGCCAACGAATTGTTCGACCTGGACATGGACGGCGACGATATTTCCTGGCGCCGCTGCCCCGACCCGCAAGCGCGTTTTTCCGAGCGCGGCGGGCGCACGCGGGTGGCCTGAGGCCGGCTCCCGCGGCGGGCGCGCCGTGGCTACAATGCGCGCCATGGAACTCCGCTCCGCCCCTGCTTCCGGCGCCATTCCCGTTGGCGCCACCCTGGTCGACTGTACCCACGCGCGCCATGCCCAGGCCATCCTGGCCGTTTTCAACGACGCCATCCTGACATCCACGGCCTTGTACGACTACCAGCCGCGCACGCCGGCTTCGATGCAGGCCTGGTTCCAGGCGAAGCAGGCGGGCGGCTTCCCGGTGATCGGGCTGGAAAGCGAGGCCGGCGAACTGATGGGGTTCGCCAGCTATGGCGTGTTCCGCGCCTATCCGGCCAACAAGTACACCGTCGAGCATTCGGTGTACGTCGACGCCCGTTTCCGCGGCCGCGGCCTGGGCGAGGCGCTGCTGCGCGTGCTGGTCGAACGGGCGCGCCGCAACCAGGTGCATGTGCTGGTGGGTGGCATCGATGCCGCCAACGCCGGCAGCATCCACCTGCACGAAAAGCTCGGCTTCACGCATGCCGGCACCATCCGCCAGGCCGGCTTCAAGTTCGGCCGCTGGCTGGACCTGGCGTTCTACCAACTGATACTGGATACGCCGGCCGAGCCGGTCGACGGCTGAGCGCCCGCCGCTATTTGGACAGCAGCCGCATGGCCTGTTCCAGGCCGGCCACGGTCACGGGGTACATGCGTTGCTGCATGATGTCGCGCAGCAGCGCGATCGACTGGCGGTATTGCCACGACGCCGTGGGCTCGGGGTTCAGCCACACCGCCTTGGGCCAGGCATCGAGCAGCCGGCGCAGCCAGACCGCCCCGGGTTCCTTGTTGTAGTGCTCGACCGAGCCGCCCGGCTGCAGGATCTCGTACGGGCTCATGGTGGCATCGCCCACGATGATCAGGCGCCAGTCGGGGTTGTACTTGCGCAGCACGTCCCAGGTGTCGAAGCGTTCGTTCTGGCGGCGGCTGTTGCTTTGCCACAGGCTTTCGTACGGGCAGTTGTGGAAGTAATAGACCTCGAGATTGCGGAACTCGCTGCGGGCGGCCGAGAACAGTTCTTCCACGCGGGCGATGTGGTCGTCCATGCTGCCGCCCACGTCCAGCAGCATCAGCACCTTGACGGTGTTGTGGCGTTCGGGCACCAGGCGCAGGTCCAGGTGCCCGGCATTGCGTGCGGTGCTGGCGATGGTGTCGTCCAGGTCCAGTTCCAGGTCGGCGCCTTCGCGCGCGAAGCGGCGCAGGCGCCGCAGCGCCACCTTGAAATTGCGGATACCCAGTTCCAGCTGGTCGTCGTAGTCGCGGAACTGGCGCATGTCCCACACCTTCACCGCGCTGCGGTTGCCGGCCGAGTCGCCGCCCACCCGGATGCCTTCGGGGTGGTAGCCGCTGTTGCCGAAGGGCGAGGTGCCGCCCGTGCCGATCCATTTGTTGCCGCCGGCATGGCGCTCTTTCTGTTCTTCCAGGCGTTGCTTGAACAATTCCATCAGCTTGTCCCAGCCATGCCGCTCGATGGCGGCCTTTTCTTCCGGGGTCAGGCTTTTCTCGAATTGCTTGATCAGCCAGTCGATGGGAATTTCCTTGCCGGCGGGCAGGGCGGCCTCGATGCCCCGGTAGTAGGCGCCGAAGGCGGCATCGTAGCGGTCGTACAGCGACTCGTCTTTCACCAGCGCGGCGCGCGCCAGGTAATAGAAGCTGTCCAGGGTGGGCGCCATCACGTCGTGCCGCAAGGCGTCGAGCAGGGTCAGGTATTCCTTGACCGAGACCGGCAGCTTGTGGGCGCGCAGGTGGTAGAAGAAATCGATCAGCATGGCGGCGGGCCGGGAACGGGCCGGCGCGTCAGCGGCGCGCGTTGCCGCGGGTCATGGCGGCCAGCCGTTCCAGCAGCTGGACGTCCTGTTCGTTCTTGAGCAGGGCCCCGGCCATCATGGGCACCGAGGCGGCCGCGTGGGCGTCGATCTGGGCCGCCGTGGCGCCCTCGGCCAGCAGCAGGCGCAGCCAGTCCAGCAGTTCGGAAGTGGACGGCTTTTTCTTCAGCCCGGGCGCCTCGCGCAGCGCGAAGAAGGTATCCAGCGCGGCGCGCAGCACGTCCTGCTTCAGGTCGGGGAAGTGCACGCCCACGATGTCGCGCATGGTTTCGCGATCGGGGAAGCGGATGTAGTGGAAGAAGCAGCGCCGCAGGAAGGCGTCGGGCAGGTCTTTTTCGTTGTTCGAGGTGATGATCACCAGCGGCCGGTGGCGCGCCGCGATGGTCTGCCGGGTTTCGTACACATGGAATTCCATGCGGTCGAGTTCGCGCAGCAGGTCGTTGGGAAACTCGATGTCGGCCTTGTCGATTTCGTCGATCAGCAACACGACCGGCTCGGGGGCCTCGAAGGCCTGCCACAGCGTGCCTTGCACGATGTAGTTGCGGATGTCGCGCACTTTCTCGTCGCCCAGCTGCGAGTCGCGCAAGCGCGAGACGGCGTCGTATTCGTACAGCCCCTGGTGCGCCTTGGTGGTGGACTTGATGTGCCATTGCAGCAGCGGGCGGCCCAGCGCCAGCGCCACTTCTTCGGCCAGCATGGTCTTGCCCGTGCCCGGTTCGCCCTTGATCAGCAATGGCCGCTGCAGCGTCAGCGCGGCATTGACGGCCAGCTTGAGATCGTCGGTGGCAACGTAGCGGTCGGTTCCTTCGAAACGGGATGCGGCGGAAGTCTGGGCGGCAGGCATGGGCAATGGTATCGGAAGGTGCGCGCGGGCAGTCCGCACGCGGGTTGGCGTGGCTAGGCAACAATTATCGTACAATCGCAGGGTTTTGTAGCTGGGCATAGACCCAGCGCTCATCCCTAGCCCAGTTTTCAGCCTTACCAAGAGCCATTCCAATGAAGTTGAGAACATCTCTGTCCGCACTGGCCATGGTGGCGTCCTGTGCGATCGCCGGTCAGGCGGCCGCCGCCGAGGCCGCACCGGTCGGCAACGTCCAGAACGCCCGAGACAAGGTGTCCATGTGCATCGGTTGCCATGGTATCCCGGGCTATAAAGCCAGTTTCCCCGAGCTTTACCATGTTCCGATGATCGCTGGCCAAAACGCCAAGTACATCGAAGCCGCCCTCAACGAGTACAAGAAAGGCGCGCGTAGCCATCCCACCATGGATGCCATCGCCGGCAGCCTCAGCGACCAGGATATCGCCGACCTGGCCGCTTACTACTCCAATCTCAAGTGATGCGAGGGCAAACCATGAAACGCTATACGCTGGCCCTCGCCGGGGCCATCCTGGCCGCCGCCGGTTGCGCCGCGCAGGCCCAAGACCTGGCCGCGGGCAAGGCGGTGTTCGACAAGTTCAATTGCGCGTCGTGCCACGGCGCCGATGCCAAGACGGCGGTGGATCCGTCCTACCCGATCCTGGCCGGCCAGCACGAAGACTACCTCGTGCAGGCGCTGAAGTCGTACAAGCGCGGCGCGGCCGGCGCGCCGGCCTCGTCGAACGTGCGCAAGAACCCCATCATGGGCGCCTTCGCCGCGCAATTGTCCGACCAGGATATCGAGCACGTGGCCCAGTGGCTGTCGGCTCAGCCCAGCGACCTGGGCGTGCGCAAGTAAGCCGCCGCGACGCCAGTCGCGCCAGAAAAACCGCCCGGGCATGCCGCGGGCGTTTTTTTTCGCCTTTGGGGCGAGGCGTTCAGCGCTCGGCGCGCTGGCGGATCAGTTCGATGTAGGCGTCGCTGTTCAGCGGCGTGCCCAGCCGCTGCGCTTCCCAGACTACCTGGCCCAGGCATTCCATGATGTCGTGGGCGGCCTGATGCGCGTCGCTGCGGGCCACCAGCTTCTGGTAGGCGGCGCGGATGCCGCGCGGGTGGTCGATGGACAATTGCTCGGCAATGGCCAGGTGCATCGACAGGTGCAGGAACGGGTTGGTGCGACCCTGTTCGACCGGATAGTCGGCGGTCATGGCGTCGGGGTGTTCCAGGTCGCCATGGTATTCGGGATGCTCGATGATCCAGTCCAGCGCCATGGATTCCAGCGGGGTCAGGACTTCGGCGGCGCGGTGCTTGCGCCAGGCCTCGATGAAGAATTCGCGGACTTGGTCGCGGGACGGGTTGAACATGGGGGAGGGGCGGCCGGCGGCCTGAAAGACAACAGGTGTCATTTTAGCGCTCGTGGGGGTGGGGATCGGGGCGCCTGTGTTTGCCTTGCCGGGAGGGCGTGGGGCGGGTTCTTGCTCCGTCCCGTGGCGGCCGGGCGGGCGGGGGCGGCCAAAGTGTCAGACACCCCTCCAGGCCGCCTTCCGGGCGCGACGCCCCAATGCGAGATAGAATTGGGGGTTGTCCGCCATCCGGCCCGGTTGCTGCGCGGTTTCCCGCCTGCGTCCGCGCCCCGGTCAGGCGAGCGCGCAAAACCACCCGGAGCAACTGGAGCATTCATGTCCTACCAACATATCAAGGTTCCCGCAGGGGGCCAGAAAATCACGGTCAACGCCGATTTCTCCCTGAACGTGCCCGACCAGGCCATCGTTCCGTTCATCGAGGGTGACGGCACCGGCGCCGATATCACCCCCGTCATGATCAAGGTCGTCGACGCGGCCGTGCAGAAGGCTTACGGCGGCAAGCGCAAGATCCACTGGATGGAAGTCTACGCCGGCGAAAAGGCCACCAAGGTCTACGGCCCCGACGTGTGGCTGCCCGAAGAAACCCTGGAAGCCGTGAAAGACTACGTGGTGTCGATCAAGGGCCCCCTGACCACCCCGGTGGGCGGCGGCATCCGTTCGCTGAACGTGGCGCTGCGCCAGCAGCTCGACCTGTACGTCTGCCTGCGCCCGGTGCGCTACTTCAAGGGCGTGCCTTCGCCCGTGCGCGAACCCGAAAAGACCGACATGGTCATTTTCCGCGAGAACTCGGAAGACATCTACGCAGGTATCGAATACCAGGCCGAAACCGAGCAGGCCAAGGAACTGATCCAGTTCCTGCAGACCAAGCTGGGCGTCAAGAAGATCCGCTTCCCGAATACCTCGTCCATCGGCATCAAGCCCGTGTCGCGCGAAGGCACCGAGCGCCTGGTGCGCAAGGCCATGCAGTACGCCATCGACAACGACCGCGCGTCGGTCACGCTGGTGCACAAGGGCAACATCATGAAGTTCACGGAAGGCGGCTTCCGTGACTGGGGCTACGAGCTGGCCCAGAAAGAATTCGGCGCGCAACTGATCGACGGCGGCCCGTGGTGCAAGTTCAAGAATCCCAAGACGGGTCGCGAGATCATCGTCAAGGATTCCATCGCCGACGCGTTCCTGCAGCAGATCCTGCTGCGCCCGGCCGAATACGACGTCATCGCCACGCTGAACCTGAACGGCGACTACATCTCCGACGCCCTGGCCGCGCAAGTGGGCGGCATCGGCATCGCCCCGGGCGCCAACCTGTCGGACTCGGTTGCCATGTTCGAAGCCACGCACGGCACCGCTCCCAAGTATGCCGGCAAAGACTACGTCAACCCGGGTTCGGAAATCCTGTCGGCCGAAATGATGCTGCGTCACATGGGCTGGACCGAAGCCGCCGACCTGATCATTTCCAGCATGGAAAAATCCATCCTGTCCAAGCAGGTCACGTACGACTTCGCCCGCCTGCTCGAAGGCGCGACCCAAGTGTCGTGCTCGGGTTTCGGCCAAGTGATGATCGACAACATGTAATGCCCCGGCCGGGCGGCTTGCCGCCTGTCCTCGAAAGCCGCCTTCGGGCGGCTTTTTTATGGGGCCGCATAGCCAGGCGTAGACAGATAGTGTCGCGATGTATTAAAAATAACGCCGATCTTTGCACGCGCAAAAAAAGCACAGGAATAAGCGCGTCCTGATCAGCCAGAATTTTCTGGCTTTCCCGGCGGGGCTGCGCCCATCCTGTTGTTAGGACGCCATAAATCCATCGTTTGAAAACGTGTATTAAGTAACTGAATGTTCTGTTACTTAACCGCTCGCCAGAGGGAAAATGGCTTAAATCCCGATGGGTCGGAAATTTCTTGATTCCTTGTGTAGTTCCTGGTTTTGGTGGAAATAGCGGCTTTCCCTAACGTATGGGTTCGGAACTGTCTCCGCGGGTGGAGACAGACGGCATTCACTCTTGATCGGGATGAGGAAATGAAACTAACAAAAACCTTGCTCGCCGGCGCAATTCTTGCCGGCATCGGCGGCACCGCGTACGCTGAAACGTCGGTGACCCTGTACGGCTTGATCGACGTCGGGATCACCTACCAGCGCGGCAAAGTCGGCACCGACGACGCCAACCGCGGCCAGTACGGTGGCGATTACCAATCCCGTATCGGCATGACCGACGGCATCCAGAGCGGTTCGCGCTGGGGCCTGCGCGGCACTGAAGACCTGGGCGACGGCCTGTCGGCCGTGTTCGTCCTGGAAAGCGGCTTCGGCGCCAGCAACGGCAACCACAAGCAGGGCGATCGCCTGTTTGGCCGTCAAGCCACCATCGGCCTGGCCCACGAATCGTTCGGTCAACTCGACCTGGGTCGCCAGACCAACATCGCTTCCAAGTACTTCGCCGACATCGACCCGTTCTCGCTCAGCTACCTGAACTCGTCGATGGGTAGCGCGTTCAGCGCCGCGGACACCGTTCGCTACGACAACATGGTGATGTACCAGACCCCCAGCTGGAGCGGCTTCCAGGCTGGCGTGGGCTATTCGTTCTCGACCGACGACGTCGAAGGCCCCACCGGTTTCGAAGAAGACGAGAACAACCGCGCCATCACGGCCGGTGTGCGCTACGTCGGCGGCCCGCTGCAAGTGGCCTTCACGTACGACCAGCAATTCCGCGCTCCCAGCCAGCCGCAACCCCAGCAGTTCATCCTGGGTGCTTCGTACGACTTCGAAGTGCTGAAGCTGTCGCTGGCCTATGGCCGCACCAAGGACGGCGTGTTCGTGGGCCAAGACTTCGACCTGATGGGTGGCCGCGTCAACACCAACACCCCCGCCAAGGGCCTGGGCAACACCAACGACCGCTTCACCTGGGACGGCCTGAAGATCAATTCGTACCTGGTCGGCGTCAGCGCGCCCATCGGCGGCGCCAGCAACGTGTTTGCTTCGTGGCAGCGTGCCGATCCGAACAAGGGCATGGAAAACATGGACATCTACAGCGTGGGCTACACCTACGACCTGTCCAAGCGGACCAACCTGTACGCGGTGGGCTCGTATGCCGACGGCGCTGCTTTCGTCGAAGGCAACAAGATGACGACCGTGGGCGTCGGCCTGCGTCACCGCTTCTAATCAAGCAGGGTACGGGTTGCCCTTTTCCGAGCGGAGTCGGGGCACCTTGTTCTTGGCCATCCACGATGTGGGTGGCCTTTTTTATGGGCGCGGCGGCGCCGGCCAGGCCGGCCCGCCGCGTTCGGCGATGCGTTGCCGGTTCAGGGCCAGGGCCCGGGGCGTGGGGCGCCAGTCGCCCCACAGCGCCGCCGGAAGGTCGGCGTGGGCCTGCGCCAGCGGGGTCGTGAAGCTTGGCTGGTAGCCGCGCCGCCGCATTTCCTGCACCAGTTCGGCGTGGCGGCGGGCCAGGTAGCCCAGGCGCGTGTAGAAGAACAGCAAGTGCCCCTTGCCCAGGGTGTATTCCGGCGGGCAAGGCCCCAGGCCGCGTTCCCAGGCCTTGCGGGCCAGGCCGAACACGCGCGGCAGTTCGCGGTATTCGGCGATCAGGTGCGGGCGGGTGAGCTCCTGGACGGGAACGCAATTGATGCGCGTCATGGGGCGGGGGGCGGTCGACAAGGAAGCGCCAAGTCTATCAGCCTGCCGTGCCTGTCCAGATCCGAGAATGCACCATTATGGTGCATTCAACCAAATGTTTCGGCGCCGTCTTAGGGCATTCCCCTAGTGTGACAATCCCATTCATGGTGCAGAATCCTGATCCATGCAGGTGAGGAGACAAATAGCCCTGCATGGGCGACCGGCGGCACCGGTATAACAAACTGGCAGTACCCAATAAAAGCAAAATGCACAACGGCTGGCACCATTTCGTGCCGGCCGTTGTCGCTTCCAAGGCCCGCTTTCGTGCATAACGCCTTTTCAAATGGTGCGTAACCGGATATTAATCAGGCATGCCGGAATTCCGCACCCCCGTCCCGCCCACCGAGCAACGCTACTGGCGGCGCAACCTGGCCCTGATCGGCGTCCTGACCGCCTGTTGGGCGGCGCTGACCTTCCTGCCGGCATTTTTTGCCCGTGAACTGTCGTTCGACTTCATCGGCTGGCCGTTCTCGTTCTGGATGGCCGCCTATGGCGCGCCCTTGTCGTACCTGGTGCTGATCGGCATCTACGCCCGCGTGATGAACCGCGCCGACGCCCGCGCTCGCGCCGACGACGAGCGGGGCGATTGATGCCGTTCACCGGTGGCAACCCCCGCGAATTCGAGATCCGGCTGCGCCGCATTTATGTGCTGTACACGGCGGGCTTCGCGCTGCTGATCCTGCTGCTGGCGCTGGCCGAGGTGGCGGGCATGGCGCGCAACTGGATCGGCTATGTGTTCCTGCTGGTCACCGTCAGCCTGTATGCGGGCATCGGCATCGTCTGCCGCACGTCCGACCAGGTCGAATACTATGTGGCGGGGCGGCGCGTGCCGGCCTTCTACAACGGCATGGCCACCGCGGCCGACTGGATGTCGGTGGCCTCGTTCATCGGCGTGGCCGGTACTCTGTACCTGACCGGCTACGGCGGGCTGGCCTACATCATGGGCTGGACCGGCGGCTACGTGCTGGTGGCGCTGCTGCTGGCCCCGTACCTGCGCAAGTTCGGCCAGTACACCATTCCCGACTTCATGGGCGCGCGCTATGGCGGCAACCTGGCGCGGCTGGCCGGGGTGGCCTGCGCGGTGCTGTGCTCGTTCACCTACCTGGTGGCGCAGATCTACGGCGTGGGCATCATCACCACCCGCATGACGGGCATTTCGTTCGAGCTGGGCATTTTCGTGGCGCTGGGCGGCATGCTGGTGTGCTCGTTCCTGGGCGGCATGCGCGCGGTGACCTGGACGCAGGTGGGGCAGTACATCATCCTGGTGGTGGCCTATCTGGTGCCGGTAGTCTGGCTGTCGGTCAAGCACACGGGCATGCCCTTGCCGCAGTTGTCGGCCGGCACCGTGCTGCAGCAGGTGACCGAGCGCGAAGACCAGCTGGGCAAGGATGTGGCCGAACTGCAGGTGCGCCAGCTGTGGAAGGCGCGCGCCGACGAAATGACCCAGCGCCTGCAGGCGCTGCCGCAGTCGTGGGCGCAGGAAAAAGACAAGCTGCGCAGCCGCCTGGCGCAGCTGACGGCGGCCGACGCGCCCATGGTCGAGATCCGTTCGCTCGAGCGCGAGCTCGAGGCCTACCCGGTCAGCGTCGAGGCGGCCCGCGTGGCCTGGGCGCAGGCGCGCGATACCTACGAGGCGCGCGGGTCGCCGCCGGTGCCGCACGCCGAGCCATTTCCCGCCAAGGACCCGCAGGAACAGCACAATATGCGGGTCAATTTCCTGGCGCTGGTGCTGTGCCTGATGCTGGGAACCGCCGGCATGCCGCACATCCTGATGCGCTCGTACACCACGCCGTCGGTGGTCGAGGCGCGCCGTTCGGTGTGCTGGTCGCTGCTGTTCATCCTGCTGCTGTATTTCATGGCGCCGGCCCTGGCGCTGCTGGTCAAGTACGAGGTCTATACCCAGGTGGTCGGTTCCGAATTCGCCGCGCTGCCGAACTGGGTGCATGCCTGGAGCACGGTCGACATCAACCTGCTGAACCTGCTGGACGTCAACCGCGACGGCGTCGTCCAGCTGGGCGAGATCGGCATGGGCGCCGACGTGGTCGTGCTGGCCATGCCCGAGATCGGCGGGTTGCCGTATGTGGTCTCGGGCCTGGTGGCGGCCGGCGGCCTGGCCGCGGCCCTGTCCACGGCCGACGGACTGTTGCTGACCTTGTCGAATTCGCTGTCGCACGACATGTGGTACCGGCTGGTATCGCCGCGCATGTCGGCCGCGCGCCGCGTGATGGTGTCGAAGATCCTGCTGCTGGCGGTGGCGTTCGGGGCGGCCTGGGTGGCGGCCCGCAAGCCGGCCGACATCCTGTTCATGGTGTCGGCGGCATTCTCGTTCGCCGCGTCGTCGTTTTTCCCGGCGCTGGTGATGGGCGTGTTCTGGCGCCGCGCCAACAAGTGGGGTGCCACGCTGGGCATGGTCGCCGGGCTGGCCACCACTTTTGCCTACATGGCGCATACCCACCCGTGGCTGCGCGAATGGGTGTTCGGGGTCGAGCGCGCCCAGCCGGTGGACCTGTGGTGGGGCATCCAGCCCATCGCCGCGGGCGTGTTCGGCGCGCCGGTGGCCTTCCTGACGATTCTGGTGGTGTCGCTGCTGACGCCGCCGCCCGACCGGGCCACGGCGATGCTGGTGCAATACCTGCGCGAGCCCGACGGCAAGCCGCCGGCGTTGCCGTGATCAGTGGCCGACGGATGTCGAGAAGACGTTCATGACCACCACGCCGGCGATGATCAGGACGATGCCCAGGATGGCCGGGCCGTCCAGGTGCTGCTTGAAGAACAGCGCGCCCACCAGCGAGATCAGCACGATGTCCACGCCCGACCAGATAGCGTAGGCGATGCCCACCGGGATGTGGCGCAGGGTCAGCGCCAGGAAGTAGAACGCCACGGCGTAGCCCGCCACGGTGACCAGCGACGGCGCCAGGCGGGTGAAGCCCTCGGCGCTTTTCAGCGCGCTGGTGGCCAGGATCTCGGCCACGATGGCGATGCCCAGGTAGACCCAGTGCATCAGCGGCGGGCTCCGGCCTGGCGCAGCAGCACCAGCAGGGCGCCGGCGCCGCCTTCGCGCTCGGGCGCCTGCGAGAACGCCATGACGTCGGCCTGCTGCACCAGCCAGGTGCGCACCTTGTCTTTCAGGACCGGTTCCAGGCCTTGCGAACCATAGCCTTTGCCGTGGACGATGCGCACGCAGCGGATACCGTGCTCCAGGCATTCTCCCAGGAACGACACGACCGCGTGGCGAGCCTGCCCGACCCGCAGGCCGTGCAGGTCCAGTTCGGCCCCGGCGGGCCATTGCCCGCGGCGCAAGTTGCGGGCGGTGTCGGGGGCGGCGTCGGCGCGCACGAACGCCGTGCCGCCTTCGGACAGCAGATGGGCGACTTCGCCGCCGTCGGAGATGCCGGCGTCGGCTCGCGTGGCGGTTTCGCCCATGGCGGCCGCGCGCCGCATGGCGACGGCGGCACCGGAGGGGGCAGGGGCGGGCGAGGCGGGCGCGCGCCGGCCCGCGTGCTTCAGCGGCGTCACCGCCCGGGTGGCGCGGCGAAAGGCGTCGGGATCGTCGGCGGCGGCCGGCCGGGCGGGCGCGGCGGCCCGCGCCGCTTGCTCGGCCTGGGCGCGCGCCTGCCGCGCGGCCTGGTGCAGGCGCTTCAGGTCGGCCAGGCCGGCTTTACTGCTGCGCATTCTCCAGCCACCGTTGCGCGTCCAGGGCGGCCATGCAGCCCGTGCCGGCGCTGGTGATGGCCTGCCGGTAGACGTGGTCCTGCACGTCGCCCGCGGCGAAGACGCCGGGCACGGAAGTCATGGTGGCCAGGCCCGACAGGCCGCTCTTGGTGATGATGTAGCCGTCTTTCATCTCGAGCTGGCCTTCGAAGATGCCGGTATTGGGCTGGTGGCCGATGGCGATGAAGGCTCCGGTGACCTGCAGGTCTTCGGTGGCGCCGGTTTCGGTGTGGCGGATGCGCACGCCCGTGACGCCGCCGTCGTTGCCCAGCACTTCGTCCAGCGTATGGAACAGTTTCAGTTCCATGTTGCCGTTGGCGACCTTGTCCATCAGCTTGTCGACCAGGATGGGCTCGGCGCGGAACTTGTCGCGGCGGTGGATCAGCGTCACCTTGCGGCAGATGTTGGACAGGTACAGGGCTTCTTCGACGGCGGTGTTGCCGCCGCCCACCACGACCACGTCCTGGTTCTTGTAGAAGAACCCGTCGCAGGTGGCGCAGCCCGACACGCCGCGGCCCATGAAGGCCTCTTCGGAGGGCAGGCCCAGGTACTTGGCCGAGGCGCCGGTGGCGATGATGAGCGAATCGCAGGTGTACACGTTGCCCGTGTCGCCCGTCAGGGTGAAGGGGCGGCGCGACAAGTCCACTTTGGCGATATGGTCGAAAATGATGTCGGTATTGAAGCGCTCGGCGTGCTGCTGGAAGCGCTGCATCAGTTCGGGGCCCTGCACGCCCATCGCGTCGGCCGGCCAATTGTCCACGTCGGTGGTGGTCATCAGCTGGCCGCCCTGGGCCAGGCCTGTAACAAGTACGGGGGCCAGATTGGCGCGCGCGGCATAGACGGCGGCCGTGTAACCGGCCGGGCCGGATCCGAGTATCAAAACTTTAGCGTGCTTGGGCGTGGACATAGGTAAGTATCTTTAGAGGGGTGCCCAATTATAATGAGCGCCATGCCGCGTATTTCAACTGCTTCCCCGCGCGCCTCGCGCAACACCCGAAACGGCCCTTCGCCGCTGCAGACGCGAATTTCCGCCTTGCTGCGCGAAGCCCGCTGGATCCTGTTCGCCGCCCTGGCCGCCTGGCTGACCCTGGTGCTGGCCACCTGGTCTCCCGCCGATCCGGGCTGGTCGCATTCTGTAACCGGTGGCGCCATCCATAACCGGGGCGGTACGCTGGGCGCGTACCTGTCCGATATCCTGCTGTACCTGTTCGGCTATTCCGCCTGGTGGTGGGTGGTACTGCTGCTGCATCGCGTGCGCGCCGGCTACCGCCGGCTGGCCAGCCACCTGCGCGCCGGCGACGGCAAGCAGCCCGAAGTGCTGCCGCGCGTGCACTGGGAAGAGGGCGTTGGCTTCTTCCTGGTGCTGGTGGGGTCGCTGGGCATCGAGGCATTGCGCCTGTACAGCTGGGGCATGCACCTGCCGGGCGGCACCGACGGCGAAAGCGGCGCGGGCGGCGTCATCGGCCAGATGCTGGCCGCCTGGCTGGCCGAAGGCGTGGGCTTTACCGGCGGCACGCTGGCGCTGCTGGTATTGCTGGCGGTCGGCCTGAGCCTGTTTTTCTCGTTCTCGTGGCTGCACGTGGCCGAGCGGGTCGGCTCGTGGCTCGAAAGCCTGGTGCGGCGCATCCGCGATTCCTACACCGCGCGCCAGGACCGCAAGGTCGGCGAAGTGGCCAAGGCCGTGCGCACCGAGCAGGTCGAGGCCAAGCACGAAAAACTGACGCACGAACAGCCCGTGCGCATCGAGCCGGCCATTACCGTGGTGCCCCGCTCGGACCGCGTCGAAAAAGAAAAGCAGCAGAGCCTGTTCGCCCCGCCCGCCGGCGAGGGCGACCTGCCCGCCATCGGCCTGCTGGACGCGCCCGCGGCCAACCAGGAAACCGTGTCGGCCGAGACCATCGAATTCACGTCGCGCCTGATCGAAAAGAAACTGGCCGATTTCGGCGTCAACGTCACCGTGGTGGCGGCGCAGGCCGGGCCGGTGATCACGCGCTACGAGATCGAGCCCGCCACCGGCGTCAAGGGCAGCCAGATCGTCAACCTGGCCAAGGACCTGGCGCGCGCGCTCAGCCTGGTCAGCATCCGGGTGGTGGAAACCATCCCCGGCAAG
>Ga0182737_1001781_pt1 | contig 19825 bp, 17 predicted proteins | sample eDN5th30CBELigOP_FD_128878 | JGI IMG/M metagenome (GOLD analysis project Ga0182737, IMG submission 128878) | Enriched Organic Plus compost microbial communities from Emeryville, California, USA - eDNA 5th pass 30_C BE-Lig OP (version 2) (version 2) ...
CTGGGCTTTCGCGCCACGGTGCACATGTCGGCCGACGCCAAGCAGTGGAAAAAAGACCGGCTGCGCGCCCGAGGTGCCACAGTGGTGGAACACGCCGGCGACTACGCGCAGGCGGTGCACGCCGGCCGCGAACGCGCCGCCACGGACCCGAATGCCTATTTCGTGGATGACGAGCGCTCGCGTTCGCTGTTCCTGGGCTACAGCGTGGCGGCCCTGCGGTTGCGCGCACAGCTGGAGCAGGCGGGCGTGACCGTCGACGATGCCCATCCGCTGTTCGTGTACCTGCCCTGCGGCGTGGGCGGCGCGCCGTCGGGGATCACCTTCGGCCTGAAGCTGCTCTTCGGTGACGCCGTGCACTGCTGGTTCGTCGAACCCACCGCCTCGGCCTGCTTCCTGAACCGGCTGCAGCACCCGAGCCGGCCCGGCATCACCGTGTACGAAGCCGGCATGGACAACCGTACCGAAGCCGACGGGCTGGCTGTACCCGCTGCCTCCGAACTGGCGATCACGCAGATGCGTCCGCTGCTGTCAGGCGTGGCCACGGTGGACGACGACACGATGTTCCTGGACCTCTATCGCCTGCGTCACAGCCAGGGCGTACGGGTCGAGCCATCGGCCGCTGCCGCCGTCAGCGGCCCGCGCATGCTGCTAGGCACCCCACAGGGCCGGGACTACTTGCACCGGCGAGCACTGACAGCCAGCCTGCCGCGCGCGACGCACATTATCTGGAGTACCGGAGGACTGTTCGTGCCGGACGAGGAATACGCGGCTTTCCTGGCACGCGGCCAGGCCGCAGCGCAACGCGCCGCCTAGACGGGGCGACACCCGGCGGCAGCCCGGGCTGGCCGCCGGTACACGAGAGAGGCCGGACGCGCCGGCCCCATCTTTGCAACGACATGACAAGGGAAACATCATGACTTGGAAGCTGGGCTTTTCCATCAAGAAGTTCACACTGGCGGCCGCCATGGCAGGCGTCCTCGGGGCCGGCGCGCCGGCACTGGATGCACAGACCATCACGGCGGTCATGCAGTCCGGCATCCGCGTGCTGGACCCGGTCATCACCACCGCGCACATCACGCGCGACCACGGGTACATGATTTACGACACCCTGCTCGGAACCGACGCCGACAACAAGATCCAGCCCCAGATGGTGGACAAATGGGACGTGTCGGCCGACGGCCGTTCGTACACGTTCACGCTGCGCCCGGGCCTCAAATGGCACGACGGCCAGCCCGTCACGGCCGAGGACTGCGTCGCGTCGATCAAGCGCTGGGCCGCCCAAGACAAGATGGGCCAGCTGATGACGGAAATGATGAGCGGCATGCAAGTGGTCGACGCCAACCGCTTCTCGATGAGCTTCAAGGAACCCACCGACATCGCGCTGCGCGCGCTGGCCAAGACCAGCGGCATCACCCCCTTCATGATGCCGCGCCGCATCGCCGAAACGCCCCCGGGCCAGCCGATCAAGGAGTACGTGGGTTCGGGCCCCTTCAGGATGGTGGTGTCCGAGTTCAAGCCCGGCCTGCAGATCGTGTACGAGAAGAACAAGGACTATGTGCCGCGATCCGAGCCGGCAAGCGGCACGGCCGGTGGCAAGGTGGTGAAGGTCGATCAGGTCAAGTGGATCACCATGCCCGACTCGACCACGGCGGTGAACGCCCTGTCCAATGGCGAAGTCGACTTCATCGAACAAATGCCCTACGACCTGCTGCCGCTGGTCGAGAACGACGAGGACATCAAAGTCGACGTGTTCGACCCCGAGGGCTACCAGTCGGTGATGCGCATGAATCACCTGAACCCTCCGTTCGACAATAAGCTCGTGCGGCAAGCTGCCATGTACGCCATCGACCAGCAGGACGTGCTGCAGGCGCTGATCGGCAATCCCAAGTATTTCCGCACTTGTGCCGCATTGTTCGGCTGCGGTCTGCCCTACGACAGCCACGCAGGCGCCGACGTCACCGTGAAGGGCAACATCGCCAAGGCCAAGGAACTGCTCAAGCAGGCCGGCTACCACAACGAACCGGTCGTCATCCTGCAGCCCACCGACCTGGACACCGTCAAGGCCCAGCCCGTGGTCATTGCCCAGGCCCTGCGCAAGGCCGGCTTCAACGTTCAGATGCAGGCCATGGACTGGCAGACGCTGGTGACGCGACGCGCCTCGATGGCACCGCTGTCCGAAGGCGGCTGGAACATCTTCGCCACCAACAACGTCCTGGCCGAAGCCTTCGATCCGCTGCGCGCCTTCGGCGTGGCCGCCAACGGCAAGCAAGCCTGGTTCGGCTGGCCCGATGTGCCGAAGATTGAAGCACTGCGCAAGCAATTCGCGCTGACGACCGATCCTGCCCAACTGAAGAAGCTGGCTGACCAGATCCAGGCACTGGTGATCGAGGAAGGCGTACTGATGCCGCTGGGCCAGTTCACCGTGCCCGCCGTTTATCGCAAGAACATCACGGGCCTGGTACGTGGACCGATCCCGGTGTTCTGGAACCTGACCAAGACCGGCGAGTAAGGCGGGCGGCCGATGTTGACGTTCCTGCTACGGCGCGTGCTCGCCGCGATTCCAGTGATGGCAATGGTGGCAGTGATCGTGTTCGCGATCCTGCGCCTTACACCGGGCGACCCGGCCGCCATCATCGCGGGCGATTCCGCCACACCCGAGCAGCTGGCGCAGATCCGCCAGGTAATGGGGCTGGACCAGCCGGTCTACACCCAGTTCTTCCTGTGGATCGACCGGCTGCTGCATGGTGACCTGGGCACTTCGCTGCTGTCAGGCACGCCGGTATCGGCCATGATTGCCGAGCGCATGGGACCGTCGCTGGCCCTGTGCCTGTCGACCATAACGCTATCGGTGTTGCTGGCGGTGCCGCTGGGCATCCTGGCGGCGTGGCGCCAGGGCAGGATGCTGGACCGCGCCGTGATGGCGGCCTCGGTAGCCGGCTTCTCGGTACCGGTCTTCGTCACCGGCTACCTGCTAATCCTGGTGTTCTCGATCAAGCTCGGCTGGTTCCCGGTGCAGGGCTACCGGCCGCTGTCAGCGGGACTGGGACCATTCGTGCGCTCGCTGACGTTGCCCACGCTGGCCCTTTCCACCGTATACGTAGCCCTGATCGCGCGCATCACCCGTACCAGCATCATCGAGGTCATGGGCGAGGATTTCATCCGCACCGCACGCGCCAAAGGTTTGGGTGAAATCGGCGTGCTACTGGGCCACGCGCTGCGCAATGCCGCGGTACCCATCGTCACCATCGTCGGCGTAGGCGTGGCCCTCCTGATCGGTGGCGTGGTGATCACCGAGTCGGTCTTCAACGTACCGGGACTGGGCCGCTTGGTGGTGGAAGCTGTTCTGGGACGGGACTATCCGGTCATCCAGGCCCTCATCCTGCTGTTCGCTTTCGTTTACGTGCTGATCAACCTTGCGGTCGACGCACTCTACACCGTGTTCGATCCTCGTATCCGTTACTGAAGGCAATTCATGCAGACTACCGCACAACTCCTGCCGGCCCGGGCCACGGCAAGGATGGGCTCCGCGAGTGCGCTGCGCGGCGGTCCCGCGCTGATCGCAATGGCAGTGCTTGCCATCGTCGTCATCATGGCCCTATTGGCTCCGTGGCTGCACACCATCGACCCGGTCCAGATCGACCCGATGCAGCGTCTGAAGGGTTGGACCGCGGCCCACTGGATGGGCACCGATGCCTTCGGCCGCGACGTCTGGTCGCGCGTGGCCTACGGCGCGCGCGTGTCGTTGGCCGTCGGCCTGGGCGCGACAGCCATCAGTGTGGCAGCCGGCCTGGCGATCGGCCTGGCGGCGGGGTACTTCCGATGGGTGGATGCCGTCGTCATGCGCATCATGGACGGCATGATGGCCATTCCCGGCGTGCTGCTGGCCATCGCTCTGGTGTCGCTGTCGGGCGCCAGCCTGGTCACCGTGCTAGTGGCCATCACCATCCCCGAAATCCCGCGCGTTGTGCGGCTGGTCCGCGGCGTGATCCTGGGCGTACGCGGCGAACCGTACGTCGAAGCCGCGCTGTCGCTGGGCACGCCGATTCCAACGCTGATGGTGCGCCATCTGTTGCCAAATACCGTGGCGCCGCTGATCGTGCAGGGTACTTACGTATTTGCCTCGGCCATCCTCACCGAGGCCATCCTCAGCTTCCTGGGCGCGGGCATTCCGCCGGAGATTCCCTCGTGGGGCAACATCATGGCCGACGGGCGCACCTACTTCCAGTTGCTGCCCGGCCTGGTGCTGTGCCCGGGCCTCCTGGTGGCCCTGACCGTCCTCAGCGTCAACGTGTTGGGCGATGCCCTGCGCGATGCGCTCGATCCGCGCCTGGCGCGCCGGCTGTGAAACTGTCCGCGCAAGGAATGCCATCCATGAAAAATCTCTCTTCTTCGCCCGTCGCCAACGCACCGGTGCTGTCCATATCGGGCCTTTCCGTGCAGACACGGCATCCCGCGGGCCGCCCTATCGTGCAGGGACTCAGCTTCTCCGCGCATCCTGGCGAGACGCTGTGCATCGTTGGCGAGTCCGGCTCGGGCAAGTCGGTTACCTCGCTCGCCACCATGGGCCTGCTGCCCGCCGATTCGCTGCAAGCCACTGCCGGCCGCATCGACCTGGAAGGCGAGAATTTGCTGCAGGCCAGCCCCGCGCGGCTGCGCGAGTTGCGCGCCACGCGCATGGCCATGGTGTTCCAGGAGCCCATGACCGCATTGAACCCGGTGCACACCGTTGGCCACCAGGTCGACGAAGTACTGCGTCTGCACCGCCGCATGGGGCGGGCAGAACGCCGCGCGCGCGTGCTGGAAATGTTCCGCTCCGTCCATCTTCCCGACGTCGAGCGCATCTACGATTCGTATCCCCATCAGCTCTCGGGCGGCCAGCGCCAGCGCATCGTGATTGCCATGGCGCTGATCCTGGAACCTCGCCTGCTGATCGCTGACGAACCCACCACGGCGCTGGACGTCACGACGCAGAAGCAGATTCTGGCGCTCATCCGAGAGCTGCAGGAGCGCCATGGAACGGCGGTGGTCTTCATCACGCACGACTTCGGCGTGGTCGCCGAAATCGCCGACCGTATCGTGGTGATGCACCAGGGCCAGGTGGTCGAGACGGGCCCGCGCGACGACATCCTGGCGCGCCCGGCACGCGAGTACACACGTATGCTGGTGTCATCGGTACCCAGCCTGATTCCGCGATCGCGCGGCAAGCCGGGAGGCGACGCCGTACTGCGCGTGGACGGACTTTCCAAGCAGTATCGTCCGGCTGGCGGACTGCTGCGCCGCGGCCGGCCGGTGACCGCGGCCAGCGACGTGGTCTTCACCGTGCGGCGCGGCGAGATTGTCGGCATCGTGGGCGAGTCGGGCTCGGGCAAGTCCACCGTGGCGCGGTGCGTGGTCCGCCTCATCGAGCCCACCACGGGCACGGTGCGGTTGGGTGGCGACGACATCGCCCGCCTCAACCCGCGCGGGCTGGCCCCGCTGCGCCGGCGAATTCAGATCGTGTTCCAGGATCCCTATCGCAGCCTCAATCCGCGCCGCCGGGTGGGCGAGTCCATCATCGAAGGCTTGCTGAACTACGGCACGCCGCGCCAAGAGGCGCTGCGCCAGGCCGAGCAAGCACTGGGACTGGTAGGCCTGCCGCCCGACTCGCTGCACCGCTATCCGCACCAGTTTTCAGGCGGGCAGCGCCAGCGCATCTGTATCGCACGCGCGCTGGTGATGGAACCCGAGGTGCTAATCGCAGACGAGGCGGTGTCAGCGCTGGACGTCTCGGTGCAGGCACAAGTGCTGGCGCTACTCGAGGAAGTGCGTAGCCGCATCGGCATCGGCGTGCTTTTCATCACACATGACCTGAGGGTGGCCGCGCAAATATGCGACACCATCGTGGTCATGCAGCACGGCCGCATCGTAGAGGCCGGCCCGGCCGCCGACGTGCTGACGCAGCCGCGGCAAGCCTATACCCGTTCCCTGATCGATGCCGCACCCGGACGTGGCTGGGATTTCCAGCATTTTCGGCCGGTCGATGCCACGTTGGCGGCTTGAGCCAGCCGCCCCGTTTTCCATCATCCGTTCCTTTCACCCTCTGAAGAGATCCGCATCATGTCACGCATCGTCTATGGTGGTTTCCAACACGAAACCAATACATTCGCCCCGGACAAGGCCGACTGGCAAGCCTTCCAGATCGGTGGAGGCTGGCCGGGCCTGGTATCCGGCCCTGACGTCTGGCCGGCCATCTCCGGCGCCAACATCCCTGCCGCCGGCTTCGTGCAGGCCGCGCTGGAAGCGGGCGACACGACGATTGCGACTACCTGGTGCGCCGCCAGCCCCTCGGCCCACGTCGCCCGCGAGGCCTACGAGCGCATCGCGGGCATGATCCTGGATGGCATCCGCGCCGCGCTGCCGGCGGACGCTGTGTACCTCGACCTGCACGGTGCCATGGTGGCCGAGCACTACGACGATGGCGAAGGCGAACTACTGCGCCGCGTACGCGAGCTGATCGGTCCGGACGTGCCGCTGATCGCATCGCTGGATCTTCACGCCAATGTCACGCGCCAGATGCTGGCGCAGGCAGACGCGCTGGTGGCCTATCGCACCTATCCGCACGTGGACATGGCCGACACGGGGCGTCGGGCGTACCGTCTGCTGCAGGCGCGCCTGGCTGCCGGCAAGCGCCCCGCGATGGCATCGCGTCGCCTGGACTTCCTGATCCCCATTTGCTGGCAGTGCACCGATATCGAACCGGCCAAAGGCCTGTATGCGCAACTGGAGGCCATCGAGGCCGACGCGCTGCACGTCTCGTTCACCCCGGGCTTCCCGGCCGCGGACTTTCCGGAATGTACGCCCGTGGTGTGGGCCTACGGTGACGATGCGGCCGCCGCGGAATCCGCGGCCGAACGCATGGCCCAAGCTGTGGCCGCGGCCGAGCCCGCCTTCGCCGGCCGGCTGTACACGCCTGACGAGGCGGTGCAGTACGCCATGCATGCCTCGGCAGGCGCCTCGCGGCCCATCATCATTGCCGATGCCCAGGACAACCCCGGCGCCGGCAGCAACTCGGATACCACCGGGATGCTGCGCGCGTTGCTGCGCAATGGTGCGCAACGCGCGGCCATCGGCCTTATCGTCGATCCAGCCTCGGCGCAGGCCATCCATGCTGCCGGCGTGGGGCAGCGCATCAAGTTGGCGCTGGGTGGCCACGCCGGACTACCGGACGACACCCCTTTCGAGGGCGAGTTCCTGATCGAAAGCGTGTCCGACGGCAAGTTCGATGCCACCGGTCCGTTCTACCGTGGCTTCCGCCTGGATGTCGGCCCCGCCGCCTGCCTGCGCATCGATGGCGTTCGAGTCGTGGTTGCGTCGTACAAGGTGCAGATGGCGGACCAGGCCATGTTCCGCTTCGCCGGCATCGAGCCCACCGAACAGGCAATTCTGGTGGTCAAGAGTGCGGTGCACTTCCGCGCCGATTTCACGCCCATCGCGCAAGAGATCATCGTGGCAGCCGCGCCGGGCTCGATGCCGATGATCATCTCGCAGCTGCCATGGAAGCGCCTGGCGCCGACCACGCGCCTGGGTCCGCAGGGAGTGCCGTTCGCCGAGTCACAAGGCCACGCCTGAACGCCTGGCCTGCGGCCGACGCCACGCGCCTAGCCGGCCGCCGCCGGCCGCGCCGCGCGTTGCCCCAGCATGAACGCCGCCACCTGCCCCGCCGGCAGCGGCCGGCTGTACAGGTAGCCCTGCACTTCGTCGCACGCCCAGCCGCGCAGAGCAGCCAGCTGCGCGGCCGTCTCAACGCCTTCGGCGATCACCCGCATGCCCAGCGTGCGGCCCAGTTCGATCACCGTACGCACGATGGCGCCGTCCTGCGGACCGTCGCCAAGCGGACGGATGAACGACTGATCGATCTTCAGCCTGTCGATCGGCAGGCGCTTCAGGTACGACAGGCTGGAATAGCCCGTGCCGAAATCGTCGATCGCCAGCCGCACGCCCAGCGCGCGCAAGCGCTGCAGCAGCGCGATGGCACCCGCGGTGTCGTCCACCATCACACCTTCGGTGATCTCCAATTCCAGGAGCGCCGGCTCCAGCCCCGTCATCGCCAGCACCTGCTCCACGCGCCGCAGGAAATCGGGATGGCGGAACAGGCGCGGCGAGATGTTGACGGAGACGATCAGGCGCCGGCCGGTCTCTGCCTGCCAGATGCGGCCCTGCCGGCAAGCCTGCGCCAGCACCCAATAGCTGATCGGCACGATCTGGCCCGTCTCCTCGGCCAGCGGAATGAACTCGGCCGGGGGCACCAGCTCGCCGTCGCGGCGCCAGCGCACCAGCGCCTCCACACCCACCGGACGGCCGCCGGCCAGTTCCAGCTGCGGCTGGTAATGCACCTCGAACTCGCCACGATCCAGCGCATGGCGCAGTTGCGCCTCGCGCTGCAGGCGGCCCTCGGCCTGCGCCTCCAGGGCCTGGGAATAGCTGGCGGGCGAGCCTGTGCGCCGCGCCACCTGCAGGGCCGCATCGGCGCGGCGCAGCAGTTCGTCGGCCTGCCGGCCGTCGCGCGGGTACTGTGCCATGCCCAGGCTGAGGCTGCAGAACAGCTCCCGGTTGCCGAACGTGAAAGGCAGCGCCATGTAAGCCTGCAGGTTCGCGATGGCGGCGCTCAACGCCGGCTCGCCGGCGTGCACGGGAAGCAGCAGCGCCAGGCTGGGCCCGTCCAGCCGGAACGCACGCCCGCCGTGGCGCGCCATCACGGTGCTGGCGCGGCCGGCCACCGCGCGGATCACCTCATCGCCGAAGGCATGCCCGAAGCCGCCGATGATGTGCTCGAAGCGATCGATGCCCGCCAGCACGACCGTGTGAGGTTTGCCGCGTAGCCGCGGCAGCTCGCGCTCGAACGACAGCCGATGCCCCAGGCCGGTCAACGGATCGTGGAAGGCGTAGTGCGCCAGGCGGTCCTCGGAGCGGAAGCGGGCCCAGATGTGGTGGATCATGAAGAGCGACGCGAGCAGCGCCAGCGCCGTGAACAGGTGCACCAGCCGCGCCAGGCGCTCGATGCGCGTCTCCAGCGCCTGGGGGTCGTCCGTCGCCAGCACCGGTCCGCCGTTCGCGAAGTCCATGCCCCCCATCACACGCACCGTGCCGTTCCAGGCCCAGGCCAGGTCACCCGGCAGCTTGCCCAGCGCTTGCATGAACGCCTGGCGTTGCACGCCCGCCATGTTGCGGATGCCGCGCGCGTACTCCTCCATGGCGAAGGACAGCACGAAGCTGCAGGCGATCACCACGAAGAGCAGCAGGTATACGGCCCAGCGCTGGCGCACCGTGGTCTGCGGCGGCAGGGCGATCGCGCGGGACGCCGTAGACTCGAGGGCCACAACCGGCCGCCCGCGCAGGCGGGCCAGCCATGCGCGCAGGTGCCGGCGCGCGCTAGCCATCGCAGCGCGGCGGATCATCAGGACGCCTCCCGCTTAGCGCGGCCTGGACACAGCCGATCATCTCGTCGGCGTCGAAAGGTTTGTCGAAGCAGCGCACGGCGCCCGCGGCGCTGGCGCGCCGCGCCACGAGCTCGGACGGAAAGGCCGTCACCAGGATCGCCGGCACCGTCTCGCCACGCGCGGCCAGCAGCTCCAGCAGGTCCAGCCCGCCAAGCCCCGGCATCTGCACGTCGGCGATGATGCAGTCGGGGTCGGGCGGCACGGCCGCCGTGAGGAATGCCTCGGCCGACTCGTAGGCGGCCGTTGCCAGGCCGGCCGAGCGCAGCAGCGAACGCAGCGCCGTGCGCACCGAGGCGTCGTCGTCGATGATTGCTACCTTCATGGATGTCCTGTCCGCACGCCTACGCGGCACCAGGCCCGTGCATGCATGAAGGGCAGCATACCCGCGCATGCTGCGGCGCGAAATCATACGACGGTATGGGTAGCGCCACCGGATCAGCCCTGGCCGAGGGCCTGGGCCATGCGCACCAGATCGGCGAAGGTGCGCGCGCCCATCTTGCGCATCGCGTTGCCACGGTGGATTTTCACCGTGATCTCGCTCACGCCCAGCTCGCCGGCGATCTGCTTGTTGCGTCGACCCGCCGTGGCCAACGCCATCACTTCGCGTTCGCGTACGGTCAGCGTAGCGAAGCGCGCCTGCAATTCGCCGTGCGCCTGGGTGGCGTCGCGCCGCTCGCGGTCGCGCGCCAGCGCCAGCGCTACGGCGTCCAGCAGAGCCTGGTCGCCAACCGGCTTGGGCAGGAAATCCACCGCGCCGGCGCGCATGGCCCGCACGGTCATCGGGATGTCGCCGTGGCCGGTCATGAAGACCACGGGCAGCGCGCCGTCCTGGCGCGCCAGCTCTTCCTGCAGCTCCAGCCCGCTCATGTCCTGCAGGTGCACGTCCAGCAGCAGGCAGCAGGGACCGTCCGGCGCGGGCTGGCGCGCGAACTCGGCGACCGTGGTGTAGGTTTCCACCGCATAGCCCGCCGAGCGCAGCAGGCGGTCGAGCGCTGCGCACAACGACGCATCGTCGTCCACGATGCGCACCAGTGGCACGACCGGCACCGCGTCCATCAGGCGCCTCCGGCAGGCAGGGAGAATTGCAGCGTGGCACCCGGGCCTGCCGTGTCATCGGCCCAGATACGCCCGCCGTGCGCCTCGATGATGGAACGACAGATCGGCAGGCCCATGCCCAGCCCTTCGGGCTTGGTGGTGAAAAAGGCCTCGAAGAGCTGCGGCCGGTGCTTGGGGTCGATGCCGGCGCCGGTGTCGCTGACGGATACGCGCACGCCGCCCTCGGGCGGCGCCCAGGCGCGGATGCGCAGGCGGCGGTGCGAAGGCTGTTGGCCTTGCATCGCCTGCACGGCGTTCAAGACCAGGTTGACGATGACCTGCTGCAACTGCACGCGGTCGCCCCGGATGGGCGGCAGCTCGCGGTCCAGGCGCAGCGACAGCGTGATGCCCTGGCGCTGCAACTCGTGGCGCACCAGTGCGACGCTTTCCTCGACGATGCGGTGCAGGTCGGCCGGCACGTGCTGGGGATCGGTCTTGCGCGACAGCGCCAGTACGCGCCGGATGACGCCGCCGGTGCGCTGCGCGTCGCGGCTGATGTCGTCGATGGCGGCACGCGCCTCGCCCAGCTCGGGCTGCGGCCGGTCCATCCAGCGCAGGGCCGCCTGGGCGTTGGCCGCGATGGCCGCCAGAGGCTGGTTGACTTCGTGCGCGATGGAGGCCGCCAGTTCGCCCAGCGTGGACACGCGCGCCACGTGCGCCAGTTCGGCCTGCGCCAGCTGCAGGCTGCGCTCGCGCTCCAGCAGCCGCTGGTGCGCGCGCTGGCTGCGCAGCGCCAGCACCGCGGTGACCGCGATGGCGACCAGGCTGACCATGCAGCGGGCGAACGACTGCCCCGCCACGATGAAACCATGCGAGTACACATAGGCCAGCACCGTCAGCAGCATGCACACCACGGTGATCGTCACCACGCTGACGCCGCGCCACACCGACACCGACAGCAGCACCACCGCCACGTAGAGCACGGCAATGGCTACGTCGAGCATGGTGAAGGCGTCGATGATGAAGATGCCGAGCATCAGCGCGACGGTCGCTATCGACAACAGCGGAGCAGAAGCGTACATCCTGGCCTCGGGGACGGGGCAAATCCCTGGGAAGTCGTCCGGATTCTATGCGATGGCCGGCCCGCGGATGCGACTGCAACGCCAAGGGATGGCTTGTCCCTGATTATTCTTGACGTTATGCCGGGCAGCCCGACGCGCGGACCTCGCACCGTTGTCATCATGGCCCAGGTCGAAACCCGCTTCTTGCCGCTTTATGGCTGGTCCATAGAGACTCATCATCGTGTCCATGCCGGCACCGCGCCGGTCCGCAACCGAACCGCGGCCGCCTTGCGGCCCGCATCCAGGAATCCCCATGAAGGCCCGCATCAACTACTTCAAGGTCGCGCCCGACCTGTCCAGCAAGTACCGCGCGTTCAGCACCGCCACCAAGACCAAGGCCGTGGTCCGCGAGCTCGAAGCCCTGGTCACGATCCGCGCCTCGCAGCTCAATGGTTGCGGCTTCTGCCTGGACATGCACGTCAAGGCCGCCAAGATCGCCGGCGAGGGCGAGTTGCACCTGCACCACATCGCCATCTGGCGCGAGTCGACGCTGTTTTCCGACCGCCAGCGCGCCGCGCTGGAATGGACCGAGGCGCTGACGCACCTGCCGCCGCATGGCGTCTGCGACGAGCTGTACGAGCGCATGCGCCACCACTTCTCCGAGGAAGAGCTGTGCGACCTGACCTTCCTGGTAATGGCCATCAACGGCTGGAATCGCATCAGCGTGGCCCTGCGCGCCGTTCCCGGCTCGGCGGACGCCGAGTACGGCCTGGACAAGGCCCGCTTCAACTGAAACGGCAGGCGGTGGCGCGCGGACAAGCGCGCCGCATCACAGCAGCGCCAGTATCTGCTCGCCCAGTTCCTCGGCCTGGCGCCGCGACGCGATGTTGGTAAAGCTGATCAGCAGCGCCGATTGCTCCGGCGCCGCGGTGCTCCATTGCGACAGGGCGCCCGCGTACAGGCCCTGCTCGCGCATGCGGCCGGCCAGCCGCCGGTCGGCATGCCGGCCCGCCAGTCGCGCCACCAGGTGCATGCCGCCGGGCTGTGGCTCGATCTTCATGCGCGCGCCCAGCACGGCGGCCAGGCCCTCGGCGGTGGCCTGGCGGCGCTCGGCATAGAGCCGGCGCATGCGCTGGATGTGCCGCGCGAAATGGCCCTCGGCGATGAAGTCGCGCACGATGCCCTGCACCTCGCCGGGCACGCCGCCCGCGTACACCTTGCACACCTGGTCGAAACGCGCGGCCAAGGCCTGCGGCACGACCAGGTAGGCCAGCCGTATCCCGGGAAACAGCACCTTGCTGAAGGTGCCCGCATACAACACGCGCCCCTCCTGGTCCAGGCTCTTCAAGGCGGGCAGCGGCCGGCTGGCATAGCGGTACTCGCCGTCGTAGTCGTCCTCCACGATCCACGCGCCCGCGCGCGACGCCCATTCCAGCAGCGCCTGCCGCCGCGGCAGCGACAGCGACATGCATAGCGGGCTCTGGTGCGCCGGGGTTACCACGGCCAAGCGCGCGCGCCGCGCCGCGGCCACGCCTCGTTCCACCATGATGCCTTCGGCGTCCACCGGCACGGGCACCGGCTCCAGGCCTGCGTACGAGAGCAGCTCGCGCGTGGGCGGATAGCCCGGGTCCTCCACCCACGCCCGGTCGCCCGGCTGCAGCAGGGCGTGCACCACCAGGTTCAGCGAATTGCGATACCCCGACGTGATGAAGACCTGCGTTGGCGTGCACTGGATGCCCCGCGCCACCTGCAGATAGGCGGCGATGGCGGTGCGCAGCGCCGGCAGGCCCTGCTCGGGAGGATAGGCCAGGTCCGCCGCCTGCATACCGCGCAGATAGCGCGCGCCCAGCCGCGCCCAGATCTTGCGCGGAAACGCGTCCAGGGCCGGCAGGCCCATCTGGAAGGGCATGATGGTGCCTCCGGGCCGCACCAGCGGGTTGGGCGGCGAGCGCCGTGTCCGCGGCGGCGCCGCCGCCCGGCCCGGCTCCGGCATTGCCGCGGGGCGCGGCTGCGGATGCAGGCCGGGCGCGACGATGGTGCCGGCCTGCCCGCGCGGCAGCACGTAGCCTTCGGCCCCCAGCAGCGAGTAGGCCAGCTCCACCGTGCCGCGCGCCAGGCCCAGCTCCTTGGCCAGCGCGCGCGCCGACGGGATGCGGTCGCCGGGCTTGAGCACGCCTTCGGCGATGGCGCCGCGGAAGCGCTCGTATACCTGGCGATACAAGGGATCGCGGTCGGCACGCGCCAGCGGTGGCAGCGCAGTGGCGGCAGAAGACGCTTTCATGGCCTAGTCGGGATATCGATTTATGGTTCTTCTCATTATGGCATCGGCTATCTAGCATGGCATCTGTGCTTCCATCCCGAGCCAACCTGCCGCTTACCACGCCATGCCCGACACCGCTACCTCCACCTTGCGCCACGCCGAGACCGACGACGAGTTGCGTGCGTGCTTCCCCGTCATGCACCAGCTGCGCCCGCACCTGGCCGACGATGCCGACATGCTGGCTCGGCTGCGCCGCATGCGGGCCGACGGCTATCGGCTCCTGGCCGCCTGGCAAGATGGACAGCCCATCGCGCTGGCCGGCTACCGGCTGCAGGAAAACCTGATCTACGGCCGTTTCCTGTACGTGGACGACCTCGTCGTCACGCAGGCGCAGCGCGGCGGCCGCTGGGGCGAACGGCTGCTGGCCGAGACCGAACGCATCGCGCGCGACGCGGGCTGCGCCCGCCTGGTGCTCGACACCGGGCTGGCCAACGCCCTGGCGCAGCGGTTCTACTTCCGCCAAGGCCTGCTGACAGGCGCCATCCGTTTCGGCAAGTCCCTACAGGAACCCGCATCATGACCATCCTGCGTATCACCTGCAGCCCGCGCGGCTCCGCCTCCGCCAGCCACCGGCTGTCCCAGCACATCGTGGACCGGCTACTGCGCTCGCGCGGCGGCCACGGCCTGCCGGTCGTCGAGATCGACGCCAACCAGCTTCCCCACGTCGACCCCGCCTATGCGGCCGCGCTCAGCTCACCCATCGATCCGCCCGCCGACGTGTGCGCGCATGGCTCGCTGCGCCGGTCCGACGAGCTGATCCAGGCGTTGCGCGAAGCTACCTACGTGGTGATCGCCACGCCCATGCACAACTACACGGTGCCCTCGTCGCTGAAGACCTGGATCGACCACGTCGTACGCGTGCGCCATACCTTCCACATCACGCCGCAGGGCAAGGTGGGCACGCTGGCAGACCGGCCCGTGTTCGTGACCATCGCCTCGGGCGGCGAGTTCTCGGGCGAGCCCGCCCGCCAGCCGGATTTCCTGACGCCCTACCTGACCGCCGTGCTGGCCACCATCGGGCTGAAGGACGTGCGCTTCTTCCCGGCCGAGGGCACGGCGCGCAGCCCCGAGTTGGCGGCCGCCGCCCATGCCCGCGCCGAGGCGCGCATCGCGCAGGAGATGGCGCGGGCGGCATAACGCCACCCAACGCGTCCCGGGGGCTCAGCCCGGGTGGCCGGTCTCGTCCGCGTCCGAGGGCGGACGCGGCTCGAAGTTCTCGCCAGGCGTCAATGGCGCGTGGCGGTAGGTTGCCGGCGTGCGGCTGAGCTTGATGGGCGCGCCCAGGCCGCGATAGGTGCCGCCGATGTCGACCACCATCTCGCGGTGCGCGGTATGCGGGTGTTCCAGCGCGGCATCGACCGCCAGCACCGGCGCGGCCGGCACGTTGGCGGCCATCAGCCGGCCGACCAGGTCCGCAGCGTCGAACCCCGCCAGCGCCGCCTCCAGCGCCTGCTTCAATGCCACGCGGTTGCGCGAGCGGTCGCCGGCCTGCGCGTAGCGCGCATCGCGCGGCAATTCCGGGCAACCCAGGATGTCGCACAGCGTGGCGAACTGCCGGTCATTGCCGATGGCGAGAAACAGCGGTTCGGTGCCGGTGCGGAATGTATCGTACGGATAGATGTTCGGGTGCGCGTTGCCCGTGCGCTGGGGCACGCGGCCGTCCATGAACCAGTTGGCGGCGTGCGGATGCAGCAGCGAGATGCCGCTGTCGTACAGCGCCGCCTCGATGAACTGGCCCTTGCCGCTGCGATGGCGCTCCTGCAGCGCAAGCAGGATGCCGATCACCGCGTTCAACCCCGTCACCATGTCGACCACCGGCAAACCCACGCGCAGCGGCTCGCCCCCGGCCTCGCCGTTGACGCTCATGATGCCGCTCATGGCCTGGATCGCCGCGTCGTAGCCCGGCAAGGCGCCCAGCGGGCCGTCCGCGCCGAAGCCCGACACGCGGCACCAGATCAGGCCCGGGAAGCGCTGCGACAGCGTGTCGTAGCCCAGCCCCCAGCGCTCCATCGTGCCGATCTTGAAGTTCTCGACCAGCACGTCGGCCTGGCCGGCCAGTTCCAGCAGGCGCTCGCGCCCTGCTTCCGTCGAAAAATCCAGATGCTGCACCCGCTTGTTACGGTTCAATCCAACGTAGTACGAGGCCACGCCATCCTGGAACGGCGGGCCCCAGGTGCGCGTGTCGTCCCCCTGCGGAGGCTCGACCTTGAGCACGTCGGCGCCGTGGTCGCCGAGGATCTGGCCGCAAAACGGCCCGCCCAGGATGCGCGAAAGATCCAGCACGCGGATACCCGCGAGGGCGCCACGGCCCGCCGATGTCGTCATGAAAACTCTCCAGCTAGTTGATCTGCGCGCCCGATTGCTGGACCACGGTAGCCCACTTGGCCTTTTCCGACGCGATGAACGCGCCCAGCGCCGCGGGGCTGCTGTCGGGCGCCGCCTCCAGGCCCTGCGATGCAAACAGCGCCTTGACCTTGTCCGAGGACAGCGCCTTCATGAACGCCTGGTTCAGCGTGGCGACACGGTCGGCGGGCGTGCCGGCCGGCGCCACCACGCCGAAGAACACGCTGACGTCGTAGCCGGCGTAGCCCTGCTCGGCCACGGTGGGCACGTCGGGCAGTGCACGCGAACGCCGCGCCGTCGTCACGCCCAGCGCGCGCAGCTTGCCCGCCTCGACATAGGGCTTGGCGGTCAGCACGTCGGTAAAGCTCATCGCCACGTGCCCGCCCAGCAGGTCGTTCAGCGCCGGACCGGTGCCCTTGTACGGAATGTGCAGGAGGTCCGTGCCCGCCAGGCCGTTGAACATCACGCCCGCCAGGTGGGACGAGGCGCCGCTGCCGGACGAGGCAAATGCCAGCTTGCCCGGGTTGCGCTTGGAATACGCGACAAGCTCCTGCACGGTCTTGGCCGGCACGGACGGGTTGACCTCCAGCACGTTGGGCAGGTAGCCCACGTAGACCACCGGCGCGAAACTCTTGACGGGGTCGTACTCCAGCGTGCGGTACAGGCTGGCATTGATGGCCAGCGGCCCCGAGGTGCCGAACATCAGCGTATAGCCGTCGGCGGCCGCGCGCGCCACGTATTCGGCGCCGATATTGCCGTTGGCGCCGGCCCGGTTCTCGACGATCATCGGCTCGGCCAGCGTGTTCGACATCTCGGCGGCCAGCGTGCGCCCCATCGCGTCGGTGGGGCCGCCCGGCGGGTATGGGATCACCAGCGTCACGGGTTTGGAAGGGAAGGTTCGGCAGCCGCGGGCAAGGCCACGGCCATTGCGGCGGCGGCGCAAGCCGCCAGAAAAATGCGCTTGTTCATCGGTTGTCTCCTGTCATCGTTATGGAAATGCAGCCGGCGCTGTCCTCCTCAGGCGATGGCCGGCTCGGGGCCACGCTGCCAGGCGGCAGACAGCGCGTCGGGTGCCAGCGGATCGCGCGGCAGAACCCGGTGCAACAACGCAAGCTGCGCCCAGCGCAGCCGGTCGCCGGACCCGGTGCGGGAGGCTTCCCAGGCCATAGCGGTTGCACTGAAGCAGTGATACAGGGCCGAGGCGGCCTGGCGTGCCAGGACATCGCCGCCCTCGGCAGCCGCGGTTTCCGCCAGGGCGCATGCGCCTTGCAGCGCGCGGGTCAGGACGTCGGAGAAGGCGGGCGCCAGCCGCGACTGGCCGAGCAGCGCGTCGGCACGCGCGCGCAACACCGGCAGCGACCCCTCGCGCCTGACGGCGCGGATCACGTCCAGCGCCACGATGTTGCTCGTGCCTTCCCAGATCGAGCCCAGGTGCGCGTCGCGCAACAGGCGCGGGTCGCTCCATTCCTCGATGTAGCCGCAGCCGCCGCGCACCTCCATTGCATCGCCCGTCACCTTGCGCGCGTCGCGGCAGGCGCGGAACTTGATCAGCGGCGTCAGGATGCGCAGCAGCGCATAAGCATCGGGCTCGCCGGCATCCGACCGCGCCAGCGCCTGGGCCGTCTGCAGCACCATGGTGCGCGCCTGTTCGGCCGGCACGCGCAGCTTGTCCAGTTGGCGCTGCATCAGCGGCATGTCCTGCAGTTGCCGTCCGAAGGCGCGGCGCTCGCGCGCGACGAACTCGGCCTCGGCCACGGCGCGGCGCATCAGCCCGGCCGCACGCACGCCGTTGGACAGGCGCGAGTTGTTGACCATGTCGGCCATCTGGACGAAGCCGCGTCCCGGCTCGCCGACCAGATACGCCAGCGCGCCCTCCAGCCGGATCTCGCCGCTGGCCATCGAGCGCGTGCCCAGCTTGTCCTTCAGGCGGATGATGCGATAGCGATTGACGCTGCCGTCCTCCAGCACGCGCGGCAACAGGAACAGCGAGATGCCTTTCATGCCGGGCGGCGCGTCGTCGGGCCGCGCAAGCACCATGGCGAACGCGGCGTCCGGGTTCGAGCAGAACCACTTGTCGCCGTACAGCCGCCAGGTGCCGTCCGCCTCGCGGCGCGCCTGCGTGGCGGTGGCCGCGATGTCGGAGCCGGCCGCCTGCTCGGTCATGAACATGGCGCCCTGCGCCAGTTCGTCGAAATCCAGCGACGTCAGGCGGGGCAGGAAACGCTCGACCAGTTCGGGGCTGCCGAAGCGGCGCAGCGTACGCGTCAGCGAGTCGGTCATCGACACGGGGCAGCACAGGCCGAATTCCGACTGCACGAAGAGGTACGTCAGCACGTACTTCACCAGCGGCGGCATCTTGCCGCGCCAGCCCAGCGTCTCTTCGCGATGCGACATCGCACCCAGCCCGAATTCGCTGAAGGCCAGCCGCTCCATCTCGACGTACGCCGGATGCTTCAGCACGCGCTGCTCGTCCAGGCCGCTGCGCGAACGATGCTGCAGCGTGGGGGGATTGCGGTCGGCGATGCCGGCCAACTCGTCCAGCCGGCCGCCCGCCAGTTCGCCCAACCGCTGGAAATGCGGGGTCATGTGGCGCAGCAGGTCATCGTCGAGGTACAGCGGCAGCAGGGCCTGCAGCTCGCGGTCGGTGGCGTAGAAGTTTTCGCCGCGGCGGTCGGGAACGGGATGGGGGGCGGTCTCGGGCATGCCGATGTCTCCGGGTGGCTGTTCTGGATGACAGCGTGCGTCGGGCCATTCTAGGAATACATTCCATAGTTATCCAATATTGATTTAGTCTTGTACGATTTGATTCAAGTATTGTTGAACGCCCTTGCGGAGCATCGCCATGGAACTGCGGCACCTGCGCTACTTCTGCGTGCTGGCCGACGAATTGCACTTCGGCCGCGCCGCTGCCCGGCTGTCGATTTCGCAGCCGCCGCTGTCCGTGGCCATCCGCCAGCTGGAAGACAGCATCGGCGCGCGGCTGTTCGAGCGCAACAGCAAGGAAGTACGCCTGACGGCCGCCGGTCACGCCATGCGCGCCTCCGCGCACAAGATCCTGGCGCAGGCCGAAGAGGCCGCGCTGGAGGCGCGCGATACCGCGGCCGGCCTGGCTGGGCGGTTGCGCATCGGCTTCGTCGGCGCCATGCTGTACCGCGGGCTGCCGCAGGCGCTGCGCAATTTCCAGGCACGCTATCCCGGCGTGCGCATCAAGTTGATGGAACTCAACTCCGGCGAGCAGATCACCGAGCTGATGCACGGCCGGCTCGATCTCGGCTTCATCCACACCAGCCGCATGCCGGAGGAACTGGACAGCCGGTTGCTGCTGTCCGAACCATTCGTCTGCTGCCTGCCGGCACGGCACCGGCTGGCGCGCAAGCCCGCGGTGCGGCCGCAGGACCTGGCCGACGAACCGCTGGTGCTGTTCGCCCATAGCGTGTCGCCCGACTACTACGACCGCATCCTGTCGATCTGTGCCGAAGCGGGCTTTCGGCCCGACGTGCGCCACGAGGTGCGGCACTGGCTGGCGGTGGTGTCGCTGGTGTCGCAGGGACTGGGCGTGGCGCTGGTGCCGCAGGCGCTGGAGCGCTCCA
>Ga0182737_1001783_pt1 | contig 19786 bp, 13 predicted proteins | sample eDN5th30CBELigOP_FD_128878 | JGI IMG/M metagenome (GOLD analysis project Ga0182737, IMG submission 128878) | Enriched Organic Plus compost microbial communities from Emeryville, California, USA - eDNA 5th pass 30_C BE-Lig OP (version 2) (version 2) ...
CCCGGCTCCTTCGTCGCCTGGCGACCGGGGTGGGTGAGCCCGCCAGGTCCGGTCGCCTCCCCGGCTCCTTCGTCGCCTGGCGACCGGGGTGGGTGAGCCCGTCAGGTCCGGTCGCCTTCCCGCGACTCGGCCGCGGGGCGGCGGCCGCCCCGCTGGCGACCGATTCCGCTACGAGCTTGTCGACTCCCAGTTGCGGGCGCCGATCGTGAGCATCTTCAGCTGGGTCGCCGTGACGTGCGCGACCTCGCGCTCGATCTCGGGAGTCGCCGGGGCGTGGACCAGGCGTTCGGCGGCCGCGACCATGGCGGCCACGATGAGGCCGGCCGAGATGCGCAGGTCCTCGGTCGACCACTTCACAGCGCCGGGCATGCGGGCGAAGTCGGTCGCGATCTCGGCCTCGAACAGGTCGAGGTGATGGCGGATCGCCTCGCGAACCCCGGGCACGCCGCCCACTCGTTCGCGGGTGATGAACGCGAACTGCTCGCGATCAGTCCGTACCCGCTCGATCAGCACACCGATGGACCCGTCGATGACGCGGCCCGTCGAGGTGGCCGCAGCCCTGACGTCGCGCAGCATGCGGCGCAGCGACCCGAACGAGTCGTCGACGAGGGCCAGGCCGAGGTCCTCGGCCGACAGGAAGTGTCGGTAGAACGCTGTCGGCGCGATGCCGACCTCGCGAGCCACATGCCGCAGCGACAGCGCCGACAGCGAGCTCTCCTCGGTCAGTCGCAGCGCGGCGTCGAGGATCGCCCGGCGCGTTGCCTCCTTGCGTTCGGTGCGCGTCGGCTGCTGCGGGGCCGTGCCGTCCGGCGGACTCATGCCAGCACTCTATCGATTTCTGTGTACACCTGACCACTGTTGACCTGCGACGATACCTGACGTGTCGGCAATCACACCGCACGATTCTTGACCTCGAGCACGTCGCCTCACACAGTTAGTGGACAGTTGTCCACTAATTTCCAGAGGAGTCGCCATGACGATCACCCAGCGCGTGCTGTCGTCCCGCCTGGTCGCGGCGCTCGCCTATCCGCATGGCGTCGATCGCTATCTGGAGCAGGTCAACCCGATGTGGTCCGCCACCGAGGTTCGCGCGCGGGTCGTCGACATCGCGCGCGAGACCTCCGGCGAACACCCCGTTGCGACCCTGACCCTGCAGCCCACCGGCACCTGGCGCGGTCACCGGTCCGGCCAGTACGTCCAGGTCGGCGTCGACCTCGAGGGCGGCCGGCGGGCGACCCGCTGCTTCTCGATCTCGTCCGCCGCCTCCCTGCCGGGCGAACGCTTCACCCTCACCATCCGTTCTGCCGCCAAAGGCGGGGGCCGCTCGCACGCCGAAGGCGTCGTCTCCAGATATCTGGTGGACGAGGCCGAGCCGGGCCTGATCCTGCACCTGAGTCAGGCAGCGGGCGACTTCACGGTGCACGAGAGCGCGGCCACGCCGACCAACAACCATCTGCTGATGATCTCCGGCGGCTCGGGTATCACCCCCGTCATGTCGCACGTCCGCACCCTGCTGCGCGACGGCTACGACGGACACGTCCATCGCAAGGTCACGTTCCTGCACTACGCCCGCTCTCGAGCGGACCAGATCTTCGCCGACGAACTCGCCGAGATCGCTGCCGCCGACAACGGCGTCACGGTGCATCTGCGCTACGGGGCCCATCGCTTCGATGCCGACGAGCTCCGTCACCTGGTCGGCGACTTCCGCGACATCGACACCTGGGCGTGCGGTCCCGCGGGACTGATCGAACTGATCCAGGACGCGTACGCCGATTCGCCGCGCCTGCGCGTCGAGTTCTTCAAGCCGCCGGCCTTCGCCGCCGCGGGCGACACGGACGGAACCATCACGTTCGCGCGCAGCCGCACGAGCGTCCTCAACTCCGGCGCCCATCTGCTCGAGCAGGCCGAAGCGGCCGGCCTCACCCCGGAGTTCGGGTGCCGCATGGGCATCTGCTTCTCATGCACCTCCCGCAAGACCGAGGGCACGGTCCGCAACGTCCTGACCGGCGAGACCTCCTCGCTGCCCGACGAGGACATCCGCATCTGCGTGTCGGCTCCGGTCGGCTCCTGCTCCATCGACCTCTGACCATCGACCACGAGAGAACCGCCATGACTACGATCCCGTTCGTCTCACCCAGGAAGCGCAGCACCACGAGCCGCGCCTCCGATCCCAAGATCCCGCATCTGACCCCCGAGCAGCTCGAAGCGTTCGGCGACGAGATGGACGCCCTGCGGCAGCGCCTCGTCGCCGATCTCGGCGAGGAGGATGCCGCCTACATCCGTGGCATCGTCAAGCGCCAGCAGCAGTTCGAGGTCGCCGGACGCGTGCTGTTCTACCTGCCGCCTGCGTGGCCGCTGGCCGTCGCGGCGCTCAGCGTCAGCAAGATCCTCGAGAACATGGAGATCGGCCACAACGTGATGCACGGCCAGTACGACTGGCTGGGTGATCCGAAACTGAACTCGCGCATCTACGACTGGGACAACGTGTGCCCTGGTGAGCAGTGGAAGTACAGCCACAACTACATCCACCACACGTTCACGAACGTGTTGGGCAAGGACCGCGACATCGGCTACGGGATCCTGCGGATGGACGAGGACCAGAAGTGGCACCCGTACTACCTGGGCAATCCCCTGTACGCGTTCCTGCTGATGGTGTTCTTCGAGTGGGGGGTCGCGATGCACGATCTCGAGGTCGAAAACATCGTCAAGGGCCGGCGCAAGCTGGAGGAGAACGCCCAGCTGCACGCCGCCATCATGAAGAAGGTCAAGCGCCAGGCGCTCAAGGACTACGTGATCTTCCCGGCCCTGACCGGCCCGTTCTTCCCCCTCACGTTCGCGGGCAATGCGGTCGCCAACCTGGTGCGCAACGTCTGGGCGTTCAACATCATCTTCTGCGGCCACTTCCCCGCGGGCGTCGCGACGTTCACCGAGGCCGAATGCGAGGACGAGTCGCGCGGGCACTGGTACTACCGCCAGCTCCTGGGCTCGGCGAACATCACGGGCGGCCGGCTGTTCCACATCATGTCGGGCAATCTGTCGCACCAGATCGAGCACCACCTGTTCCCCGACATCCCGGCGCGCCGCTATCCCGAGATCGCCGTCGAGGTCCGCGAGATCTGCGAGCGCTACGGCATCACCTACAACACGGGCCGGTTGAGTAGACAGCTGTACACCGTGGCGAAGAAGATCGTGCGCCTGTCGCTGCCGACCCCGAAGGCCGGCCCGGGCCGGGAGCCGGTCGCCGAACCAGCGGCGGCCGAGGCCGCCTGACCGACGCCGGAGCTCACCGGCCGATCGTTCTGGCTCTCTGCCTCGGCCGCCGGCGACCGAAACGCCCGGCGGTCCAGAGCTGGGTGCCCAGCACCACGGCCGCCAGGGCCGCGAGCAAGCTCGACCACGTGACGTTCGACCCGGTCGACGGCAGCGCATCGGAGGTCTCGGCCTGATCCGCCACCGCTCCGGCCGAGACCGTCTCGCTGCCGGCCGCCGGTGAGGCGTTCGAGCCCGTGCCCGTCGTGCCGCCGGCATGGCCCGACGACGGGGTCGACGTGGACGTCTGCTTCGGCGTCGCGGCGTAGGCGACGTCACCGGGCAGGACCGGATTCTCGATCGCCTGGTACGGACGGCACGGCTGATTGCGCAGGCTCGGGCACGGCGGATAGTCCGTCGGGATCGCCTGGTCCGGGATCACCGGCAGGACGAGCCGCGACATGGGGTTGTCCTGCTGCTTCTTCCCGACGGGTCCCGTCGCGATCGCGACCTGGCTGGGCTTGCCGGGCTCGGTGGAGTCGAACGCCCAGATGGGCTGATCGCCATGAGGGGCCGAGATCGTGACGCGGATCCTCGATCCGGCCCGATAGGCGTGTCCCTGGTAGTACAGCGGGACAGCCACCGGCGTGAACGTGCCCTTCGGCATGGGATGGGCGTCCGCGGAGCGCAAGCTCAGGATCGGCTCGAGCTCGGTGCTCGCCTGCTTCATGTGGCTGCTGTCCGTGTGGTCCAGTACCCGGTTGCTGGCGCGCACGTAGCCGCTCTGGACATACGTCTCGGTGCCGTCGGGACGCACCTCGGTGACGGTGGCCATGAGGTCCACATCGGGCGTCGACGAGCGCAGGTTGAGATAGGCCGCTCCGCTGCCCACCACCGTGGTGTCGGCGGCCAGCGGATCGGTGATGAACGAGACGGCGGTGTTCTTCGTCGAGCCTGTGCCCGAATCGGGGTGCTGGACCCAGTTCCAGCTCCACTGCGAGGCATTGCCCCACAACCCGCCCGCACCGGTGCCGCCGGTGAAGTTCGTCGCCGGCGTCGCCTTCGCGTCAGAGGTGTAGCCGGTGACCGAGGTCTGGCCCGGCTTGCTCGACGACAATGCCCCGTTCTTGCCCATGTACCAGGTGGTGGCCTGCTGCTCCGGGACGGGCATCGCGCTGTAGGTGTGCTCGTACGCCGCGACCGGATTGCCGGGGGTCTGGTCGCCGGCTCCGTTGTCGAACCGCACCGTCACCCGGGGCAATGCTTCGAAGGCCTCCAAGGCCGAGGCGTACGTGAGCTTGCTCTGGATCGGGTCGTCGGGCAACGTCACCAGATCGTCCGGGGGAAGGCCGAACGCCTGCTGCATGATCAACGGCGCGGTGATCTTCAGCAGCGGGGTCTTCACGAGAGGAGCCTCGTCGGCGACGTACAACTGGAAGAAGTCGAACATCTTGTTCAACGTCGCCGGGTCCAGTGAGTCGGTGTGCGCGCCGTTGGTGAACGTGAACCACTTCTTGTCGGTGCCGGTCATGTGGCGAGCCAGCACCGGGCAGTAGCCGCCGGTCTGTTCGTCCTCCCATTGACAAGCCATGAAGACGGGCATCTTGATCTTGTGCACGAACGTCACGGGGTCGAGCGGGTCGGCCGTGGCCGGCACATAGTGCTGGTTCGCCTTGATCTTGGCCAGCAGGTCGAGGGCCTGACCGTGCATCGCCTGATTGGCCGCGCATGTGGTGTCACCGGCCTGGATCTGCTCCCACGCATACGGCTGGCCGGTCGTGGCACTGGAGGGCTTGGAGTCGCGCACTCGGTCGAGAGCCCAGTTGAGAGCGAAGCCGGTGTTCATGTAGCCGCCGGGGAACAACGTGGTGGGCACCGACGCGATCGTCGACAGCGGCGCGATGGCCGCCAGGCTCGGCGGGTTGTACTGGGCGGCGAAGAGCTGGCTGATGCCTCCGTAGGAGATGCCGAGCATGCCGACCTTGTTGCCCTTGACCCACGGCTGGCGGGCGACCGTCTCGATCACGTCGTAGGCGTCGAGGTTCTGCATCGTCTCGAAGAAGTCGAAGGCGCCGCCGGAGCAGCCCGTGCCGCGCATGCTGACGTCGACGACCGCGAAGCCCATCAGGTTCGCGATCACGGCGATACCGCTCTCGGGCCCCTTCGGGGTCGCGGTGGCGTAGCCGGAGTACTCGATCAGCGTCGGATACGGCGGCAGATACGGCAGGCCCAGATTGGGCAGGATGTTCTCCAGCTCCGAGGGCACGCCGATGCCCAGGGTGGCCGGGTGGGTCGGCAGGTGCACCGTGTACGCCAGCTGGGTGCCGTCGCGCGTCGTCAGATAGCCGTACCCGTCCGGCTTGATGGACTGGTCGTAGATGCTGTCGTCCCAGGGTTCGGCGACGGCCTCATGCACCGTGACGGGTGCGCTCTCCACCTGGCCGGGGAGCCGCAGACGGTAGCCCGGTCCAGCGGCCACCTCGCGGAAGAGCACGCCACCTTGGGCATCGGCCTTCTTGGACTGCACGGTCTTGCCTGCCCGGTCGAGCAGCGCGATCGTGGTGTCCGGCGGCAGACCGGTCGCCCACACCTGATTGACGCTGCCGTGCGCCACCGGCGCGTCGGCGGCGGTCGCGGGTGACTCGGCGAGCGTCGCGGCCCATCCGACGAACGCCAGAACGAGGGCGCAGAGCAGGGCGATCCGACGACGGCCACCACGGCTCATGGGGAGATTCCGGACGGCGGACCGACCGGACATGAGTTCGGTATCCAACACAGGCTCAAGGTAAGCAGTTTCCATGTGCAACCTGTCAAGGGTGATCCACCAGAAAGTTACGGACCAGTAGCAGGCCGCGATCGTGGAGCGCCGGGCCTGTGGGTGGCGACGGGCAGAATCAGGACATGACGATTCGCGACGTCCAGATCACGTTCGACTGCGCCGACCCCGATGCCCTGGCCCGGTTCTGGGCCGCTGCGCTCGGCTATCAGGTGCAGCCCCCGCCTCCCGGATTCGACACCTGGGAAGCCGCTCTCGCAGCGTTCGGGGTGCCCGAGTCGCAGTGGAACAGCCGTTCGGCCGCGGTCCCGGCCGACGGCGGCGACGGTCCCCGCCTGTTCTTCCAACGGGTGCCGGAGCCCAAGGCCGTCAAGAACCGGGTCCATCTCGATGTCCGGGCCGCACCGGGCCTGACCGGCGACGACCGCATGTCAGCGCTCGAGACCGAGGCGACCCGGCTCGAGGCCATCGGGGCCTCCCGGGCCTACCGGGTCGAGCCCGACGGACGCATGGAGGCCGGTTTCATCACGATGCACGATCCGGAGGGCAATGAGTTCTGCCTCGACTGATCCGGCTCGACTGATCCGGAGGCATCCATCGGGCAGACTGGGCGGGTGACTCTGCGCATCCGTCCCCTGCACCGCGACGACGGCGATCAAGCGCTCAAGCTGTGGGCCGAGGCCTTCGGCGAGGAGGAACCACCGACGGGCCCCGCCCCGGTCCATCCGATCGACCGGCCCGGGCGGCGCACCGTGGTCGCCGACGACGACGGAGTGCTCGCGGGAGCGGTCGTCGAACGCGACTTCCACAGCTGGTTCGGCGGAGCTGAGGTCCCGACCTCCGGCATCGCCGGCGTCACCGTCGCGGTCGAACGTCGCGGCGCCGGACTCCTCGCCCCGCTGTTCGAGGCATCGCTGGCCGGTGCCCGTGACCGCGGGGCACTGGTCAGCACCATGTATCCCACGGCCGCAGGCATCTACCGCCGGCTCGGATACGAGATCGTCGGCGCGCTCGAGGACATCGAAGTCCCCACGGCCGATCTGGCCGTGCCGGGCGACACCGTCCCGGTACGCCGGGCCGTCGCCGACGATCTACCCGCGATCCGTGAGGTCTACACGCGCTGGGCCCGCAGTCAGCACGGGCCCTTGACCCGCACCGGGCCCTCGTTCCCCGCGACCGACGCCGAGGTCATCGGTGAGTTCTCGGGCATCACGGTCGCCGAGTCCGCACCCGGGCAAGTCTCCGGATACGCGTCGTGGAAGCGCGGGGAGGGCTACGGTGCCGATGCCCGCATCCGGGTCGCCGATCTGTTCGCCGACGACCTCGCCAGCCTGGTCTCACTGCTCAGAGCACTGTCGGGTCATGCGTCGGTGGCGCCGCGCACCGTCATCCGCTCCTCCGGGACGGAACCCTGGCGCCTGCTGCTGCGCTCCAACGCGGGCACCGTCGTGCACCGCGATCCCTACGGGTTGGCGATCCTCGACGTCGACGCCTTCGCCGCGATCGGCTATCTCGAAGCGTTCGAGGCCGAGTTGCCGTTCCGGTGGCGCGACTGCGGCTACGTGCTGACGGTGTCCGGTGGCCGCGGCGACGTCACGCGTGCCGACGTCGCCGACGATGCCCGCACCTTCACCGACTCGGGGATCGCGCTGGCCTTCGCCGGAACTCAGACGGCGGCGTCTCAACGCCTGCTGGGACACCTGACCGGGACGGCGGCCCAAGACTCGCTCTGGGACACGCTCATCACCGGCCCTCTGCACATCCGCGACTATTTCTGAATCGTCGGCGCCGGCTCCGACCCGAACTCACTGGAAGTCGCGGCTGCGGTGCGCCGCGATCGCCGAGGCAGCGGCCGGATAGAGCGATTCGATGCGGTCGAGCCGGTCGGCGATCAGGTTGATCGTCCCGCTGTTCTTCTCCACGACACCTCGGATGATCATGCCGGCGGCATTGCGGGCGATGCGTCGATAGCGCTGCCACAGCCCCCCTGAGCAGACCACATTGAGCATGCCGGTCTCGTCTTCGAGGTTGAGGAACGTGATGCCCGATGCCGTACCCGGACGCTGCCGGTGCGTGACCAGGCCGCCGACCCGGACCCGCCGGCCGTGCTCGACCCCGGCCAAGGATTCCACCGACACCACGCCATCGGTCGTGAGCAGTTCACGCACGTGGTGGATCGGATGCACATCGGGCGAGATCCGGGTGGCCCACAGATCCGCGACCGTCAGTTCGACGGCGCTCATGCCCGGCAGGGTCGGCGGCGGCGTGGTCACCGCTGTGCTCTCGAGCTGATCGTCACGCTCGACGTAGCCGGCGTTCCACAGGGCCTGGCGGCGGGTGAGTCCGAAGCCGTCGAACGCTCCCGCGGTGGCCAGTGCCTCCATCTGCGTCGCCGTCAGTCCGGCCCGGCGCGACACCTCGGCCATGTCGGTGAACGGCCGGTCGGCCCGTGCCTCGACGATGCGGCGGGCCACCTCGACCCCGATGCCCTGCACCGAGTCGAGCCCCAGCCGGACCGCGAACCGGCCGTCGCGGCGATGCGCCGGCGTGGGATCGGGTGTGCCTTCGACGAAGGGAGCGATCGGAGGCTGTCCGGGCTCCAGGCAGGAGTCCAGGCCCGTGGGCCCTGGCTTTCGCTCTCCGGGCAGCAGCTCCAGATCGGCCTGGGCCCGCGAGCACTGGATGTCGGGACGCAGCACCGTGACCCCGTGCCGTCGCGCGTCGCCGACCAGCGACTGCGGCGAGTAGAAGCCCATCGGCTGATTGCGCAGCAGGCCGGCCAGGAACGCCCCCGGATAATGCAGCTTGAGCCAGCTGCTGGCGTACACCAGCTTGGCGAAGCTCAGGGCGTGGCTCTCGGCGAACCCGAAGTTCGCGAACGACTGGATCTTGACGTAGATCGCCTCGGCCTCGGCGTCGTCGAGGCCGTGCTCGCGCATGCCGTCGAAGAGCTTCTGCCGCAGTGTGTCGATGCGTTCGATGCCCCGCTTGGAGCCCATCGCCCGGCGCAGCAGATCGGCCTCGTCGTCGGTGCAACCGCCGATCGTGACCGCCATCTGCATCAACTGCTCCTGGAACAGCGGCACGCCCTTGGTGCGTTCCAGCACCGGTTCCAGCACCGGGTGGGGATACGTGACGGCCTCGGCCCCGGTGGCGCGACGGATGTAGGGATGCACGGCGCCACCCTGGATGGGCCCGGGCCGGATCAGTGCGATCTCGATCGCCAGATCGTAGAAGCAGCGGGGCCTGAGTCGCGGCAGGGTGCCGATCTGCGCGCGGCTCTCGACCTGGAACACCCCGATCGCATCGGCTCGGCACAGCAGGTCGTAGACCGCCGGCTCCTCGCTCGGCACGGTATGCAGCTCCCACTGCTCCCCCGTGTGCTCGGCCACGATGCGGAACGTGTGGTCGAGCGCCCCGAGCATGCCCAGGCCGAGCAGGTCGAACTTGACCAAGCCCATGTGCTCGCAGGCGTCCTTGTCCCATTGCAGGACCGTGCGCTTGTCCATACGGGCCCGCTCGATCGGCACGACCTCGCCGATGGGCCGCTCGGTCAGGATCATGCCGCCCGAATGAATGCCCAGGTGGCGCGGCTTGCCGAGCAGCTGACGGGCGAGGTCGATCACAGCCTCGGGAGCGTCGGACTCGCCTGGATCGAAGCTGTGCCATCCGTCCATCTGCTTGCTCCAGGCGTCCTGCTGGCCAACCGAGTAGCCCAGCGCCCTGGCCGCGTCACGGATCGCCGACCGGGGCCGGTAGCTGATGACATTGGCGACCTGGGCCGCGTTGTGCCGTCCGTAGGTGTCGTAGACCCACTGGATGACCTCCTCGCGGCGATCGGAGTCGAAGTCGACGTCGATATCGGGCTCCTCCTCGCGCGTCGCGGCCAGGAACCGGGCAAACGGCAGGTTGTACTTGATCGAGTCGATCGCGGTGATCTCCAGGGCGTAGCAGAGCGCCGAGTTCGCCGACGACCCCCGTCCCTGGCACAGGATGCCCCGGCGCCGCGCCTCACGCACGATGTCGTGGACGATCAGGAAGTAGCCCGGGAAGTCCTTCTCCTCGATGACCGCGAGTTCGGCGTCGATACGTGCGCGGGCCTTGGTCGGCATGTGCGCATAGCGCTTCTCGATGCCCTCGTACGCCAGTTTGCGCAACTGGCTCATGGCGGTCTCGCCGTCGGGGATCGGGTGCTGCGGCAGCCGCGGCGTGGCCGCCCGCAGACTGAACTGCGCCGCCTGCGCGATCTCGACGCTGCGCGCCACCGCACCCCGATAGCGGGCGAAGCGCGCCTGCATCTCGGCCCCGGATCGCAGATGGGCCGCGCCCGTAGCCGGCAGCCAGCCGTCGAGGTCGCCCAGGCTGCGACGGGCCCGGATCGCGGCCATCGCGGCCGCTAGCCGATGATCGGCCGGACGGGCATGGTGCACGTTGTTCGTCGCCACGATCGGCAGACCGTGATCGACGGCCAGGCCGGCCAGCAGGTCGTTGGTGGCCGTGTCGGCGGGCAGGCCGTGATCGGTCAGCTCGACCACGACCGAGTCGAGCCCGAACCGGGCGGTCAGCTCGTCGAGCGCCTCGGCCGCCGCCCGGGGACCGCTCGCGGCCAGTGCCTGGCGCACCGTGCCCTTGCGGCAGCCGGTCAGCACGATCCAGTACCCACGACCGCGGTCGGCCAGCTCGTCGAGGTCGTAGACGGGCCTGCCCTTCTCGTCGCCGCGCAGGTTCGCTGCGGTGATCGCACCGGCCAGCCGGTGATAGCCCTCGACACCGCGAGCCAGCACCAGCAGATGGCTGCCCTCGGGATCGGCGATCCCCTGCTGAGGGCCGGACAGCCCCAGCGACAGCTCGGCGCCGTAGATCGTGAGCAGTTCACGTCCCTCCTGCGCGTGCACCTGCGCTGCCTCGGAGAACGCCGGAGCTCCGGCGAAGCCGTCGTGATCGGTGATCGCCAAGCCTGTCAGGCCCAGCGAGATCGCCTCGGTGGCCAGGTCGTCGGGATCACTGGCGCCGTCGAGGAATGAATAACTGCTGTGGGCATGCAGTTCGGCGTACGGCACGACCGGCTGTTCCGGCACACGGACCTGCGGAGCCTGGAACGCCGGCTTCTTGCGGGTGCTGGCCGATCCGTCGTGGCCGTCGGGATCAGGCCGCCCGGACAGCTTCCGCTCCAGCTCCCGCCACGTGATGTCAGGGTTGTTCCACCCCATGTCAGCCGTTCCCCCATGACCGCTGAGTCCTAGTCATAGCGGGCCTCGGTGTGCCAGCGGCCGTCCTCGACGATCATCAGCCAGGCGCTGCCGTCGACGCCGACGACCTGGAAGCGGGCGATCCTGCGGGCCGAGGCGACGTCCCACCAGCGTTCGTCGACCGGCCAGGGGCCCGCCCACGACGCGACCGGCAGCCAGCCTGCATCGGGTACCGGGCGGAAGCGGCTGGGCTCGCCGGTGACCAGGCCGCGACCCGTGACACCGACCGGCAGCCCCTCGGCACCCACGACCCACGCCTCCTGCGGCTGCTCGAACACCGTCGCCGGGGCCGGCGGCGGAATCACACCCGGCCACGGCTGCTCGGCCGCCCGTGCCGCGACCGGTTGGTCACCCCAAGGCACCAGCAGGTGCCGGTCGCGGCCGCTACGGCCACCTTGCACCCGTGCCTGGACGACCGCTTCATGGCCCACGATGCCCTGCACGCGGGCGATGCCTCGCTCGACGCGTTCATCGATGCCGCCTCCCCACAGGTCCTCGGCATGGTCGCCGACCGGCTCGATCACCTCGGGCACGAACCGCACCGCGTCGACCGGGGCCCCGATCACGGCGGCCTGCAGCTGCCAGCGCACCCGGTCGAGCAGGTCAGGCGCTGCGAACCACCGCGGATGCATCCAGCGCCTCAGCGCGACGGTCTGACCGTCGGCGTCGATCTCGATTCGTACCGTCGTGCACACCGCTCCTCGGACGGCCAGATCGGCGACCAGCCGTTCGGCCGTGGTGCGCAGGCTGAACGCGATCTGATCGACCCGGTCCAGAGGCGGTTCGAGGGCCAGCGCCGCGGTGAGCTCGGGTGGGACGCGACGCCGGCTGACCGGCTGCGTACCGGCACCACCGGCCAGACGGTGCAACAAGGCGCCGTGCGTGCCGAAGCGGGTGTGGACATCGGCCGCTGACAAGGCGGCGAAGGCGCCCAGCGTGCGGAGCCCCATCCGGCGCAGCAGGCTGACCAGTTCGGGATCGCCGCCCTGGCCGGTGTCGAGCACGTCGACCGGCAACTCACGCAGGAACGCCGGCGATCCGCCCGGCGGCACCACCAGGCTGTCCTGCGCCGAGGCCTGCCGCGCCGCCTGCTGGGCCGTGAACAGATCGTCGGCGACGCCCAACCGTACGTCCCACACGCCCAGGCGTACGAGGTGCTCGGCCAGGACCGCCCCGGCCTCGACCTCGCCGCCGTAGAACCGGCTGGGAACGTGCAGCGCGCACAACCCCGGCCGGAGCGGGGCCACACCGGGTGCCACCTGCTCGATCGCGACCAACACCTCCTCGAACGCCCGGGCATCGGCATCGGGGCGATGCTCGCGCAACACCAGTTCAGGGCACCGCGATTGGGCATCGCGACGACGCATGCCGCGCCGCACCCCCTCGACCCGCGCCGCCTGCGAGCAGGCCAGCACCTGCCCTCCGGCCAACACCGCGACGGGGGCCCCGGCCCGCACCCCCTCGCTGCCGGCGACGATGGGCCAGTCGGGCGCCCAGAGCACCAGGATCCGGGGCACTATCCGACGCTCCGGAGGTGACGCGACACTTCGGCCCGACGCTCGGCGGCGGGCCGGATCTGCTGGTCCAGATCGGGGAACCAGAGGCGGCGGGATCTGGCCGGGGCAGTTCCTCGGTGCACCTGGACCGTGACGCGACGAGCCTGCAGATGACCGTGGCCCCGGCCCAGCCCGATCCATTCGGTCTCGGCGAGCCGCAGACGGGCCTCGGCACGGGGCCAGGCACCCAGCGTCAGCAGCACGGCGCCCCGATCACGCAGACGAGCGGCCAGACGGCTCGCATCGCGCTCGCCCACGCCGTTCGCCGGTGGCGCCACGGCGACGACCCCGAGCACATCGGTCAGCGCCGCGGTGACCTCGAGCCAGGATTCCTTCGGATCGGGCACGAGAACGCAACGGTCGAGACGCACCCCCGCCGAGGCGAGCGCCTCGAGTCCCAGCCTCGCGGTGCCCACGACCCCGCACCAGGCTCCCCCGGCCGACGGGCCGGCCAGCAGCAGCCCCAGCAGACTCGCCGCATCGGTCGCATAGGTCCCGCCCGTCTGCAGCTGGAGCAGACCGCTCAGCGCCGGATGCGTGGCGACCGGCCGGGCCCCGGGCCCGCCCTCCAGCTGCCGCATCCGCTCCCGCAGGTCATCGAGGGTCGGGGCGGGCGGCGTCACTCACCCATCATCGAACACCTGTTCGAATGGGTCAAGTTGCCCGACTCACTGCTTCCCGGTCACACGAACACCATGAGCTCCTGGTAATCCCTCACTCCTCATGGCTTACACGCCATGAGGAGTGCCAAAACACCGTGAGGAGTGCAGAACACCATGACCTCATGGTGTTCTGCAGCACCCTCAGGCGTTGGCGAGCGGGATGGAACCGCCGGGGATCGCGTCGAGCAGCTTGCGCGTGTAGGCCTCGCGGGGGTTGTCGAACACCTCGGCGACCGAGGCCTGCTCCACGACCTTGCCGTCCTGCATCACCACCACGTTGTCGGCGATCTGCCGTACGACCGCGAGGTCGTGCGTGATGAACAGATAGCTCAGACCCAGCTCGGCCTGCAGATCGTTGAGAAGCTCCAGGATCTGCGCCTGCACCAGCACGTCGAGCGCCGAGACGGCCTCGTCGCAGATGACCACCTCGGGATCCAGCGCCAAGGCCCGGGCGATCGCCACCCGCTGGCGCTGACCACCGGACAGCTCGCCGGGATAGCGGCTCATCACCGTAGTCGGCAACGAGACCTTGTCGAGCAGATCGCGCACCTTGGCCTCACGCTGCTTCTTGGTGCCCACCTCGTGCGTACGCAGCGGCTCCTCGATCGACTGGTAGATCGAGTACAACGGATCCAGCGACGCGTACGGATTCTGGAACACCGGCTGCATCTGCCGACGGAACTTCAGCTGCTGCGCCTTGCTGTTGAGCGTGCGGATGTCGACACCATCGAACAGCACCTGTCCCGATGTCGCCGGCAGCAGATCGAGCACCATGCGCGCCACGGTGGACTTGCCCGACCCCGACTCGCCCACGATCGCCGTCGTGGTGCCTCGCTTGAGCCGGAACGACACCTCGTCGACCGCCGTGAAGTCGATCTTCTCCCACGGCTTGGCACCGCGCAGCTGGAAGACCTTGGTGAGATTCTCGACGACCAGCACATCGCTGCCGCCCTGTCCGAACTCCTCGCTGCTCTGCGCCACCTCGGCGGCGATCTCGGCGGCCTGCTCGACCGCCTGCTCGCGGATCTCCTCGCGCGCCCTCACCGACGACAGACGCTGCGACGCGATGGACGGTGCCTTCGACACCAGCCGCTGGGTGTACGGGTGCTGCGGATTCTGCAGGATCTCCAGCGCCGGACCGGACTCGACCACGCGCCCGCGGTACATCACCACGAGGTGATCGGCCCGCTCGGCCGCCAGCCCCAGGTCGTGCGTGATCAGCATGACCGCGACGCCCAGATTGTCGGTGAGCTGATCGAGGTGGTCCAGGATCTGCTTCTGCACCGTCACGTCGAGGGCCGACGTCGGTTCGTCGGCGATCAGCAGCTTAGGTCGCGCCGCCAGACCCATCGCGATCAGCGCACGCTGCCGCATGCCTCCGGAGAACTCGTGCGGGAACTGCCGAGCGCGGCGCTCGGCATCGGGCAGCCCGGCCTCCTCCAACAGCTCGATGACCCGGCGGTCGGCCGCCGCACCATGCGCGACGTCGTTGGCGGTCAGCGCCTCCTTGATCTGCGCCCCGACCTTCCACAACGGGTTCAGATTCGACATCGGGTCCTGCGGCACCAGCCCGATCGACGATCCGCGCAGCGCGATGATCTTGTCGCGTCCAGCGGACGCGATGTCGGTGCCCTCGAACAGGATGTGCCCGCCCAGCACCCGCCCATTGCCCGGCAACAGGTCGATGACCGCATGGGCCAGCGTGGACTTGCCCGAGCCCGACTCACCGACGATCGCGATGGTCTGGCCGGGATAGATCGTCAGGCTCGCGCCGTCGACGGCGGTCAGGAACTCCTGGCCGGCACGGAAGCCGACGGTCAGTTGGTCGACCTGAAGCAGTGGTGTCTCGTTCACTTCTTCCTCGCCTTCGGGTCGAGGGCCTCACGGACCGCCTCGCCGAGCAGGATGAAGCCCAGCACGGTCAACGCGAGCGCCGCGGCCGGCACGTACATCAGCTGAAGGTGCTGCCCGGAACGCACCTGGTTCTGCGCCGCCGACAGATCGTTGCCCCAGGAGGCGACGTTCGGCGGCAGGCCCAGGCCCAGGAACGACAGCGAGGTCTCGGCCACGATGAACACGCCCAGCGAGATGGTCGAGGCGACGATCACCGGAGCCAGCGCGTTCGGCACGATGTGCCGCCACAGGTTCTTCATCTTGGTCACGCCGATGGCGGTCGCGGCATCGACGAACTCCAGGTTCTTGATCTCCAGGACCGCACCGCGCATCTGGCGAGTGATCTGTGGCCAGGCGAACAGCGCCAACGCCACCACGACCACCAGGACCGAGCCCCAGAACCCTCGGTTGGGCCACGTGTTGTTGATGACCGAGATGACCACGATGCAGGCCAGCAGCAGCGGGATCGAGAAGAAGATGTCGCTGATGCGCGAGATGAGCGTGTCGACGATGCCGCCGTAGAAGCCGGCGATCGCTCCGGTGATCATGCCCAGCACCGCGGTCAGGATCGCGCTCAGCAGGCCCACCGCGACCGAGGCACGCGCACCGTACACGGTGCGCGCCCACACGTCGTAGCCCTGCTGGGTGAACCCGAAGGGATGGCCCTCGCGGGCGGGCTCGAAGCTGTTGTCGAGCGAGCCCTGAGTCGGGTCGGCGCTGGTGAACAACGTCGGGAACGCGATCATGATCGCGATGAAGCCGATGATCACGACGGACAGCCAGAACAGCGGCGAGACCCGCAGGCGCTTCCAGGCCTCCTTCCACTGACTCTCGGGAACGGCATCGACATCGACCGCGTCGATCGCGCGCAAGGGTGTCTCGTCGATCGGTGCGACGAAGCGCTCCTGGCCAGGACGTGTCTCAGGCATAGCGGATCCTCGGGTCGAGCAGGGCATACAGCAGGTCGACGACCAGGCTGGTCAGCACGTAGACCATGACCATGAAGGTGACGATGGCGACGACGGTCGACGTCTCGCCCTTGAAGATCGCCGTGTAAGCCGCATTGCCGATGCCGGGGACGTTGAAGATCGTCTCGGTGATGATGGCGCCGGCCATCAGGGCTCCGAGGTTGATGCCCATGTAGGTGACGACCGGCACCAGCGAGTTGCGGAGCACGTGCTTGACGACCACTTGGCCCGCGGGCAGGCCCTTGGCCCGCGCGGTGCGCACGTGGTCGGCGGTCAGGTTCTCGGCGACCGAAGTGCGGCAGAGGCGCAACGTGTAGGCGAAGTTCGCGATCGCCAGCACGATCGCCGGCAGGATCAGCCGGCCGACGTTCCAGTCGCCGCCCACGGTCGGCGACGTCCACCCGAGTTTGACGCCGAAGATCAGCTGCATCACGAAGCCGAGCACGAAGATCGGGATCGACAACAGCAGCAGCGACGTCACGAGCATCGAGGAGTCGAACCAGCCGTTGCGACGCAGGCCCGCGATGGTGCCCAGCGAGATGCCGAGGAAACCGTCGATCGCCAGCGCCATGACCGCCAGGACCACGGTTACCGGGAACGTCTGCTGGATCAGTTCGATGACGGGCTGACCGGCGAACGTCTCACCGAAGTTGAAGGTGACGGCGTTCTTGACGAAGAAGATCCATTGCTGCCACAACGGGTCGTCGATGTGGTACTGAGCGGCGAGCGCATCGCGTACCTCGGGTGAGACCGGCTTGTTGCCGGCCAGGTTCAGGATCGGATCACCAGGGCGCAACTTGAGCAGGAAGAAGATGATCAGCGTCGCGCCGAGGAACACCGGGATGGTCTGCAGCAGCCGCTTGGCGACGTACCACCACACGTGGGGACCTCCTGGGGTCGTGGAAGCTTGGCTTCACGCAGTGCCGCCCACGGTACTCCCGCAGCGGTCCTGACGTGAGGTCGACCGGGTTCTCGGTCGACTCATGGCCGGTGACGGACCGGAGGCAGCCCACGGGTGATGGGCTGCCTCCGGCCGTACGTGACCGTGACTACTTACTTGGTGAGCTTGTAGTAGTCCGGCTTCTGCTTCCAGTTGAACTCGAAGCCCTTCAGGTCCTTCGAGGTCACCGCGGTCGCGTTCTGGTACCACAGCGGGATGGCCGGCAGGTCCTTCATCAGGATCGCCTGGGCCTCGCTGATCAGCTTGTAGCGCTCGTCGCCCTGGGCGGCCGAGGCGTCGCTGACCAACTTGTCGAACTGCTTGTTGCTGTAGTCGCCGTCGTTCGAGCCCGCGCCGGTGGCGTAGATCGGGCCCAGGTAGTTCAGCATCGACGGGTAGTCAGCCTGCCAGCCGGTGCGGAACGGCGTCTTGATCGTACGGTCGGTGACGTCCTTGCGGAGCTCATCGAACGTCGGGTAGGCCTTCGGGGCGGCGTCGATGCCCAGAACGTTCTTGATCTGGTTCGCCATCGCCTCGGAGAACTCCTTGTTGCCCGCGCCGTCGTTGTTGTACGCGACCTCGAACTTGCCGTCCCACTTGCTGATCTTGTCAGCCTCGGCCCACTTGGCCTTGGCCTCGGCCTCGTTGAACTTCAGCACCTCGTTGCCGGGCACCTTGTCGGTCCAGCCGTCGAGCACCGGCGACGTGAAGTCCGATGCGGGCGTACGAGCGTTGTTGAAGATCTTCTCGGTGATCTGCGGGCGGTTGATGGCCATCGAGATCGCCGCGCGACGCAGTCGGCCCTCGTCGTCGTTGCCGAAGTGCTTCAGGCGCTCCGGGATCGTGAACGAGGAGAAGCTCGAGCCCGGCTCGTTGTACGCCGTGACCTTGTCGTCGCTCTCGAACGTGGTCAGCGCGCTCGGCGGGACCTGATCGAGGACGTCGAGGTTGCCCGACTGCACGTCGGTGTAGGCCGCGTCGGTTCCACCGCTGGGGTAGAACTTGAACACCAGGCCGCCGTTCTTGGGCTTGTGCACACCGTTGTAGTCGGGGTTCGGCTCGAGCGAGATCTGCTTGTTGCGCTCCCAACCCGACTTGGTCAGCATGTACGGACCGTTGCCGATCGGGTGCTCGCCGTACTCCTTGGTGATCTTGCCGTCGGGGCCGTAGGCCGAATCCGGCACCGGGAAGTACGCCGAGTAGCCGAGGCGCAGCGGGAAGTCCGACTCAGGCGACTTCAACGTGATGGTGAAGGACTTGTCGTCGACGACCTTGAGGCCCTCGACCGTGTCCTTGCCCTTCAACGTGTTGCCGATGTCGTCGGTGCCCTTGATCGGGTAGAAGAAGTAGTTGTTCAGCTGCTTGTTCGCCGGGTTGGCGCCGTAGTTCCACGCCTTGACGAACGAATCAGCGGTGATGGCCGAACCATCGGTGAACTTCTGGCCGTCCTTGAGCTTGACGGTCCACACGGTGGAGTCGTCGTTGGGCTCGATGGACTCTGCGACCTCATTGGTGACCGAGCCGTCGGTGTTGTAGGCCACCAGACCGGCGAACAGGTTGTCGAGAGGATCGCCGCCGCCGACTTCGTTGGTCGCGGTCGGGATCAGCGGGTTCTGCGGGTTGGTGCCGTACACCGTGATGACCTTGTCGGTCGATCCGCCGTCGCCCTTGCTGCTGTCGTCGTCGCCTCCGCCACAGGCAGCCAGGGTCAGGCTGACGGCAGAGAGCAATGCCACCCCCGCAAGGCGAGTACGCCGAGTGAGTCGCATGGATTCCTCCTGATGAATTCGGTGAGGTGCACGCTGACGCGCGCCTCCTATGACTATCACCAGCCGGGTGGCACGGCATAGCACCAAAGAACTATGTCATCGAATCGTCACCTAACTGTGCGACGACCGTAGTGACGCATCGGCCGGGCCCACCGAGTTCACGCACTCGGGCCGCTGCGGCGACCCCCAGCCGTGACCTCCAGCTCCTGAACATGCCACGGCGGGCGACACCTTGGAAGGTGTCGCCCGCCGGTACGAACTCAGCCAGTGTTGTCAGCCTGCCTATCTGGGGCTGACCTGCAAGCAGTCAGCCCATACTGTCTGGGGCTGACCTGCAAGCAGTCAGCCCTTGCGCTTCTTGACCTCTTCGGTGGCCTGGGGCAGGACGGTCTTGAGGTCGCCGACGACGCCGAAGTCGACGAGTTCGAAGATCGGTGCCTCCTCGTCCTTGTTGACCGCGACGATCGTCTTGGACGTCTGCATGCCCGCCCGGTGCTGGATCGCGCCGGAGATGCCGTTGGCGACATACAGCTGCGGCGAGACCGTCTTGCCGGTCTGGCCGACCTGGAAGCTGTGCGGGTACCAGCCCGAATCGACCGCGGCACGCGAAGCACCGACCGCGGCACCGAGCGAATCGGCGAACGCCTCGACCTCGGAGAAGTCGCCACCGGTGCCACGACCACCGGACACCACGATCGCGGCCTCGGTCAGCTCGGGACGACCC
>Ga0182737_1001784_pt1 | contig 19759 bp, 17 predicted proteins | sample eDN5th30CBELigOP_FD_128878 | JGI IMG/M metagenome (GOLD analysis project Ga0182737, IMG submission 128878) | Enriched Organic Plus compost microbial communities from Emeryville, California, USA - eDNA 5th pass 30_C BE-Lig OP (version 2) (version 2) ...
CAATCAGGGCGAAATCTAAAGTTTGGACATTCGAGCAGCGTCACCAAGTGAAGAGCGTCTACCTGGAAACGACGGTTGTTGGGCACATCGCCGGGCGTTTGCACCGCGATGCAGTCGTTCTCGCCCGACAGACAATTAGTCGTGCATGGTAGCGAACCGCTGCCGAGCGGTATCAACTTTTGGCGTCCAACCTGGTGATTGCCGAATGCTCGGCGGGCGACCTCGAAGCCGGCGAGGAGCGGCTGGCGTTGCTCGCAGGAATTCCTCTACTTGACATCGATCACGAGGTCGAGGATCTCGCAGCCGCTCTGCTTGCTAATCGGGCGGTACCGGCGACCGAACCGCGGGACGCGATTCATATTGCGGTCGCCGCCGTGAACGGGGTCGATTTCCTGGTCACTTGGAACTTCCGGCATATAATGAATCCGGCGATGCAACATCTGATTGACGCCACATGCCGCGATGCCGGCTATGAACCCTCGACAATCTGCACGCCCGAACAACTCTACGAGACCGAAGATGATTCCGGACCCAACTGACGAGATCAAAGCGGTGCGTCACCGCCTGGGGGCCGAACTCGGTTTCGATCTGCATCGCATCGTCGAAGATGTCCGACGTCGGCAGGCGGAGTCCGGCCTGCAGTACATCCGACTATCCAAGAAAGAGCCCTGGACTGCGGCGAGTCTGGTGGAAACCGCGAGACGCGGCGCACAGCTGCCCGCGGATCGTTCCAAAGAGTAAGCCCCGAGGGCAAGCTCTACCTGCCAACGCTACGCATAAGGGGCGACCGTTTCGGGCGGCCTCGGTACGCCAAAGGCGAACCACACTATAGCCATGCAACGCCATCGGCGTTTTCCATGCGCCGCAGCCAGCGAAAAGCAAGACACCGCCATCACCCAAGAAAGCAGCCGGGCGCGGCTCGCCTCCGGCTTTCGGCTAAATCTAGATTTCGGCGCTACGCAATCACTTCGCGGATGACGTGGCCGTGCACGTCGGTCAAGCGGCGGTCGATGCCGTTGTGGCGGACGGTGAGGCGTTCGTGGTCGATGCCGAGCAGGTGGAGTACGGTGGCGTGGATGTCGTAGACCTGCGTGGGATTCTGGCGGTCAAGCGGTTTGTAGCCCCACTCGTCGCTGGGGCCGTACGTCACGCCCCCTTTCACGCCGCCGCCTGCCAGCCAGTTCGTGAAGACGTACGGGTTGTGGTCGCGGCCGAGGCTCCCTTGCGTGCTCGGCATGCGGCCGAACTCGGTCGTCCAGAGGATTACCGTTTCGTCGAGCATGCCGCGCTGCTTGAGGTCTTGAATGAGGGCTGCCGCGCCGCGCGACATGCCGAGCGCGAGCGGCCCGTGGTCGCGCTGCAGGTCCTCGTGCGAGTCCCAGTTGCGCCGGGGAAAACCGTTATCGCAGCCGGACCAGATTTGCACGAAGCGCACGCCCCGCTCGAGCAAGCGGCGGGCGACGAGACACTTGCGGCCAAAGTAGTCGGTCTCTTCGACCTCGTTGATTTCCTTGTCAAACTCGGTCTTGCCGTGGTCGAGGCCGTACATCTTCAGGATGTAGGCTGGCTCGTCGGACAGGTCGAGCGCTTCGGGCGCGCTCAATTGCATCTGGGCAGCCAGTTCATACGAGCGAATGCGGGCGTCGAGCCGGCTATCGCCGGGGCGTTCGGCTTCGTGACGGCGATTCAGGTTTTCTAGCACCTTCAGCGCCGCGGCTTCGCTGCGCCGGCTGATGTAGTCGCCGCCGGTCGGAAAGAGATCGGCGATCGGGTTCGCCGTGCCGGGGCGAATGACGGTCCCCTGATGCTGGGCCGAGAGAAACGCCGAGCCCCAGTTCTTCGGGCCACTTGGAGCGAAGCCGCGATGATCGGGCAGCACGACGAACGTCGGCAGGTTCTCGTTCAGACTGCCGAGGGCATAGCTGACCCACGCGCCCATGCCGGGAAAGCCGGGGACCTGAAAGCCGGTCGCCTGCAAGAGCGTCGCCTGGCTGTGAACGCCCGTCTTGCCGACCATGTTGTGAATGAACGCGATGTCGTCGACGCAGGGGCCGAGCGGCGCGACCACTTCGCTCAGATGCTTGCCGCACTCGCCGTACTGTGTCCACTTCCAGGGGCATTTCATCCAGGGGCCGAGGCCGTTCTGAAAGGCTTCGACCTTCTCGCCAAAGTCGGACGGCTCGCCGTGATGCTTCTCGAGCATCGGCTTGTAGTCCCACAGGTCGATGTGGCTCGCCGCCCCCGACATAAACAGCTGCACCACCCGCTTCGCCTTCGGCGGATGATGCAGCACGCCGCCGAGCGCTCCGTGCGTCGCCTTGGGCGTCTGGGGCGAGGCGCCTGCGGACGAGTCGGCAGCCAACAGACCTTCCTGCTGCAACAGGCTGGCGAGCGCAATGCCGCCCAGTCCGCCCCCCGATTGCCAGAGGAACTCGCGGCGCGAGGAGCGCGCGGGCTGGCGGTCGGCTGAGTGATCGAAGGCGGAGGAGCGACTCATGAAAACCTGCTTCCGGCAGAGCAACGAGGGGAGAGGCTGCAGCGGGAGTTATCGCGCCATTATCGCCCGAGGGATGCCCGCGTTCAAATGCCAAGCCCCTACCGCACGCCGCCTGCCTCCCTTTCGCACTTTCGCGTTTTCGTGATTCGTTGGATTGGGATCACGAAAACGCAAAAGCACGACCTCCGCCTTGACAATTTCACTAATTTTTAACAAACTTACACACCAAATAAAAACATCCGCCTGCGACCCGTTTCGCGAATTGCGACGCGGGGCGTTTGCTGCTGCGCGGTGGCCAGGCTCGACGCGCTGGCCTGCAACCGATTCATGGTAACGGGCGACTTGTCATCAAGCGCCTGCTCAATCGCCGCCAGTCGGGGTAGCGAACCACCCGCCGGGGGTATTGTGAAGGAGTGTTGCAGAAAACCGAAAAGGGGTTGTAAAAAATTTCGCTCAAAATGAGGCAATGCGTTGGGACGATTTGAGTTGCTGCAAATTGGCCACTGGAGCTAGCGGTTGTATTTCACCACTTCGCCCCCTCTAGTAAGCCCACCCGGAGATTTGCCGCCCGAAGGTGGGACGGCGGCCACTTGGCGGTGGCGGCAAAGTAGCTCGCCCCCTCCGTGTGCCGCCGGCTTCCGGCTGCGGGCAGGAGGGCACAGTGAGTTGGCCGGTTGGTAGGAAGATGCCGGCGTTAGCTCAGCCGGCGGGCGGCGCGCGGGGCGCGCAAGCAGCCTTGGATGTTTGACAGTGAAAATTGGCAAATCTACAATCGGCGACTTGCTTTAGAGCGATTTCGGCACAACCCGACAACTCTCCAGGGCTTGTGGCGTTGTGCGGTGCAGATCACGGTCAGGCTAGCAAGTCAGACCTACGCGAAAGGTGACGAGCGATATGACGGGCGGACAGATCGATACGGTGATGCAAGAAGACCGGTTGTTTCCTCCGACGGACGAATTCGTCCAGAAGGCGGTCATCACCAAAGAGAAATACGAATCGCTCTACAAGGCTGCTGCCGAAGATCCGGAAAAATTCTGGGGCGATTACGCAAAGCAGGAACTCCACTGGTTCAAGCCGTTCGACAAGGTGCTCGAATGGAACCCGCCGTTCGCCAAGTGGTTCGTCGGCGGCCAGACCAACGCTTCGTACAACTGTCTCGACGCCCACATCGCCGCGGGCAAAGGGGACAAGATCGCCATCCTGTGGGAAGGCGAGCCGGGCGATCGCCGGACGCTGACCTACAAAGAGCTGCACGCCGAGGTGTGCAAGTTTGCCAACGCCCTGAAGTCGCTCGGCCTCAAGCAGGGGGACGTCGCGACGATCTACATGCCGATGGTTCCCGAGCTGGCCGTGGCGATGCTCGCCTGCGCCCGGATCGGCGTGGTGCATAGCGTCGTGTTCGGCGGCTTCTCGGCCGAAGCGATCGCCGACCGCAACAACGACGCCCGCTCGAAGTGCGTCATCACCGCCGACGGCGGCTGGCGGCGTGGCAAGGAGCTGACGCTCAAGGCGACGGTCGACGAGGCGCTCGCCAAGTCGCCGACCGTGGAGCACTGCGTGGTGTTCGAACGCCTCGGCAACAAGCCGGCGATGAAGCCCGGCCGCGATCACTGGTGGCACGAGCTGACCAGCCAGGTTTCAGCCGACTGCCCCGCCGAACCGCTCGACAGCGAAACGACGCTGTTCATCCTCTACACCAGCGGTTCGACCGGCAAACCGAAGGGCATTCGCCACACGACGGCTGGCTACAACCTGTACACGAAGAAGACGTTCCAGTGGGTGTTCGACTACCGCGAGGACGACATCTACTGGTGCACCGCCGACTGCGGCTGGGTTACCGGCCACAGCTACATCGTCTATGGCCCGATGTCGGCTGGCGCGACGCAAGTGATGTACGAAGGGGCCCCGAACTTCCCGGCAGAAGACCGTTTCTGGGAGATCGTCGAGCGCTACAAGGTGACGATCCTCTACACCGCGCCGACGGCCATTCGCGCCTTCATCAAGTGGGGCGATCACCACGTCGACAAGCACGACCTGTCGAGCCTCCGCTTGCTCGGCACGGTGGGTGAAGGGATCAATCCCGAAGCGTGGATGTGGTACCACCGCAAGATCGGCCGCGAGCGTTGCCCGATCGTCGACACATGGTGGCAGACCGAAACGGGCGGCATCATGATGTCGCCGCTGCCGGGCGCCATTCCGACCAAGCCGGGCTCCTGCACCAAGCCGCTGCCGGGCGTTTCGCCGGTGATTCTCGACGAGTCGGGCAATCCAGTCGACGGCGAGCATGGCGGCATGCTCTGCATCGATAAGCCGTGGCCCGGCATGCTCCGCGGCATCTGGGGAGACGACGAGCGCTACAAGCAGCAGTACTGGAGCCGCGTGCCGGGCAAGTACCTGGCCGGCGACAACGCTCGCTGCGACAAGGACGGCTACTACTGGATCATGGGCCGCATCGACGACGTGATCAACGTCTCGGGCCACCGCCTGAGCACGATCGAAGTCGAAAGCGCCCTCGTCAGCCATCCGCTGGTGGCCGAAGCGGCAGCCGTCGGTCGCCCCGACGACCTGAAGGGTCAGGCGGTCGCCGTGTTCGTCACGCTCAAGGGTGGCGAGCCGAGCGAGGAGCTGAAGGCTGAGCTGAAGCAGCACGTCCGCAAGGAAATCGGCGCTCTCGCCCAGCCGGACGACATCCGCTTCACCAACGCCCTGCCCAAGACCCGCAGCGGCAAGATCATGCGCCGCCTGCTCCGCGACATCGCCGCCGGCAAGGAATCGACCGGCGACACCAGCACGCTGGAAGATTTCTCGGTGCTGGCAAAGCTGCGCGGGGACGAGGAATAAGACGCGGGGCTGCGTTGCAGCGAGATAGCCGCGCAGCCGCAATCTCCGTCCCAGGCCGGAGCCTGGGACGGAACTAACCCAAGGCTCCGCCTCGGCGGACTCGCGCGAGGAGCTTCGACTACAAGCCTTGCAGCGCGAAGCAAGCCGTGCCGCCCCTTCAGGGCTCTGTACTGTGCGGGGCGATCAATGCCGTGGACTTACGCCCACGGCTAGTAAATGCCGCCGCTGCGCGGCTCACATCACCTTACGGCGCATCAGCTCGCGCCTAAACCATCGCTGCATCTAAACGATCCGCAACCGCTCCTGCTCCAGCCGGTTGACCAAGAACTCCATCGCCCGTGGGGCCATGTGGTTGTAGTAGTCGAAGCTGTGGCCGCCGGCCGACGTTTCGAGGTCGCATTCGTGCGGGACGCCGAGGGACCATAGTTTCATGTGCAGGCGGTCGGACGAGTCCCACCAGCGTTCGTCGGTCGGGTCGCAGCAGAAGAATTGATGCCGCGGCCAATTGAGCGGGTGAATGTGCAGGATCGCCGTATCCTGCCGGGCCGCTTCGGGGTCGGGATACATCAGGGGAATCGTCTCGTCCCCTTCGTTGTACCGCTTGTGAAAGTCGATCGCGGGCGAAATGGCGACGACCACCGGAAACTGGTCGGGGAACCGATACGCTAGTCGCAGCGCCCCTTGCCCGCCCATGCTGGTGCCGAACAAGCCGACCTTCGGCGGCGACGCGCCGAAACGCTCGGCAATAAATGGCAGCACGTTCTCCAGCACGTGCCGCTGGGCCGAGATGTTGGCGTCGAACTCGGCGCAGATCCGATCGGTCCACCAGCTCCGCTTCGTGTGCGGCGCCACGACGACCAGCCCATGCCGCTCGAACTGCTCGACGAATGGCCGCTTATCGATCAGCCGATTCAAATGGACTCCGTGCAGATACAGAGCCACATATCCCTGCTTGTGCCGCTCGGCTGGCACAAACACATCGCACGGATGCCCGCCAACCGTCTCTTCCGTCCAAGTTCCACTCGCCATTCCCAACCCCAAATTAGCCGGAGCGCGAGCGCGCTCCGGAGAACAAACGTACCAGCGATCGATCCTCTATCGCTTCAGCAGCGCTCCCGAGATCCCCAGAGACGCCGCGCAGCAAAATCGGCCCTGCGGCCAACCCCGCCGGGCCACCCCGCTGTCTGCATGCTGATTGTACGTCGTCTCCCTTTTCCCCGGAGCCTGCCCGCTCCGGCTATGGGAAATTGTCCGCTCGCGATAAAATGGCCCCCTTCCGATTTGCCCCTTTTTTGAGAAGTCCGAAGGGCCCCAGTGAAAGTCCTCGTTACCGAAGAGCAGATCAAGCAGTCGGTCGCGCAGCTTGCCGCCGAGATCAACCGCCGCGAAGAAGGCCGACCGCTGACCGTCATTGCCATCATGACGGGCGCCGTCGTGCTGCTGGCCGACCTGATTCGCCAGCTCAACATGCCGGTTCGCGTCGGCGTGGTGCAAACGCGCAGCTACAACGGAACGGTCCGCGGGCCGATCGCGATCAACAGCGAAATGATGCCCGATATCGTCGGCCGCGACGTGCTCATCATCGACGACATCTTCGATACGGGCGTGACGCTGTTCGAAGTCGTGTCGCTGCTCGACGAAATGCGGCCCAAGTCGATCCGCTCCGCCGTGCTGCTTCTCAAAAAGGGCAAGCAGCAAGTCGCCCTGCGGCCCGATTACATCGGCTTCGAGATTCCGGACGAATTCGTCGTCGGCTACGGGCTCGACTACAAGGACGCCTATCGCAACCTCCCCTATCTGGCCGCTCTCGAGCCGTCCGATCTGGAAGAGAACCCATGAGCGGGCTGCGGTTGGCCTTTGTCACCCGCAGATTCTGGCCGCTTGTCGGCGAAAACGAATTGCTCCTCGCCAGCCTGACGCACCAGTTGCTCCGGCGAGGTCATCACCCCACCATTCTCACGCCCCGTTACGGCAAATACTGGCCAGACAAGGTCTGCGTGCGCGGCGTGCCGGTCGTCCGGCCGCCGTATCCCTCGCCGCGAACCTGGGGCAACATCCGCTTCACATTCGCCACGTCGGGCTGGCTCCAAGCGCGCGCCGGCGAGCTGGATGCCGTCATTGTCAGCGGACCGCAGGAAGACGCGTTGACCGCTCTCGGCGCGCTCCGCTCGAGCAACGTCGCCGTCGTGCTGCAAGACGAGCTGGGGCTGGCGACCGAGCCGACGCCGCGACGCTTTGGCGAGCAGTTCTTGCGACGCGTCGTCGCGTGCGACGCTTTCATCGACTTCGCCCCAGGTTCAAGCAGCGCAGCAAACTCAACGGCGTCCGAAGCTCCCGCGCGCCCCCCCGAGAAGACGCATGCGATTGCGCTCGGCGTCGAACCGCAGCCCGTGCGGTCTCCCGAGCTGCGTTTGGCGGCGCGCCAGGCGCTGGCCGAAGTGAATCACGATCTGTCCGCCGACGGACCGGTCGGGCTCTGCCTGGCGCCGATGGTCGAACGCTCGCAACTGGAACTGCTCGCCCGCGCGTGGCGGCCGATCCAAGGTCGCTATCCCGACGCTCGGCTGTGGATCATCGGCGACGGCCCCAGCCGAGGCTCGCTCTTTTCGCTCCTTTCGGATTTGAACCTCAAGTATCGAATCGTTCTGCCGGGGACGTTCGACGATTGGAGCGAGCTGATGCAGGCTGCCGATTTTCTGGTGCAGCCCAACGCCGGGCCGTCGCTCGGCCTCGCTCCGCTGCAGGCGATGGCGGCCGGCCTGCCGGTGGTTTTGTATCAATCGCCTCACCCGACCACGCCCTTGCCCGAGGCGGGGGACGCATCGCAGCCGACCTGCTTGTACGTGCAGCAAGGCGAAAGCGAAGCCCAGCTCACCTCCCGTCTGGCCTGGCTCGTCGACCACGCCGACGAAGCGGTCAAACTGGGCAGCCGGGCCCGCAAGCAGGTCGAGGAGCAATATCCGCTCGCTGCGATGGTCGACAACTACGAACGGCTCTTGCGGTCGGTCGTCGCGGGCAAAACCAACCGGGCTGGACCGGCCTAGTCGAGCAGCCGAAAGCGCATCAGAATCTAGGCAGATTTACCCAGCTTTGCAGGAACCACCGTGCCGCTCCGAGTTCTCCAGATCATCCCGACGCTCGTTCGCGGCGGCGCCGAGAAGCAGATGACGCTGCTCGCCACCGGCTTGCCGCGCGATCGGTTTGACGTGCACGTGGCGGTCCTCACCCACACCGGACCGCTCGAAGCGACGCTTCGCGAAGCCGACATTCCGGTCACGCTGATCGGCAAGCGCTGGAAGCTCGATCCGGCTGCATACTTCCGCCTCAAGCGACACATCCAGGAGCTGAAGCCCGACATCGTCCACACCTGGCTGTTCGCCGCCAACGCGTACGGCCGACGGGCTGCGTTCTCCGCCGGCGTGAAGCACGTGCTGGCTGGCGAGCGGTGCGTCGATCCGTGGAAGAGCGGCGCGCAACTGACGATCGATCGGCTGCTCGCGAAACGGACTGAGCGGATCGTGACCAACAGCAGCGGAGTGGTCGACTTCTACGCCAGCAAAGGCTTGCCGCAGGAGAAATTCGTCGTCATCCCCAACGGCATCGGTCCCGCGCCGCCCAGCCGACTCGACCGCGCGGCGTTTCTGCAGTCGATCGGCCTCCCCGCCGACGCGGAAGTCATCGCCGCGGTCGGACGTCTTTGGCCGCAGAAGCGGATCAAGGACCTGATTTGGGCCGCCGACCTGCTCAAGTGTATCCGCGACAAGACGCACCTGCTGATCATCGGCGACGGCCCGCAGCGCGATCGCCTGGAACGGTTCCGCGAACAGACCGAGACTGTCGACCGGGTCCATTTCCTGGGCGAACGGCCCGACGTGATGGATATTCTGCCGCACTGCCAATGCCTGTGGCTCGGCAGCAGTTACGAGGGGCAATCGAACGCGATCATGGAAGCCATGAACGCCGGGCTCCCCGTCGTGGCGACGGATATTCCGGGCAATCGCGATCTCGTCGTGCCGAACCAGACCGGCTTTTTGGTCGACGTCGGCGACCGGGCCGCCTTCGCCCAGCGAACGCAGGCGATTCTGACCGATCCGGAGCTAGCCAAACGCCTCGGCGAAGCGGGCCAACGGCGCATCCGCGAGCATTTCTCGGTCGAACAAATGATCAACCGCCACGCCGAACTCTACGAAAGCCTCGCCCGTTAATTAGCCGGTTTGTTAACTGCCGGCTAGGGGATGGATAAAAGGGCGGGGCAGGGAAGCGGCCGACTTACTTCGTCCGGCCGGCTTCCATCTCTTCGATATACCGCCGCAGGCGCTCGTTCTCGTCGGTCACATCCTTGAGCTTGAGCATGTTCTCGACGCGCTTGAGCAGCTCAATCTTGTTGACCGGTTTCGAGAGAAAGTCGTTGGTGCCGGCGTTCACAGCCCGTTCAATGTCCCCCGGCTCGTTGAGCGCGGTGACCATCAGGACCATGATCTTGCGCGTAGCCGGGTCGGCTTTCAGCTTTTGGCAGACTTCAAAGCCGCTCAGCTTCGGCATCATCACGTCGAGCAGGATCAGGTCGGGCTGAAACGACTGAACCTTGTTGAGCGTGTCCTGGCCGTCAACCGCCGTTTCCAACTCGGCGTCGATCGAGGCCAGATAGGCTTCGAGCAGCTCGCGGTTGGGTTGATTATCGTCGGCAATCAGAATGCGGTCTTTATCGGCCATGACGGACTCGGCAAAAGGCAGGCGGGGCGTAACCAAGGCCGATTATAGCGGTCGTCGCGATGATCTCGGAAGGCGGGAAGCCATGCTTGCATCTCTCGGCGGCGACGCGACTTCTGGCGGCAAGGTAGACTTGCGCATGCGAAACACGCTTCTCATCGCCGCGCTGCTCCTCTCGTCGGCCAACGCGGCCTCCGCCCAAAACGGCATCGACCTTTGGGGACATCCGGGGGCTGGGCAAAACGGCGAGATCGGCTACGGCATGGGCGGGTTCCACGGCACCGGGCTGGGTGGCGGGTTTTACCATCCGAGCTGGGGCCCCTCGATGCCCGGCTATTGGATGCCGCGCGAGAAGCTGCCGACGCTGCCGCCCTTTAACGGCAACCCGGTCCGGGCGGTGACTCCGTTCGCGCCCCTTTCCCGAATTCCGATGAAGGGGGGAGCGATGATCGGCCTCTATCAAAAGCCACAATTCGGGCCGCGGCCGATGTTCAACTACACGCCGCACGCAGCCGCGGTCGGTCTGGCCCCGCGATACAACCCGGGCTTTAGCGCCAGCCCCATCGGCGGCGGCCCGGCTGGGGCGTTTCCCAATTTTGAGGCGCTGCCGAACGACGCCCGCGGCTCGATCGACGTGCTCCCCGATCGCAAAAGCCAACTGACGCCCAATCCTTCGTGGCCGAATCCGGTCGCCCCGCGCTGGTGGTCCGCCGACCTGCCGATGCCCGAGCCCAATACGGCGGCGGCAAGCACGAGCGAACCGATCGGCCAGCGCCCTTGGCCGAATCCCTAAGCCGCGCCTGGCGATGGTCCGCTAGCCGCGTCCCCCGCCGTCCCGCAAAATGACCGGCAGGTCGATCCTCTCCCTCCCACTGCGATCAGGAGTTGCCTGTGCTCGCTCGACTTTTGCTCGCCGCGCTGGCGCTGACGTCGTCGGTCTTCGCGATCGAAACGACGAATGCTGAAGACATCTTCGCCGCGAACAAGCGGCTTGGCCGCGGAATCAACCTGGGCAACGCTCTCGAAGCGCCGAACGAAGGGGATTGGGGAGTTCGGCTGAAGGAAGAGTATTTCCGCGCGATCAAGGAAGCCGGTTTTGACTCGGTTCGCCTGCCGGTCAAATGGTCGAACCACGCGCAAAAAGAAGCTCCGTACAAGATCGATCCCAAATTCTTCGAGCGCGTCGATTGGGCAATCGAGCAGGCCAAGAAGAACAAGCTGAACATCGTCGTGAACGTCCATCACTACAACGAGATGGACTCGAATCCCGATGAGCATCTGCCGCGACTTGTCGCCCTGTGGGAGCAAATCGGCGAGCGTTACAAGGACCAGCCCGAGAGCGTCTACTTCGAGCTGCTCAACGAGCCGCACGACAAGCTGGTCGATCAAAAGTGGAACGACGTCGCCGCCAAACTGCTCGCCACCGTGCGGAAGACCAATCCGACGCGCCCCGTCATTATCGGCCCGCCGTTCTGGAACGGTATTTGGGCCATCGACAAGCTGAAGCTGCCCGACGATCCGAATGTGATCGTCACCGTTCACTACTACGAGCCATTCAAGTTCACCCACCAAGGCGCTTCGTGGGCGGAAGGCTCCGCAGCCTGGAAAGGGACCAAGTGGACCGGCTCCGACGAAGAGCAGGCTGCCATCCGCAAGTCGTTTGACCAGGCCGCCGCCTGGGGCAAGAAACACAACAAGCCGATCTATCTCGGCGAATTCGGGGCCTATTCGCAGGCCGACATCGATTCCCGCGTCCGCTGGACCAACTTCATTGTCGATGAAGCCGAGAAACGAGGTTTTAGCTGGGCGTACTGGGAGTTCTGCGCCGGCTTCGGCGCCTACGATCCGCAAACCGACCAGTGGCGCGAACCGCTGAAGAAGGCGCTGCTGCACTGAATCGCCGCGGACCGCAAATTTGACCTCGCTTTCTTGCAACTCCGCGCCACGCGGGCGCGTTCGCTCCGCGCCGTAGCGCCGCTCTGCGCCGCTTCAGTCCTTTTCCTCCGCTAGTCGCAGGCCGACCTGCGCGGTCCGGTCGTGCGGGTGTTGCCGGTGGCGCCTTATCTGCGGCATGGCCAAGGTTTACCCGCTGTGGGGGAGTCTTCCGGCGCGGCTTTTAGTCGTGAGCTATGTTTGCCACGGCTGGCGTAAGGTTGCGTGGCAAAAACGCATCAAAACGCAAGCTGCCGAACAACCCCAAGCCGTGATGCCCGCGTCGACGACGCGCGGGCAGACGATGTTCCTACTCCCCTTTCGAAATCGCTAGCGCCATGAAACCGATGCCCACCTCCGCCCGTCCCGGCGAATCGAGCAAGAGCGACGAATTCGAACAGCTCAAGCGCAAGATCCACAACAAGCTGGTGGACAAGCTCGATCTGAACCGCGTCGGCGAATTGCAAGGCGACGTTCTCCGCCGCGAAATTCGCCTGGTGGTCGAACATCTGTGCGATACGGAAGAGACGTTCCTCAACCGCGCCGAGCGCGAGCGCCTGATCGAAGAAGTGCTCGACGAAACGTTCGGTCTCGGTCCGCTGGAGTTTCTGCTCAAAGACCCGTCGATCAGCGATATTCTCATCAACGGGCCAAAGAACATCTTCGTCGAACGTCGCGGCAAGATGGAAAAGACGAACGTCGAATTCCGCGACAACCAGCACCTGCTGCAAATCATCGACCGCATCGTGTCGAAGGTCGGCCGCCGCGTCGACGAAGTCTGCCCGATGGTCGACGCCCGCTTGAGCGACGGCTCGCGCGTGAACGCCATCATTCCGCCGCTCGCCCTCGACGGCGCCGCGGTCTCGATTCGCCGCTTCGGCAGCAACCCGCTGAAGCTCGAAGACCTGCTCAACTTCAAGGCCTTCACGCCCGAGATGGTGATGCTCCTCGAAGGCGCCATTAAGGCCCGCTTGAACATGATCATCGCCGGCGGTACCGGTTCGGGTAAAACGACGCTCCTCAACACGCTTTCGAGCTTCATTCCCAGCCACGAGCGCATCGTCACGATCGAAGACGCAGCCGAACTTCAGCTCCAGCAGGAGCACGTCGTGCGTCTGGAAACCCGTCCGCCGAACATCGAAGGCAAAGGGGCCATCACGGCGACCGACCTGGTCCGCAACGCCCTGCGTATGCGTCCCGAACGAATCATCATCGGCGAATGCCGCGGTCCGGAAACGCTGGACATGCTGCAAGCCATGAACACGGGCCACGACGGCTCGCTCACCACGATTCACGCCAACACGCCGCGCGACGCGGTGGCCCGTCTCGAAACGATGGTCATGATGTCGGGCTTCGAACTGCCGCTCAAGGCGATGCGCCAGCAGATCAGCTCGGCGGTGCACCTGCTCATCCAGGCCAACCGTCTGCAAGGCGGCGTCCGCCGCGTGACGCACATCACCGAGGTGGTCGGCATGGAGCAGGACACGGTGGTGATGCAGGACATTTATCGTTACGTGCAATCCGGCATCGACGAAACGGGCCGCGCTCGCGGCCATTTCGAAGCCACCGGCATTCGCCCGACGTTCATGAGCAAGCTGGAGGCCGCCGGCGTGCGGTTGCCGGCCAGCGCGTTCCGTCAGCGCGTGATGTTGCAAGACTAGTTCGATCGTTCGCGGAGAGCCCCAGATGGTCACATTGCTTATCGCCGGCGCAGCCTTCGTGGGCGTGGCATGCCTCGTCATCGGCGTTGCCAGCCTGATGAATCGCGGCGGATCGGCGGCGAACATCGAAGACCGCCTGGCGATTCTCACCGGCGCCAACGGCGGCGGCTCGCGCAAGTCGTCGGAATCGACGAACGTGCTCGCCAGTCCGCTGAACGACGCGCCGGACATGATCGAGCAGTTCTTCTCGAACTTCTTCAACCTGCGCAAGCTGCTGCAACAAGCCGATTCGCAGCTTACGCCGGCGAAGTTCGGCATCATCTCGATCGCGCTGGCCGTGGCCGGCGTGCTACTGCCGATCGTGGCCCGCGTGCCGATCGCCCTGGCGCCGTTTGGCGTCGTGCTCGGCGCGATTCCGCTTTGCTATATCCTGTTCAAACGCAAATCGCGGCTGGCCAAGTTCGCAGCCAGCCTGCCCGACGCGCTCGAACTGATCTCCCGCGCCCTCCGCGCCGGCCACAGCCTGGCCTCCGGCTTCAAGCTGGTCGCCGACGAAGCGGGGGGCCCGATCGCGACCGAGTTCGAACGCTGCTACGAAGCCCAAAACCTCGGTCAGCCGCTCGAAGAAGCGATCGAAGAAATGACCGAGCGGGTGCCGAACCTCGACCTTCGCTTCTTCGCCACCGCGGTCGTGCTGCAACGGCAGACGGGCGGCGACCTGGCGGAAATTCTCGACAAGATCGGCCACCTGGTCCGCGAGCGCTACAAGATTTGGGGCCAGATTCAGGCCCTCACCGGCGAAGGCCGACTGTCGGGCATCGTGCTGCTCGCGTTGCCGCCAGTGCTGGCGATCGTGATGTGGCGGCTGAACCCGGGCTACCTGATGACGCTGTTCACCGACCCGATGGGGCATCAAATGCTCGCCTTTGCGATCGTGATGCAGATCATCGGGGCGCTCGTGATTCGGAAGATTGTGAATATCAAGGTTTAAGAACGATTTCGACAACACAAGCTTCGTCCCAGGCTCCAGCCTGGGACGAAACGCCCGCGAGGCTCCGCCTCGCCGACCTGCGCGAGGACGCTGCTACATGGCGAGCTCCGCGCGCAGCGCCGCCGAGGCAGAGCCTCGGGGTAGTGTGTTCCCAGGCTGGAGCCTGGGAACAAGCAGGCAAGTAAGTAAGCAGGCAAGTAAGCCAACCAGCACGCAAGCGACCGAACCCATTCATTCCCTGAGTTTTGCCAGGCAGCCCAGGCCATGACGATCACCCTTCTCGCTCAAAGCGCCATCGACAACCCGATCATCGTGCAGATCGCCGTGTTCGGCTTGATCGCGGCGCTCGCCTGGCTCGTGCTCGAGTGGTTCTCGCGCGGCGGCTCGCGCGCCGAGAAACGGCTCGACGTGATCAAAGATCCGCTCATCAACCGCAAGCGGGCGGAAGCGATCAGCAAGCAAAAATCGGACGCCATGTCGCGCATGCTCGAAGCGGCGTCTCCGGCCCTGGCCAAACCGCTGCAGCCGAAGACCGAGCAGGAGATGAGCAAGCTCAAGGCGAAACTCTCCTACGCGGGCTTTCGCGGCGAATCGGCGCCGATGATCTTTCAGGCTTCGAAGTTCCTGCTGCTCTGCCTCGGTCTGGTGATCGGCGGCGGCACGACGATCTTCCTGATGGGTCTGACGCAGAGCGCCTTGTTCCGCATCGTGATCATCGCCGGCGTCGCGTTCTATCTGCCCGAGCTGATCGTCGCGCTGATTGCGAAGAAGCGCAAAGAATCGATCTTCCTCGGCTTGCCCGACGCGCTCGACCTGATGGTCGTCTGCGTCGAAGCGGGGCTCGGTCTCGACCAGGCGATGCGCAAGGTGGCTGAGGAAATGAAGAAGTCGTATCGCACCGTCGCCGAAGAGTTCAGCCTGTGCAACCTGCAGATGCAAGTCGGCCGCGGCCGTGCCCAGGCGCTGCAGGAACTGGGTGCGCGCAGCGGCGTGGAAGATTTGAAGGCGCTGGCGTCGATTCTCATTCAGGCCGATAAGTTCGGCTCGAGCATCGCGCAGGCGCTCCGCGTGCAAAGCGACTCGATGCGAACCCGCCGCCGGCAGATCGCCGAAGAAAAGGCTGCCAAGACGGCGGTGAAGCTGATCTTCCCGCTCGTGCTCTTCATCTTCCCCGGCATCTTCGTGATCCTCGTCGGCCCGGCGGCCATCACGATGGTCAACGAGATGTTCCCGGCCATGCAGGGCAAATAAGAATCGGCCTTCCGCCTGCTGACGTCATTCGGTTTCGCCGCTTCCGGGCGGCGGAACTTTCACGCTGTCGTCGCGCTGGAAGAACATCATGTGCTGCCACGGCAGGCCGTCGAATTCTTTGACGAGCTTGAAGCCGTTCGGCAGCCATTCCTTGAGGATCTGCTCGCGGCTCATTTTGTGCTCGGGCTTGATCGGCACGTTCGGGTCTTCGCTGCGGAACTCGACCAGCGCCACAACGCCATCCGGCTTGAGCGATTCGCGCATCTCGGCCAGCATGTGCTCGGGATGCGAGAATTCGTGGTAGACATCGACGCAGAGAATCAGGTCGATCTTTCCCTTCGGTAGCCGCGGGTCGATGTAGGTGCCGAGAATCGGCGAGATGTTGCTCACGCCGGCCCGGTCGGCGCGGAGGTTCAGTTTCGTGAGCATCTCCGGCTGGATGTCGACGGCATACACATGCCCCTCCGGCCCCGTCATCTTGGCAAGCTGCAGCGAGTAGAACCCGTTGCCGCAGCCCATGTCGCACACCTGCATGCCGCGCTTCATGCCCAGGTTGGCGAGCATCAGCGAGCACCGCTCCTGCTGCTCCCGGTCGTCGCGCGTCAGCCACTCCGCGCCGGTGTAGTGCATCGTCTGCGCAATCCGCCGCCCCTTGTACTCCTTCAGGGCTTTGGGCATCCGCCAACCGGGTTCCCCTTTCGTCTCCTCCTGCAACTGCAACAGCCGATTGAGGTCGACCGCAGGCTCCTCCTGGCCAACCAGCCACGCTGGGCTGACCAGAAAAGCGAAAAGGGCAAGCGGAAGCGAGAGGAAGCGTCGGTTCATGGCAGACCAAATTGTGGTGCGAGCGAGCGCGGAGGGAGATTAGTAAACAGTTGACAGTACACAGTAAACAGTAAACAGTACTGAGCGCTCACTACTGTTTACTGTCTACCTGGCTCCGCAGCGCCAGCCGCCCCGAACGAAAAACTGAGAACAGAAAACGGACGACTTACCGATCTTAGACCGTCGCGCAGGGGGCCCGCAATTCTTTATCCCAGCAATTCCATGCGCACCTTTCCGTCCCCCGCGATCGGGAACGGTCGTCCGGCTCGGTCGGGGACGGTGGTGGAGACGGGGATGCCGAGCAGGTGGAAGGCGGTGGCGAGAATGTCTTTGGGCGAGACGGGGCAGTCGAGCACGTCGCCGCCGTCGGCTGTGGTTTTGCCGACGACTTTGCCGCGGGCGATGCCGCCGCCGGCGAGCGCCACCGAATAGGCGCGCGACCAATGCTCGCGGCCGCCCCCCGGCTTGTTCGTTTCGATGCGCGGCGTCCGGCCATGTTCGCTCATCCAGATGACGAGCGTTTCATCGAGCAAGCCGCGCTCCGACAGGTCGCGAATGAGCGTGGGGAATGCGAGATCGAAGCCGGGGAGCAACAGTTCCTTCAGCCGAGGATAGTGATACTGGTGCGTGTCCCAGGCTGCGTTGGCGAACTGGCCGTAGCAGTCCCAGAACACCGTGACGAACCGGCCTCCCGCTTCGACGAGGCGGCGAGCGGCGAGGCACGATTGGCCGAAGAGCGTCAGCCCATACGCTTCGCGCACGGCTTGCGGTTCTTTGCCAATGTCGAGAGCGTCGCGCAGCTTGTTGCCGGTAAGGAGCGACCAGGCAAGCTGCCGCTGGTAACTCATCTGCTGCACCGCCTGGCTTTCCTCAAGCTGACGCCGGTTCATGTCGAACTGGGCGAGCAACGAACGGCGCAGCGAAAGCCGCTCGAGCGACGTTTCCACAAGCTGCTGCTGGCTTGGGGAACCGTCGGCTGCGGCGCCGGAGGGCATGAACGTGAAGCGTCCTTCGAGCGTCGTGCCGCCGTTGGGGTCTTTGAACTCCTTGGTCTGTCCCACGGTGTTCTTGGGAGCGACCTTGAGCCCTGGACCATCGAAATCGGTCCAGACGGGATCGTACCGTTGGCCGAGAAAGGCTGCGAACGGGCCAGCGTTCACGGCGGGATTGTCGGTCTTGGAGTTGACCATCCACGGCAGGCCGATGTTGCGCGGCAAGGCGGCGCCCGAATGGATGGCCTGATTGAGCCCGCTAATCGCCTTTTGGTCGAGATAGTCGACGATCGAACCGATGAACGGCCAGTGTCGCGTGTCGCGGGCCCGCGTTTCGAGGTCGGTCGTGTAGGTCGGAAGCCCCGACAGCGCGTACGCCATGCAGTGCAGCGGGTAGGGATGAGTCATCGACCGCACGAGCGTGAGCTTGTCGACCACCTTGGCCGTGTTGGGCAAATGATCGCAGATCGCCACGCCGGGAACCGACGTGCTGATGGCTTTCATTTCCCCCTGAATCTCGACGGGGGCATCCGGCTTGGGATCGAACGTCTCGTGCGACGAAGGGGAGCCGTAGGGGAAGAGAAAAATGCACGACTTCGCGCGGCCGAACCAAGGATCGCGCGGCAACGGCTCGGCCGACTCAGAGGCCCGCAGCGGTGATGACGCGAGCGCCCCAGCCAGACCAATGCCCGCCAGCGAACCGATCTGCAACAGATCGCGCCGGCTCATCCCATCGCATAGCGTCCGCTTAGTCCCCAGCAGCCGAAGCATCGGTCTGTCTCCGCAGAATCGAAGCCGATCTATCCCGCCCGCCGCCTCCGGAGCCCGATTGTAGCTAACGCATCAAAGCAAAGCCATGCATTCCGCGCTCGCAGCTCAGTAGCCTCTTCTCCCTTTGCCCCTTTGCCGCTCACGCGTCACCGCTTCTCCCGCACTTCCTCCAGCCGCAGCATGTCGGCCAAACCGTCGGTCACTTGTTGCGGTTCGGTGGCGAGCCAATAGGTGACCCAGCCGGACAGCAGCAGGCCGAAGGCGACCAGGCTCACGCCGTAGGGGCTCGGCGAGCCGGGCATCGTTCGCAGTTCGGCAGCCAGTTCGCGTTCGAGCCTGCGCCAACCGGACGGGCTTTGGTGCGAGCCGGACGAGATGAGCTGCACGTTGTTCCACCAGTACGACGGCTCCATGTGCAGATGCACACCCAGGTTGGGCATGACGAGGCTTTCGGCAGCCCAGCGAGTTTCGTCGTCGAGCCGCAGCACTGCGTCGGCCAGGGCAGGGCGAAGCTGCTCGAGCGTGATGTTGTAGACCACGATCCTCGGCCGCATGAGCAGCACCAGCAGCACGATCGAGAGCGCATAGAGCCCGAGCATCAGCAGCCAGGCGTACGGCCCCAATCGATCGGCAGCCGACTCCGGCAGGAACAACTCCATCGGCCCGGCAATGACCAGGCCGGAGATTCCCACCGCCAAGGCTGCAATATCGCGCCCGCCCGTCGTGAGAAACGGCCGGCGGGAGAGATTGATCGCCCCCAGCAGAAGCAAGTACATCGCGAGCGGGCCGAGTGCGATGCAAGTGTGAAGGGGGTCCATAGATGCGCTGGTCGGAGTGGAGTGAAACGGGGCCAAGAGAAGGGTTCGCCGCGTAGCCGCAATCAGCTACAGAGTTTCGCTATGTGATCTAGCTACGCCCATTTTGCGCGAACGGGGGTTGCTTGTGGATAGCTGGGTTTGGGGGTGGGGTTCACGAAAGCGCGCAAGCACGCCCAAAAGGAAGTTGGGCTTTGCCAAAGTAGCGGAACAGCGCGCGTCGTCCGGTGAAGGGGCGGTGGAGCGAGTCGGTCCCCGGTGAAGGCTGGTGACGGTGTGGTTGGAGTGGATGGTTGGATCGTTTGTTTACCGGGCGGCTTGCGCCGCTCCGCTACTTTGGGGGCCTTGTAATTTTGAATCCACCCGACGGCGACAATTTGACACATTTTAACAAATTACTTACAATCACCAACAGCGAACTCTCGGCTTTGGGTTGGGCCGTGGGGCGTTTCATGCTGCGCGGTCGGCGCGGG
>Ga0182737_1001785_pt1 | contig 19734 bp, 20 predicted proteins | sample eDN5th30CBELigOP_FD_128878 | JGI IMG/M metagenome (GOLD analysis project Ga0182737, IMG submission 128878) | Enriched Organic Plus compost microbial communities from Emeryville, California, USA - eDNA 5th pass 30_C BE-Lig OP (version 2) (version 2) ...
AGTTCCTGCGCGAAGCATTGTGACAGTAGTGCTGTCACGGTAGCCTCGGAGCATGCGCAGAGACCACTGGCAGCGGGAGATCGCCCGGCTCGATCCTGAGACCGAGTACGAGCAGATCGCCCGGATCGTCGCGCAGCACGAGTTCCCGTGGGACTCGCAGCAGGCGCTGAGCTTCGCGTTGTTCCGCACGTACGCCGTGCCCTCGATCGGTCGACTGCTGTACGACACCGGACAGTTCACGACCGACGTACAACGACGCCACGACGACACCGCCATCATCCTGGAGGACATCGCCGACCGCGGCATGGAATCTCGAGAGGGCCGCGCCGGCATCCGGCGGATGAACCAGATGCACGGCAGCTACGACATCTCCAACGACGACATGGTCTACGTTCTGTCGACGTTCGTCGTCAGCCCGATCCGCTGGATCGAGAAGTACGGCTGGCGGCAGGGAACCGACGCCGAACGGCTCGCGACGGTGCGCTACTACCAGCGCCTCGGCCGGCTGATGGGCATCAAGAACATTCCCGAGACGTATGCCGGTTTCGCGGAGCTGATGGACTCCTACGAGCGCGACACCTATGTGTACGACCGCAAAGCCCGCGCGGTGGCCGACTCCACGCTCGACCTGTTCCAGACGTTCTACCCGCGCCCGATCCGCCGTTTCATGCGGCCGTTCGCGATCGCGCTGCTCGACGACAACGTGCGTGAGGCGTTCGGCTACGACCGGCCGTCACGTCTGATGTCGCGCCTGGCCCACGGGTCGCTGCGGGCACGTGGCCGTCTGATCAGGTTCTTCCCCGCACGGCGCAAGCCGTCGCTGCTGAAGAACACCCACCGCATCCGCAGCTATCCCAACGGCTATCTGATCGAGCGACTCGGCACCTTCCCCGAGACCATGCCCGACCTCCCCGAACACCCTCCGGTCGAGGTCGTCGCACGCTGAACTCGGTCACGCATCGACGAGGCCGCCGAACGTGACACCGCGGTAGGCGGCGAGACGCTCGGCCTCGAGACTGAGGTCGGGGAGTTCGGTCCACGCATCGATCGCGAGTCGCAGCGTGCGACCGGACTGGCGTGGCCGCCACGCGCCGGCGATCTCGTGGCCGACGAGCACGGCGCCCGGGCGGCCGAGAGTGCGCCACAGCTCCTGACGGCGAGCCTCGTCCGGCACCACGGTGGACCGGTCGCGGGTCTGCAGGAACGGATCGAACGGGCTGAGGAGGCGCACGACGCCAGCGACCCGCGGGGGTCGGCTCAGCACCTCGAGGTCGTCGGCCAGAGCGAAGCGGGCGTCGCCGTCGACGGAGACCTCGACAGCGTCGTCAGGCCACCGATCCTTGACATCGCTCAGGGTCGTGTCGACATAGTCGGCCACGTGGCGCGGCGCCAGCGGGCCGAACAGATGCAGGCAGGCCCGCACGGGATCGAGGCGAGGTTCGGCACGCCCCGGTCCGGACCACTCGGGGATCGGTCGAAGTATCGGGGGTGAGGTGTGCGGCTGAAGTTCCAGCCCGGCGCGCATCGTGCCCAGACGGAAGGTCTGCTCGTAGAGGTGGATCGTGTCGCAGGGCCGGCAGAACCGACGGAATGGTTCGGGGAGCCGATCGTTCAGGGCACCCGACACATCGCCCTTGACCATCGGCTCGGTGACCAGTGCCTTGGCCTCGGTCGCGATCTGGTCGAGTGCGGCCAGGGGAGCTATATCGGCCTTCTTGAGCGGCCCTGAGGCGTCGAAGATCCGCTTGGCGGCATCGCGATCGGTCCACGGGCCGACGGATCCCGACACGGCTGCGGCGTCGCGTCTGCGGTAGGCATGGGGCGCGCCGCGCAAGGTCCACTGCCACATCAGTTCGTCGTCGGCGATGGTGGCGCCGCGGTTGGCCAGGGCCCAGCCGGCTCCGTCGCCGCCGGTGTCCTGGACGCCGAGATCGAGGATTGCCGCGTCGGTGTGAGCGCCGGTGCGATCGAGTTCCTGGACATGCACGCGGTAGCGCAGCACCTGGTCGCGTGTCAGCTCCATGGGCATCAGATGTACCAGCATCCGGTGACAGGGTGGACGGATGGGAAGCGTCGGGGGAGTTGTGGTGTTGTCAACGATGTGAAGCTGTCTGTACTCGACCTCGTACCCGTCCGGACCGATCAGACCAGTGGTGATGCGCTCGCCGCGACGATCGGGCTGGCCCAGGCGGCCGACGCGGCCGGCCTGACCCGCTACTGGGTCGCGGAGCATCACAACATGCCGGCCGTCGCGGCGACGTCGCCGCCCGTGATGATCGCGATGCTCGGTGCCCACACCGAGCGCATCCGGCTCGGCTCCGGTGGAGTCATGCTGCCCAATCACGCACCGCTGGCCGTGGCGGAGCAGTTCGCGCTGCTGGAAGCTGCCTATCCGGGCCGGATCGACCTCGGCATCGGCCGGGCGCCCGGCTCTGATCCCGTCACGTCGTACATGCTGCGCGCCGGTCGGGGCGACGAGGACATCGAGAAGTTCCCGGAGTACCTCGATGATGTGGCAGCTCTGATGAGCGCCGACGGAGCGCGGGTACAACTGCCCCGGCAGCAGTACGAGCTGAAGGCGACGCCGGCCGCTGTGACCGAGCCGTCGCTGTGGTTGCTGGGCTCGTCGATGTACTCGGCGCATCTGGCTGCGGCGAAGGGTCTGCCGTACGTCTTCGCGCATCACTTCTCGGGCCAGGGCACCGAGGAGGCGCTGGCGGCCTATCGCGCGCAGTTCCGGCCCAGTGACGTGGCGTCGGAGCCGAGAACGTTCCTGACCGTCAACGTCGTCGTCGCCGACCGCGACGAGGAGGCCGCGGCGCTGGCCCTGCCGAACCTGCAGAACATGGCGCGGCTTCGCACCGGGCAGCCGCTCGCACCGTTGGATCTGGTCGAGGATGCCGAAGCCCGCGAGGTCACACCGCAGATGCAGGGCCTGGTCGATGCCGGCCTGGCCCGGGCCGTGATCGGCACGCCCGAGCGTGCCTCCGCGGAGATCACCGCGCTCGCCGAGAGGTTCGCGGTCGACGAGGTCATGCTGCACCCGGTGGCCTCGGCACGTCGCGGCACCGATCCCCGCACCTCGCCGGCCCGCATCGCCACGATCGAGCTCCTCGCCTCTGCCTTCCGCTGACGAGTCACTCCTTGGCGCCGACGAGTCACTTGTTGTTGGTGAGGAGTCGCTTGTTGGTGAGGAGTCATTCGTGTCGCTCCGAGAGGAGCCGACACGCGATGTTCACTCTGCGGTGACCTGCCGGTGGCGTGGGACGCCCAGTCTGGAGGCATGAACGAGAAGAACTCCGCCGCGCGCACGACCGCGACGGTCGGCTTGCCGGCGTTGATCGGCGGCCTCGTGGGCGTGCTGGCAGCTCTGGTGCTGCCACGGGGCGATCAGGGCGACGTGCTCAGCGTGACCCCGGCATCGCTGAAGTCCTGACGTACCTGGGCCAGGTTGTCGTTCGACACGGCCGCCGTCAGGTCGTCGAGCACGCGGACGGCGAACCCTTCACGCGCCGCGTCGAGCGCGGTGGCACGCACGCAGTAGTCGGTCGCGATCCCGCACACGTCGACGTCGGTGATCTGGTGATCTCGCAGCCAGTCGGCGAGGTTCGAGCCGTCGGTGGTCTTGCCCTCGAAGCCGGAGTAGGCGGCCTCGTACTCGCCCTTCAAGAACGTCGCCGCGAACATGTCGTCGGTCAGCGGCGTGTGCAGAAGCTCGCCGGCCGTGCCGACCACGCAGTGCGGCGGCCAGGAGTCGACGAAGTCGGGGGTCGCCGAGAAGTGGTTGCCCGGATCGATGTGGTGATCCCGGGTGGCGACGACCGTGGCATAGCGGCCGGATTCGATCAGCCCGGCGACGTCGGCGGCGACCTGTGCGCCACCGGCGACGGCGAGCGATCCGCCCTCGCAGAAGTCGTTCTGCACATCGACGACAATCAGGGCGGTGATGCGTGCTGCGGCCATGTCGACAGTCTGCCAACCGCCGCTCGCGAGTCACAAAGTCCCTGGTCGCGAGTCACAAAGTCACCAGATAGGCGTCATGTCGAGCACACTTTGTGACTCGCCGGTGCGCACTTTGTGACTCGTCAGCGGTCATTGGACGATCGTGTCGAGGACGGGGCCGCCGGGGGAGAGCTGGGCGGCCGCGGCGGGGAGTTCGGCCATGGCCGCGCGGTGGTGCTCGCGGATCTCGTCGTGAGTGGGGCGGTGGACGATCTCGCCGGCGGTGACGAGTTCGACGAGCAGCGAGCGGTCATCGCCGTCGTCGACCGGCGGCGCTCCGATGCCGATGATCTCGGCGACCGCGCGCCCGTGGGTGCGGCGCCGCAACGCGTACTTGCGTCCACCGACCGAGATCTTGTCGTTGCTCTTCTTGGCGACCGGGACCATCGCTCCTGAGTCATCGGCGCGCGCCACCAGCTTGTACACGAAACCGCTCGTCGGGACGCCCGCGCCGGTCACCAGGGACGTGCCTACCCCGTAGCCGTCGACCGGGGCCGCAGCGAGCGCCGCGATCGCATGTTCGTCGAGGTCACTGGTGACGATGATGCGCGTGCCGGTCGCGCCCAGATCGTCCAACTGCCTGCGCACGGCATGGGCGAGCGAGACCAGGTCGCCCGAATCGATGCGCACCGCTCCCAGCTCGGGGCCGGCGACCTCGACCGCCGCCTCGATCGCCTCCGTGATGTCGTATGTGTCGACCAGCAGCGTGGTCCCCACCCCGAGCGAGTCGACCTGCGCGGTGAACGCATCGCGCTCGGTGTCATGCAGGAGCGTGAAGGCATGGGCGCTGGTGCCGGTCGTCGGCAGCCCGTACCTCCGTCCGGCCTCGAGATTGGACGAGGAAGCGAAGCCGGTCAGCACCGCCGCGCGGGCCGCGGCCACCGCAGCACCGTCGTGCGTGCGGCGTGACCCCATCTCGATGCAAGGACGTCCCCGAGCCGCCGAGATCATCCGCGCGGATGCCGAAGCGATCGCCGAGTCGTGGTTGAGGATCGACAGGAACAACGTCTCGAGCAGGACGCCCTCGGCGAACGTCGACTCGACCACGACGACCGGCGACTGCGGGAAGTACGGCTCTCCCTCACGGTACCCCCAGATCGAACCGGAGAACCGGTAGTCGGCGAGCCAGTCGAGCGTGCGGGCGTCGACCACATCGGCCGAACGCAACCAGTCCAGTTCGTCATCGCCGAATCGGAAGAGTTCGAGCGCCTCGAGCAGCCTCCCGGTGCCCGCGACGACGCCATAGCGACGCCCGCCGTTGAGCCGACGGGAGAACAACTCGAACACGCTGGCGCGATGAGCCGTGCCGTCGGCGAGCGCGGCCTGCAGCATCGTCAGCTCGTACCGATCGGTCAGCAGGGCCGTGCTGGTGGAGGTCACACCCTCACCCTAGGCCGCCGGCTGTGCACGGGCCGTTTTCGTCCGTCAGGCGACTACGACACAATGGCCGTGTGACGTCCCCGGCACCTGTGGAGATCGAGCAGCCCGATGTCGACGACATCGTGCAGCTGGAGGACCCCTGGGTCACGATCGTCTGGAACGATCCGGTGAACCTGATGTCGTACGTCGCCTACGTCTTCCGCAACTACTTCGGCTACACCGAGGAGAAGGCGCACGAACTGATGATGACGGTGCACACCGACGGCAAGGCGATCGTCTCCAGCGGCAGTCGAGAGCAGATGGAACGCCACGTCCAAGCTATGCATGAATACGGCCTCTGGGCGACGCTCGACCGGGCGAACGCATGAGTGGCGTGGAGCGCCGCCTTCGGCCGGGTGCACGAATACGGCCTCCGGGCGACGCTCGACCGGGCGAACGCATGAGGCGCACGGCTCGTACCTCGCCGCACCAGCGACTCGTTCCTCGTCGCTGCCGTGCTCCGCATGGGCGCCCTGCCTCGCTTCGCTCGGCCAGCGGTGAGGCAGGTGGTCGCCGATGAAGCCGTTCCGGAAGCGTCGTCGTGGCGGCACGGTGGCCGAGTTCGAAGCGGCCGAGGCGCATCTGCTCGCGAGCCTGACCAGCCAGGTCGTCGAGCTGCTGCGTGACCGCAACGCCGTGGGCGAGTCCGATCTCGATCCACTCGCCGCGCAGCTGGGCCTCGGCGGCCCTCTGTTGCCGCCCGAGGATCCGGTCCTGCAACGCCTCCTGCCCGATGCTTACCGCCCCGGCTCGTCGCGCGACGCCGAGCAGGACGCGGCCGACTTCCGGCGGCTCACCGAACGCTCGCTGACCACCGTCAAGGTGCAGAACGCCGAAGCGGTGCTGGCGTCCTTGATCGACGGCGGCCTGGCCCCGGGCCTGCCCAAGGAGGGCGATCCGGCCGTCGAGGTCGAACTCGACGAGGCGGGCGTGCAGGCCTGGCTCAAGGCGCTCACCGATGTCCGGCTGTCCCTCGCGGTGAGGCTGGGTATCGAGACCGAGGAGGACACCCAGCTGGTGGGTCACTCCGACGACGACGCCACGGCCGCGATGGCCGAGATCTACGACTGGCTGGGCTACGTCCAGGAGTCGCTCGTCGCGACCCTGTCGTGAGCCGTCTCATCGCACGACCGGCAGTCGGGCCGGCGATCGTTGACCGATAAACTCAAGCGCGTGTTGACGATCGACCGGACCACACGCGACGCCATCGTGGCGCACGCGCGACGCGACCACCCCGACGAGGCGTGCGGGGTCGTGGCGGGGCCGATCGGGTCGGATCGCCCGACTCGCTTCATCCCGATGCTGAACGCGGCCATGTCGCCGACCTTCTACGAGTTCGACTCCGGCGATCTACTGCGGCTGTACCGCGAGATGGACGACAACGACGAGGAACCCGTCGTCATCTACCACTCGCACACCGCGACGGAGGCCCATCCGTCGCGTACCGACATCAACCTGGCATCTGAGCCGAACGCGCACTATGTGCTCGTCTCGACTCGTGACGGCGCCGAGGCCGACGGCACTCCGATCGACTTCCGGTCGTTCCGGATCGTCGGCGGCGAGGTCACCGAGGAAGAAGTTCAGGTCGTCGATCGTTATGCAGACGACCCCGACGCGACACCGAAGAAAGCAGAGCACTGATGGCTGAGGTCCGCATCCCGACGATCCTGCGTCCCTACACCGACGGCGAGCGAGCAGTCTCCGCCGCAGGTGGCACGGTTGCCGCGATCATCGACGATCTCGAGGCGAATCACGAGGGCATCAAGGAACGCCTGCTCGACGGCGACGACGTCCGCCGATTCGTCAACATCTACGTCGACGACGAGGACATCCGGTTCACCGGTGGCCTGAGCACCGAGGTCGCCGACGGCGCCACGGTCGTGATCCTGCCTGCTGTCGCGGGCGGCTCGCGCTGAGCTGATGCGCTTCGACTCGCTGGTCGACTCGGTCGGTCACACCCCTTTGGTCGGGCTGGCGACCCTCTCGCCGTCCGACGACGTCCGGCTGTGGGCCAAGCTCGAGGACCGCAATCCCACCGGGTCGATCAAGGACCGTGCGGCTCTCTCGATGATCGAGGCGGCCGAGGCCGACGGCACGCTGCGCCCGGGCGTCACGATCCTCGAGCCCACCAGCGGCAACACGGGCATCTCGCTGGCGATGGTGGCGCGCCAACGCGGCTACCGGTTGATCTGCGTGATGCCCGAGAACACATCGGTGGAGCGTCGCCAGCTGTTGACGATGTTCGGTGCGGAGATCATCTCCTCGCCGGCGGCCGGCGGGTCGAACGAGGCCGTGCGCGTCGCCAAGGGGCTCGCGGCGGAGCATCCGGACTGGACGATGCTGTACCAGTACGGCAATCCGGCCAATGCCGATGCGCATTACCGTGGCACGGCGCCTGAGATCCTCGCCGACCTGCCCGGGGTGACGCACTTCGTGGGCGGGCTCGGTACGACCGGCACGCTGATGGGGGTCGGTCGGTTCTTCCGCGAGCACAAGCCCGAGGTCCGCATCGTCGCGGCTGAGCCCCGCTACGGCGAACTCGTGTACGGGCTGCGCAATCTCGACGAGGGCTTCGTCCCGGAGTTGTACGACGAGTCGCTGATCGACGCACGTTTCTCGGTCGGGCCCCGCGATGCGGTGCGCCGAGTCCGTGAGCTGATCGATGCCGAGGGCATCTTCGCCGGTATCTCGACGGGCGCGATCCTGCATGCGGCGCTCGCGCAGGCCAAGAAGTCGGTCGAAGCCGGTGAGCGCGCCGACATCGCGTTCGTCGTGGCCGACGGCGGCTGGAAGTATCTGTCCACGGGTGCCTACGAGGGCACGCTCGACGAGGCCGAGGACGCCCTCGAGGGCCAGCTCTGGGCCTGAGTCTCCTAGGGTGACGACATGTCGAGCGACGTCCGATCAAGCGCGATCGCCGGGGTGGTCGACCGTCCCCGGCTCTATCATGCGCTCGACTCGCCGGCCGTACGCGTGTGCGTCGTCGAGGGGCTCAGCGGGTCGGGCAAGACGACGTTGCTGCGTAGTTGGTTGCTGCGGCAGGAGCATCCACATCCACTGATCTGGATCTCGCTCAATGATGGCATCACCAGCCGTCTGGCCTTCTGGGAGCACGTGGTCAGCAGTGCCCTGCGCCTGGGCGGTCTGTCGGCGGACGAGGCGGCGCAGTACAAGCGCCAGTTGTGGCTCGATGCGGATCCGGTGCGGATCGCGAGCGAGGTCCTGGTCGCTGCCGGCCCGGTCGTGATGGTGCTGGACGCGTACGAGCATCTCGGCGATGCCATCGTGGAGATCGACGCCGACCTCACCCGGCTGGTCGTCGCTGCCCCTGATCTGCGACTACTGGTCACGACCCGGGGGCACACCGCGCTGGCCGATCTCGATCTTCCGGGGGCCGGCATCGTGCGGGTCATCTCGTTGGGTGAGTTGGCCCTGACGGCCGACGAGATCGCGGTCCTGATCGAGCGCCAGGCCGGTATCGACGATCGTGCCGTGGTCGAGTCGGTGGCGCAGGTGACGCAGGGCTTCGCGCTCACGGTGCGGGCCGTCGTACTCGCCCTGGCTCGGCTGGGTCGGATCCCCCGCATCGGATCGATGGAGTGGAACGACGTGGTCGCTGCGCGCTGGGAGTCGCTGCTCCCCGATGCCGGTGCGGTGCAGTTCGTCACCGACACCTGCGTAGCGCCGTATGTGGACGCGGCCCTGGCCGCATCGCTCAGCGGGTATCACGATGCCGCGAGCATGCTCGACATGCTGGAGCGCAACGGCTTCGGCCGGTGGATTCCATACTCACGCGATCACCAGGTATTCCAGTATGTCGAAACGATCCGCGACACGTTCCGCGGCCGTGCCAGGGACGACCAGGACCGATATCGGGCCGCGTGCGTCACCACCGCGATGTGGTTGTTGGAGCACGAGGAGGTCGTGGACCAGGCATTGCAGTTCGCGATCGAGGGCCACGACTACGCCCTGGCCGATCGGGTCTTCGTCTCGGTCGTCATCGGCAATCCGGACAGCTACACGACGGACCGCTTCCTCTCGACCCTGCGCACCGTGCCGGAGCAGAGGTTGGCGGAGTACCCGATGCTGGCGTTCGGGCTTGGTCTGGCGATGGCAGCCAATCCCATCCTGCGCGCCGAGGGAATGCGCTGTTTCCAGATCGCCGCGGACTCGACTGCGCAGGGGGTGTACCTGGAGCCGGCGATCGACCTGTTCTCGTCGTCCGGCATGCGGGCGGTCGCTCGGCGTCTGGCGGGCCATTACCGGGCATCGGCCGCGGCGTGCGTGCCGGTGCTGGATTCGCTCGAGCGGTTCTCGCCGCCGCTGCTGGCCGAGTACGGCGAGCACATCGGCACGATCCTGCGGCAGATGAGCTACTCGTTGTTGCAGGGCGACAGCATCGATCTGGCCGCCGCGACCATCGGACGGTCGGTCGCGCTGTGCCCGACCACGACGACCCAGAACTACTCGCTGGTCTACGCCGCGTTGATCAGTGCGTTCGCGGGCGACGTCGTGCGTGCCGACAAGCTGCTGGACTCGGTCGACGCGGATGCGTGGCCGCTGGAGCAGCGGCGCAACTACTTGAACGCCCCACGCGTGATCGCCGAGGGTTACACCCGGCTCGATGCGTTCGACTTCGCCGGGGTCGATCAGGTCTTGCGTAGCACCGATTGCTATACCCGCACGACCGAGTTCTGGCCGTACCTGACCGCGATGTCCGTGGCGTCACGATACGGCTTGGGACAGGCGCGTGCCGAAGCCGGGCGGGTGACCCGCGAACTGTCCGAGATCCCGGTGCCTCCCGGGATCGGCGACAGTGTGGGGACCGAGCACCTGCATGCCCTGCTGGCCTTCGCCTGGTTGGCCGGGGGAGAGCAGGAAGCCGCCGAGCGCGCCGTGGACGGACAGCCGGACGACAGTCCCTATACGGCGGCTGCGCGGATCGCCGTGCGGTTGGAGGCCGACCGGGATCGCGAGGCATGGCGGCTGGCGCGTGAGCTGATCGCACTGCCGGGCCACACCCTACGCACGCTGGCCGAGACGCAGACGTTCGCTGCGGCGGCTGCGCTCCGCATGAACGAACGGGGCCTGGCGTGGTCCTGGCTCAACGCGGCTGGGCTCACGTGGACGGACTACGGCCCGCGGCTCCACGTGGCTCTGTTGGCCGCCCGCGATCGCCGCGCGCTGGACGGACTGGCCGAGGAGCACAGGTCGCCGGGCCTGAGGAACTTTCTGGAGCTCCCGCTGACGGACGTGCGTGCGAACGTGCCCGTGGTCGAGCAGCTCACGCCACGCGAGGTCGTGGTGCTGGCGGCACTCGCCGAGCACGCCAGCGTGCGTGAGATCGCCGATGCGCTGGTCGTCTCGCCGAACACCGTCAAATCGCAACTGCGCAGCATCTATCGCAAGTTGGGTGTGGCATCGCGCCACTCGGCGCTCACGGTCGCCCGCGAGCTCGGTCTGTCGACTTCGAGCCGCGACTGACGACCCAGGCGTACCCGAGAGGACCGGGTGAAAGCTGGGACGACCCGGGTGAGACTCAGGGTGAAAAACAGCGGAACCGCAGGGAATGCCAGCGACTGGATGGTGTACTGCCTGACGGCACCAGGTCTGGTCGCCACGTCGCTACGAAAGGCATCCACGCCCGATGAATCGCTCTCGCCTGCTGTCTTCGCTGGCCGGCTTGGCGGTGGTCGCCAGCTCGGCGGCCCTGCTGACGCTGACCGGCCCAGCGGTGGCAGTCCCCGGCCAGCCGGGCACACCGTCGGCCCCGACCAGCCTGTTCCACGAAGACTTCGAGAACGGTGTCGATGCCACGCCCAGCCTGCTGGCCGACTACACCGGCGCCGGCGGCTTCACCTACACGGCCGATCCGTACTACCTGAACGATGCGCTGTGCAATGGCGTGATCTTCGCGGGCAGCGCCGATGACCCGGCCGCGACGGGATGCAGCCCCAACGGCACCTACTACGCCTTCGCCCAGGCGTTCGCGGACACGTTGGGTGGCACGAGCAACCATGCGCTGGTCAATTTCACGACAGGCGGCACGTCGGCGGCCGGGATGGTCGCGCTCGCGACTCAGAACGCCGAGCCGATCGCCGGCCAAGGCAAGTTCCTGACGTTCAGCATCGACGTCGCGGAGGCGTACTGCAACCAGCCGGCCGGTCGATCGCGCCTGAGCTTCTTCCTGCTCGAGGGCGCGACCGCTCATCCCGCGTAGTCGGCCCCGGTGGTGCCGTGCACCGACCCGGACATGACGACGACGTCGATCGGCGGGCACCCGGGTGCGTTCGGCACGATCAGCTCGACCGGGTCGGTGCTGTTCACCGGGACCGACTTCGGATTCCGCGTCATCAACGACGTGGCGGTCAACGGCGGGGGCGGCAATGACGTGGCCTTCGACAATCTGCGGGTCCTCGATGCGACGCCGCAGCTGGACAAGCAGTTCCGGTTCGACGGCGACGAGCCGCTGGCACCGCTGACGTCGGCAGATCTGGTGTTCACGATCACCAACACCAGCGAACTGGCCGAGAAGACCGGCTGGTCGTTCACCGACACGCTGCCCGCTGGTCTGGAGATCGACCCGGACGGAGTGCCGTCCGACACGTGCGACGCCGCGTCGATCGATACGACCGACGGCAAGGTGACCGTCACCGACGGCTCGCTGGGAACCGGCGACACCTCCTGCACCATCACGGTGCCGGTGACATCGTGGTCCGGCGGGACGTTCGAGAACGGTCCCGGCAACGTCACGACCGTCGGACTCCAAGAGCCCGGTACGGCCGAGATCGAGTACCAGGCCCCGGCACCGGGGATGACGATCGTGAAGTCGGCCGAACTCGACGACACGAACGGCAACGACCTGGCCGATGTCGGCGAGCAGATCGTCTACTCGTTCGAGGTCGAGAACACCGGCAACATCGAGATGACCGATGTGACGATCGACGATCCGAAGGTCAGCGGCCTGGACCCGGCCTCGGCCGATCTGGCGCCGGGCGACAGCGTGACGTTCACCACCGATCCGTACGTGGTGACCGAGAAGGACCTGGCCGACGGCTCGGTCGACAACACCGCGACGGCCACGGGATTCCTGCCGCGTGGCGGTGAGTTCACCAGCGATCCTGACACGGTGCACACGCCCGGCGTCGAGTCGGCCGGTGGCGGCCATGACGACGCGGGACTGCCAGCTGCGGGTTCACCGCTCGGCGTGGGCTTGGTGCTGGCCGCTGTGGGCAGCGTGGTGCTCGGTGCCGTGATGCTGAGGCGTCGGCGGCCGCTGGCGACCCGGTGACGTGACGACGTCGTCGCCGGAGCGGGCGTGAGAGACGCACCTGGACGGGTGCCTCGGGGGAGTTCCCGGGGATTCCCGAGCCTTGTGAGCCTCTCCGTCTGCTCCGGCGACCGGCCGCGCACGACGTCCGTCCCGCGGGGACCCTCTCGTCAGGGCAGGGCGAACATAGTCGCCGTGGCCTTCCTCGGTTAGCCTCGACCCGTGCGAGACATCGTGGTGTTCTCCGGCAGCGCTCATCGCTCCCTGGCCGACGACATCTGCAATGAGCTGGGTGTGGCGCTGGCGCCGTCCGACACGGTCCGGTTCTCCAACGACTGCCTCCAGGTGCAGCTGCTCGCCAACTGTCGCCAGCGCGACGTCTACATCGTCCAGCCGCTGGTGCCGCCCACGCAGGACCACCTGATGGAGCTGCTGCTCATGGTCGATGCGGCACGCGGTGCATCGGCGGCCTCGATCACGGTCGTCATTCCGCATTTCGCCTACGCCCGTTCGGACAAGAAGGATGCGTCGCGGATCTCGATCGGTGGCAAGCTGGTGGCCGACATGCTGGCCACGGCCGGGGTCAACCGGGTGGTCACGATGACGCTGCATGCGCCGCAGGTGCACGGCTTCTTCTCGATGCCGCTGGATCACCTGACGGCTCTGGGCGAACTCGCCGAGTACTACCGCGCGCAAGACCTCACCGACGCCGTCGTGGTGTCGCCCGACTTCGGCAACGCCAAGACGGCCTCGCAGTTCGCGCGCCTGCTGGGCTTGCCGGTCGCGGCTGGCAGCAAGCAGCGCAAGGCCGACGACAAGGTGGTCATCGACGCCATCGTCGGCGACGTCGCCGGCAAGCGGGCCATCGTGCTCGACGACGAGATCGCCACAGGCGGCTCGATTGTGGAGCTGGTCTCGATGCTGGAGTCCGAGGGTGTCACCGAGGCATCCGTCGCGTGCACCCACGGTCTCTTCACCGGCAAGGCGGTCGAGCGGCTGCGTGACCATCCGGTCATCAGCGAGGTCGTCACGACCGACACGGTGCCCGCGCCGGCCGACTGGCCCGAGTTGCGGGTGCGGTCCGTCGCGCCGCTGTTCGCCCAGGCCATCGCCCGTATTCATGCGGGTGAGTCGGTGTCCAGCCTGTTCGACGGCGTCGACCCCACGCACGCGCCGCCCCAGCCCAAGTTGCCGCTCTGAAGTCGCCGGTGTGACACGTCCCCGGTTCGCTTCCCCGTCGCGCGCCGTTCGCCGTAGGCTCGACGGCGTGGGCGACGCACCGATCGGCATCTTCGACTCAGGCTTCGGCGGCCTGACCGTGGCCCGGGCCGTGCTCGACCAGTTGCCGCATGAACCGATCCTGTATCTCGGCGACACCGCACGCCAGCCGTACGGCCCTAAGCCGATCTCCGAGGTCCGCGAGTACGCGCTGGAATGCCTCGACCACCTCGTGGCGCAGGGTGTCAAGGCACTGGTCATCGCATGCAACTCGGCCAGCGCCGCCGTGCTGCGCGATGCGCGTGAACGCTACGACGTCCCGGTCGTCGAGGTCATCGTGCCGGCCACGCGTCGCGCGGTGGGGGCGACCCGCAGCGGTCGTATCGGCGTCATCTGCACCGACGCCACGGCGAAATCGCGGGCCTACGACGACGCGTTCGCCGCCAACCCAGGGGTGGAGCTGACCACACAGGCATGTCCCCGGTTCGTCGAGTTCGTCGAGCAGGGCGTCACGACAGGCCCCGAGCTCCTGGCGGTCGCCGAGGGCTATCTGCAACCGCTGATCGATGCGCAGATCGACACCCTGGTGCTGGGCTGCACCCACTACCCGTTGCTGACCGGCGTCATCTCGTATGTGATGGGCGACGCCGTCACGCTCGTCTCCAGCGCCGACGAGACGGCCAAGGACGTCTACCGACTGCTGGTGCACCAGGGCCTGGAACGCTCCGACGGACTGGAGCCGCCCCAGCACCGCTTCCTCACGACGGGTCGTCCCGAACAGTTCCGCGAGCTCGGCCGGCGATTCCTCGGTCCCGAGGTCGAGCAGGTGCAGCAGTTCTCGTGGTTGGGAGCGGTCTCATGAGGTTGACGGTCGTGGGTTGCTCGGGGTCCTATCCGGGCCCCGACTCGGCGTCGAGCTGCTATCTGGTCGAGGCGCCGCACGAGGGCCGCACGTTCCGGCTGGTCCTCGACCTGGGCAGCGGTGCCTTCGGATCGCTGCAGCGGTACCTGACGCCGCGCGACGTCGACGCCGTCCTGCTGTCGCATCTGCACGCCGATCATTGCTTCGACATGTCGGGCTTCTACGTCGTGGCGAAATATCACCCCGATGGCGCCTTTCCGCAGATCCCGGTTTACGCACCACCGGGTGCCAACACGTTCCTGACGTCGGCCTATGGCCGTGAGGACGCCGACGGCATGGCCGGCCCGTTCCGCTTCACCGACTGGGTCGACGGCGCATCGTTCCAACTCGGGCCGTTCACGATCACAGGTCGCCGCGTGGTGCATCCGGTGCCCGCATTCGGCATGCGCATCGAGTGTGGGGGAGCGGTCATCGCGTACTCCGGCGACACCGCAACGACGTCGGCGCTCGACGATCTGGCCCGCGATGCCGACCTGTTCCTGTGCGAGGCCTCGTTCGTCGAATCTGCCCCCAATCCACCCGGCATCCATCTGACGGGCGCCGAGGCCGGTCACCATGCTCAGGCGGCCGGGGTCAAGCGTCTCCTCGTCACTCATGTTCCCGTCTGGACCGATCGCTCCGAGGTCGAGGCCGATGTCAAGGCGTCGGCATGGAACGGGCCGTTTGAGCTGGTCAGGCCCGGTTCAACCTACGTCGTCTGACGTCACGCGATAGCGCGTCGCCGGCGAGGGCCGGCGCGGGTGGTCGCTGCGACCTCTTGCGGTTCGCTGCTACTTATGAGTAGCGTCCGTCGCGAAGTGCAGATCACTTCGAACAGACACATCCATATCTCGGGAGTTGCGATGAATCGCTATGTTCGGACGGGAATTGCCAGCGCGGTGCTGATGGCCGCTTCAGTGAGCGGGGCAGGAGGTGCCGCCGCTGCGGAGCCGGACGATGTACGGGTCGAGAACGTCAGCGGGATCCAGCCGCTGCCGCCCGGGTACTCCAGATTGGCCGATACGCCAGAGGCCCTCGCGGCCAAGCCGCTGACCGATGCCATGGTCGAGCTGCGGACGTTGTACGTCCAGCGATACGGGCTCGACGGCAGCAGCATGCAGCGCATGCAGTCCGAGAACCTCGACGCCGAGATCAAGCTCGCGCAGGCGAAGGTCGAGCGGCTGTCGGGTCAGCCGATCGAGGACTTCCTTCCCGTGCCGCCGAGCGCGGGCACTGTTTCCAAGGTCGCTGGGGCGACCGCCGCGTTGAGTACCAGCAAGACGCTGCGGTTCGTCCACTCCAAGCAGTCGAAGTCGTACTGGTGCGGCCCGGCCTCTACGGCGATGGTGATCCGGGCGACGATGCCGGCCTCGACCAGCGAGACGAGCCGGTACAACTCGTCGCACACGATGAGCCAGACCCGGCTGGCCAGCAGCACCTACCTCGCGACCACCACGAGCGGCACGTACATGCCCAATATCGCCCGGGCGGTGAACCGGTGGACGGGCCTGACGTCGTACACGACCTACTACAGCCCGAGCGTGACAACCCTGCGCAATGTCGTGACCAGCAGCATCGGCGGCTACACCCGCGGCGTCGCCTACGGCACGCATGAGACTAAGGGTGGAACGCACTACAACTACCACCCCAAGACGTACTCGATCGACCACTTTGTTGCCGGCTACGGATACAGCAGCTCGGGCAACACGTTGAAGTACGGAGATCCCGCGTCCGGTAGCCCCGCTCTCAGCGCAGCCTGGGGGGACGTGAAGAAGACCGGTTCGATGTCGGCCAGCAGCATGGCCTCGTACATCCATCAGTGGGGCGTCGTCGCGTGAGGACATCGTGGGTGAGGGCTGCCCTGGTGGCAGCCCTCACCGGCCTCATGATCGTCGGCTGTACCACGAGCCACGAGTCGTCGCCTTCGTCCAAGACGCGACCCACGACGACGCTGTTTCCAGTGGCGCTAGTCATCGATGATGGGACGCCGAGCGCGGTGAAGGGACAGGACTATCGCGAGACGATCCAGGTCCCGACCCAGCGTGACGGTTGGGGCCTGGCCTTCGGGGGCAGGCGTGGTGACACGCTCGTTCTTGCACAGACGGATGAGTCGGCTGACGGCAGCGGCGAGAAGAAGGACCCGCGTGGTGAGCACATGGTGCTCTTCGACATGACGCAGCACACTTTCGTGGATCTGCCGTATCACGGGACCGTTGGGGCCCCGTCGTACTTGGCCGCGACCGCGGTTGCGGGCAGGCGCGTGTTGTGGACCGAGCGTTCTGAAACGGACCTGTACCACTTCACGTGGGAGATGTACTCGTACGATCTGGACTCAGGTGAGGAGCGCAAGATCGCGTCGCACGCCATGTTCGGCATCGAGCACCCGCCGCCCACGACGTTCGACGGGGTCTGGCCTGTGGTGCTGGGCGATTGGGTGTATTTCGCGGCAGTCGACAAGATGGGCAAGGAGCCGAAGGATGCGCACGGCAGCGTGTATCGGGTGCCGTTGGACGGCGACGCTGACCCTGAGCGGATTGTTCCCGGCGCGTATGACGTGCGTCGGTTCGGTGACCATCTGATGGTGCAGATCAAGGGCGACGTGTTGCAGTGGGATCCGGCGAAGGGCGAGTCGGGCGAGATCAAAGGGACTCGGCAGAGCTCGTCGTGCGGCTTCCGGACGAATCAGGAGACGACGATTCTCTGTCCTCGCAAGGGCGATGCCTCGGTCCTGGAAGTGACGTCGCCTGAGTACGGGTCCTTCACTGTCGACATCGGCGATCGCAGTGGTCCGGGCTATCTGAACGTCACCCGTCGGTGGGCCAGTTTCAGTGCCGACGAGGAGGGATACGTGCTCGATCTCAAGCGCGGCCGATTGATGAAGCTCGACGGGGCACAGGATGCGGGATGGACCGACTTCGAGGACGGTGAGTTGATGTATCAGAACTTCGCCCTGGGTGATGACCCGATGGTGTATGAGCAGAAGACCATGCCGTTGATCGAGCTGCTGCCCGCGTCGGATCGATCAGACTCGGCGAGTGGATGACCGTGACGGGTGATCGCCTCATGAGGCCGGCATCGGTGAGGGTCGCAGCGGCGGCCCTCACCCTGGCGGCGCTCGGTGGGTGCAATGACGCGCGGCCACCGGTGGGCCCAACCGCCTCCGCCGGTGCGCCGAGAGCTCTGGTCATCGACGATGAGACGCCGAGCATGGTGGAGGGTCAGGACTATCGCGAGACGCTCCATGTCCCGGCCCGCCGGGATGGGTGGGGCTTGGGGTATCACGGCCGCCGTGGTGACACTCTGGTTCTGGGACAACTGGGTGAGTCTGCTGACGGCAGCGGCGACCAGAAGGACCCGCGTGGAGAGCACGTGGTGCTCTTCGACACGGCGAAGCGCACCTTCGTGGACCGCGCTATCACGGAACTGCTGATGCGCCGTCTTACTTGGCCGCCTCGGCGATATCGGGTCGTCATGTGGTGTGGGTCGAACATGCCGACACCCATGTGTTCTCCGCTACGTGGGAGATGTACTCCTACGATCTGGACTCAGGTGAGGGCCGCAAGATCGCCTCGCACGCCTCGTTCGGTATCGAGCATCCGCCGACGACGACCACGGATGGCACGTGGCCGGTCGTGCTGGATGACTGGGTGTACTTCGCGACGGTCGACAAGGTGGGGAAGACGCCGGAGGATTTGCACGGCAGCGTGTATCGGGTGCCGCTCGACGGTGGTGCCAAGCCTGAACGGATCGTTCCGGGCGCATTCGACGTGCGTCGGTTCGATGATCACCTGATGGTGCAGATCGAGGACGACGTGATGCAGTGGGATCCGGCGAAGGGCGAGTCGGGCGAGATCAAGGGGACGCGCCAGAGCTCCTCGTGCGGGTTCCGGACCAATCAGGAGACGACGATCCTCTGCCCCCGCAAGGGCGATGCCTCACTGCTGCAGGTGACGTCATCCGAGCATGGATCGTTCACGATCGACATCGGCGACCGCAGCGGCCCGGCGTATCTGAACGTGACCAGCAGGTGGGCCAGCTTCTGCGCCGACGAAGAAGGGTACGTGCTCGATCTCGAACGCGGCCGACTGATGAAGATGGACGGCTCTCAGGGAGCAGGCTCGGCCGACTTCGAAGGCGATGAGCTGGTCTATGTGAACTTCGGCCTTGGCCCCGATCCGATTCATTACGAACAGGCCACCTTCCCGCTGATCGAGCTGCTGCCCGCGTCGAGATCGTGACGACGGTCTGTGTGTCCGCTCGCGGGTCCGGGGCTGCCGATAGGGTCGAGGCATGAGTCGTGAGGACGGCCGTCAGGCCGATGAACTGCGCCCCGTCACCATCACCCGCAACTGGCTCGACCACGCGCAGGGATCGTGCCTGATCGAGTTCGGCAAGACCAAGGTCCTGTGCGCCGCGAGTGCTCAGGAGGGCGTGCCGCGCTGGCGCAAGGGGTCCGGCCTCGGCTGGGTCACCGCCGAGTACGCGATGCTGCCCCAGGCCACGCACGACCGGTCGCCGCGCGAGTCGGTCAAGGGCAAGGTCGGCGGCCGCACGCACGAGATCTCCCGTCTCGTCGGACGTTCGCTGCGGGCCGCGATCGACTACACGGCCCTGGGCGAGAACACCATCGCGATCGACTGCGATGTGCTGCAGGCCGACGGCGGCACCCGCACCGCCGCCATTACCGGCGCCTATGTGGCGCTGGCCGACGCCGTGGCGCACCTGCGTGAGGCCGGCGCGCTGGCCGGCGAGCCGCTGACCGACTCGGTCGCCGCCATCAGCGTCGGCATCATCGACGGCATGCCGCTGCTCGACCTGCCGTACGTCGAGGATGTTCGCGCCGAGACCGACATGAACGTCGTGATGACCGGCGGCGGCCAGTTCATCGAGGTCCAGGGCACGGCCGAAGGGGCGCCGTTCGACA
>Ga0182737_1001786_pt1 | contig 19727 bp, 23 predicted proteins | sample eDN5th30CBELigOP_FD_128878 | JGI IMG/M metagenome (GOLD analysis project Ga0182737, IMG submission 128878) | Enriched Organic Plus compost microbial communities from Emeryville, California, USA - eDNA 5th pass 30_C BE-Lig OP (version 2) (version 2) ...
CCCGGCTTGAACTCGAAGTCCCGGGTGGCCGGATCGAACACCGAGACGCCCGTGATGTCGCTCGGCAGCAGGTCGGGCGTGAACTGGATCCGCCGCACCGAACACCCGACCGAGCGGCCGAGCGCCTTCGCGAGCATGGTCTTGCCGACACCGGGTGCGTCCTCGATCAGCAGGTGTCCCTCGGCGAGGAACACGACCAAGGCGGTGCGCACCGCCTCCGGCTTGCCGTCGATGACACGCTCGATGTTCGCGGTCAGCGCCCTGGACGCCTCTGTGAAGTCCATGACCAATCGTAGACATATCGGGGTGAACGCGTCTGTGGTGCGAGATGACTACCGTGGGAACCATGAACCGCCTGCTGGTCGTGCACCACGCTCCGACCCCGAGCGTCGAGGCGTTGCTCGCCGCGGTGCTCGAGGGAGCCGACGACCCCGAGATCGAGGGGGTCGACGTCGAAGCACGTGCCGCGCTGGAACCGAGCGCCGACGCAGTGCTCGACGCCGACGGCGTACTGCTCGTGACCCCGGCCAACTTCGGCTACATGTCGGGAGCGCTCAAACACTTCTTCGACACGATCTTCCTGCAGGCCGGTGGTGCGCTCGGCGACGACGGTGCGGCAGCAACGGCATCAGGCGGCAAGAAGCCGTACGGGCTGCTGGTTCACGGCCGCTACGACACCACGGGCGCCGTCCGTTCGGTGCAGTCGATCGTGCAGGCGCTGCCCTGGGTCCAGGCCGCCGGCATCGTCGAGGTCCTCGGCGACGTCGACGATGCGGCCCTGGCGCGGGCCCGCGAGCTCGGTGCCACGCTCGCGGCGTTGGTCAGCTGACGCTGCCCTCGTCGTCGTGATCGGCCGGCCGGTACCTGGTCGTCATCACGTAGTCCTTCGCCGGGCCGGTGCACCCCCAGACCACACGCCATGCGGAGTCAGCGTCGATCGTGTAGGTCGCCCGATACGTGTCGGCACCGCAGCCGTGCACGACTTCCTCGCCGATCGACCACGGGTGGAAGTCCCGGCCGTCGTCGAACGTCATCATCCAACCCGTCGCGCGCCGCTCGATGCGGTAGGTCCGCCAGACCGGAAGCTCGGTGGCGCAGTGGAGCACACCTTCCTCACGCCAGATCAGCGCATCGTCGGACTCCGGCGAGATCGTCAAGGTGCCGGACACGTCGAGCGTGCGGTCGGCGAACGCATCGGCGATCACCCGCTCGAAGCGCCACCGTCCGACCAGGTCCTGCGGCTGCACCGTCACACCACCATTGTCCGCCTTCGGCGAGGAGTGCCGACAGGAGGCTTGACGCGTCGAGGACCATGGAGGGGTGACGACCTCCGCTGTCCCCGACTTCCTGCCGACGCTGTCCGCGGGTGCGCACGAGCCACATGCCGGCGAAGCCTGCCTGATGGAGTACGTCTCGCTGCTGGCCGGTGAACCCTGGTCGGACCGTCCGGAGTGCACACATCCCGTGCTCGCCCACGAGGCCCGCACGGTCAACGACCTGCTGACCGACCGCGACCGCCCCCGTCTGGTGCCGCTGATCGGCCGGCTCTTCGGGACGTCCGAGGACTCGCCGCGGATCCGCGCCGCGCTCCGCCTGACCCAGGCACGCCGGGTCGCACGCCTCCTGGACGAGGCGGGCAAGGCGCGCATCGCCCCGTTCCTGCAGGCGGCGGAGAGCTCGCTCGCCGGGACGGGCGTCGCGCGGCCCGTCGCCACGGTGACCGCGCACGCGATGTCGTTCCCCGTCGCGGAGGGCGACCTCGACGACACACATCGTTCGGTCCACGTCGGGGCATCTAAGATCTTCGCGTTCGTGCTCGGGCCCGATCTCGAGCCCGTCGAAGCCGAGGCGCTGCTTGCCCTGACGGCCGCGCACCGCATCGCCGCCGGGGAATGCCGCGCCACCTGCGGCCACGACACCGCCCGTGGCCGACTGATGGCCGACGACCTGGTCGCCCTGATCGACACCTACGACCAGGTCACCGGCCGCCTGCCGGGCGGGGATCACGCCGCCGCGATCCGCGAACTGGCCGAGGTCGTCGTCTAACGACGTCGGTGCGACCACTCCAGGAGCCGTTCGACCGGCCAGGTCGTGACGATGCGCTCGGCGGGGATCCCCACCGCCGCGGCGCGCTCGGCACCGTAGTCGAGGAAGTCCAGTTGACCCGGGGCATGTGCATCGGTGTCGATCGCGAACAGACAGCCCGCGTCGAACGCCAGCGCCAGTAGATCGTCGGGCGGGTCCTGACGCTCCGGTCGCGAGTTGATCTCGACCGCCACACCCAGGTGCGCACAGGCCTCGAAGACCAGTTCGGCGTCGAACTGCGACTGCGGCCGGGTCCCGCGTGACCCCTTCACGAGCCGACCCGTGCAGTGACCGAGCACATTCGTGTACGGGTTCATGACGGCCTTGATCATGCGGCGCGTCATCTTGTCGGCGTCCATGCGCAGCTTGGAGTGCACGCTGGCGACCACGACATCGAGCCGGTCGAGCATCTCGGGCGTCTGATCCAGGGCGCCGTCGTCGAGGATGTCGACCTCGATACCGGGCAGCAGCCTGAAAGCGCCGTTCGTCTCGGACCGGTAGGTCGCGTCGACCTCGGCGATGACGTCGAGTTGCTCGGCCAAGCGCTCGGCCGTCAGGCCGTTCGCGACCGTCAGCCGCGGCGAATGATCGGTGATGACCTGATACTCGCGGCCCCGCTCACGGGCGATGCGCGCCATGACCGGCAGCGGCGAGCCGCCGTCGGACCAGTCGGTGTGACTGTGCAGGTCCCCGCGGAGCCGGGCACGCAGCTCGCGTCCGCCCTCGGCCAAGGGATGGTCGTGTTCGTCGCGCAAGGCGCTCAGGTACTCGGGCACCTCGCCGCGCACGGCCGACGCGATGACGCCGAACGTACGGTCGCCGATGCCGGCGCGGTCATGCAGCGTGCCGTCGGACACCTCGGCCCGCAGCCGATCGGCATCGATACCGCGGATCACGCCGGCCGCGCGGCGGAACGCCTCCACGCGGTGGCTGGACTGCAGATCACGTTCGAGCCAGAACGCGATCTCGTCGAGCGCCTCGACCGGGTTCATCAGAATCCGAGCTTGCGAAGCTGCTTGGGATCGCGCTGCCAGTCCTTGGCGACCTTGACGTGCAGATCGAGATAGATCGGGGTGCCCAGGAGCCGTTCGATCTGGGTACGCGACGCGGTGCCGATCTCGCGCAACCGGGCACCCCTCTTGCCGATCACGATGCCCTTCTGACTGTCGCGCTCGACATACATGTTGACGCGCACGTCGAGCAGCGGCCGGTCAGCGGGCCGGTCCTCGCGCGCGACGATCTCGTCGACCACGACCGCCAGGGAGTGCGGCAGCTCGTCGCGCACGCCTTCGAGAGCCGCCTCACGCACGATTTCGGCGATCAGCGTCTCCTCGGGCTCGTCGGTCAACTGACCCTCGGGGTACAGCGCCGGTCCTTCGGGCAGGAGCCCGACCAGCAGCCGGGCGAGCAGGTCGACCTGGTCATGCGCCACGGCCGACACGGGGACGATCTCGCGCCAGTCGACGCCGGCCTCGGCACCGGCCTGCTGGACTGCCAGCAGCTGCTGCCCGAGCCGTTCGGGGCCGACCAGATCGGTCTTGGTGACCACCGCGATCTTCGGGGTGCGCTTGATCGCGGCCAGTTCGCGCAGCAGGAATCGATCGCCCGGTCCGATCGCCTCATCGGCCGGCAGGCACAGGCCGATCACATCGACCTCGGCCCAGGTCTCGCGGACCAGCGCGTTCAATCGCTGGCCCAGGAGCGTGCGTGGCTTGTGCAGGCCCGGCGTGTCGATCAGCACCAGCTGGCCGTCGCCGCGGTGCACCAGCCCCCGGATCGCATGCCGGGTCGTCTGCGGACGCGACGACGTGATCGCGACCTTGTCGCCGACCAGCGCGTTGGTCAGGGTGGACTTGCCGACGTTGGGACGGCCCACGAAACAGGCGAACCCCGAACGGAAACGCCCCGAACGGATCTGCGCAGTGTCGGCCCCTGGCCGATGGTCCGTCATGTGGTGAGCGCTTCGACCAGGGCGCCGGTGCCGTCGGCGACGAAGACCGGCACGCCCGCACCGGCCAGGTCACGCACCGCGTCGATCGACGCCGGGCGCTCCCCCACGACGGCGCCGGCCTCGAGGCCCTTGGCGCCCGACGACACGGCCATCGCGACCGCCAGATCGAGTGCGTCGATGCTCAGCGACGGCAGATCGACCCCGCTCGCCGCGTAGGTACGTCCGTCGAGATCGCGGACCGCGGCACCCGACGCGGAGCCGCCACGGGCGCGAGAAGCACGGGCCAGGGTGACGATCTTGTCGTCCTCAGGCGTCAGGTCCATGCCCCGAGGCTACCGAGATCGGCACGACGTGCACGCGCCCGATCCGGTTGCGACGTCCTGACGGAGCCTCGGCCACCAGGCGCAGGCCCTCATCGAGATCGACCTCGGAGCCCGGGATCGGGACCTTGCCCAGGTGCTTGGCCAGCAGGCCGCCGACCGTATCGACGTCGTCGTCGGTGACCTGGATGCCCGTCAGGTCCTCCAGGTCATCGATGTCGAATCGGACGCTGACCTTCCAGGAGCCGTCGGACAGAGACTGCACCTCGTCGGGCTCGGTGTCGTACTCGTCGGTGATCTCTCCCACGATCTCCTCGAGGATGTCCTCGATCGTCACCATGCCCGACGTACCGCCGTACTCGTCGACCACGATCGCGACGTGGGTGCGTTCGGCCTGCATCTCGCGCAGCAGCGCATCGGCGGGCTTGGTGTCGGGCACGAACAGGCACGGCCGCAGGATCGACTCCACGTGCTCGGTGGTCTCGGCCACGTGGTTGTCGAAGACCCGCTTGGTGAGGTCCTTCAGATACGCCATGCCGACGATGTCGTCGAGGTTCTCGCCCACCACCGGGATGCGCGAGTAGCCGCTGCGCAATGCCAGCGACATCGCCTGGCGCAGCGTCTTGCCCTGCTCGATGAACACCAGATCGGGGCGCGGCACCATGACCTCGCGCACGATCGTGTCGCCCAGCTCGAAGACCGACTGGATCATCTTCGATTCGTCGGTCTCGATCAGCGAGCTGGCGGCCGCGAGATCGACCAGCTCGCGGACCTCGACCTCGGACGCGAACGGGCCCTCACGGAATCCACGGCCCGGTGTGAGCGCGTTGCCTAGGGCGATCAACAGCTTCGGCAGCGGACCGAGCAGGCGGGTCAGACCGATGACCGGGAGCGACGACACCAGGGCGATGCCCTCGGCACGTTGCCGGCCGAGGGTCCGCGGCCCGACACCGATCAGCACGAAGCTGACGATCGCCATGACCGCCACCGTGAGACCGATGCGCTTCCAGTCGCCGTCGACGTGATCGGCCACGTAGAGGGCCACCAGGACGACCGCCGCGGTCTCGCACACGACGCGGACCAGTAGCACGGTGTTGATGTAGGGAGCCGGGTCGTCGAGCATCCGCACCAGTCGCGACGCACCAACCTTGCCGTCGTCACGCAACTCCTCAGCGCGGGCGCGAGAGAACGCCGAGATCGCGGCGTCGATGCTGGCCAGGGTGCCGGCGGCGGTGGCGAGCACGACCGCGACGACCAGCGACCAGCCGTTCATGAGCAACCGTTCATGAGGATCCGCTCATCCGGGCACGACCGTGCCACCGGCCTCGGGGTCGACGCCCTCGCCGAGCCGCTGCCACTCCAGCAGCAGACGGCCCTGGATGCCGAACATCTCACGATGCTCCTCGGGCTCGGCGTGGTCGTATCCGAGCAGGTGCAGGATGCCGTGGACCGTCAGCAGTTCCATCTCGTCCTGTGCCGCGTGACCGGCGGCAGGCGCCTGTTGGGCCGCCACCTGCGGACACAGTGCGATGTCGCCGAGGTAGCCCTCGGGTGCGTCCTGGTCGTCGCGGCCGGGCGTGAGCTCGTCCATCGGGAACGACAGCACGTCGGTGGGGCCCTTCTTGTCCATCCAGGTCTCGTTGAGGCGCGTGATGGTGTCGACGTCGACCAGCCGCAGCGTCAGCTCGGTGGCCGGGTGCAGGCGCATGCGCTTCATCGTGAAGCGGCACAGCCGGGTCAGGGCGACGACGTCGGCGTCGGCCCCCGACTCATTGAGAACGTCGACGTTCACGGCCAGCCTCGTACTCGTCGTAGGCCTCGACGATGCGACCGACCAGCCGGTGCCGGACGACATCCTGCGCGGTCAGCATCGAGAAGTGGATGTCACGCACGTCGCTGAGGATCTCGCGCACCACACGCAGCCCGCTCTTGGTGCCCGACGGCAGGTCGACCTGGGAGATGTCACCGGTGACCACCATCTTGGAACCGAAGCCGAGCCGGGTCAGGAACATCTTCATCTGCTCGGGCGTGGTGTTCTGCGCCTCGTCCAAGATGATGAACGAGTCGTTGAGCGACCGGCCGCGCATGTAGGCCAGCGGTGCGACCTCGATGACACCCGAGGTCAGCAGCTTGGGGATCGACTCGGGATCGATCATGTCGTGCAGCGCGTCGTACAGGGGCCGCAGATAGGGATCGATCTTCTCGCTCAACGTGCCGGGCAGGAAGCCCAGATTCTCGCCCGCCTCGACCGCCGGCCGGGTCAAGATGATGCGATTGACGTCCTTGGCCTGCAGCGCCTGGACTGCCTTGGCCATGGCCAGATAGGTCTTGCCGGTGCCGGCGGGACCGATGCCGAACACGACGGTGTGCTTGTCGATGGCATCGACGTAGCGCTTCTGGTTCAGCGACTTGGGGCGGATCGTCCGGCCTCGATTGGAGAGGATGTCGAGGCTCAGCACCTCGGCCGGCTGCTCCTCGGTCTCGGCACGCAACATCGCGATGCTGCGCTCGACTGTCTCGACGGTCAGGTGCTGCCCCGTGCGGACGATCGTGACGAGTTCGTCGAGCAGCCGCTCGATCAACGCCGCCTCCGACGGCTCACCGGTGACGGTGACAGCATTGCCACGCACATGCACGCGCGCGTCGAAGGCCCCTTCGATGATGCGCAGGAACTCGTCGGCCGGGCCGAGCAGCGAGACTGCGGAGACGCTCGAGGGGATCGTGAACGAGTGCGCGGGCAGCGAGGCGGAATCCTGTGTCATGGGGTCTTCCATGGTACGCACCCCGCGCGCTCCGGGCACAATTCCGGTGCGTCCGGTGTGGTCACGACCGAGCGCACGCCGGGGCATCCATGGGCGGCAGCGGCGGTGGCGCGCCGACCGACGGCATGCCCAACGAGACACCCGGCGTCGCGACTTTGGTGCGTCCCTGACGCCGCTCCCACGCGTCGCCGGCCGCCGTGCGCCGATACGACAGCGGGGCGTCGTCGCTGACCAGATGATGCGGGGCACCGTGCGTGATGCGCACCTCGACCAGATCGCCGGGACGCACCGCGTGAGAACCATCCGCGTCTCGCGCTCCGCGCGGGGGCACGAAGTGCACCAGGCGGTTGTCACGGGCGCGACCCGTCATGCGCTGCGTCTCGGCATCCTTGCGGCCGCCCGCGTGCCGCTTGTCGGCGACCAGGAGTTCGACGACCCGGCCCTCGAGCTTCTGGTTCTCCTCGAACGAGATGTCGTCGAGCAGGCTCGCCAGCCGTTCGTACCGCTCCTGCACGACGGCCTTGGGCAGCTGATCGGGCAGATCCGCGGCAGGAGTTCCTGGACGCTGGGAGTACTGGAACGTGAACGCACTGGTGAAGCGGGCCTGGCGGACCACGTCCATCGTCGCCTCGAAGTCGTCGTCGGTCTCGCCGGGGAAGCCCACGATGATGTCGGTCGTGATGGCTGCTTCGGGCATCACGGCGCGTACTCGCTCGAGGATGCCCAGGTACTTCTCGCGGCGGTACGACCGGCGCATCGCCTTGAGCACCTGGTCCGAGCCGGACTGCAGCGGCATGTGCAGTTGCGGCATCACGTTCGGCGTCTCGGCCATCGCCGCGATGACGTCGTCGGTGAAATCCTTGGGATGCGGGCTGGTGAAGCGCACCCGCTCGAGACCTTCGATCTCGCCGCACGCCCGCAGCAGCTTGGCGAATGCTCCACGATCGCCGAACTCGACGCCGTACGAGTTGACGTTCTGTCCCAGCAGCGTCACCTCGACGACGCCGTCGGCCACGAGCGCTTCGACCTCGGCCAGGATGTCGCCCGGGCGCCGGTCCTTCTCCTTGCCGCGCAGGCTGGGGACGATGCAGAACGTGCAGGTGTTGTTGCATCCGACGCTGATCGACACCCACGCCGCGAACACCGAGTCGCGCTTGGTCGGCAGCGTCGACGGGAAGACCTCCAGCGACTCCAGGATCTCGACCTGGGCCTCCTGCTCGATGCGAGCACGCTCCAGCAGCACCGGCAACGAGCCGATGTTGTGGGTGCCGAACACGACGTCGACCCACGGGGCCTTCTTCGTGATCGTGTCGCGGTCCTTCTGCGCCAGGCAGCCGCCGACGGCGATCTGCAGCTCGGGCTTCTCGGCCTTGAGCTTGGCCATGTGGCCCAGGTTGCCGTAGAGCTTGTTGTCGGCGTTCTCGCGCACCGCGCAGGTGTTGAAGACCACCAGGTCCGGAATGCCGCCGGCAGCGTGCTCGAAGCCGGCGGTCTCCAGCAGACCCGACAGCCGCTCACTGTCGTGCACGTTCATCTGGCACCCGAAGGTGCGCACTTCATAGGTCTTGCTCATGACCTGTCAAGGATAGGACGGCGCAGGTGACGATCGGGTTGCGGAGCGTGCTTGGAGTTGCGGACCGTGATCCACGTCACGATAAGTTGAAGCATGGTCAGTAGTCCTCCGATGGTGAAGCTGCAGGGAGTCCAGAAGCACTACGGCTCCGTCCAGGCCCTGATCGACATCGATCTGGAGGTGGCGCCGGCCGAGGTGGTCGTGGTCATCGGCCCGTCGGGATCCGGCAAGTCCACGCTGTGCCGCACCATCAACCGGCTCGAGACGATCGACGAAGGCACCATCGAGATCGACGGTCAGCGCCTGCCCGAGGAGGGCAAGGATCTGGCGCGGCTGCGCGCCGACGTCGGGATGGTGTTCCAATCGTTCAACCTGTTCGCCCACAAGACCGTGCTCGAGAACGTCACGATCGGGCCCATCAAGGTGCGGGGAGCCAAGAAGGCGGCGGCCGAGTCCCGGGCCCACGAGTTGTTGACCCGTGTCGGTGTCGACGCGCACGCCCAGAAGATGCCGTCGCAACTCTCCGGCGGCCAGCAGCAGCGCGTCGCGATCGCCCGCGCGCTCGCCATGGAACCCAAGGTCATGTTGTTCGACGAACCGACCTCCGCCCTCGATCCGGAGATGATCAAAGAGGTCCTCGACACGATGGTCGATCTCGCCAAGGGCGGCATGACCATGATCGTCGTGACCCATGAGATGGGCTTCGCTCGCACGGCCGCCGACCGGGTGGTCTTCATGGCCGATGGCCGCATCGTCGAACAGAACACACCCGAGCAGTTCTTCAGCGCTCCGAGCAGCGATCGAGCGCGCGACTTTCTCGGCAAGATCATCAAGCACTGAGACTCCAACCAGGTACGACCGATGTACGACCGACGGAAGGAAGCACGATGAAGATCTCCACCACCCGCTGGGCGGCGCTGGCAGCGGCGACGCTGCTCGCGGTGAGCGCCTGCGGCAACGCCGGCTCCGACGACGACAGCGGATCGGACGTCAAGGCCGAGAAGGTCACGTTCGACGCCGGCACCCGGATGGCCGAACTGCAGAAGCAGGGCAGCGTCAAGATCGGCGTCAAGTTCGACCAGCCGGGCATCGGCTTCAAGGGCGCCACGCAGAAGGTGCCGTCCGGCTTCGATCCCGAGATCGGCAAGATCCTGGCCTCGAAGCTCGGCCTCGAGACGTCGGACATCCAGTGGGTCGAGACGATCTCGTCCAACCGTGAGCCGTTCCTCGAGAACGGCACGGTCGACTTCGTGATCGCCTCGTACTCGATCACCGACGAGCGCCGCAAGATCGTCGGCCAGACCGGCCCGTACTACGTCACGGGCCAGAGCCTGCTGGTCGCCAAGGACGACGACAGCATCAAGAGCGCCGACGACCTGACCGGCAAGAAGGTCTGCTCCGTCACCGGCTCGACGTCCATCAAGACGGTCGAGGAGAAGTACGGCGCCAAGCCGGCCCCGTTCGACACGTACTCCGAGTGCGTCGACCAGTTGCTCGCCGGCTCGGTCGACGCCGTCACGACCGACGCCGCCATCCTGCTCGGCTACGCCGCCGAGGATCCCGACAAGCTCAAGGTCGTCGGCGAGCCGTTCTCCGAGGAGCGCTACGGCGTCGGATTCGGCAAGGACCACCCCGAGTTGTGCCAGTTCATCAACGACTCGCTCACGGCTGCCTTCGACGACGGCAGCTGGAAGAAGGCGTTCGACGACACGCTCGGCAAGGGTGGAGGCGACGCCGGCGATCCGCCGGCGCTCGATCCCTGCGCCTGACGACCCGATGGTGGGTGGGACCACGCGGTCCCACCCACCATGCAGGTTGAATCCCTGACCGAAGGACGGAGGTGGGTCGCGGCATGGACGCGATGCTGGACAACATCGACCTGCTGCTGCGCGGGTTCACCGAGACCGCCAAGCTGCTGGTGGCCTCAGGGGCCCTGGCCATGCTGCTCGGAACGGTGGTCGCGGTCGCCCGGGTCAGCCCGGTCTCGGTCCTGCGCGCCGCGGGCACCACGTATGTGACGCTGTTCCGCAACACCCCGCTGCTGATGCTGATCCTCATCACGTACTACGGCATGCCGCGCCTCGGCATCGACTTCGGGTTCTTCGGCAACATCACGCTCGCGATGGGGGTCTACACGTCTGCCTTCATCGCCGAGGCGTTGCGCTCGGGTGTCAACGGTGTCCCGCTCGGCCAGGCGGAGGCCGCCCGCGCGATCGGCATGCCGTTCACGATGACCATGACCCAGGTCGTGCTGCCGCAGGCGTTCCGCATCGTGGTGCCCCCGCTGGTCAGCCAGCTGATCGCTCTCACCAAGAACACATCACTGGCCGCGACGTTCGGCATCGCCGAGGCGACCTTCCGGCTCAACGGCATGCTGCGGGACTTCCCGGCTGACCGCTGGTGGATCTTCGGCGGCTACGCCCTGGGCTACATCGTGATCGTGGCGGTTCTGTCCGCGATCGCCATCTCCCTGGAACGCCGCTGGAAGGTGGGCCGCTGACATGACCGCTCCGACCGTCCTGTTCGACGCCCCCGGCCCGAAAGCCAGGCGGCGTCACCGGCTGATCGCGATCGCCACGATCGCGGCGTTGATCGCGGGCCTCGGCGTCGTGGTCTGGCGGTTCCAGACCACCGGTCAGCTCGAGTACGAGCTGTGGGAACCGTTCGTCACGCCCGCGTACATGCAGATCCTCGGCCAGGCGGCGCTCGACACCCTGAAGACCGCCGTGCTCGCGATCATCGGGGCGCTCGCCTTCGGGGGCCTGTTCTCGGTCGGCAAACTGTCGATCCATCGAGCGATCCGCTGGCCGTCGTGGCTCATCGTCGAGTTCTTCCGCGCTGTGCCGCTGCTCATGCTGATCTTCTTCATCTGGTCGCTCTACAAGTTCGAGACCGGCATCATGGCGCCCCTGGTGCTCGGCTTGGTCCTATACAACGGGTCGGTTCTGGCCGAGACGTTCCGGGCCGGGATGAACGCCGTCCCGATCGGGCAGGTCGAGGCGGCGTACGCGATCGGCATGCGTAAGAACGCCGTGATGCGCATCGTCCAGTTCCCGCAGTCGGTCAAGGTCATGCTTCCGGCCATCGTGAGCCAATGCATCGTGGCTCTCAAGGACACCAGCCTGGGCTACTACATCCTGGCGCCCGGACTGACGTTCGCGGGCCGAGAGATCTGGCGCGAGTACGACAACCGCCTCCAGACGGCCCTGGTGCTGGCCGTCATGTACATCGCGATCAACCTGCTGCTGACCTGGCTCGCCAAGTGGCTCGAGGGCCGGCTGAACAGATCCGAATCCCGAGCGGCACGCGCATTGGCCGACGAGGCCCGCCGCGCCCTGGCCTGACAGGCGCCATTCCGGCGCTCAGCAGCCTGTGGAGCCGCGCCGCTCGAACTCGGGCCGGTCTGGCGGGATCACTTCTTGGGCGTGACCCACAGGTGGATCGTGCCCTGCACCGTGACGGTGCCGTCCTTCGTGACGGCCTTGACCGTGACCGGCACGTCGGGCGCACCGGCCCAGTCGGCCTCGGTGGTCTCGGCGGTGCAGGTCAGATCGGTCGTGGACTTAGCCAAGTACTCCACGTCCATGCCCTTGGGCAGCCAGCGCATGTCGGGTGGGCAGGTCGCCTCGGCCAGCAGACCCATCGCAGCCTCGAGACCGTTACAGGCGGCGATGGCGTGCACCGTGCCGATGTGGTTCTTGGTCGAGCGCCGTTTCGGGACGATGACCTCGCCTCGATGGGGTGCCATCTCCTGTACCGCGATGTGGGCCGACGCGAAGTACGGTGCCTTCTGCGAGAACGCGATCGAGAACAGTCGCTTGCCCTGGGGCAGCGCCGTCACCTTCTTGTACAGATCGTAGGTCGAGGCCATGGTCCCCATGTTACTCACAAGTAATGCGCGCTGACCAGGCCCGACGCTCACATGGAGTCGAGCGGTTCGGCCTCGGCGCCGAGCTCGGTACGCACGACCTCGTACGCCAGGCCGGGCGAGTATCCCTTACGCGCCAGCATGCCGACCAGTCGGCGGGTGCGCACCTGAAGGTCGAGCCCGGCTGTCGAGCGCAGCTTGCCCTGTACCAGGCGATGTGCGGCCTGTCGTTCGGCATCGGGATCGATCTCGTCGAGCGCTTCACGCGCGATGTCGTCGTCGATGCCCTTCTGTTTGAGTTCGAGTGCCAGCGCCCGTGCCGCCAGCCCCTTGCCGCGCTGACGACCCTCGATCCAGGACCGGGCGAACGCCGCGTCGTCGATCAGGCCGGCGGTCTCGAACCGGTCGAGAACCTCGGCCGCGATCTCGGCAGGCACTCGCTTCTTGGCGAGTGCCTGCTCGAGATCGGCACGGCTGCGCGGTCGTTCGGCCAGGCGGTCGTATACGACCTTCTTGGCCGCGGCGTACGCCTCGGCCGGATCGACGGCCTCGACCGCTTCGGACATCGATCAGAAGTCGATATCGGTCGGCGTCTCGCCCACCGCGATCGCAGGATCATCGTCGGCCTGCTCGGCCGCCGCTGCCCCGATACCCAGGTGCTGCTTGATGCGCGCGTCGAGCTCGTCGGCCAGATCGGGATTGTCGCGCAGGAACTGCCGCGCGTTCTCCTTGCCCTGACCCAGCTGGTCGCCCTCGTACGTGTACCACGCACCGGCCTTGCGGACGAAGCCCGCTTCGACGCCGACATCGATCAGGCTGCCCTCGCGGCTGACGCCCTGGCCGTACATGATGTCGAACTCGGCGATCTTGAACGGCGGGGCGAGCTTGTTCTTGACGACCTTGACCTTGGTGCGGTTGCCGACCATGTCGGTGCCGTCCTTGAGCGTCTCGATGCGACGCACGTCGAGACGGATCGACGCATAGAACTTCAGCGCCTTGCCACCCGTGGTGGTCTCGGGTGAGCCGAACATGACGCCGATCTTCTCGCGCAACTGGTTGATGAAGATCGCCGTGGTGCCCGAACCGTTGATGGCACCGGTCATCTTGCGCAACGCCTGGCTCATCAGGCGGGCCTGCAGACCGACGTGGCTGTCGCCCATCTCGCCGTCGATCTCGGCGCGCGGCACGAGCGCCGCGACAGAGTCGATGACGATGATGTCGAGCGCGCCGGAGCGAATCAGCATGTCGGCGATCTCGAGCGCCTGCTCGCCGCTGTCGGGCTGCGAGATCAGCAGGGCGTCGGTGTCGACACCCAGCTTGCGCGCGTACTCGGGATCGAGCGCATGCTCTGCGTCGATGAACGCCGCGACGCCACCGGCCTTCTGTGCATTGGCGACCGCGTGCAGGGCGACCGTGGTCTTGCCCGAGGACTCAGGACCGTAGATCTCGACGACGCGGCCGCGGGGCAACCCTCCGATGCCGAGCGCGACGTCGAGCGACATCGCGCCGGTGGGGATGACCTCGATGGCGGTCTTGGTGCGCTCGCCCAGACGCATGACAGCACCCTTGCCGTGGGCGCGGTCGATCTGGGCGATGGCATTGTCGAGCGCCTTGAACTTCTCGGCCTCGGCCTTGGCGGTCTGCTTGTCGGTCAGGCTCACAGCAGCTTCGCTGGGGGGCATCTGGGTGTCCGTTCTCTTCGTGGGTGGCCGGTCATCTTCGACGCTAGAAGAACCCTCAGACATTCGTGGGCCTCGTCGACCCGCCTGTGGATGACGTCCTTCGTCCCGTCAGACCTGTGGATGACGTTAACGAACAGATGTTCGATCGCGGCGGCGACACGCCGGGACATCCAGATCTCACCCGCCACAGGATTCACACGCTGGCGTGTGAAACCTGGGACTGCCGAAGCCACGACCATCAGGCCGGCGAGAGCGGCGCGGTCGGCGTCCTCAGCGCTCCGACGGAGGCAGCCCCAGATGGGCGTGCACGGCCCGCCATACGACCTTCGGCAGCTCGCCGGCCTCGAGCGCCTCGAGCGGGGTGCGGCTGCCCAGACCGCCGATCACCTGAGTGTCGGCCCAGACACGGGCATAACCCACCCCGAGGTGCTGCTCCATGCGCACCCAGAACTCAGAATGCTTCATCCGGCTGCCGCCATGCAGCTTGATCGGCGCCCGCCGAAGATGCACCTTGCTCGGCGCCCGCCGACGAGGGGACGCTTCACGCAGCCGAGACCTCGACCTCGCCCGTGGCGGGCGCGATCGAGGCGATACTGGCCAGATCGGAGCTGGCCAGATCGGTCGCTTCCTCGATGGCCAGGAGCGCGCTGACGTCGAGCAACACCTTGCTCAGCGGGACGTCGAGCGCGCCGGCAAGTGCGGCGAGCAGCTCCGAGCTCGGCTCCTTCTGGCCACGTTCGACCTCGGAGATATAGCCCAGGCTGACCCGGGCCTTCTCTGAGACGTCGCGCAGCGTGAGGCCTTGGGACAGGCGGCGCGCACGGAGCACCTCACCGACGAACTGTCGCATCGTGGTCACGGGCACTCCCTTCATCGAAGCCTGCAGGTGCTCACCGCAGTTCAACGCGCGGCGGCAGCAGAATCTTCCCCCAGCGTAGCGACCAACAGGGCCAGGACCTCACGCACGGTCGCTGAACGGATCTCGGCCCGGTCACCGGAGAGCCGAAGCTCCAGGTGAGCGGTGCGCACAGGCCCCGCGACCGCGACGTGCACCGTGCCGGGCGGCTTGCCCTCACTGGCATCGGGCCCCGCGACTCCCGTAGTCGAGACACCATACGTCGCCTCACACACCGCACGCGCCCGCTCGGCCATCTGCCGAGCCACCTCGGCATCGACCGTGCCCCGCGCCGCGACCAGCTGCGGGTCGACACCCAACAGACCGGTCTTCACCTCGGGGGCATACGCCACGACGCCCCCACGGACCACCTCCGAGGCGCCCGGGACCGACACCAGGGACGCGATCACCAGGCCGCCCGTCAGCGACTCGGCCGTCGCGACCGTGGCAGCGGCGCGGCGCAGCGCGTCGACGGCCTCGAGCGGACTCGTGCTCACGACGACTGAGCGAGCGCCTCGCGGCGGATCACCCGGGCGTCGCGGACATACTGCGCGCCCGTGACGAGGGTGATGCCGACCGCTCCGGCCATCAGCAGATGCGTGATCCAGCGCAACACATCGGACGGCACGTTGTCCCACAACTCGAACGGCAGGATGTAACCGCCGAGCGCTAGCGCCTGCAGGGTCGTCTTGATCCGGCCGCCCTGGCTGGCCGGCATCACCCCGTACTTCTTGATGAAGAAGCGCATGATCGTGATGCCCCACTCACGGGCGAGCACCACCGCGGTCACCACGATGAACAGCCAGCCGTACTCGGCGTCGTGGAAGATGATCGACAATCCGACGAACGCCATGCCGGTGAGGGCCTTGTCGGCGATCGGATCGGCCAGCTTGCCAAAGTTGGTGACCAGGTTCTTGCGGCGCGCGAGATCGCCGTCGATGCGGTCGGTGAGCATCAGCAGCGCGAACGCCACCCACGCCCACACGCGCATCGAGATGTCGGCGCCGTCGTGGACCAGCAGGAGCCATCCGAACAGCGGGACGCCGGCGATGCGCAGCACCGTCAGCACGTTGGCGATGTTCAAGTTGCTCGGCTTGCTTGCCGCGTCCATGGCTGCCTCTCGATCGATCGACGTCCGGGCGTCGGTCATTCAGTATCGACCAGCGTCGCGCCGGTGCGCCAACTCGATCTCAGCACGGGCGGCCGAGCAGTCGGTCACCAAGCCCAGTGGCACGGCGTAGTGATCGGGCGCCTGATCGCTCAGGAAGCGCAGCCGCGGGCCGCGTAGGCCGCGCCGTGACCTGACCTCGATCTGCTCGATCTCGCTCCACAGCATGCCGACCCAGCCCTGGGTACCCTGCAACCGCACGCCGTGCTCGTCGGCCACCAGCAGCGGCGCACGCAGATCGCGCAGCGATGGCACGAAACAGGCGGCCAGCAGCACCAGGATCCCGGCGATCGCCGCCAGGACGACATCGCCCCGGTCGTAGGCGACCCAGCCGTAGGCCGCCGCGACCGCAAGCGGCAGCAGGACGACCGTGACGTAGAGCCAGCGACGGCGGTGGATCTCGAACGGCTCGACCGGACGGGCCGGAGCCTCGATCGGCGCGAACGGCTGTTCCATGACGTCGGTCATCCCTGGAGCGTCGCGAGGACCTCGTCGAGGTCGTCGGCCTTGATCAGCACATCGCGGGCCTTCGAGCCCTCGCTTGGACCGACCACGCCACGGCTCTCCATGATGTCCATCAATCGACCGGCCTTCGCGAACCCGACACGCAGCTTGCGCTGCAGCATCGACGTCGACCCGAACTGCGTCGTGACGACCAGCTCGATCGCCTGCATGACCAGGTCGAGATCGTCACCGATGTCGTCGTCGAGCTCCCGCTTGGCAGTCTGCGGGGCCGTGACGTCCTCGCGGTACTCCGGCTGCAGTTGCTCCTTGCAGTGCTTGACGATCGTCTCGATCTCGGACTCGGTGATCCAGGCGCCCTGCATGCGCATCGCCTTGTTGGCGCCCATCGGCAGGAACAGGCCGTCGCCCTGGCCGACGAGCTTCTCGGCGCCCGGCTGGTCGAGGATGACGCGGCTGTCGGCGAGCGATGACGTCGCGAACGCCAGGCGGCTGGGCACATTGGCCTTGATCAGGCCCGTGACGACATCGACGCTCGGCCGCTGGGTCGCGAGCACCAGATGGATGCCGGCGGCCCGCGCGAGCTGCGTGATGCGGACGATCGAGTCCTCCACGTCGCGCGGTGCGACCATCATCAGGTCGGCGAGCTCGTCGACCACGACCAGGAGGTACGGGTATGGGGCGACGACCCGTTCGCTGCCCGGAGGCGGCGTGACCTTGCCAGCCCGGACCGCCTTGTTGAAGTCGTCGATGTGCCGGTAGCCGAAGTTGGCCAGGTCGTCGTAGCGCAGGTCCATCTCGCGCACGACCCACTGGAGCGCCTCGGCGGCCTTCTTCGGATTCGTGATGATCGGCGTGATCAGGTGCGGCACGCCCTCGTAAGCGGTGAGCTCGACCCGCTTGGGGTCGACCATGATCATGCGCACCTCTTCGGGCGTCGCGCGCATCAGCAACGAGGCGATCATCGAGTTGACGAACGAGCTCTTGCCCGAGCCGGTGGCACCCGCCACGAGCAGATGCGGCATCTTCGCCAGGTTCGCGACGACGTAACCGCCCTCGACATCCTTGCCCAGTCCCACGACCATCGGGTGGTGATCGCTGCGCGCCTTGGTCGAGCGCAGCACGTCGCCGAGGCTGACGGTCTCCTTGTCGACGTTGGGGATCTCGACGCCGATGGCGGACTTGCCGGGGATCGGGCTCAGGATCCGGACCTCGTTCGACGCCACGGCGTAGGCGATGTTCTTGCTGAGTGCCGTGACCTTCTCGACCTTGACGGCCGGGCCGAGCTCGACTTCGTAGCGGGTCACCGTCGGCCCTCGGGTGTAGCCGGTGACGGTGGCGTCGATCTGGAACTGCTCCAGGACCTCGGTGAGACGGTCGACCACCTCGTCGGAGGCGCTGGACCGCTTCTTCGGCGGCGTGCCCTCGCGCAGAGCCGACGAATCGGGGAGCGTGTAGACGACATCGCCCAGCGACAGCTGCTCCGAGCGGGCGGGCAGCGGCTCCATGGGGGGCGGCTCAGCAGCGGGTTCGTCGGCCGGCGACACCTCGGCCACGACGTCGGGCACATCGATGGTGTCCTCGGTGTCGTCGAGCTGCGGGTTCTTGCCCTGCTTGTTCTTGCGGTGGGCCAGCCGGTCCGCGAGCGTGACTTGTCGGTCCTCGTCGGGGCCGTCGACTAACGGGTTCTCGTACGGCTCGTCGGCGGCGTGTTCGGTGCGGGGGTGCCGCTTGCGCGCCGGGGTCTCGTCAGTCGCGGGGGCGGCCTCGGGCTTGCGTCCCAGCGCCAGGTCGCGCAGTTCCCGCAAGCGTTCGGGTACGGCGTACAGCGGGGTCGACGTGACGATGAGCAGGCCGAACAGGGCCAGCATCGCCAAGAGCGGAACCGCGACGTAGGGCGTCTTGAGCAGGTCCATCAGGATCGCGGAGAACAGATAGCCCACCGCTCCCCCGGCTTCGCGCATCGCGTCGGGATCGGCGTCGCTGGGGCGCGGCACGCCGTGCGAGATGTGCACGATGCCGAGCACGCCACCGGTGATCAGCAGCCAGCCGACCACCTGGCGGCCCGCGGGGCCGTTGGTGTCGGGATGGCGCAGGGTGCGCCAGGCGACGACGACGAGCAGGATCGGGACGGCCCAGGCCAGCACGCCGACGCTCCCGGCGGTGATGTCGCGGATGACGTCCGCAACGCGGCCCGAGACGTTCCACCAGACGGCGGCCGAGACGACCAGGCCGAAGCCCAGGATCGCGAAGCCGACGCCGTCGCGGCGGTGCTCGGGATCCAGGTCTCGCGCGCCCGATCCGATGCTGCGTGCGATGGCGCCGATCAGGCCGGCCAGGCCGAGCCAGATCGTCGACAGCAGGCGCACGAAGCCGCCCGCCACGACCGCGATGGGTCCAGGGCCGGACCGGGCGGCAGGGCGTCGTTGTGCAGGACGTTTACGGGGTGCAGGCTTGCGGGCCGCGGGCTTGCGCTTGCTCGCCGCGGTGCGGGCCTGGCTTCCGGACGACCGCTTGCGCGGCGGGGAAGACGTACGGGTCGCCATGACCAAAGGGTAAATCACGGGTCGAAGGTTTCCGTGGACATCCGCCCCTCACGCCCCGCGCGTCGCTCCCGTCACAGCATCACGCTCGCAAGCCCACGCACACCCCAACCACGTGCAACGTGACCCCGGGTCGCGCTCACGAGTCACACAGTCGCTCTCGCGAGCCCGTGAAACGCAACCACGCGCAACGCAACCACGTGCAAGGTGACCACGGGTCGCGCTCACGAGTCACAGAGTCGCTCTCGCGAGCCCGCGAAACGCAACCCCGTGCAAGGTGACCCCGTGTGAGGTAACCACGGGTCGCGCTCACGAGTCACAGAGTCGCTCTCGCGAGCCGGTGAGACGAACGACAGTCCGTCAGCTGAATGCTCGCGAGTGCGAACTGTGTGACTTGGTGAGCGCCACGCAACGCAAG
>Ga0182737_1001787_pt1 | contig 19715 bp, 18 predicted proteins | sample eDN5th30CBELigOP_FD_128878 | JGI IMG/M metagenome (GOLD analysis project Ga0182737, IMG submission 128878) | Enriched Organic Plus compost microbial communities from Emeryville, California, USA - eDNA 5th pass 30_C BE-Lig OP (version 2) (version 2) ...
GCAAGACCGCCATCGTCGAGGGCCTGGCGCAGCGCATCGTCAACGACGAGGTGCCCGAGACCTTGCGCGGCAAGCGCGTGCTGTCGCTCGACCTGGCGGCGCTGTTGGCCGGCGCGAAGTTCCGCGGCGAGTTCGAGGAGCGGCTGAAGGCCGTCCTGAAGGAGCTGGCCCAGGACGATGGCCAGAACATCGTCTTCATCGACGAACTGCACACCATGGTGGGCGCGGGCAAGGCCGAGGGTGCGATGGACGCCGGCAACATGCTCAAGCCCGCGCTGGCGCGCGGCGAGCTGCACTGCATCGGCGCCACCACGCTCGACGAATACCGCAAGTACATCGAAAAGGACGCCGCGCTCGAGCGCCGCTTCCAGAAGGTGCTGGTCGACGAGCCCGACGTGGAATCCACCATCGCCATCCTGCGCGGCCTGCAGGAGCGCTACGAAATCCATCACGGCGTCGAGATCACCGACCCGGCCATCGTGGCCGCGGCCGAGCTGTCGCACCGCTACATCACCGATCGCTTCCTGCCCGACAAGGCCATCGACCTGATCGACGAGGCCGGCGCCCGCATCCGCATGGAGATCGATTCCAAGCCCGAGGTGATGGACCGGCTGGACCGTCGCATCATCCAGCTCAAGATCGAGCGCGAGGCCGTCAAGAAGGAAACCGATGACGCCTCCAAGCGGCGCCTGGCCGCCATCGAGGAAGAGCTCGAGAAGCTCGCCCGCGAGTACAACGACTTCGAAGAGATCTGGAAGGCCGAGAAGGCCGCGGTGCAGGGTACCCAGGCCATCAAGGAAGAGATCGACCGCGTGCGCGCCGACATGGCCGAACTGCAGCGCAAGGGCCAGTACGACAAGCTGGCCGAGTTGCAGTACGGCAAGCTGCCCGAGCTGGAGGCGCGCCTGAAGGCGGCCGACACGGCCGAACGCCAGGATGCGCCGGCCGACACCAGCCGCCCGCGCCTGCTGCGCACGCAGGTGGGCGCCGAAGAGATCGCCGAAGTCGTCTCGCGGGCCACCGGCATTCCGGTGGCCAAGATGATGCAGGGCGAGCGCGACAAGCTGCTGCACATGGAAGACGTGCTGCACCGGCGCGTGGTGGGGCAGGACGAGGCCGTGCGCCTGGTATCCGACGCCATTCGCCTCTCGCGCGCCGGGCTGGCCGATCCGTCGCGGCCGTACGGTTCGTTCCTGTTCCTCGGCCCCACGGGCGTGGGCAAGACCGAACTGACCCGCGCGCTGGCCGACTTCCTGTTCGACTCGGAAGAGCACATGGTCCGCATCGACATGAGCGAGTTCATGGAAAAGCATTCCGTGGCCCGCCTGATCGGCGCGCCGCCCGGCTACGTGGGCTACGAAGAGGGCGGCTACCTGACCGAGGCCGTGCGGCGCAAGCCGTACAGCGTGGTGCTGCTCGACGAGGTCGAGAAGGCGCATCCGGACGTCTTCAACGTGCTGCTGCAGGTCCTGGACGATGGCCGCCTCACCGACGGCCAGGGCCGCACGGTCGACTTCCGCAATACCGTCATCGTGATGACCTCCAACCTGGGTTCGCAGCACATTCAGACCATGGCGGGCAAGCCCTACGAGGTCATCAAGGAAGTGGTGTGGGACGAGCTGAAGCAGACGCTGCGGCCCGAGTTCCTGAACCGCATCGACGAGGTCGTCGTCTTCCATGGCCTGGAAGCCCAGCACATCGAATCGATCGCGCGCATCCAGCTCAAGCGCCTGGCCGAGCGCCTGGACAAGCAGGAGATGCGGCTGGAGGTGACCGACGCGGCGCTGACCGAATTGGCGCGCACGGGCTTCGATCCCGTGTTCGGCGCACGTCCGCTCAAGCGCGCCATCCAGCAGCAGATCGAGAACCCGGTCGCCAAGCTGATCCTGGAGGGGGTGTTCGGCCCGCGCGACGTGGTGCCGGTCGACTGGCAGGACGGCAAGTTCGTCTTCACGCGCACCTTGCAATGAGGCCGCCGCGCGCCCTCGGCGCGCCGCCGTCCGCTATGCCGCCTTGCCGGCGCGGGCGCGCGGCGCACGCGGGGCATCGCGCAGCGCGCGCTGCACCATCGACTGCGCGGTCCAGCGCAGCACGTCCAGCAATGCGCCCGGAGTCAGGCGCCAGATGTCCTTGAGCACCAGGAACACTTCGGGGCCGCATAGCAGCGACAGCCCCTGCATCAGCCGCCGATAGTCCGCGGGCGGCAGGCGCTCGGCGATCGGTTCCAGCGCGCTGGCCAGCGCGTCCAGGCGCTGCACGCCCAGCGGCGCGGCCTGCGGCAGCGCGTCGCCCGTTTGCAGCGACAGCCGCAGGGCAGCTCGCAGCGCGGCCTCGTGCGTTTCCAGGCGGGGGTGCAGGTACTGCAGCAGTTCGTCGACCCGCTCGGCCACCCCCTGGCTGCCGGGACGCCACTGGCCCAGCGGGGCCAGCCCCGAGTCGGCCACGGCGGCGACCAGCGCGTCCTGCGTGGGAAAGTAGCGGTACGCGGTGGCGCGCGAGACATGGGCCGCGCCAGCCAGCTCGGCCACCGTGGGGATGTGGCCATCGCTCGCCAGCCGCTGCGCGGTGTCCAGCAGCATCCGCATCATGCGGGCGCGCGGCCCGTGGACCGGCGCCTCGGCGGGGGGATACTGCGGCACGGAGCCGGGCGGCCGGGCGCGGGTGCGAGCCTGCGCAGGGATCGTTTCCGCGCGGGGCGTTCCTGGAGTGGGGCGTTTTTTCATCGTTGTGGTGGCCGGACGCGGTTGGGCGCCGGTATGACATTCGCCGGGGTGCGCCCGGTGATGGACCAGCGGTTCGCCGGGCGCGATGGCCAAACGCTTCTTCTGATGAGAATTCGTTCGGGAGTTGCAAGTTTTACCCGGGCGGGTCATCCCAGGGCAAGCGCGGCTATGATGCGTCTGTTTTCCGACCACTCGACGCCTGCGCGCGCTTGCCGCAATGACCGCCTTCATTCCCTTGAATTTCATCGCCATCGGCGTGGGCGCCGCGCTGGGCGCGTGGCTGCGCTGGGCGTTGGGCCTGCGGCTGAACGTGGCCGGCTGGCCCTGGGGCACCCTGACCGCCAACCTCGTGGGCGGCTACCTGATCGGGCTGGCCCTGGCGGTCATCTCTGCCCACCCGGAATGGCCGGCCTGGATCCGGCTGGCGGCCATCACGGGATTCCTGGGGGCGCTGACGACGTTCTCGTCGTTTTCCGCCGAGACGGTGGAGATGCTGCAGCGTGGCGCCTATGTCACCGCGCTGGGCTATGCGGGCGCCAGCCTGCTGGGGGCGCTATGCCTGACGGCGCTGGGCATCGCTACCGTGCACGCCCTGCGCTGAACGTCGCGCGCAGCACATGGGCGGCCTGCAGGCCGCTGCGCACCGAGCCTTCCAGCACGCCGGGATAGCCGGTGTCGGTCCAGTCGCCGGCCAGCGCCAAGGTGCGCCAGGGCGTGCTGTTCAGCGGCCGCACCCGCTGGGGCACGGCGGCGAAGGTGGCACGCTTCTCGATGAACAGTTCGGCCCGCGTTACGTCGGGCAACGGCGGCAACCCGCCCGGATGGCGGGCGGCCTGCTCGCGCACCTGGTCCTTCAGAGCGGCGATGACGGCGTCGCGCTCCAGGTCCGCCAGCCCGTGGGCGGCGCTGACCACGACCGCAAGGTCGCCCTGGCCGGTGCGGCCCGTCAGGCGGGCACGGTCGAACAGCCACTGGCCCACGTGGCCGCGGGAGCGGTCTTCGCGCAGCATCATCATCGGTTCGGGCAGCGGCCAGGGCTGGGCCAGCTTCAGGTTCAGCGTGGCGATCGGCATGTAGTCGAAGGCCTGCAGGGCCTTGAGCAGCCCCTGCGAGCCGCTGTCGCGCAGCGCGTTGCCCAGCAGCCGGGCCGCTGCCGAAGGCGGCACGGCAAGCACGGCGGCATCGAAACGTTCGCCTTGCACGTCCACCCATGCGTCGCTGGGCGCAAGCTGGCGCACCGTGTGCCCGTAGCGCATGGTGACCTGGCGCGTTGCGGCGTCGGGCCACAGCGCGGACAGGTCCACACAGGGCAGCAGGATGTCGCTGTCGCGTTGCGCGCCGGCAAGACTGTCGCGCAGCACGCGCGCGAACAGGGTGGCGCCGGCCACCGCCGGCGGCGTGTTGAGGGCCGCCAGGCACAAGGGTTCCCACAGCTGGCGCACCAGCGATTCCGGCTGGGCGTGGTGCGTCAGCAGATGGGCCACCGTCCAGGCGGCGGGCGGCTGCCAGCCCGCGCGCCGCAGGCCGGCGATGAAGCGTACGGCGGCCACGCGTTCGGATCCACTCAGTCCGCGCGCGGTCAGCAGGGCGGCCGCCGCATGCCAGGGGGCGGGCAGGCGTGGCGCCGACAGGCGGAACCCGCCGTCCAGGCTGGCCAGGCGCAGCGGCCGGCGCATCAGCAGCGCGTCGGGGTTGCGGCCCAGCCGGCGCATCAACGCAAGCGTCTCGGTATACGCGCCCAGCAGGATGTGCTGGCCGTTGTCGAGCGGCGCGCCGAAGCCGGGCAGCTCGACGCGGCGCGCGCGGCCGCCGGGCGTGCGGCCCGCCTCGAACACGGTGACCTTGGCACCGGCCTCGCGCAGGGCGGTGGCTGCGGCCAGCCCTGCCCAGCCCGCGCCGATGACGGCCGCCTTCATCGGGCCAACCGGCGCACCAGCCCGCGGCCGCCGCCCACCCAGGTTTTCCACGCCAGCAGCAGTTTGCGCAGCGGTGTGAGCGAGATGCGCTGGTCCAGCACCTGCCAGCGGTCGCGCTCGATCTCGTCGAGCAGCGCATGGTAGATCGCCGCCATCATCAGGCCGGGCCGCTGGGCGCGGCGGTCGGCCTCGGGCAGGGCGCGCATGGCCTCTCGGTACAGATCGCGGGCGCGTTCGGTCTGGAAGCGCATCAGCGCCTCGAAGCGCTCGGAGTGCCGGCCGTTGAGGATGTCGGCGGCCTTCACGTCGAAGCGCTGCAGCTCGTCGACCGGCAGGTAGATGCGGCCACGGCGCGCATCGTCGCCCACGTCGCGGATGATGTTGGTGAGCTGGAAGGCCAGGCCGAGGTTGCCGGCGTATTCCAGGGTGCGCGGATCGGTGTAGCCGAAGATGCCGGCCGAGAGCTCGCCGACCACGCCGGCCACGTGCCAGCAGTACTTGCGCAGGCCGGGCCAGTCCAGGTAGCGGCTCTGGTCCAGGTCCATTTGCATGCCGTCGATGATGGCCTGCAGCCGCTCGCGCGTGATGCCGCATTCCTGCAGGTGCGGCTGCAGCGCGCGCGTGACGGGGTGCTCGGGCTTGCCGGCATACATCTCGTCGACCTGCGTGCGCCACCACGCCAGCTTGATGCGGGCCACCGACTCGTCCTTGCCCTCATCGACCACGTCGTCGACCTCGCGGCAGAACGCATACAGCGCCGTGATCGCCCGCCGCCGCTCGGGCGGCAGGAACAGGAAGGCGTAGTAGAAGCTGGAGCCGCTCTTGGCGGCCTTTTCCTGGCAGTATTCGTCAGGGGTCATGCCAGCAACCGCCCGGCCGCCCGAAGGGTGCTGGGGCCCCCTTTGGGGGCAGTGAACGAAGTGAACGTGGGGGTCGTCATATCAGAAGAGAGAGCGCCACAGCATCAGGCTCCAGTCTTTCGGGCCCAACTGCGGGCGGTTCATGAATACGTCGTAGTCCGCGTGCTCGATGCGCTGCAGGATGCGCAGTCCGCCTTGCACCACCAGACGCAGCTCCAGGCCGATCCGGCCCGGCAGGCGACGCGCCAGCGCCGCGCCAGAGTGTAGCAGCGCGCGCGTGCGCTCCACCTCGAAGGCCATCAGCGCGCGCCACTGCGGCGTCAGCCGGCAGGCGGCCAGGTCTTCCTCTGACACACCGTGGCGGTGCAGGTCTTCCTGCGGCAGGTACACGCGCTGCTTGCGCCAGTCCACGCGCACGTCCTGCCAGAAATTCACCAGTTGCAGACCGGTGCAGATGGCGTCGGCATCGCGCTGGTTCTCCGGCGTGGCGGCGCCGTACAGGCACAGCATCAACCGTCCCACCGGATTGGCCGAGCGCGCGCAGTAGTCCAGCAGCGTGGCGTAGTCGGCATAGCGCTTCACCGTCACGTCCTGTTCGAAGGCCGACAGCAGGTCGAAGAGCGGCGTGATCGGCAGTTGGTACCGGGCGATGGTCTCGGCCAGCGGTGCGAAAATGGGCTGCAGCGCGGGGTCGGGCGCGGCGCGGCCGGCGGGCTCGGCTCCGATGCGGTGCAGTTCGGCGCGGAAGGCGGCCAAGGCGGCCAGCCGCTCGCCGTCGCCGGCATTGCCCTCGTCGGCGATATCGTCGGCGGCGCGCGCGTAGCGGTAGATCGACACGACGGCGGGACGCAACCGGCGGGGCAGCAGCAGTGAGGCGACGGGGAAGTTCTCGTAGTGGTCGACGGCCATGCGAACGGAAAAGGCGGAGAACGGCGCGGGCTCGGCCCGCGGACGGTATCAGGGGATTTTAAGTTGAAGGCGCGCAATGCCTGCGCGGCCCCGGCACGATGGCCGATCAGTTAGACTAGCGCGACAGGAATTCGATCATGCCGCGTCCCATTTCCGCCTCGATCTCCATTTCGGCACTGCGCCACAATCTTGCCACCGTGCGGCGCCATCTGGACCAGGCGGCGCGCACCGCGGGCGGGGTGCCGGCCTCGGTATGGGCGGTCATCAAGGCCAACGCCTACGGGCACGGCATCGAGCGGGCCGTCACCGGCTTTTCCGCCGCGCAGGGCCTGGCCATGCTGGATCTCGACGAGGCCGTGCGCTGCCGCGAGGCTGGCTGGGGCGGCCCCATCCTGCTGCTCGAGGGCTTCTTCCGGCCCGCCGACCTCGACGTGGTCGACCGCTATCATCTCACCAGCACCGTGCACACGTCCGAGCAGCTCGACATGCTGGCCAGCGCGCGCCTGTCGCGCCGCATCGACGTCATGGTCAAGATGAACAGCGGCATGAACCGCCTGGGCTTCGCGCCGCAGCACTATGCGCAGGCCCACGCACGAGTCGTGCAACTGCAGGAGCGGGGCGTGGTCGGCTCGGTGGGTCGCATGACGCACTTTGCGTGCGCCGACGGCCCGCTTGGCGTGGCCGACCAGCTCGAGATTTTCCGCGGCGCTTCGGCCGATGTGGCCGACGGGCCGGTCAGCGTGTGCAATTCCGCGGCTACCTTGCGCTATCCCGAGATCTCCGTGGGCGAGGCCGGCACCGTGCACTGGGTGCGCCCGGGCATCTGCCTGTACGGCGCCTCGCCGTTCGACGACGTGCCGGCGGCCGCCTATGGCCTGCAGCCCGCCATGACGCTGCGCGCAGAACTCATTGCCGTCCAGCGCGTGGCCGCGGGCCAGGCGGTGGGCTATGGCGCCACCTTCCGCCCCGACCGCCCCATGCGGGTGGGCGTGGTGGCCTGCGGCTATGCCGACGGCTATCCGCGCCTGGCCGGTACCGGCACCCCCGTCACGGTGGCGGGTGCGCCCTCCCGGCTGGTCGGGCGGGTGTCGATGGACATGCTGATGGTCGATCTCGATCCGGTGCCGCATGCCGGTGTCGGCGCCCCGGTCGTGCTGTGGGGCGAGGGCGGGCCGTCGGTGGACGAGGTGGCGCGGGCTGCCCGCACCATCGGCTACGAACTGCTCTGCGCGGTGGCGCCGCGCGTGCCGATCACGGCGGTCGCCTGACGCGGCCGTTGCGCGCGTCCATCCGCCACGCCGCCGCGGTGCGGCGGATTGTCACGCAAGCGACATGACAGCGCCGGGCGGTTTGGTGTCTACTCTGGCTGCGTGTCCGCCGTCCCGCGCCTGGCACGGCCAGCGCGGGCCGGTAGGACGATCAACGATACAAGGGGTTCCATCATGAAGGACAAATGCGTACTGGTGACCGGTGCCACCAAGGGCATCGGCTGGGCGCTGACGCAACGGCTCGCCGACCTGGGCTGCCACGTGGTGGGCATCGCGCGCAACACTGCCGATGTGGATTTCCCCGGGTATCTCTATCCCTGCGATCTGGCCGACGCCGGCCGCACCGAGGATGTCCTGCGCGAAATCCGCGACAAGTTCCCGATCGATGCCGTGGTCAACAACGTGGGGGTGGTCTCGCCGCAGCCGCTGGGCGAGATCGACCTGGCCACGCTGTACCGCGTGCTGGACCTGAACGTGCGGGTGGCGGTGCAGGTCACGCAGGCTTTCGTCGAGTCGATGAAGGTGCGCCGCGCCGGGCGCATCGTCAACATCTGCAGTCGCGCCATTCTGGGCTCGCAGGACCGCACCAGCTATTCGGCCGCCAAGAGCGCGCTGGTGGGCTGTACGCGCACTTGGGCGCTGGAGCTGGCCGAGTACGGCGTCACCGTCAACGCCGTCGCCCCCGGGCCTGTCGAGACGGAACTGTTCCGCCAGAACCATCCGGCGGGCAGCGATGCCGAAAAGCGCGCGTTGTCGTCCATTCCCATGAAACGCCTGGGCACGCCGGCCGAGGTGGCCGCCGCCATTGCGTTCCTGCTGTCGGACGATGCCGGCTTCATCACCGGCCAGGTGCTGGGCGTGGACGGCGGGGGCGGCCTGGGCCGCTGACGCGCCCGTTGCCGCTCAGTAGGGGCCGCTCGGGGCCGCTGCGGCGGTGCCCTTGAAATCCCGCACCAGCTCGTCGGTGGCGCGCGCCAGCAGCGAGGCGTCCACGCCCACCGCCACGAAGGTCGCGCCGGCCTGCAGGAAGCGCCTGGCCATGGCGGGGTTGCCGTGGATGATGCCGGCGGCCTTGCCGGCGCGCACGATGCGGCCGATGGTCTGGTCCAGCAGCGCCAGCATCTCGGGATGATCGGGCTCGCTCAGGTGGCCCATGGTGGCCGCGAGGTCGGCCGGGCCGACGAACACGCCGTCCACGCCGTCCACCGCCGCAATCGATTCCAGGGCCTCCAGGCCGGCCGGCGTCTCGATCTGCACCAGCACGCACATCTCGTCATTGGCGCGCGGCAGATAGTCGGGCACGCGGTTCCAGCGCGCGGCCCGCGCCAGTCCGCTGGCCACGCCACGGATGCCCTGCGGGGGATAGCGCACCGCGGCGACGGCGGCGCGTGCCTCGTCGGCCGACTGCACCATGGGTACCAGTACGTTCTGCGCGCCGATATCCAGCAGGTGCTTGAGCATCACAGGATCGTTCCACGCCGCGCGCACCACCGGCGCAACGGGGTAGGGCGCCAGCGCCTGCAGCTGCGCCAGCGTGCTGGGCAGGGTATTGGGCGAGTGCTCGCCATCGATCACCAGCCAGTCGAAGCCGGCGCCGGCGCAGATCTCGGCGGCGTAGGCGTGCGCCAGGTTCAGCCACAGGCCGATCTGCGGGCGTCGTTCACGCAGGGCCTGTTTGAAAGCGTTGTGCAGAATGTCCATGAGGGCAAGGTCGGCGGGAAGGGATCAGGATGCGCCGGCGCGCGCCGGCAGCAGCGCGCGCAGGTCGGGTGGAATGGCCAGGTCGGGCTGCTCGCGGCGCAGTGCCTCCAGCGCCAGCATGGCGTCGTCGCGCCGCCCGGCGCGCAGCAGATCGCGGATGGCTTGTACGCGATCCGGCGCAGCGGCGCCTGGCGGGGCGGGAGCGCGGGGCGCGGCCTCGGGCGCCGGACGGCGCAGGTTGTCGGGCAGCGTCGGCCGGCTGGCCGGCACGTAGCTGCCCAATTCGGGCGGACGCGCCAGCTCGGCGTCGATGCCCGGGGGCGCGGGCAGGGTCAGGGCGGGGGCGCCGGCATGCGGGGCGGCGCAGGGCGCCAGCGCCAGCAGCGCCAGTCCGGCCATGCGGGCCGCGAGGCCGGGGCGGGCGCGGCGGGGCCGCGCGCAGGGGATAGAGGCTAAGGTCATGACTTGGCAGTGTATCGCCAGTGGCCGTCCGCCATGGGGATGCGCACGTCCCATGCCGCGTTGCCGATGCCGGTAAACTTCCGCCATGGCCAAGTCCCGAACCGTCTACGTCTGCGCCGAATGCGGCGGCACCAGTCTCAAATGGCAGGGGCGATGCCCCCATTGCTCCGCCTGGAACACGTTGTCCGAGACTACCGAGGCGCCGGCGCCGTCGGCGGCGCACCGCTATGCGCCGCTGGCCGCGTCCAGCCCCGTGCGCAGCCTGGCCGACATCGAGGCCCGCGAGACGCCGCGCCAGCCCACCGGGCTGGACGAGTTCGACCGTGTGCTGGGCGGCGGCCTGGTGCCGGGCGCCGTGGTGCTCATCGGGGGCGACCCGGGCATCGGCAAGTCCACGCTGCTGCTGCAGGCCCTGGCCGAGCTGTCGGCCAGCACGCGTGTGCTGTACGTCACCGGCGAGGAATCCGCCGAACAGGTGGCTCTGCGGGCGCGCCGGCTGGGCCTGCAGACCGGTGGTGTGGACCTGCTGGCCGAAATCCGCCTCGAGGCCATCCAGGCGGCGGTGGCCGAGCAGAAGCCGGCCGTGGCGGTCATCGATTCCATCCAGACGCTCTACAGCGGCGAGCTGACCGCCGCGCCCGGCTCGGTGTCGCAGGTGCGCGAATGCGCGGCGCAGCTTACGCGCCTGGCCAAGCAGACCGGCATCACCATCGTGATGATCGGGCACGTCACCAAGGACGGCACGCTGGCCGGGCCGCGCGTGCTCGAGCACATCGTCGACACCGTGCTGTACTTCGAGGGCGACACGCATTCGTCGTTCCGCCTGGTGCGCGCCTTCAAGAACCGCTTCGGGGCCGTCAACGAACTGGGCGTGTTCGCCATGACCGACCGCGGCCTGCGCGGCGTGGCCAACCCTTCCGCGCTGTTCCTGTCGCAGCACCAGCAGCAGGTGGCGGGCTCGTGTGTGATGGCCACGCAGGAAGGCACCCGGCCGCTGCTGGTCGAGGTGCAGGCGCTGGTCGACGCGTCGCACGCGCCCAATCCGCGCCGCCTGACGGTCGGGCTGGAAGGCAACCGGCTGGCCATGCTGCTGGCGGTGCTGCACCGTCACGCCGGCGTCTCCACCTACGACCAGGACGTGTTCGTCAACGCAGTCGGTGGCGTGCGCATCAGCGAGCCCGCGGCAGATCTGCCCGTGCTGCTGGCCATCATGTCGTCGCTGCGCGACCGGCCGCTGCCACGCGGCCTGGTGGCGTTCGGCGAGGTCGGCCTGGCCGGCGAGATCCGTCCGGCCCCGCGCGGCCAGGAGCGGCTGCGCGAGGCCGCCAAGCTGGGCTTCGGTACCGCGCTCATTCCCAAGGCCAATGCGCCGCGTCAACCCATCGAGGGACTGGAAATCTGGGCGGTGGACCGCCTGGACGATGCGCTGGACAAGCTGCGATGAGCCTGCTGCTGGCCGCCGCCTGCCTGGCCTGCGGCGCGTTGATCGGATTGCTGGGCGGCCTGCTTGGTATCGGTGGCGGCCTGATCGCCATTCCGTCGCTGGCCCTGGTGCTGGACATGCCGCAGCAGATGGCGCAGGGCACGGCGCTCATCATGGTGCTGCCCACCATCGTGATGGCCGTGCGCAAGTACTACCAGCATGCACGCTTCGACCTGCGCGCGGCGGCGACGGGCGCGGCCAGCGCCATCGCGTTCACGTGGGTGGGCGCGCGGCTGGCGCTGGGCATTCCGTCCAGCGCGCTGCGGCTCGGCTTCGCGGGCTTCCTGTTTTGCGTGGCGCTCTTCTATACGTACAAGACGCTGCATCGGCCATCCGCCGTACCGAAGCGGCCGCGTGGCCCCGCACCGGCCTTCACGCCGCTGCGCGCCGCGCTGCTGGGCGTGGCCAGCGGCACGCTGGGCGGGTTCTTCAGCGTGGGCGGCGCCATATTGGCCGTGCCCGTGCTGACCGTGCTGTTCCGACTGCCGCAGACCACCGCGCAGGCCTTGGCGCTGTCGATGGTGATACCGGGTTCGACGGTCGCGCTGGCCACGTACACATGGGCGGGCCAGGCCGACTGGCACGTCGGCGTGCCGCTGGCGCTGGGCAGCCTGGCGCTGGTGCCGGCGGGTGTGCGGCTGGCCTACCGCCTGCCCGAGCGCAAGCTGAGGGCCGCCTTCGCGGCCATGCTGTTCGCCACCGTGGCGCTGTTGGTGTTCGAGGCGTGAAGCTTGCAGTCCTGCGGCCTGGCTGAAAGCACGCAGACAGTATGGTGACCAAGCGTTAATGCGGGCCGGAAATCGCGCCACGCCGCTGAACCTTTGCGCGCGGGCCCGGTTCCAACGCCTTGCCAGCGCCACGCGGCACCCCTTGCCGCGTCGCTTGCGACGGGCGCATCGCCTGCATCAACGTAGGAGTTTCACTATGACCACTCAATCGCGTATCGCCGCTTTCCTGTCCACTTCCGCACTGTGCCTGGGGCTCGTGGCCGCGCCTTCGGCCTTTGCGGCCCAGGGTCAGGCTAACGGCGCCAAGCACGCCAAGCATGCCAAGCACGCGCACAAGGCCAAGACCGCCGGCCAGGCCGCGCCGGCCGCCACGCCCGCGAAGTAAAAAGGCGCGCGTCGCCGGCGGGCCACCAGCAGGCGGCTCGCCGCGCGGCGGAAAACTTAATACGCCATGCGCGCGTAGCGGCGCAGCGTGCGCCAGTACCATGCATGCAGCAGTGCGGCCGACAGGGCCAGGCCCACCATCGACATCAGCCACATCGTGCCGGCACCTTGCGGCGAACCCGGCATCAGCGTGTCGCGCAACCAGTCCAGGCCACCGCGTCCAGGCCCGAAGCCCAGCCACCATCCACCCAGCAGGCCCACCACGCCCAGCGCAACCACCTGCAGCAGCAGCGGCGCCAGCGCCACCTTGTAGGCGCGCAGCAGGTACGAGTTGATGCATTGCATCGAGTCGAACAAGTGGAACAGCGGAATCACCGCCAGCAGGCTCGCCGCCATGGCCGCCACGCGGGCGTCGCTGGTGTAGGCGGCCAGGATCAGCGGCCGTCCGGCCCACAGCACCGCCGCGGTCAGCAGCGCGCCCAGCACGCCCAGCACCAGGCCCGCCAGGCCGGTGCGCTGCGCCTGCGCCGGACGCTGCGCGCCGATGTTCTGCGCGGCCAGCGCGCCGGTGGCCACGCCCAGTGCCATCGGCATCATGTAGCAGAGTGCGGCAAGGTTGGACATGATCTGGTGCCCGCCCAGCACGTACGTGCCTTCGCGTGCCACCAGCAGCGCCATGAACGTGAAGGCCGACACTTCCACCAGGTAGGACCCGCCCATCGGCAGGCCCAGCCGCAGCAGCTCTTTCAGCGGCTGCCAGCGCGGCCGGCCCAGGCGCGGGCGAAAGCGCCGGTACCCTGCATCGTGTCCGAGCACCCACAGCCCGATGCCCAGTCCGATCCACGACACCAGCGCCGTGGACAGGCCCGCGCCCACCGCGCCCAGCGCCGGCAGGCCGAGCTTGCCGTAGATCAACAGCCAGTTGAACAGCGCCTTCAGCGCCACGCCGCCCAGGTTGATCAGCATGACGATCTTGGGCCGAGACACGGCCGCGCCCAGCGCATACACGGTGCGAAACACCAGCGCCGCCGGCAACGCCAGTGTCAGTGCGCGCAGGTAGGCGGCCATGCGTTCGCGCACGCCGGGATCGACGTCGCCCGACAGCGACAGCCACATGTCCGGGAACAGCATCAGCGCGCCACCCACCGCCGACAGGCCCAGTGCCAGCCACACTCCCTGGCCCCACATGCCGCCCACGTCGTCGTGGCGGCCGGCGCCGTACAGTTGCGCCTGGATGGGGATGAGGGCGTGCACCACGCCCATCAGGCCGACGAACACGGTGATGTAGACGGAGGCCGACAGTGACATGGCCGCCAGGTCGCGCGGGCTGGCATGGCCCGTCATGGCGGTGTCGAGCACGCCGAAGGCAATGCCGGCCCACTGGCTGACCAGGACGGGCCATGCCTGCCGCACGATGCCGCCCATCGTTGCGCCGAAACCGGTCGGCGCGATACTGCCGGGGGCACTCATTGACCGGAGGGCAGGCGCAGCAGCCGGAACACTTCGTGCCGGTCGGCCCGCCGACCCCCATGCCACAGCTCCTGTACGCCCTCGCCGCTATAGGCCGCGGTGCCGTCGCGCAGGCTGCTGTTGGTGGTCTGCTGCAGCACCAGGGTGCAGCGCGAGTCGTAGGCGAAGCTGAGGTTGTCGAAGATGAGGAACGAAGCCCGCTGGCCCGCACCCAGGCTGAGGCCGCGCACGCATTCGCCGGGGCGCATGTTGGCCTTCAGCACGGCGGCCAGCTCGCCCGACACGGTGCGATAGCTGCGCGCGTAGTCGACCGCGGGTTGCCACAGCAGCACCAGCAGGATCCACGTGGCGGTCAGGCCACCGGCCGACAGCACGGTGCCGCGCCACAGGGCCGTCGGCCGCGCGCGCAGGCGCCACACCACCAGCACGACCCAGGCGGCCGTGACGAGCAGCGCCAGAAGCACCGCCGTCCATGAGATGACGGGCTCGTAGCCGGTGGTCTGGCGTGCGATGTTCTGGGCGATCTTGGTGGGCCAGCCGAAATGCAGCGCCACCCAGCCCAGCCAGGCGGTGGCGGCCGTCAGCGAAAAGCACATCACGGCGAACCAGTCCAGCGTGTTGACCACGCCGCGGCGCAGCGTCGGCAGCGAAAAGGCGGCCAGCGTGGCGCAGGGCACCGCCAGCATCGCGTATTCGGCGTCGTTGGGCGCCTCCAGCAAGAACAGGAGCAGGGCCGCGCAGGCGGCCTGCATGGTTGCCAGCCAGATGTGCGGGGCGTAGAGCCAGTTGCGCCAGCGCCAGATGGCCAGCAGGGCCAGCGGCCAGGCGGGCCACAGATACCAGGGCAGGTCGCGCAGCGTGCGCCCCGCGGTGCCCAGCGAGGTCCAGTCGAACGAGGTCTCGTTCCACGCCTTCCAGTTGCGCACCCAATAGTCGCTGCTTTGGGTGGCGGGTATCCACCAGGCGAGGATCAGCGCGGCCGCCAGCAGCACGGTGCACGGCAGCCAGCGCGCGCGGGGCCACAGGGCGCTGCGCGGGTGGAATGCCAGCAGCGCGGCCGCCATGACGGGCAGGGCCCCGACCCAGCCGCGCGTCAGAAAGCAGCCCGCCAGTGCCAGGCCCAGGGTCACGGCTCCGACGGCCGGGCGGTCGAGCATGCGCGCCATCGAGTAGAAGGCCAGTGCCTCCCAGGCCATGATGGCTGGCACCACCGAAGTCTCGTGCATGCGCTGCAGGATGCCCACGGTGGCTAGCAGCAGCAGCAGCGCCGTGTCGGCCAGCATGCGGCCGTAGTCGCGCGACGAAGGTTCGCCGCCGAAGGGCAGCGCCAGCGGCTGGGCCTCGCTGCGGCGCCCGAGCAGGTAGGTGCCGTACCAGAGGCTGCCGGTGGCCATGGCGAACCACAGCAGGTTGGGCAGGCGTCCGGCGGTGATGTCGCCCAGCAGTGGGCCGAACAACCAGATCGAGATCGCGCCCACCCACGTGATCATCGGGCCTTCCTCGGCATGGGCCAGGTGGCCCACCTGCGGCAGCAGCCACGTCAGGCCGCCTTCGCGCAGCGCGGTGATCATGGTGGCCAGGCCGACCGCGTCGTCGGTCTTCCAGGGGTCGCGCATGAACAGGCCCGCCACGATATAGGCGAGCAGCAGGCACAGCAGCACTTGCCGCGGCAGCTTCGTGGCGGCCGGGGCGGTCAGTCGGGCTGGCGTGGAGCGCGTGATGGGAGGCACGGGGCTACTGTAAACGAGCCCGTCGTCGGGCGGGCACGAAAATGAGGACGGAGCCGGGATGCGGCGGAAAAAAAAGCAGCCCGCCGGGGCTGCTTTCCTGTGGGCTTGCCGGGGACCGCCGTGATGGGCGTTCCCGTGGCATGCCGTTGGCCGAAGCCTGGGTGCAGTGGCTGCGCCGCGATCAGGAGGCCGACTTGGCCGCGCCGGTGGTGCGGGCGAAACGGGCGCGGAACTTCTCGACGCGGCCGGTTTCGACGATGCGCGTCTGGGCGCCCGTGTAGAACGGGTGCGATTCCGACGTCACGTCGCACTTGAAGAGCGGGTAGGTCTTGCCATCGATGTCGATGGTTTCGCGGGTGCCGACGGTGGAGCGGGTGATGAACTTGCCGCCCGTTTGCACGTCCAGGAACACCACTTCGCGGTATTCGGGGTGGATGCCTTCTTTCATGGGGGTCTTCCTAGGCTGGGTTGACGGGTCGCCAGCCGGTTTCACGCTGCCGTGCCCTGGGCCGGGCGCGCCAATGCAACCGCGCCAAAGACGCTGTTGCACCAACCTGCCTGACGGGCACGTGCAAACCAGCCACGTATCCAAAAAGTTAACTTCGCATTCTAGCAGGCGCCCGGCCAGGGCGGCAAGCGCCCGGGCAGGCGGCCTACAGGTCGGTGCGCAGCTTCCAGATTTCCGGAAACAGCACCACGTCCAGCATGCGGCGCAGGTAGTCCACGCCCGAGGTGCCGCCGGTGCCGCGCTTGAAGCCGATGACCCGCTCCACCGTCGTCACGTGGCGAAAACGCCACAACCGGAAGGCATCTTCCAGGTCGGTCAGCTTCTCGCCCAGCTGGTACAGGTTCCAGTACGCATCGGGATTGCGGTAGACCGTCAGCCAGGCGCGCTCCACCTCGTCGTCGGCCTGGTACGGAAGGGTCCAGTCGCGCTGCAGGTGGCCGGCGGGCACCGGCAGGCCGTGGCGGGCCAGCAGGCGCAGCGACTCGTCGTACAGCGACGGAGCCTCGTAGGCTGCCTGCACCTGCGCCAGCAGGTCGGGGCGATGCGCATGCGGCTTGAGCATGGCGGCGTTCTTGTTGCCCAGCAGAAACTCGATCTGGCGATACTGGTAACTCTGGAACCCACTGGAACGTGCCAGGTACGGCCGCAGTGCCGAGTATTCGGGCGGCGTCATGGTGGCCAGCACGTCCCAGGCATGCACCAGCTGTTCCAGGATCTTGCTGACCCGCGCCAGCATCTTGAACGCCGGCGCCAGGCGGTCGCTACGCACCGCCTCGATGGCGGCGCGCAGTTCGTGCAGCATCAGCTTCATCCAAAGCTCGCTGGTCTGGTGCTGGATGATGAACAGCATCTCGTTGTGCTCGGGCGACAGCGGATGCTGCGCGCCCAGCAGGGCATCCAGGTGCAGGTAGTCGCCGTAGGTCATGTCGCGGGCATAGTCGAGCTGGGCGCGTTCCTCGCGCACGATGTCCTCGGGGCGGCGGGGAGATTCGTCGGTCATGGCGGCCTCCTGTCAGGTCACGGCGGCCTGGCGCTGGAAGCGCGCCTCGCGCCAGATGCCGCTGTCGAGCACCTGCGCCAGGCGCTCCACCGCGGTCCACACGTCGATGTAGCGGGTATAGAGCGGCGTGAAGCCGAAGCGCAGGATGTCCGGGGCGCGGAAGTCGCCCGTGACGCGCTGTTCGATCAGCGCCTGCACGATGGCATAGGCGCCTTCCCCGCGGGCGAAGCACACCTGGCTGCCGCGCAGCGCCGGGTCGCGCGGGCTGGCCAGCGCCAGGCCGTGGCCGGCGCAGCGCGCTTCGACAAGTTCGATGAACAGTTCCCCCAGCGCCAGCGACTTCTCGCGCAGCGCCGCGATGCCACCCAGCGGCTCGGCTGCCAGCACCGTGTCGATACCGCATTCCAGCGCCGCCATCGACAGCAGCGGCGGGGTGCCGCACAGATAGCGGGCGATGCCGGGCGCGGGCTGGTAGTCGGTCGTGAACCGGAATGGGGCGGCGTGCCCCATCCAGCCCGACAGCGGCTGCTCGAAGCGGTCGGCGTGGCGGGCGTGCGCCCACACGAAGGCGGGCGCGCCGGGGCCGCCATTGAGGTACTTGTAGCCGCAACCCACGGCGAAGTCGGCCTGCGCGCCGTTCAGGTCCACCGGCACGGCGCCCGCCGAGTGCGCCAGGTCCCACACCGCCAGCGCGCCGGCCTCGTGCGCTGCGCGCGTCAGCGCAGCCATGTCGTGCATCCGGCCGGTGCGGTAGTTCACGTGCGTCAGCATCAGCACGGCCAGGTCGCTGTCGATCCGGCCGGGGATCTCGTCCGCCTCGGCAAGCTCCAGCGTCATGCCGTACTGGCGTGCCAGCCCTTCGGCGATATAAAGGTCGGTGGGGAAGTTGCTGCGCTCGCTCAGGATGCGGGTGCGGCGGGGCGCGTCGGCTCGGCTGATCCGCAGCGCGGCCGCCAGCACCTTGTACAGGTTCACCGAAGTCGAATCGGCCACCGCCACTTCGCCGGGCGCCGCGCCCACCAGGCGCGCAATCTTGTCGCCCAGCCGGCGCGGGAGGTCGATCCAGCCGGCATCGTTCCAGCTGCGGATCAGCCCGCGGCCCCATTCCTGCTCCACCATCTCGCGCACGCGCGCCGGCGTGGCGCGCGGCAGCGCACCCAGGGAGTTGCCGTCCAGGTAAATCTCGTCGTCGTCGATCTGGAACAGGTCGCGCAGGCCGCGCAGGCGGTCGGCCGCATCCTGCGCCAGGCAGGCTGTCTTGTCTTTCATGCGAATCTCGTTGTCAGGGAGCCGGATCAGTCCAGTTCGCGCAGGATGGCGCGCACCGGACTGGCGTCGGCCTGGGCCAGCGCCAGCGGCAGGGCGATCAGTTCGTAGTCGCCTTCCGCGACGTCGTCGAGCAGCAGGTTTTCCAGGACGCGGATGTCCCGCCGCAGGATGACGTGGTGGCTGTCCAGGGTCTTGCTGGACGCGGGGTCGATGCTGGGGGTGTCGAGCCCGATCAGCGTGACGCCGCGCTCGGCCAGCCATTCGATCGTCTGCGGCGCGTAGGCCGAGAAGTCGTCCGTCCACCAGTGGATGGCGGCGTTGCGGGCGGTGCGCACCAGCACGCGCGGCGGCAGGCCGTGCACGGCGTGCTCCAGGTGCTCAGGCAGGATCAGCGGACCGCACTCGATGGCGTGGATGACCCGGCAGGGCCCCAGGAAGGGCTCCAGGGGCAGCGCGCCTGCTGCGGCCGCGCCGTTGCGGTAGTGCAGTGGCGCGTCGGCGTGCGCGCCGATGTGCGGGGACAGCGTGATTTCGCTGACATTGACCGGGCAGTCCGGCGTCAGCGTCCATTTCCATTGCTGGCGATACGGCGTGTCGCCCGGGAAAACGGGCGAGTCGGCCGACACCGGCGGCGAGATATCCCAGATGCGCTTCATCAGTTCGGATTTATACCGCATGCCCGGGCGCCGCCACAGGCCGGATTACCCGGACCGCCTGCGCCCGCGTGGGCTACACCAGGCCCAGCTGCGCCATCGACACGACTTCGCCGCCCGCCACGATCAGGTGGTCGACCAGCCGCACGTCCACCAGCGCCAGGGCCTGGCGCAGTTGCCGCGTGAGGGCGCAGTCGGCCGCGCTGGGCTGGGCCAGGCCGGACGGATGGTTGTGCGCCAGGATCAGCGCGGCGGCATGGTGGCGCAGCGCCTCGCGCACCACCTCGCGCGGGTAGACCGAGGCCTGCGCCAGCGTGCCGCGGGCCAGCTCGCCGGTGGCGACCAGGTTCAGGCGGTTGTCCAGGTACAGCGCGATGCAGTGCTCCACCGTGCGATGGCTGAGCGCCGTGCGGCAGTACAGCTTCACGTGCTCGGGGTGGGACATGGCCTGGTCGCGCACCAGGCTTTCCTCGATGGCGCGGCGGGCCAGCTCCAGCACGGCGGCCAGGGCGCAGGCCTTGGCCGCGCCCAGGCCCGGGGCCGCGCACAGTTCGGCCGGCGTGGCGGCGAACAGTCCGCGCAGGCCGCCGAAACGGGCCATCAGCTGGCGGCCCAGTTCGACCGCGTTGAGCCCCGGCGTACCCGTGCGCA
>Ga0182737_1001789_pt1 | contig 19685 bp, 10 predicted proteins | sample eDN5th30CBELigOP_FD_128878 | JGI IMG/M metagenome (GOLD analysis project Ga0182737, IMG submission 128878) | Enriched Organic Plus compost microbial communities from Emeryville, California, USA - eDNA 5th pass 30_C BE-Lig OP (version 2) (version 2) ...
GAATGTTTCGAAGCTCCTGGTCAGAAACTGCGGGTCGGTGAGCTTTTGGAGAAGCAAAAGGAAATCTATATCAGCCTGGGAGTCGACCCGCCATCCTCGTTATGAGTTGGCGGGAATCCAGGTACTAAATGTTACTGCTTTGTTCGTCGCATCACTAGGCGTCACAGTGGCAACCAATGTGCTGCTTTCCCCAATTTTTAGCTCGATATGGGATTGATCAATACTGATCCCATCCACTGACACTGGTGGCAAGAGAACAGTAGCAACCTGTGCATCCGTAAGCGCTCGATTATAGACTCGCACATTGTCAAAGGAGCCTTTAAAGTAAGGATCTGCATAGAATGCTTTCCCTAAGTAAGCCTTCAGATCAGCTCCCATCGTAGACAGGTTAGCAATTACTTGCTCCTTCGTCCCTACGAGCTCACCGTCCTGATACAGCTTCATCGTGCTATGCTTGCCATTGTCATCCCGCTCTAGCACAATCGCGATATTGGTCCAGTTATTTTTAATCGAACTGCCCGTATTATGAGTAATGGATTGTTCCTTAGAATAGCTTTTCACCGTTAAGGCAGAGTACAGTTCACTAGCTCTTGTACGCAAGAACAGATACTTTTGACTATCTTGCCCAACACCGAACGTAAAGAAGAATTGATTGTCCATCTCGGATTTAATATCCATCATAATCGTTACATTGTCTTTACCATCGAAATACCCTTGCGGGAATTCAAGATATGGACTATTACTATTGGCATTCCCACCGGTAAGTCGTAATACATTGCCCTTCTCATCATCAACGGCATAGCTAGCACCATTGTGAAGGATAGCGTTATTGTCTGGGCCTGATTTTCCTGTATTAAGAACAGCTGTACCTGTTAACGATTCGTCGAACTTATACTCCAAGTCTGGAACAATGGCACCGGAATCTGGAGTAACAGGCTGAACGAGGTCCTGTCCCCATTTCGCAATAATAGCCTCATACTCTGCTGCTGTCACAGGAATAATACTACCGTGCTTTGCACCAGTAGGCATTCTAAATTCATGCGTCTCTAGCCTTCTAAAGTTACCGTTTGCTATATCTTCTGCTGATTCAGCGATTAACGGGAAGAAGCCTACCCCTGCATTGCTGCCTGTATAACCATCCATTAGCAGTATCCATTGATCCTCGCCTTTAAGCTTGAAGATACCAGGACCTTCAACTCCCTCCTGATTAGCCACAATCTGCTGCACTAGCTCATAGCTGCCAAGTACAGCATCACTTGTTTCAAGCAGGATTGTATTATTTTGCTCTCTCTTCGTAAAGCGATAATACGTACCATCGTGCTCAATCATAGACGTATCAATATATGTGCTGGAAGCCGTTCTATCTTTAAACACTTGTGGCTCGGTAAATGTCCAGAAATCACGAGTCTTCGCATAATAGATGCGATGACCTTCTCCACTTACATTCGATGCCCAATACACGACATATTCTCCGGTTGACGGATCGTAAATTGTTTCAGGCGCCCACATATTACCTGCACCTTCAGGTGCGATCTCGATCATACGCTGCTCTGACCAATTGACCAAATCATCTGATTCCCATACCATAATGGATTTGCTGCCATTGTTAGCGTATTGTCCCCAATTCCCGCCGTTCGCATCTAAATCTGTAGCAATCAGATAGAATCGATCACCTTCAGGAGCTCGAATGACATACGAATCACGCACTCCCATCGTCCCCAAAGTAGATTCAAGAATCGGTTCATTATTGTTCATATCATCCCAGAACAAGCCATCTTCGCTTGCCGCCAGATGAATGTGCTGGCTTTCCCCATTACCGTATAAATTAGCACGGAAATAGGTATAAATGTAGCCGCTGTACTCCTCAAGCTGCGTTGCCGCCTTTACCGTAACATTAAATGTCTTCGTCAAGGACTGTCCATTCCATTGCAAGGTTGCCATTAACGTAACTTGTTCATCAGATGCCCCGCGTGTAACAACTCCCGCAGGAACTAGCCCACCTGCAGCACTTGCCTCTGGATTGATAACATCTGGTTTAGAAGAGCTCCAGCTAATCGTAACTGTTTCGTCAGCGGCATCTAGCTGCTGCAGCAGCGTAATATTGCCGCGAATATTATCGGCGTTCGGAATGTTTAGCTTGTCATACGCTTCAAGCAGCGGTTCAGCTATTGCCTCTTCCAGTACAGTAATGATTGCAGTAGCCTCGAGATATGTTCCCGCTACAATTCCCTCAACCTCAAGATCACCTGGTTTTTTAAGCGATAACTGATCAATCGCTCTCCATTCTACACTTACCTCATCTGTCGTATTGTCACTTAACTGAACGGTAACTGTGTCTGGCAATTGTGGAGATTGATTCAACGAGGTTGTAGCCATAACTGGCTCGATCTCCTCGATAACGGCTCCCTCCGTTGTTTTCAAACGCAGGATCGTTACGGAATAGGACGGAAATTCGTATTCGAACACTGTTCCGAAGCCATGATACGTACTCGTCATGCTTTCTGTTGCCGTCGGGTTCTCAAATGAATTTTCTGAAGCTAAAGAGTCATTAGCAATCTCAATCACTGTGCCACTCGGATTAATATAATCCGCACCATTCACTTGTATTTTCGATAGCTGACTATTGTTTGATGTATTAACGACCTTCACGATAATATCGCCTGTTTCTTCATCCAGTGTCGTCGAGCTATACAATGGACCTGGATATTTCGGAGCAGGAGAATTTACTGTGAACAATTGCTCCTCATCAAGATACATGCGCAATTCTTCGTCATTAACCTCTATCTTAATTTGATAGTTTTGATTACTGTTCACCCCGCGGCTTAAACGATTCGTTGCATCAGACTTGCTGTTGTCAACGGAACGCTCAACAAGTGTGACCGTATTGTCCCAGCCGCCCAGGTTAAACCAATAGTAATTATCATAATCTACTGCTTCAAAACCAATTAAGAAGCCTTCGTTACCCGATACCTTCTTAGCATCTAGTGTAATCGTGTAGTTCGACCAGTTTTCAGCTCCATTCAATCTTAAACGAACATCCTCATCTAGCGTCGTCTGCTTCAGCACACCGTTCTCGATAACCCAGCTGCCCTTGTTGTTGGAGTAGGAGGTGAAGTCTGACAGTGTAGCCGGATCTGAGAAATCATTCTCATATAAAATGGTGCCCTGCTCATCGACAATCGAGATATTGTCGTATTCAACTCTAGTGGCCCATGATCCTAGCATTAAAGAGCCTGTATGAATCTCAGCATCGCTGCGGCGCTTCTTCAGCTCAACCGGCAATACTTGATCGCCCATATGCACCATAAATTCCTTCTGTACATAATAGTTCGGTGTGCCAAATGCTCGATGCTCGTCAAACCAAATCATATCGGGTGTCCATTGCGTATAGCTGGCTAGTCTGCGGCTAAATAGTGGAGCATAAGCTGCCATTTCTACAATATCTGAATTTCGCTCAAGTCCCGTCATAAATGCCGCTTCCGCTAGCGCTGACTCCACATTATTGCGTTTACCAGTTCCATGTGCTGCATACTCGCCAACAAACACACTTGGACCATTGCGATCCTGATTATCATAGCGACCTACGTTGTTAAGCATCCATTGCGGAGATTGATACATATGCTCATCGACAAGATCAGCCTCATTGCCGTCACCTGGCTCTCCTAGCCAATTATAGGTTAAGCGGAAATTAGCATCCTCTGGGAATGCACCTGCGCTTAAGATGAGCTTTATCTCCGGATACTCAGCTTTAATCGCATCATAGAACGCCTTATAGCGAGGGAAATAATTAGATCCCCATGTTTCATTACCAACACCTAAATACTTCAGGTTGTATGGCTCTGGATGACCGTTAGCTGCTCGAAGTGCGCCCCATTCCGTTGTTTCTGGATCGCCATTGGCATACTCGATTAGATGGAGGGCATCGTCAATATACGGCTGCAGCTCATTCATCGGAACGGTTGGCGGGTTGCTATGGCAGGATAGAATACCCGAGAAAATATGCGGAACAGGCTCTGCTCCTATATCCTCAGCAAATCGGAAATATTCATCGTAACCTAAGCCAAAGGATTGATAATAGCCCCAGAAGTTGGTTTGTGTTTCACGCTCTGCAACGTCTCCTATCGTATTTTTCCAACGATAGATATTGTTAATTGCTCCGTTTTCTACGATACAGCCGCCAGGAAAGCGTAGAAATTTCGGATTCATATCGTCAAGCATTTTTGCAAGATCATAGCGTAAGCCATTCTCTCGATTCATCCATGTTTTTTGCGGGAATAGCGACACCATATCGATATCAACCGTTATTGCCTCATGGAACAGCAAAACAAGCTTCGCTTGCGGATCGGTTGTCGTCGAGGTTAGCTTACTCTCAAACTTATTCCACTCAGAAGAAATTCCACTGATCTCTGCACTTGCATAAACCGTACCATTATTCTGACTGCGCAGCTCCACTGTCATTGGAATGATCATGTTGTCATTAGTGCGGGCATAGAAGGAGAAGTCATAGCTTTCATTAGCTTCAACAGCTATACCTGTGTAACCAAAATTAGAAATTCCTGCACCCGTGCCTGGATTAGTAATTTGAATGCGTGCGTATTTATAATTGTTTTCATTCAATGGAGAGGTTGATGCTGAGGTCACTTGAGCAGAAGCTCCGCCCAATGCTTCTGTTGTCCAAGATGATAGTGAATTGCTGAATTCGAAGGAACGATTTTGTACTAGCTCGCCATACAAGCCACCGTCACCTGCATAATTGATATCCTCATAAAACAGACCAAATAAGGTTGGGTTCACTTCATATAGAGGTTGGTCGGCATCAATCTCAATCCCATAGGCAACTGCATCAGCTTCCCATACAATAAATTGGAAGGACTTACTGTCCGACAAAATTTCATTCTCTAAGGTAGCCGTTAACGTCACCTCTACATCGCCTATAGTCGGACGAGTGACTTCACCTGTATTCGAAATAATATCAGGGTGGGATGAGCTCCATGTAATAGTTGATCCCATCGGTGCTGTAGTTGGAAGTTGGATGCTGCTGGTTAGCTCAGTTGAATCTCCAAGCGTTAGCCAGTTTTTGTCTAAAGCAAGCTTTTCTAAAGTAGTCATGCTTTCCGACATAATGTCTCTTATCTCTTGATCATTTAGCGCAGCAGTATATATTCTAAAATCATCAATTTTCCCATTAAAATAGGGATCTGGCCATTGTGATCTGCCAATATAATTAGCAATTGAATTTCCTAAATCCGAAGGTTTAATTGTAATATTCGTATTTTGTGCGATGACCTCACCATTCAAATACATAACAGCCGTTTTATCCACCATTGTAATTGCAATATGCTGCCATGAATCAGAGGTAGGAAACTTCACTCCATCGATATCATGCTGAGCTGAACCTGTCACCATCCCTAAACGAATCGTAGATGTTGAAGCATTATTTAATGTAAGAAATAAATTGCTTGTTTGCGATGAACCAAAATCAAACACCCGTGACCATGCTGGGTTGCTATTAGGCTTGACCCATGCCGATACAGTCATTGCTTCTGCTTCTGCAACAATTCCGTCAGGAAGCTTCACGTACCCGTTAGATCCATTTAAGGTAAGTGCATTATTCAGCTTACCTGCACTGAAGGTTGCTCCGCCAAGCAACGAGCCATGATGGTTATTACCAGAAATATCATTGGCTGTCGTTCCGCTAGCTTCATCAAAGTTATAATGTAAAAGTAAATCCTCTTGAGCCGTAGTTGATTGAATGCTGAAATCGGGAGCTTCCTCCGATCCCGCACTCTCTGTTGCCCCTACTGGGGTAATGAGACTGAATAGTAGCGTCATGATGAGCAAGCCAATAGTGAACTTCCTCCTATTTCTCATCTACTTTCCTCCTTATTTTTTATTACGCCCCTATTGTAAAACGCTTTCAAAAAGGAGTGGATAGAAAATTTTAGTAAAAAGTTGTAAATTTATATTTTAGTTAACGGATTAATAAAAATACAATTCTATAGTCCTAGCTAAAAAGGCTCCCATCCTCGTGCTCCAGAACTACGCTAGTTCTGAACTGCACAAAATTATGGGAGCCCTATAGATGATCTGTTATACTGCCTATGATCTACTGCTGCTTATTCATTTTACTTTTCCAAGATTAACACACCATACGCTGGAATTTCTTTGCTATCCTCAATCCATTCGTCCGATAGAAGCTCCTTAACCTTCTGCTTCACTTCTATCGTCGCTGGCTCATTGGAGTAATTTAGTAAAAATACATACTGCTTATCTGATGCAGCTCTAATGCCGACCTCTACTTGTGCAGGAGCGCTCAGCCATTCATTAAGCGGAGAAGCTAGTTCTAGATCGTCAAGCAGCGCATCGACAACCTCTTCATTAAATGCAGCTCCATAGTAATATACCAATCCCTGTCCAACCTTACGTTTCGTAAGCGCAGGCTTTCCTGCATAATATTCACTAGCATACTCTGCTAAAACTTCCGTATCCTCAGCTTCAACCTGAATAATATCATTAAAGCCGGCACTGATTAGCTCACTCTGTACAGCGTCGTTTTTCCATTGTAGCTTACCAGGCTGAATCGTACCTTTAATAAGCGTGAAGTCTTCAATTGTAATGCCACATAGCTCAGCAACTGGACCTGGGAATGGTCTCATGTAGCATTGACCGTTGCTATTTTTATAGCCTGTGCGTGCTCCAAATACTAGCTTGCCGCCCCCTCTAACATATTGCTCAAGCAGCCCGGCCGTTTCGTTAGTTAGGATCGCTGCATGTGGGTATACGATCAGTTTATATTGCTTCAAATCTTCAAGCGTAGTCTTCGATCTTAATGTCATGACATCTACAGGGATGTGCCCATATTGCAATTGCTTAAACCAAGCGTATCTGCTTTGCCATTGCAACGGTCCATGCCATTCATCCATCTCACCATCCCAGCTATTATCATAATCCTGCAATATAGCGACATCAGCTTGATAGCTTGTTCCTGCAATTAAGGAACCGATTTTGGAAATTTCCTCGCCAACCTGAGCAACCTCTCGCACGCGACGATTCGGTCTGTTATGGTAGTCATTAATACCGTGCCAGTAAATTTCGGTTCCAAACGTTGCAGTACGCCAGCGGAAATATAGCAGCAAATCGGTTCCGTGCAATATTGATTGATAAGACCATAGACGAATTTGTCCAGGTCTTGGCGAGCCCATACTAATGCGGTCATACCAGCCACCTGGACCGGATTGCTGCTCCATAACACAGAAATTAGGCGAGATTGAACGAATGTTAGATAGATAAAGACTGCTCACACGATCACGTAATGGATTTTCTTCATCACTCACATTGAGCGATTGAAAGTTCGGGTACGAGTCATAGGAAAAGAAATCTAGCATCTGATCTGTCAGCTCATGACTATCTAGATGTCCGAATATCCCATTTGTCGTAACCCAATGATGCTGTGGTGCAAGCTCACGAATAATATCCGCTTGCTCCTTGGCAAATGAAATGACATTATCGGAAATAAAACGCTTCTCATCCAGTGCCAAATGTGGATTCGGCGATGGTGATGGCATATTGCGAGTAAGATAAACCTGTTCCCAATCCGTATAGGTTTGGCTCCAAAATACAGTGCCCCATGCCTTGTTCAAATTGTCTAGTGTACCATAACGCTTCTTCAGCCATTCACGGAACGCAGCATGATCAGCTTCTGCATAAAAAACATTGATCTCACAGTTAAATTCATTATCCAGCTGCCAGCCGATTACCGCAGGATGATCCTTGTACGCCTCAACCATTCTACGAACAATATTGGCACATAGCTCTCTATACTTTGGACTGCTGTAATTGTAATGACGACGTAAGCCATGATGATACAATACACCATTTACATTCGCATTTAACACTTCTGGATATTTGTGCGTTAGCCAAGCAGGAGGCGTTGCAGTTGGTGTGCCAAGAATGACCTTTAAGCCATATTCATGAGCTAAATCCATCGCTTTATGAAATAAAGAAAAGTCATACACACCTTCTGTTGGCTCCAGTATTGCCCATGAAAACTCCGCAATCCGAATGACAGAGATATTCATATCTCTCATTCTACGAAAATCGTCCTCCCACAGCTCCTCTGGCCAATGCTCAGGATAATAACAAACGCCCAGCTCTAATTTGTCCATCTCTATCGATTTTGCCATTGTTGTCCCTCCAATTCATGATTATCTTTATTGTAGAGGAGCTGGGCACTGGATTAAATCTCAAAATTATGTCATCAGTTTTAAAATCTTGTCATGCTTGTAGGGATATTATCATTTATAATATTGAATAATAGCTTAACCTATACTAAATTCTTGTCAGTGTGAGGTGTCATCATGCGCGAGCATATTTTCTTCCCTAAGCCGTTGTTCTCTAGGCATAGCTGCTTTCCTGATTTTATTGGAGGATATAGTGATTTTCCTGAGCACGCCGTGAATCGCGAATATCAATCGCGCGAAGTCGGGGTCGATCGCTATTATAATTTGCATCTTGTGCTTGACGGCAAAGGCTACTTATACACTGACAGAGCAACATATGAGTTAACGCAAGGTCAAGGGTTTCTATATGGGCCCGGAATACGCCAGAGCTATCATTCTGATAAAGATAAGCCATGGAATATTCGATGGGTGCATTTTTATGGGATAGATTTATCGCAGTTTTTGGATGGAAAGGGCTTAGATGAACCGTGGTTATTCAGCTTGTCTGATATTGCGCCTTTTCGTGAGCTATTCGATCAATTATTAGAAACGGGCAGAGGTTATCAGGTGGATGATGAATACAAGATTGCGGGATTGCTGTACCAGCTGCTCACAAGACTGCAAGCTACTGCAGCACAGCTTAATGTACCAATTAATCAAACCGCAGATAAGATACGTTCCGTGGCAAACTATATTCGTTCCCATAGCAATCAGCCCTTTACATTAGAGGAAGCTGCAGCCATTGCAAACTATAGTCCACATTACTTTAGTCGAAGGTTTAGCGAAATATTGGGGATTTCGTTTCCGCAGTTTTTGCTAGAATCAAGGCTGCTGCGCGCCAAGCAGCTGTTAATTTCAACCCAGCTCTCCATCAAGCAAATTGCGTTAGACACTGGCTTCTCACAAAGCAGTTACTTCGCAACCTGCTTTCGCCAAGCTGAAGGCATGACCCCGCAGCAGTTTAGATTACTTCATCGGGGGTAGGAAATAGCCCACTAGAGTGATGCTCTAGTGAGCTATTTCTTTATATCTTAGTAGTTTCACTGTCAGCTAAGGCTAGACTTAGCATATTGTCCCAAATGATACGCGCTTGGCTTCGGCTGACGCTCTTGTGTTTGTCGATCTATCGCAACTAATCCAAATCGTTTTGAATAGCCCAGCTGCCATTCAAAATTGTCTAGCAGCGACCAATGCATATAGCCTGCTACAGGGATGCCATCCTGAATACAGGCTTGTACTCCCTTTAACGCTTCGTCGATGAACCGCTTCAAGCTCAATCCGAGCTTTACAATCCTCGTAGCAATGTAATCCGTGCAAATTTTGTTTCACATTATCGTAGGCTTTCGTCCCTTCGTTAACATAAAAGGGTGTTTTTTTCCTAATCCCCACAAATTATTAAAAATCCTTTATCGACCCTACTGTACTGGCTAGTTTGCAAGTAAAGCATCAATATTCTCAGCAGCACTCTTCAACGTCTGCTCAATGTTTTGACCACCTAAAAAAATATCTCTTAATGCTTCATTATAGATGCCTTCGATTTCCGTCCACTGTGGAATAGAAGGACGATAAAAAGCTTGATCAATTCCTTCAATGTAAGTGGACAAATAGCGATTGACAACACCTTCTTGAGTCCTTCCTGCTTCCAATGCATCAACATTTGCAGGAATTAAGCCCGCCTTAAACAAATTCATTTGGGTTTGTTGAGTAGTCATCCAGCTCATAAATGTCCACGCCTCATCCTTATTTCTCGCATACTTAGTCATTACAAGGCTTTCACCACCTATAATTGAACCTGCCTCGCTTGGAAATGGCGTTGGAACTGTTCGTTCTAGCAAATCAACATCAACATTCGAGGAATTGAGCAGAATACTATAATACCATGGTCCGTCATCAATCATAATGACCTTCCCTTGACTATACACTTCCTTCCACAAATCTATACTCCCTTTTAGCATATAAGGATTAATAACACCTTGCTGATGCAGCTCTAAAAGTTGCTTTATCGCATCCACACTTTCCTCACTGTCAAAAAAGCCTGTAGCTTGTGTAAATGAGTCGTTAGCAATAGTCCCTCCTAATGCCAGAAAATAAGGCAAGCTATTCCATAGCTCCGTACCGCTCATCCCAATTATATAACCATTACTTTGAGCAAGCTCTATTAACTCTGCAAAGGTTTCTGGAGGTTGGCTTACCCCAGCTTTTTTCAATAACGTTGTGTTATAAATTGCAGCTTTAGTCGAAATATTAAGCGGCAGCCCAAATGTTTCACCATCATACGTGTTCATCTCGACCATATGTCTCTGCAAACTATTCGTCACATTGTTAAAATCAGAAAAATTGTTGAGCGGCTGGAGTAAATTACGTTCTACAAACAGCGGAATCCACGTGTAATCCATCCGTATAATGTCTGGTGACTTGCCAGCGGTAGCCCTAGCAATTAATGCAGTATGATACTCCTGATTATGATTTTGTCTAATAGATTCGATTTTTATATCAGGGTAGGCAGCTTCAAATGCAGGAATAACCTCCTTCTCGAAAATGATTGTTTCCTCATCACTATACGTATGCCAGATCACGACCCTTTTCTCAGGTTCATCACCAATACGTTTTACACCATTTTTATCTTCAATAATTGAGCTATTGGAGCAACCGATACAGATAAATAGTAGGCAACAAGTGATTATTGTACTAATGATACTACTACTTGACTCATTCAACTTGTACATCCTATCTAGTCTCCTTTTAATTTGAATCTTCAGCCTTCAAGTAATACTCTCGATAATCCACTGGAGAATGACCTGTCATTTTCTTAAACAGCTTACTGAAATATTTCACATCGTTGAAGCCTGATTTTTCCGCTACTTCATACACTTTAAAGCTTGTTCCAGTAAGCATCTCTTTCGCTTTTTGAATGCGTAGCATAATAAGATAATCAATAAAGTTTTGACCTGTCACCTTTTTAAATAATAGCGACAAATAATTTTTACTTACATGAACTGCATCAGCGACTTGCTGTAGTGTCATCGCTTCCAAATAATTTCTGTTAATATAATCGAGCGCTTGATCTACAGGATGATGGGTGACGCCAAGCTCGATACTATCCAAACGGTTTTTTCGCAATTCCACGATGCTCAGTTTCAACGACTCACACAGCTCAAGTAGGGTCTCTGTCTTAAACATTCGATCAAAGATCTCTACTAAAACATGTGGATCAAGATTATGTTTAAATTTCATTGAAACAACGCGACAAGCTTGCTCCTTTAGAAAACGTGGCTCACATCCACCTTCTATCCAATCGGAGTACCACATGTTAATCAGTTCTTCAATGTTGCCTTCACTATACGCAGCTTCAGATTGAAATAACTCTGGCAAATTTATCCCTTCTCGCTGTTTTACATTTCCATCATGATAGTGATATACGCCACTTCCTTCAAAAAATCCACGCTCACAGGCTTTTTTACTTAACTCGAACAGTTGACGAACATCAATCCCCTTATCGCCGTCAGCATAGCCAATGCTTACGCTAATTGTATGATCTTCTTCCAACAGTTTTCTCAATGCTCGTTGAATTAGTTCATCAGGCTGAAGACCCTCTAAAGATGTGGGCATTAAGAAGAGTAACTCATTCTCTGCTGTTTGAATAACCAGACCTTGTGGTACCTCACCATATAGCGCTTCAGCAAATTGTTCAAGCAGAATTGATTTATACAAGTAGCCATGCTTCTCCTCAATAGCAGATACTCCATTTAATCGTATACAAAAAGCGATGTAGTGACTATTCATCCATTCCGGATAATCACCATCTGCTAATTGTACAGAACTTTGAATAATATAATGCTTAAGCTTATTTTCAAAATGACGTCGTTGATCGATTAATCCATTCATTCCCATTGAAGATGTTTGTGTTGCTTCCCGTTTTTCTTGCTCTAATTGAGTCTTGCAAGTAGCAATGACCGTTAACAGCTCTTCTGGTTCTAACGTATGCTTTAGAATGTAATCCACTACTCCCAGTTTCAAGCCTTCCCTAACGTAATCAAAATCGTTATAGCTGCTAACAAGGATAACCTTCATATTAGGATTATGTTCTAATGCGTGACGTGTTAAGGCTAGCCCGTCCATAATCGGCATCTTAATATCTGTTATTAGGATGTCGATCGTTTTCTGTTGGATTAAATGTAAAGCTTCCGCTCCGTTAGCACAGTCTGCCACGATCTCAATGCCTTCTTGCTGCCAATTAATTGAAGCTTTAATTCCAAAGCGAATGATCGGCTCATCATCGACGATAATTGCTTTCCACATCATGTTCACCGTCCCCACTTTTTTTAGGATATAGTACGATACGCGCAAGTGTACCGCCTTGGGGTCGATTTTCAAGCGTGAATGCTGAACCCCAATTGTAATAAAGTCTAATCCCGTCATAAACATGCATTAATCCTATACCCGTACGGCCTGCTTGAATTTCTTGTTCAAGGTAATCAATAAGCGCCATTCGATCAGGTAATATTCCAATGCCATCATCTGCTACTGTAATTGTTATTGCATTGTGTTCACTAGTTACATCAATTTCAATTGTGCCATCGGTTCCTTTAGGTACGATTCCATGAAATATCGCATTCTCAACTAGCGGTTGAATTAACATTCTTGGAATCATTTGTTCAGCAGATAGCTTATCTTTGCGTACAACTAATTTGAAATGCTTATTGTAACGCAGCTCTAGAATAACTAAATACTTCTCAATAATGTCAAGCTCCTCTGCAATCGTTACAAAAGTCCCCTTCTTCCCCATATTGGCTTCGAGCAAACGAGTAAGCGCAGACATCCCTTCATAGGCTCGTTCAGATTGCCCATACTTAATGAGCCAACGTAATGTTCCTAGTGTATTAAAAAGAAAATGAGGGTTTATCCGATGCATTGCCGCTCTTAATGCAGCTTCCTGCTTCTGTTTCTGTTCCTCCTTCACCTGTTTCATTAAATCAGCGATATCTGCAATCATTTTGTTAAATTGATGACTCATGAGTCCAAATTCATCGGCGGTGTTGACGTCTATTCGAACGGACAAATCCCCTTTTTGTGCTTGCTTCATTCCCCGTGTCAACTTTTTAACTGGCTTTGTAACGCGATTAGCAATAATTAAACCGATTCCTATACCCAACAGTGTAAAAATACCAAATGAATTAATAATATTACGATGTAATGTACTAAGCTTATCTGTTATTTCTTGCACAGGTACAACACCAACAAGTAGCCACCCGTTACTTAGCTGCTGCTTCACCCCATAATAAGGCGTTTGCTGCTGCAAATATTCAAATTCAATATAAGGCTGTTCTACTATATTTGTAAGTAACTCTGGATTATCAACGGGCTGACCAATTGCTGTAATATCTGGAGCAATCATAATGATCCCCTCCTGATTAACAACAAAAAAGTTACCTGTCTTTCCAAGCTTCATTTCATTTATTTTATCTATAATTTTTCTTCCATTTAAATTCACTTGAATATAACCTAAGAGGTTATTGCTGTTGAAATCATGAATCGCTCTACCAATTGGCAATACCATTTCTGTATTGTCCCCACCACTGCTCAACTGATCTGATTGAATCTCACCCCAAACCAGTCCTCCACCTAAACTAGCAGCTTCTTTTGCCCATGGCTGTCGCTTAAGCTCATAACGAGCCAGTTTAATTCGTGAAAATGTGCCGCTTCCCCAGCCTGTTGAGTGATCCTTAAGCACGTACACAATATTTATAAATGAGCTAGAGTATACGACATTGTTAAGAAAGCTACTCATATAATCTTCATTCTCACGCCACTTTACGAGATCAGATTCATTATCCGGCTCACCTTCAAGAACATTGCGAATCCGAGAATCTATGTAAATCAGATCAGCCACATCACTACCTGCATTTAAAATGAAAGATAGCGAATCTGCGCCTTGCTTGGCGATTTGTATAGAGCTTTCTCTAACATTTTGCTTTACTGTACCATTGGAGACGATATAAAATGAAAAGCTAGTAAATAAGGTTGACGTCAATATAACAATGACAAATGCCCCAATCATTTTAGTTGTAAATGATACGCGACTATGCTTTTTCCATCGTTCCAGCATAACAACTATCTCCTTTTAGCACTTCATCCTTGTAGTTCATCGCTATACCTCATATTGTAACATTAGAAACAACCTAAAAATAGAAAACAACAATGTTGAAATAACGGCAGAAAGACGCTCATATAAGCGTCTTATCTTACCTTTATATTTCATGTTCAAGTACGAGCATACTGTAATATTTAAGCTTAGGTACCGTTACGATTAGCTCATCGTTTTTCTGCTGAAATGGTAGTTCAATAGCTGAAGCTTGATAGAAATCTGGAGAAGCCATCCACACTTTATTTACTTTGTCCTGAGTCTTGATACTAACGTTAATATTATTTATTTCATCCTGCTCCGCTTGTGTTGCATTAGCATCATTCCAATTCATGCTATTCGCATTCGTAAAGTTAATCATATGAAGCATCGTATAATGATCTCTTTGTTTTGCGAAGTTCCATACTGCACCTAACTTCGGCAAGCTAGACAATTTCACTTCGCCCAGCGAGCTTACTTGAAGCTCTTTATCAAGCGTCCCATCACGCAACAAATTTTGATACGCAGTTAAAAAATCATAGTAATGAATAAGTGCTTGCTGCAGCTCTTCACTCAAACTTAAGTTTTTGTTAGGGAAATATTCTTTCGCGAGCATGTTCTCGCCTAGCTCCAAATGTGAACCACCTGAAGCAAAAATAACTGCATTAGTAAGTAGAATACCTGGTTGGTTAAACTCACCTGTACTATTGGCATGATCATAGTTCATATAAGCAGCAAATACTGTATTCAACTGTCCCTTGCTTAGCTTTAAATTTTGATCGACAATATCTTTTAAATTCCGGTACTGCGGATGACCATCCCAAACCTCGGTGTATAAAAATTTGACAGGAGAATCTGCTATATACGGTTGTCCGTACTGTCCTACCGCATTCATCACCAGGTCAATCTCAAGCTCTTGCTTCGCTCTTTGAAGGAAAGGCTTGTAGGTCTCAGCAAGGTTTACTTTCTTTACATCTCTATTATATAGCACACCTCTGTCACCTAACTGATCAACATGCCATCCATCAAAAGGTAAATGCAAAAACACCTTTTTTTCCTCATCAAGTAAATACTTTTGCCATTCTGGATTAGCTGGGTCGTACAGCATAATATCACTCGCCCAGTTTTCTGGCAGAGGATGCTTATCATGATTACTGAGCAAAGGATCTTTAAATAAGCCCCATTCTCTCCTAACCCCGTCAAGCTCAGCGTCTTCATACGCACCAAACAATAGATTGTAGTTCATTGCGTTCATATTTTTATTATGAGCCAATTCAATATAGTTTTTCACAGTGTCATATGAAACAAGACGGTTAGCGATTTCTGCCCATTTTTCTGCGGGCTGGTCACCATCCAATTTTAAAGGAATATGATGCTTCCACTGCCAATCATAAAATTGAATTCCATTAATATGATAACGATTCAGCTTCTCAATAATATCCTGCTGTTCCTCAACATTTATCTCCATAAAATCAGCTAGATAACCATATCGTGGGAACTTTCCCCAATCGGAAGAAACATCAACGGCAATATTGAGCTGGTCAATTATCTCTTTATCTTGCTGAAGAAAGACCTCTGCCATGTAGCCTTGAAAATCGTCACTTGGAGGCTCCCAATCCCAGGATAGCTCGGTCGTCTTACCGTCCCAAAACAATGCTTCTTGCTTAATGATGTTGTCCAAATGCTTATAGCGAACAATTATATCTCCCGCTTCTTCACTTCCGTTAAGCTGAAGTTTAAATTGAACCTTCTCATTGAGATTGTAGCGACTTTTATCGGTAGTAATGAATTGTAATAGCTCCGAATCTACTATAACTGTTGGATCTAATGATTTTGGCTCACTATTACAACCTACCATTAGACCCGACAGCAGCGCTATGCTAGAACAAGTAGTAAACATTTTCTTATGCCAAGCATTCATATTAATCTCCTTTATTTCTTACATCATTCACTCTGATCGTTATCCCTTAACTCCACCTTCATTGTAGCCTGATTGTACAAATTTTTTCTGGAAAGTGATGTAAAGTAGAATAACCGGCAGTAAGGCAATTACAGAAGCTGCAAATACTTGACCGTAGTTAGTCGAATATTTGTCGTTAAACATAAGAATTGCGATGGGTAATGTTCGCAAAGCCTCACTTTTAATAATAGTCAAGGCAAGGAAATATTCCTCCCATGTACCTTGAAATATAAGGATTGCCAACGTTCCTAGTGCTGGCAGTGATTGTGGCAAATAGATATTCCAAAAGATCCGCCAGTTGCCACCACCATCAATAAGAACCGATTCCTCAAATTCCTTGGGAATACTCTCAAAGAATCCCCGTAAGAAAAAGACATTACCAATGACTCCACCGGCAATGTAAATTAGCCATAATCCACTGTACGTGTTTACCAATCCCAAATCTTTAATAACTACAAACTGAGGAATAATGTTGATTACTCCTGGGATGAACATGGTAAGTAAAAAGATACGAAAGACTAGCTCTTTGCCTGGGAATGTAAAACGAGCAAACCCATATGCAGTAAGTGCTCCAAGAAAGAGCGAACCAACCATCGCAACAGATGTTACGATCACACTATTCATAAAATAATTAACAAAATTGTTTTTGTTCCATACGGTTATATAGTTCGCAAAATTAATTTTTACCGATAGCACTTGGTCTGGTTTTGGCAAAGTGTTAGTGCCTTGAAAAAAAGTTGTTAATATCATATAAATAAACGGGAAAACAAACAAAAGAGCGCCCGCTATAACAATGGCATATACAATTACTTTATGAAGCAATGGCGTTTTCACTATTTTCCCTCCTTAAAACATCCGCTGTTTTCCAATTTTTTTCATTTGGGTGTAGGTCAATAAAAATACAAGTATCCCCATCATGACACCCATCGCCGCCGCTGGTCCAAACTTTAGATTTTGGAATGCTTCGATATAAATTAAGCTTGGAATAACATGTGTCTGATTCATCGGCCCACCTTGAGTAATGAAATAAACCTGTGGGAAGAAGCCAAACGCACCATTAATTAAGTTAATTAATACAAATAGCGTAATTGGACCTAATAATGGAATGGTAATGCGCCAAAACTTTTGAAATGCGTCAGCTCCATCAATATCAGCAGCTTCATATAGATCCTTAGGTATCCCCTGCAACGCAGCAAGATAAATGACAACGCCCCAGCCTACCGTTTTCCATATGTGAAAAAGCCAAATCATAACCATCGCCGACCAATAGTTGTTACGCCACGAAATAGCTTCTGGCAAAATACCGAGCTGCTTATGAAGAACATAGTTAATTAATCCACCATCTCCATCAGCAAATAGGTATTTAAATAGTAGCGCGATAATAATCCATGAGGTTACAATCGGCAAATAATAGATTGTACGAAAAGCGATCTTGAACTTAACGAACTTAGCATTAATAAGAACTGCAAAGAAAATTGCAAGAAACCAGTTTACAGGTACTGTAGCAATTACGTTCAAAAAAGTATTGCGTAGAGCAATTAAAAATCGATCGTTAGGATCCTGAAATGCTCTCAAGTAGTTGTCAAAGCCTACCCATGGATTTGCTGCATTCGGCATTATACTATAGTCTTGGAAGCTAATCATAATATTGCGAATCATCGGGTATATAACAAATACAGCTATTCCAATGAACCCAAGTATTACATATGGAAATACCGCACCCCACTGCCTGAGCCCTGTTTTCAACTTGCTTTTACTCGATGGTCGATCAGGAATTAGTTCAGGCGTTAATAAGGAATTGGACATGAGCCCACTCCTCCTTTCATGAATGTACTGTCAATGCTGCTGAAGTTGCTTATCTGATAAGCAAGAAAACTAGGCGCTTTCTCCGAGCAAATATCTCGTCAAGCGCCCGTTTTCAACAATCCTATTTCAAGATCGCGTTAATTTGATTAACAGCCTCGTCAAGTGCTTCCTTCGCAGATTGCTCACCACGAATTGCTTTTTCAAAAGCCAGGTTAAAAATAGCTTCTACTTCTCCCCATTGTGGGATAGGTGTACGAGGTAATGCTGTTTCAAGCTGTGCAACAAACGTATCAACAAATGGAATATCCATTCCTTTCATTGCATCTGCTGCTGCTTTATTGGCAGGAATCAAGCCTGTTTCAGCCATAATAGTTTGAGGTTCCTGAGATAGCATCCATTGTGCAAACGTCCAAGCTTCTTCAGGATGCTTAGAATTTGCAAACATTACTAGGTCTTCACCACCGATAACCGAACGGCTACCGCCATCTCCTGCAGGCATTAATGCTCGTACTGTTTCTTCTAGTGGATCAAAGCCAGTCGCTTCCTGTTCAGCGATTTTTGTACTGTAGAACCAAGGGCCGTCATCAGACATCAAATATTCACCACTAATAATGCCATCCCAAGTTCCTGGTTCTCCTCCAAGCATTACTGGCAGTACAAGTCCCTCATTGTTCCACTCGATAATTGTTTCAAGTGCTTTTACACTTGCTTCACTATTTAGGTAACCGTCAACCTCTGTATAATCCTCATTCGTAATTGAACCGCCTAAGCTCCAGAACCAAGGACCTAGACCCCATGCATGAATTCCTGATACGCCCATGCCGTACTTTCCTTTTTCTTTCAATACTCTTGCAGCAGCAACCAGCTCATCCATCGTTTTAGGAGCTTCAGATAGCCCAGCTTCTGCCAATGTCGCCTTGTTGTAAATAGCAACCTTCGTATTGGTATTCACTGGCACGCCATAATACTTTCCTTCATAGAAGTTCGTTTCCATTGGGGCTTCGAACACCTGTGATTTCAGCTGTTCAAAACCTTCAAATCCACTTACATCCATCAATGCATTTTGTGCAGCAAATTCAGGGACCCATATAATATCCATACGCATTAAATCTGGTGCTGCATCTCCAGCTACACCGGCAATTACTTGCTGCTTCAAGCCTTCATAAGGCATGCGTGTAAGCTTTAGCTCAATATTTGGATATTCAGATTCAAATAACGGCTTAATTTTTTCTGTTAGCACCATTTCTTCAGCATCACTGTACGTATGCCAATATTCAATTGTAACCTTTTCAACAGATTCAGATTTACTTCCCTTGTTTCCAGTAGAAGAGCTTTTGTCAGAACTTGCTCCATTACTGCCCCCATTATTACTACAAGCAGCCATTAAGACAACCAAAGTTAACGATAACATTGCAATCCATTTTCTTTTGATGTTGGTCACGATTCAATTCCCCCTTTGTTTAATTACAAGTTCATTATGCCTTCACTAGATCATTAAAGTAACCGCTTGCAATACGCTATTGGTGTCTAATATTCCTTACTTTAACGGTAGAAGTGAGATTGGCCTAGGAGTAAAAAA
>Ga0182737_1001793_pt1 | contig 19672 bp, 12 predicted proteins | sample eDN5th30CBELigOP_FD_128878 | JGI IMG/M metagenome (GOLD analysis project Ga0182737, IMG submission 128878) | Enriched Organic Plus compost microbial communities from Emeryville, California, USA - eDNA 5th pass 30_C BE-Lig OP (version 2) (version 2) ...
GATCGTGATCGATCCGAGCCACGGCACCGGCCACACCTACATGGTGCCCGACATGGCTGCCGCCTCGATCGCCGCCGGCGCGGACGGTCTGATTCTCGAAGTCCATCCCGATCCGGAACGGGCGCTGAGCGACGGTTACCAGTCGCTCAATTTCGACCAGTTCAACGAAACGATGGCCCACTGCGCCGCCGTCGCCAAGGCGATTGGTAAGACGCTGTAGGCGAAACTCGCCCGAGCGATAACCTTAGCCGGAGGCTAACCAGCCTCTGGAGAATATTGAGAAAAGACGCCGCGTCGGTTTGGAGGCGGCGTCTTTTCGACAAGCGATGTGGCAACGTCTATCCGTTGTTTTCCAGAGGCTGCCGGCGTCCGGCTATTGAGCCGGTTTGGCGGTTTGCGTTTCCGCCAGTAACGCGGCCAGTTTCTTTTGCAGCGGCTGGGGCAGGGAAGCAAGCAGGTGCTTGCTTTCCAGGTCGTAGCGCAGGTCGCAGCGTCCGCCCGCTTCGCGGAAGTTTTCTTCGCCCAGGGCGCTTCGAAGTTGCGCCAGTAGCGATTCTCCTTCGTCGGCGGCGCTGGCCGCCGCCAAATCGCCGAGCGGATAGAATTCGAGTTCGAGCTTCTGCAGGGCCGCTTGGGGGGAGAGAATTTCGAACGTCGTGGCGTCGATCGCCCGCCAGGTGAGATCCATCGGCTGCGTCAGGCGGGTGAGCGCGACGCTCAGCGGCTCGTTCTGCGCGAGCAGCGTCGCTTCGCCGTCGGGATTCCAGCCGGCGTCGGCGAGGCTTTGCCAGTCGATCAAGATCGTGACTTGGGCTGCGTCCTCGAGCCGCTGGACGATCTTCGTGAGCAGCGTCGGCTGGCTGAAGTTGAGCGTGATGGGCGTGTTGAGCTTGGCCTCGGCGCGAGCGAGTCGCGTCTCGAGCGCGAAGTTGGCCGCGTCGAACCGGCTGAGCGGTTTTTGACCGCGGGCGACGCGCAGCTTTTCAAAGAGCTGCAGCAAGCCGGCGTGCACCGCCCGTTTTTGCTGCGTGTTGATCGAGTCTTTGCCGACCGTCAGCGTGCCGAGCCCTTCGCCCCACGACTGCGGCTCGACGAGCGTTTGCATCCACTCGCCCAACTCCGTCGCGCGCTCCGGATCGCCGGCGGCAAGATCCTTGATCGGATACTGGATCTTTGGCAGCGGCGTCGGCTCGATCAGTCCCACGCGAAGCTGGCCGTCGATCACCGTGAACTCCAGGCCCAGCGGCTTGAGCCCGCCGGTGAGCGCCTCGCCGACGGTCAGGTTCTGTCCCTGCGTGCGCACGCCGGAAGCGGGCGTCGCGCGGGCGAACCAGAGGGCGTCGGCGTCGAGCGAGATCGGAATCGTCGACAGGTCCTGGAAGAACTGCAGAAAATCGGTAAGCGGCACTCCCCCCACCTCAATCGCCGGCAGCGGATCGGCCAGCCGGGCGGCCACGTCGACATTGCGCGGCTCGGGACGCGGCAGCGCCGGGCCAGACGCGTCGTCGGCGGCTGTGTCGAGCGGCAGATCGGTCGTGGGAGCGGGCGTTTGCTCCACGGGAATCGGATCGCCAGCCGGCGGCTCGATCAAGTTGCCGAAACCGGCCAGAGGATCGGCGACCTTCGGCACGGCGGGCTGCTCGGCGTCCGGCGGCTTCACCAGACCAAGCGGATCCTCGCCCGCCGGCGGCATGTCGGCTGGGGCTGGGGCTGGGGCTGGCGGCGGTGGCGCGTCTTGCTCTTGCGCGGCAGCGGCGGGAGCTTCGTCCAACGGTGTCGGCTCGGCGGGCGGCGCCTCGGGAGGCGGCTCCGTAGCTGGTTGTTCGGTGGCTGGCTGCTCGCTGGCGCCCGCGGGCGTTTCTGGCGCAGTCGCTTCGTCGGTTGCCTCGGTTTGCTCCGGCGGAGCCGAATCGGCTGGAGCGTCCGCCGCGGGAATTGCCGGAGTGGCGTCCGCGACTTCGACCGAATCGTCGCGCAGCAGATTGATCGAAACAACGACGACGCCGACGGCGAGCGCCACGCCCGACAACACAGCCGCCGCGATGAGCGACCAGTGCCACCAACTCGCCTTCGACTCGGCAAGTTGGGCAGCCGACTCGCCGGCGAAGGGATAGGGCGAGGTCGAGCCCGCCGTTGAATCGCTCATCGCCCCGCCGGTTGCCGCTCCGGCGGCCACGGTGGGCTGCACTGCGGCGGCGACGGTAGCCGCGTCGACTTCGGTGGCAGCGGGGCTCGTTTTGCGAACCTTGCTCACCGACGAACCGACCTTCGACCCGGTCGGCTTGCCGCTGCCAAGGGACGATTCGGCGGCGGGCAATTGGCTGGGCAGGATGCTCGACGACGAGCCGCTTGGAGGGACGGGCGGGGCGTCGTTGGCGTCGGCCGAGCGGGAGCCGGTCTGCTTGCGGATGCTACTGCCGCCGAGCGTGACCGCCGATTGCCCGGCTGCGTCGTTGATCGAGACCTTCGCCTTCTTCGATCCGCTACCAGGGAGCGGATCGCGCGGCCGCGGCGGAGCGTCCGAGAGGATCGACTCGATGTCGTCAAAATTGGTCGCCGGCAGCGTGTCGTCCGGCCGATAGGTCGGCGCCGGCCGCGGGGCGATTGTGGAAATGTCGGGCCGGGTTTCCGCCGAATCGCTCGGAGCGTTTGCTCCGTCGTCGGGGGGCTTCACCATCACCAGGCCGCCACACTTGGGGCAAGCGAGGATCTGCCCGATCGCCGCAGCGTCGCGCACCTTCAGCCGCGTCTTGCAGGTCGTGCAGGTAATGGAGAAGGGAACCACGAGGGTTTGGCGTCGGCGATTAGGGGAATCGGAGCTTAGTTGGAATGACCAATGGCCAGATACCAATGACCAAAACTGGCAGCTGTGATTACCGCAGCGCGCGTTGGTCCTTGGGACTGGGGCCTGGGCCCTTTCAAGTCTACTCCTTCGGAACAAACACGTCGGGCAGCTTGTACTTCTTCCTGGCGGCGGCGGAGCGGGTTGTAATCAGCACCACCTGTTTGCTCGGATTATCCGGATCAGGTCCGATCACCCAAATGAGCTTCTGATCGACTTCGGTCGGCTCCTTCACCGTCGTTACCGGATTGGCTCTCATGACCATCGCGGTCAGGATTTCGGCAAGCGTCTTGTTCTCTTGCTTGAAATCGCGAACTGTCTGCTGCTGGGTGATGCCCTCAGGACGCAGGTCGTCGTTGCCGAGAATCTTGATCGTAAACTCCTGGGCGCCACCCTTGCCCAGCGGCGTTCCCTTGGCAAGTTCCTGCCCGTCGGCTTGGATCTGGGCCATGACGGTGTCGAAGGCCATCGCGTCGAACGTCAGCGTGCTCTTGAGCTTGAGCAACTCCTCGATCGTCTTCGGACCCGTGGCAGCCGGCGCGGCCGGACCCGCTGCCACCGCAGCGCCGGGAGCGGAAGCGAGCAGCAACTCGCCGCCGAGAACCAGGTTGTGGGCTGCGACGCCCGGCAGAACCGCGTTGATCACCGCCTGCTCGCTTTCCACGCCGACGCGCATATTGTCGTGCAGCGCACTGACCATCTGCGGGTAGCGGAACGAGAGCTTTTTCCAATACGGCGGCGGCGTGAGCGCGACGAAGTAGTCGGTCAGCAGGTCGGGAATTTCCTTCAGTCGCTCGCGCATTTCCTTGGCGAGCTGATACTTGTCCTTGCTCAGCGAACCGAGCGAGCGGCCTTCGATGTAGAACTCGTTGCCAAAATGCATGCTCACCAGCCCCGCTTCGACGCCGTCGCCGAGGAACCAGCGAAGCGGCTCCTTCACTTTTTGCCGCTCGCCGGCAAACAGCGGTTCGCCGTCGTCGTTGAACAGGAACGAGGGGCGGAACAGCAGCGAGAAATGCCGGTCGCCGTCCATCGACTTTCGCAGCCGCTCCATGTGCAGCATGAGCGGCGGAGAACTCCGCTTCGTGGCGGCTACTTCCTTCACGTTTTCGACGTCGCTCATCAGGAACGTGCCGTCTTCGGAATCGGCGGGCGCGTAAAAGGCCCAATTTGGACCCGTGTAGTAGGTCGCTTCCCCTTCCTTGGCTGCAGCCGGATTCCCCCAACGCGCGACAAGCTGCTCGGGCGAAAGCTTTTCGTTCGGCGTTACGACAACCGAGACGCGAGGAAACTGGGCGTCGTTGGGATGGAGCGTAACGAGCGCGTGCTTGATCTCGCTCAGCTTAAAGCCGGAAGCCTTTTCAAACGCCTCGCGCTGCGCGGCGAAATCGGGGCCCAAGGCGGTGATCACCTTCTCACCATCGGGGCTGGCCAAAATCTCACTCGGCCGAACCGAGATGAAGACCTGTCCGTCGAGCGGAACCAGCCGGAACGATGGCGGCTGACCCGTCGTGGGGGAGGCCCAAAGCAGTTCGCCGTCGTCGGGAACGATCTCTTGGCGAACCACGGCGCTGCCGCTTCCCGGAGCGCTGCCAATTGCCGGATCGCCCATTGCGGGAGCGCCCGTGGTTGGAGTCTCAATGCCCGGCGGCGCGGAAGTTGTGTTCGTCGTGGGAGTAATCGTCGGAGTGGTCGGGCCAGCGTCGAGCGGAGGAACGTCGTCGTCCTGCGACACCTCGGGATTGTTCTCCGCAACGATTTCGGTCTTACCGCTGTCGCCGAAGAAATTGAGGGCAACAATTCCCAGCACAATGAGGGCCGCCAGGCTCCCCAGCCCACCGATGAGCAGGTTGCGCTGCTTCTGCTTTTTGCGGCGGGCGTAAATTTCCGCTGCCGCCGAACCGGTCTTCGCACCGCCGCTTCCTACGCTCACGCCAACAGCCGGAAACGCGGGCTCGGCTGTAGCGCCCAGGTTCAGATTGATCGCCGGTTGTGGAGCGACCGGAGCGACGTTCACCGCAGCCGTTTGGGCTTGCAGGTGCTGCCGCTTCTGCCGCAGCCAGTTTTCGTAGTTGGGAAGGGTCGGCGGCGGTGGCGGCGGATAGCTGTTTGCCAGCGCAGGATCGACCAGCGGCGCCAGTTGTTCGGCGACGATGGCCGCCGACTGCAGACGCACGGCGGGATTCTTGGCCATCAAGTACGGAACAAGCTGCGCGAGCGGCGGGCCGATGCCAAACGCTTCCAGCGGGCGGATCGGCTCGGTGGCGTGCCGCTGCATCTTCTGCTGGACGTTGCCGCCGGCGAACGGTGGATTGCCGGTGAGTAGGCAGTAGAGCGTGCAGCCGAGCGCGTAGACGTCGCTCAGTGGATCGGGCGCGCGCCCCGGCTGCATCAGTTCGGGGGCCAGGTAGTCGGCTGACTGGGCCAGCCGGCCGGCTGGGTCTTGATCGGCGAAGTTGATCGGCCCCGGAGCGATGTGCGGTTCGAATAGCAGCTTGAGGTTGCCGGGATGGTTCGGCGCGCTGGTTTCGAGCAGCAGGTTGCTCGGGCGAATGTCGCCGTGAATGCGTCCCGCCTGGTGCATCTGCGCCAGGCCCAAGGCTGCCAGGCGAACGAGTCGGCAGGCTTCCGCAGGCGGGAATCGGCCTTGCTGCAGACGCTCGTCGAGACTGCCGCCTCGCATGTCTTCGAGCACCAGAAACTTGAACGTTTGCAGATCGACCGGTTCGTAGATGCGCGCGACGAACGGCGAGACGATGTTGGTCGCCGCGAGCGCTTCGTTGGCGGCCGCAGCCCAGAGTTGGGGATCCTGAATGATCGGGCCGGTCAGGAACTGCAGCAGGACCGGATGACCCGTAGGAGCGTGGACCGCGCGAAACAGGCCCGCCAGCCGACCTTTGCTGATGCGGTCGTAGACCTTGTAGTCGCCGTAGAAGAACGGGCCGGAGCGGCCGGCGAGCAGGATCGCCGTTTGATACCGGCTAAGCACGTTCCGCGACACGAGCCATTCGGCCAAAGGACGGGCGCTCCCCTCGGTCGGAGCGCCTTTCATTTGGTTGAAGTCGGCGTAGAGCTGCTGGCATTGTTCGGGCGCGAGCAGGCGGCTTTGGCCCAGGAGTTTCCAGAAGGCAGGAATCGAAACAGACATGCAACGGAGATTCCCACGCGTTTGCCTCTAGCGGTTCCGGACGCCAGGGGAAGAACGCGATGTTAGAACACGACTGCCGGCCGGTATAAGGCGGGACGGACCCGGCCGGAAAGCGAACAGACGCCTCTAGTTACTAATGTATCGCGGGGTTGCGGAGCATGCAAAGTAAACGGGCAGCGGTCTCCCGCGTCGCGGCGCTTGTAGCTGGCCTTAACTACGGGGGTTGGGTTTTGTTGGTAATTGTTGACAAGTTTGTTAAATTGTGATAGGTTGCACTTTGCCGCCGTCTGCGCTGAAGGCATAGCGTGGCGGCTCGTCGGGCCTCGACTGCGGGCCGCTGTTCCGTTGCTGGGCTTAGCGGCGCGCGTGTCGCCGTTACGGCCGGCGCGGTTGTAGGGCTTGGGATGGCCCGAAACGGGGCGGAATGAGCCTCGCTGGTGAAAAACTCGGGCAGTTTTTCACCGAGTTGGGGGCCCCTGGGGGCCGGGGGCGCGGTGAAAAACCGGGGAGGTTTCTCACCAGACGACGCCAGGCCAGTCGCAACGCGCGGTCATAAGGCATAGAAGCCAAGCGAGCGTAAGGGCAAGCAGGTCCCCCTAGCAGCGAATCACATGTTGGGCTGCGCTGGGCGCAAACTTGCTCGGTGCGTCCGATTGCATGCATCCATTGGCCAGCTAGTTGCGTAGTAGAATTTGACGGGCCAGGCATTCCTTGAAGCGGGCAGAGGAGGGGTCATGAAAGCTTTCGAGTCGACTCGACTCTACTTTGAACGGGCTGCTGATCGGTTGAATTTGGACGAGTCTACTCGCAAGCTCCTCCTGACGCCGAAACGCGAAGTTCAGGTTCAGATTCCGGTGGAACTCGACTCCGGTCGCCTGGAGACCTTCATCGGATACCGGGTGCAGCACGACGACTCGCGCGGGCCGATGAAGGGTGGGCTGCGATACCATCCCGAAGTCGATCTGGACGAGGTTCGCGCCCTGGCCACGCTAATGACCTGGAAGACGGCCGTCGTCGACTTGCCCTACGGCGGGGCGAAGGGGGGCATCGCGATCGATCCCCGCAGCCTGAGCGTGAAGGAGATGGAGCGAATCACGCGGCGGTTCATCGATGGCATTCACGACGTCATCGGTCCCGACAGGGACATTCCGGCTCCGGACATGGGGACGTCGGCGCGCGAGATGGCTTGGATTCGCAACCAGTGGGAGAAATACCACGGGTTTAACCCAGCCGTTGTGACCGGCAAGCCGGTGGAGCACTACGGCGCCGAGGGACGCGAAGAGGCGACGGGGCGCGGCGTCGGCATTTTGGCCTACAAGTGGCTCGGCATGCTCGGCCGCAAGCCGAAGGACACGCGCGTCGCGCTGCAGGGCTTTGGCAACGTGGGTTCGCACGCCGCCAAGTTCATGTACGAGTCGGACTACAAGATTGTGGCGATCAGCGACCACACGGGGGGCTACTATCGGCCCGACGGCTTGGATGTGCCGGCGATGCTACGGCATTCGCTACAGAACAAGGGAACGCTGCAAGGCTTCGCCGGCGCCGAGCGGATCAGCAATGCGCAGCTTTTGGAGCTGGACGTCGATCTGTTGATTCCTGCGGCCCTGGGGGGCGTGATTACGGCGGAGAACGCTTCGCGCATCAAGGCGCCGCTGATCATCGAGGCGGCGAACGCCCCGATCGATCCCGACGCCGACGAAGTGCTGGAATCGCGCGGGATCAAAGTGCTGCCCGACATTCTGGCGAACGCCGGCGGCGTGACGGTCAGCTACTTCGAGTGGGTGCAGAACCTTCAGTATTACAAATGGGGCCTCAACCGCGTGCGGCAGGAGCTGGACCGTCAGCTGACGACCGCGTTCGAAGCCGTGTTTCAGGAGGCGAATCAGCAGCGTGCTAGCATGCGGACGGCTGCTTACATGATCGCGATTCAGAAGGTTTGGCGAGCGACGCAGCTTGCGGGAATGGGGTAAGGATGGGCCTGTTGGCCGGGCCGTAACACGGCCCAGAGAACGGAATTGGCCCTATTTTCCGAGCGAGAATCGCCCGGCTGTTCGCGGGCAGTGGTTCACTGCCGGTGAAGTGGGCGAGTGTCGGCGGGTTGGTTGGAGAAAATTGATAGATTTTGCCGGTTGGGTTGAAGTTTTGGTCTGTGACGGTCGATTATTCAGGTGGCGATTCGGAAGACTGGGGGAACTTTGTGGGCGCGATTGCTCGCTAACCTAGAGAATCGGCTTCGGAGACGACGGTCATGGATGGCGCTCGCTGCTTCGCTCGACTGTTTTGCACCTTGATGGCGCTCGCGACGCTTGCCGGCGGGACTGGCTGCAGCATGCTCAAGCCGTCGCTCAGCGACGACCCGCGGGCGGAGCTGGTGAAGGGGAGCGGCGAAGGCGAGGTGGCGCCGGTGGCGAAGTATTCGGTGGAACTCCACCCCGAAAAAGGCCAGCCGACGCGCGTGCAGCGGACCATTACCGGGCCGATTACGGTGCAGCAGGCGCTCAACGAGACGGAGGCGCTCAAGCAGTTCCGCCGCTCGATGCTCGAACTGCATCGGCCGCTGGCCAATGGCGCGGTCCACCGGATGACGATCGAATACGATCGCGCTGCGAAGATGGTCGCTCCGGAATTTGACTACTCGCTGCAGCCGGGGGATCGGGTGATCGTGAAAGAGGATCCGACCACGGTTCTCGACGACCTTCTCGAGCAGACGTTGGGCCAGTACAACCCGCGAAAGAGCGTCGCGACCAAGGGACGCACAAAGTCGGGTGGTTTCTATCGCGTGGCGGACTAACGCAGCCTCAAGGCGGGCAATATTAGCCGCCGGGCGCAAAAAAAAAGTGCAGCGCGAATTTCGTCAGCCGGCGACGCGCCAGCGGACGTTGAACAGCCACATCATCGTGGCTGACAAGATGCCGTTCATGGCGAGCGTGAAGACCACGTAGGCGCCGAACAGCGGCCAATTGCCGATCGCCTGATTCGCATCGACCGCGTCGCTGCTCAGGCCCACATCGAGCGGCACGGCGAAGGCGGCTGCGAAGGGACTCGTGAAGCCGGCCTGGGCGACGATCGGCGTGTTGGGGTGCGTGGGGTAGAAGGTTTCGGCGAAGTAGCGCACTGCCAGCGGAGCGCAGAAGAGGGCGATGATCACCATGTAGGATGTGATCATGCTGGTCGACGACTTGTGGAAGAGGACCGAGCAGAACAAGGCAATGACGGCTGTGGTCAGGCAGGTCAGCAGCACGATCAGCACGTAAGCGCCGACCGACGAGAGGTTTCGCCAGTAGAGCGAGACCATTGCGCAGGCCAGCAGCACGGGCCAGACGAGAAATAGCGTCAGCACGCTGGAAACTCGCAGGCCGGCGACCAGCTTGCCCCAGAGAATCTGCCAGGGGGTGATCACGGTGGTGAGGAGCAGATCGAGCGTTTCCCGCTCGCGCTCGCTCGTGACGCTGCCGGACGAGAACACCGGGCCGACGAGCATGTTGAACATCACAACGTAGCAGATGTACCACGGAGCGTACTGCGGCAACAGGTACAAGCAGACAGCCATGAAGGGCAGGGCGAGCAGCATGCTCACCTGAATCACCAGCCGCAGCATGAGCGTGCCTTGGCTGAAAATTTCGCTGCGGATTTCTTTCTCGTAGACCGGGTTGGCGTTGTCCTCCATCAAGTCGTCGCGCTTCGGCGGCGCGAAGAGCTTGTCGGGGAATTGATCGCGCTGGATCACCAGCCCCACAGCCTGCTGGGCTTCTTGTTCGAGGTCGACCACGTCCTTTCCTTCCGCGCCCACGTCCGGCGGATGAAGCAGTAGCCGGCTGGTGTTGAAGAAGAGGACGAGGAAGACGAGCGTAGCGACAGCGGGGAGTACCGTCAAAATAAGCGTGAGTCGCACGCCGGCCAGTTCGCCCTTCGACATCGACATCCAGACGATCGCCCCCAAGATGGCGAACGGCAGGATGATGAGGTACGACACGACGAGCGAGGCGCTAGTGCGTTGGAAGTAGGCGCTGCAGGCGACGCTGATCATGCCGAAGCTGATGACCGAGACGATCAACGCCACGTAGGCGGCCAGCACTTCATAGACCTGAGCGCCGCCGAGCGGCAAACAGAGCATCACGATGGGCAGCGACGAAAAGATGAGCACCGCCAGATGGGTGAGCGACGCCACAAGCTTACCGAGGATGATGGCCGTCGGCTTGAGCGGGCTGGCGAGGAGCATTTCGTAGGTCTTGCGCTCCTTCTCCCCCGTGATGGTTCCGGCGGCAAAGCTGGGGGCCATCATCGACGCCAGCACGTACTGACCGACGAAGAAGAGGTCGACAAGCGCTTTGGCTTCCTGACGCGAGGAGGAGCCTTCGGTGAGATCAAGCTGGGCGTCTTGCGGCCACGCGAAGTAGACGACAGCGCCCAACAGAGCCTGATAGACGAACAGCAGGATGAACGCCCTCGCCATGCGGAGGTTCACCAGCAGTTCCCGCTGCATCACCGGGTTTTCGATCAGGTACATAGATGAGCTGCGAGAGATGGCAGTGGAGGCGATGAGCGTCTAACCCGTGGAGCGAACGGACTTAGCCTAGGCATTCTAACCGACCGCAAAGCGCGTTCTCTAGTCTGTCCGGTTTTCGCCCGGAAAGCCGGAAAATTTGCTCGCGGCAGTGGTTATGTAAGGAGGCGATTGCCGGTCTAAGGCTCGGAGGAAGCGATGTTCACCTGTCGTAAGCCGACCGATTCGCAGATTCGCAGCCATTTGGAGCGAGTCGCCGATGCGCCGTTCACCTATCCAAACGTCGGCTGCACGAAAGAGCCGGAAATGCCGCTTCCGCCTGGTTGGAATCGGGATCACGAGCGGGTATTGCTTGGCCATGGAGCCGAAGTGTTTGAGCGGGCCAAGGCTGCGATTTGCTCGTGGCGGATGTTTCCGCCGGAGGTAGCCCGTTTGTGCTGGCCCGATTGCCCGATCGAGGTCGGCCGCACGGTGGCGGTGCTCTACCGAGCGCGGCCACTCCTGTGCTGGATGCTCTTTCCGGCGAGGATTGCGTATGTGATCGACTGGGCCGGTTCAGGTGAGGATGCGGACCGCGTGGAGCGGTTTGGTTTCGCCTATGGCACAATTGCCGACCACCCTGAGCGAGGCGAGGAGCGGTTTCTGGTCGAATGGGATCGGGGAACCGACGAAGTTTGGTACGACCTGCTGGCGGTTTCTCGCCCCGGCCACTGGCTGGCGCGGTTGGGCTACCCCTACACGCGCTACGAGCAGGCCCGGTTTCGCCGGCTGTCTAGCGCGGCGATGAAGCGGGCGGCCGAAGCAGGTCAATCGCCGAGAACTGTTTCCCTACGACAATAGTGAGGGAGCAATGTTCAAGGTGTCTACACCCACGACCGTCGGCGAACTTAGGGAAAGGAACTTCCCTCTTACTCTGGTAATCGGTGGCGGGGTGTGGGCCTTGCTCGCGTTGGTGCAGCCGAGCGTCGCGGTTTGGATTCTGGCATTTGCGCCGACGGTTGTTGTTCCGCTAGGGCTGAACCTGATTGAACGCGATGGAGGAATCGCGTGGAGCCCGTTCTGGAAGTTGGGCCGGTGGTTGCACTTACCGACCGCGGCCCTGTTTGTGATTAGTTTTTGCCTCGAGCAAAGCTGGTTAGCGGCCACGCTCGCCATGCCGTGGCTGGTTGTGACGCTGCTGTTTGCGCTGGCCGGAGTGGCGATGCTTTGGCGGAATGGCCGGCAGGTCGACCGCGTCACTGCACTTGGAGGGGCACTGCTGCTATTGCCAGTCGGCGCCGGCTGGGCGGCGCTCTCTCGCGCTGGGCTGCAACCGCAGGGATTCAGTCATGAGATTGTGCTACTGACCGGAGTGCATTTTCACTACGCCGGATTTGCGTTGCCGATCCTGACTGCTTCCGCGGTCCGCCAATTCCCGATCGCTTGGGAGCGCGCACTGATCGTCGCCGTTGTGCTCGGCGTGCCGCTGGTTGGCGTCGGCATTTCGCTGTCGCAGCACGTCGAAGTAGTAGCCGCCGTACTGCTGGCGGTGGCGTGTTTGACAGTCGCGATGCTGCAGTTGCGCGCTGCCCTAAAATCGCGGAATGCGAATCACGCGATGCTGTTACTGATCTCGGTCAGTTCTCTCGCCGCGGCCATGCTGCTGGCGGCGGTTTATGCCCTCGGCGAGTTCACGGCGAACGATTGGCTCAGCATTTCGACGATGGTGCAAACGCATGGCGTTCTGAACGCCTTTGGGTTCGTCCTGTGCGGACTGATTGCTAGATCGCTTGAAGCGGCCGACAGAGGGCCCCACTAGCAAACTAGATCATATTCATGCGGCTGTGCTGCCGGCGGCGAGCCTTGGCGCAGTCTTCGCAAGTGCCGTTGATGATCAAGCGGTGCCCAGTGGCGCGGAAGCGGTGCTCGCGGGCGGTCGCTTCCAGAATGGCGAGCAGTTCCGGGCTCGTGAATTCCAGCAGCCGATTGCACTCCGAACAGTGGAAGTGGTCGTGGGCTGGATAGCCGTAGTCGTGCTCGTAGACCGCCCGGCCGTTGAGGACGAACTTGCGGAGCAGCCCGGCGTCGACGAATTCGGTCAGCGTTCGATAAACGGTCGGCCGGCTGATGTGCCCCGGCTTGCCGCTCGAGGGGAGCTGCTCCATCAGTTGGTCGGCGTCGAAATGCTCGTGACGGCTGAAGACGTGGTCGACGAGCGCCAGCCGTTGCTGGGTGACGCGCATGCCGCGGCTTTGCAGATACTCGACGAACCGATCCCGCGGAGAAAGCGAGACTGGCACAGGTTCGAGAGAAGCATCCGACGACATCAAACCACCGAGAGGGACTGAAGGATCATTGCAGAGGAGAATCGGCAGCGGTAAGCCGCAAGCCGAAGCCACTAACAGCTATCAATCCATTCTAGGTGGTGGGCGGTGCTAAACAAGGCGGCGGGGGATTGCGCAGCCTAACCAGACGCCAATTCCGAGCTTGGCGCGCTCGGCGATCAGGCAATCTCGTCGAGCAGACGCTCGAGCGCGAGGTCGATCTTCTCCGGCGTATCGTAGGCGCCGGCGGCGATCTGGGCCTTGATCTGGGCGACGCGGTCAGCCCGGATATCGGGCATGCTGTGCACCTGGCTGATCAGATCGGCTTCTGGCGAGATATCCAACTGATCGACTCCCGACGCGCGGTACGCCGGCGAAGCAGCCTGAGTTCCGACAGCGCGATGCGGGGCGCTGATGGAATGGGCGGCGTGAATGTGATTGGTGCCGTAAATGTACATCGCTCGTCTCTCCCAAGGACAGCGTCGTCCGGAAGCCAAAGCTTCCTCGTGCCTGGGTCGGCACGGAACTACCGCTGTTCAACTTCCTGTGTACCGAACTTCGATCCTACTGGGTGAGACGATTCGGCGGTTTCGTTGGTTCACTCCTGGCGGAGTTGCCGGGTCTAGCTGACCAACGCTCGACTCAGGACTCCGCCTGAAATCGAGAATGCCGAATTTGCTTCGTCCCTCCAGTATACGTTAATTGGAACGCAGGCGTCGCTGTCCGTGTCGGAAGAGCTCTCCGTCGCTGCTAGGGCGACTTCGCGATCGCTAGCACTGAAGTAGCACTCTTTATCGTCCGCGACTCAGCCTGCTTTCAACCTTATTCCTGTGTGGCCTCTTGTAGCGTTTCCCAGCGCCTTGGCCGAATGGATGGGCCTTAGCGGCAAGTACTTAGCAACGCATTAATCCGCCCGAGACTGATGCCGAAGAGCAACGCGCGTTGCGTGCAGGCAACAGCGGTTCGCCGCGGGAGACGTCATAGATGCCGATGGCTTGATGCGTGCCCATTTAGAAGCGGCACAGCCGTCAGGACTCCATTCCGCGCCCAAAGCGTGGGCTGATGCGTGGATCTTCGTGATCCGCTTTCTGCCTCCCTGGCAGGCCGTAGCAGCTTAGCCGCGCCGACCCCTACTGTACGTGCAATCCGTTACGGTGGTTCACAAGGATTTTCGAAGCCTCCTGGCCCTCCCGAAAATCCTTCCTCCTGCGGCGAGTATAGGTAGTCCGGCTTGTAGCGACAATATCGACCTAAGTGCCACCGCCAGGACCGGTTACCTGCGTCGCAGGCTGATGCGGGATTCCACGGGCGGCTTGGACCAAAGGGGAAATCGCGAAAGCAACGACCGACTGCGACTGGTAGCTCCTCCCGAAGTCTGGCCGGATCGTGGACACTCCGAAGGCGACGGCCCCGGTCGGCCACCGCTGGGGGCTGGCTGCGATCGTTCTCGCTTTGAATACCGACGCGGCCGGCGAGCTCAGCCACGAGGAAGCTCGGGAACGAATGCGCGAGCACCTTCGGCAGCGAGCGTCGCATCGATGGGACCCCGCCGCGACCAGCTTCGCAACGGCGCAAAGTGCGACCCCTATGTGAAGGCGGCCGTTCTCGCGGCGAGTGGGAATAGTGGTCTCACGCGTCGCCGAACCCTTTTATGACGGTGGCGACGAGGCGAAGCTGCTTCCAAGTAATGCGGCTAGTCGCAAAACCATCGGCAGCAGGTTGGACAACCAGCCGGCTGCCGGTTCCATTTACAGGGAGATGAAAACGAGTGGCTGACGTAAGTCGCAGAATGTAACGCCAGGCGCGAACCTGCGCCTAATAGGAAGCGTCCATAAGATAGCTGCGAAGCAAACGAATTACTGATAGAGGAAGGGGCGAGTCGGCTGAGCCGACTCGGTGTATCAGCCGCAGGGATAGCATGGCGCGGCTCAAAACGACAAAGGAGCAGGCCGTGACCCAGGGAGCGTTTCAACCAACTCAGATGGTGCTGTGCGAAGACGAGGGCGTCGGCCGGATCGTGGTCGATCAAGAGTCCTTCGCCCGCTTCAGTAGCAGCATCGACGCAGCCTTGAGCCGGCTCGTTGACCAGTGGCGGCACTTGATGCCGCCGCAACCGATGCCGAAGCGCCCGGAGCTTCGCCGGCAAAGCCCAAAGTAGGCTGTCCTCATTGCCAGGTCGCAATCGGCCGGTCTACGTTCGGCCGAAGCAGACCAGGCACATGTCATCATTCTGCGGCGCACGCCCCAAAAACTGCCGCACTTCTTCGATCAGCGCCGTCCCAAGCTCATGCGGACTGCCGGAGTGTTCCTTCAGCATCTTCCGCATCCGGTCGATTGTGAAAAACTCGCCCTTTGCGTCGATCGATTCGTTGATCCCGTCGGTGTAGAGCATCAACGTGTCGCCGGGCTGAATTTCGACCTCCAGTTGCTCGTACGAAATGCCTCCGGTAATGCCCAGCGGCAGACCGGCGAGCTTTTCGCCGGGCTCTTCGAGCTGGCCGTTGGCCCGGCGATGCAACGGCGCCATGTGACCCGCGTTGACGATCGTGGCCCGGTGGTTCTTCGGATCGAGCACCACCAGGATCATCGTGACGAACCGCTGTAAATTCAGCTCGTCGAGTCGGTCGTTCAGACGCCTCACGGCCGCAGCCGGCGTCGGTTCGCTGAAGAGCGAGAACCGAGCCTCGGCCGAGAACTTGGCCATGAGCAGCGCGGCCGCCACGCCGTGGCCCACAACGTCGGCGACGATGATCGCCACCCGCCCGTCCGGCATCTCGACATAGTCGTAGTAGTCGCCGCCAATCTGATCGGCCGGCTGATAGAAGTCGTAAAACTCATACCCCGCGAGCTGCGGCGGATGCTCCGGCAGAAAGCCGTGCTGCACCTCGTGCGCGAGCTTCATGTCCCGTTCCAGCTCGCGCTGCTTGAGGGCCGCTTCGTGCATCTGCGCGTTGGTGATGGCGATGGCCGCTTGCGTCGCCACGGTCGCGAGCAGTTCCAGGTCCCCCTGCTGAAATCGCTGCCGCTGATCGAGCGTGTCGATCTGCAGTGCGCCGAAGGCTTGCCCCTCGGCGTTGATGAGCGGAGCGCACATCATCGAGCGGATGCGAAAATCGGCGATGCTCTGGCTCATTTCGAACCGCTGATCGCTCGCCGCATCGGCTGAGAGGATTGCCTCCTTGCTTTGCATCACATGGCGGATGATCGTTCGACTGACGCGCACCGAATCGCTCAGTTCTTCCCGCCGAATCCGCACCCAGCGGGGCACCAGCTTGCCGCCGGGCTCTTCGAGCACGATAAATCCGCGGTCGGCCTGCACGAAAATGCGGAACAGCCCCTTCAGGAGCTGCGGCAACACCTCATCGAGCACCAAGGCCCGGCTGAGGTTCTGCGTAATCTCGATCAGCGCCGCCAGCTTCACTTCCGCGCTGGCTGAGACGTGTACTGTTCCTCGCGCCGAGCCCGTCACGTCGAGCTTCGACATGATAGTCGAGGTCGGCGCTCCTACCTCGTCGTAGAGCATCGTGCCGACGCCCGCCCCATCGAGCAGCGGAGTCCCAGCCGCCGGCGTCTGCGCATCGGCCGAGAAGGTGAAGGTGACTTCGCAAACGCGAATCTGGTCGCCGTTCTTCAGCTTTCGCCGGCCGTCGATCTTGCGCGGTTCGTCGTTCAGGAACGTGCCGTTACGACTTCCCAGGTCCTCCAGGTAGTAGTCGGACCCTTCGCGGACGAGCTGACAGTGATTGCGGCTGACAGCTCCGACGTCGATCACAATATGACAGTCCGGATGCCGGCCCATCACATAGACGTCGTTCTTCAACTCGTAGCGTCGGCCGGTCTGTGGGCCGTTGTTGGCCGACAAGTAATACATGGCTGGCGATATCGTAGAGCCGGAGAGCAGGGGCGCGAGACCGTTCCAATGCGGCAGACACACGCTCCGGACGCAGGTTGTGCAGCGTGGATCGATTCTAGGAGCGCCTCCGATCCGCCGTCAACCGAGCGGACTCTCTCTCGCGCACGCATTCGTTACCTATGCTGCTACGACGGCATTGCAAGCCAACCGTCGCGTCGCTTCGCCGCTACGCTCCGCACAATCGTCTTCACCTCGATATTCGCGTTGTTCGGCAAGGCTTCATTCGACGATGCCGAGTTTGCGGGGGGGCCGGTTTGCCGCCCTGCCACCCGCGTCCTAGGTTTGCTCGGGATAGGAACCCTTGTGGTCGCTTTGCGGGGGGCTTTGCGCTCGCGCCTTGGCCATCACCGTTTCTGCCCACTCGGTCGACGCTTCGCACGCCTCCCTGCTTTGCCGTCCATGGAAAACCGACAACTCAGCGACGCCCCGATCGGACCAGCAATGCACGACCCACTGCACACCGCAGCCGGTCGGCTGCAGGCGGTCGCGTCGTTACTCGAGGGGGTCGACAAGCCGGCTCCGAGCATCTCGCCCGAAGCCGCTTTCGAGAACCGTCTCGTCCAGGTCCGCCTCGGCATGGCGAGCAGCCTGTTCGCCGCCCTGCGCGCCAAGCACGCTCCCACCGCTTCGCACTCGCTCCGCGTCGCGATGGGCTGTTCCTCTTGGGCCATGCTCCTCGACCTCTCCGACGAGCAGCGCGACGAAATCGAAGTCGCAGCCCTGCTGCACGACATCGGCAAGATCGGCGTCCCCGACCACATCCTGCTCAAACCTGGCAAACTCGGCCCCGAGGAATACGCCACCGTCGAACGCCATCGCCAGATCGGCGTCGAAATCCTCCGCGGCTGCTGCGCCTCACCGAACGTCCTTTCGATCGTTCAACTCTCGGGCGCCTGGTACAACGGCGCTCGCCAGTCGTACGCGGTCCACGGCGAGCAATTGCCGCTCGGCGCTCGGATTGTCTCGATCGTGGACGCCTTCGACGCGATGACGACCGATCAGGTCTATCGCCGCGCCATGTCGCGCGAGCGGGCCCTCGCCGAACTCTTCGAACACGCCGGCACGCAGTTCGATCCGCAGCTCATCAAGGAGTTTTGCGGCTACATCAGCGCCGACCAGGTCAAGCTGCAAGGCAACGTCGCCCGCCGCTGGCTGAAGGATCTGCAGCCCGACAGCTCGAATCGCCTCTGGCGCATGAACGCCACGCCGAGCGCTCCGGTCGACACCATCGACAGTGTCTTCCAGCAGAAGCTGCTCGACAGCATGAACGACGCCGTGATCTTCGTCGATCACACGCTTCGCATTCTCCTGTGGAACCGCGCCGCGGAACGCCTCACCGGCATTCCAGCTGCCAGCATCGAAGACAAGCAGTGGTCGCCGACGCTCGTGAACCTGCGCGACGACCGGCACAAGCTCATCACCGACGACGATTGCCCCGTCATCGAAGCCATTCGCGACGGCGTGCAGACGATGCGCCGCCTGTCGATTACCGGCCGCAACGGAGAACGAATCGACGTCGACGCGCAGCTCGTGCCGGTGCATGGCAAGAATGCCACCGCCTACGGCGCGGCCTTGTTGATGCACGATGCCTCGTCCACCATCACGCTCGAACAGCGCGTCCAGTCGCTCCACGAGAAAGCCACGCGCGACCCGCTCACCCAGGCTGCCAACCGCGCCGAGTTTGATCGCATTTTGCAGGTCTGCGTGCAAACGCACCTCGAGCGCAACATCCCCTGCGCACTGATCATTTGCGACATCGACTTCTTCAAGAAGGTGAACGACACCTACGGCCACCAGGCCGGCGATGAAGTCTTGACGGTCTTCTCCAGCATCCTGCGTCGCCACTGCCGCCCCGGCGACCTGGTGGCCCGCTACGGCGGAGAAGAGTTCGTCATCATCTGCGCCGACTGCGACAACGCTTCGGCTACTCGCAAAGCCGAGGAGCTGCGCCAACTGACAGCCGAAACGCAGATTCCCGCTCTCTCGGGCAAGAACGTAACGGCCAGCTTCGGCGTGACCGAGCTGCAGAACGGCGACACGCCCGAAACCATGCTCCGCCGCGCCGACCGCGCTCTGTATCAGGCCAAGGAAAACGGCCGCAATTGCGTCGTTCAACTTGGCTGTGGAATCAGCGGCAACGGCGAAGAACCCGCGAGCCAGCGTCGCGGCTGGCTGTCCTGGCTCCGCGGCTCGCTCCCGGACCAGGTGCTTGAGCGCACGCTCGTGACCGCGGTTCCGCTGAACGTCGTGGTCGAGAAGATGCGCGGTTTCGTCGCCGATCATCACGCCCAGATCGAAGCCATCGAGGAAGGACACCTGGTCCTCCGCATCGAAGCCGACGACTGCACGCCCCAACGCCGCAGCACTGACCGTCCGGTTCCGTTCCTGGTCGAAATGCGGTTCAACGAAACCCGTATCCCAGCAGCCGACAGCCGAACGGCCCCCACCTCCAAGACACTCGTCCGCGTCACCATTCGCCCCCAACGCGGCCGCGACCGCCGTCGCCGCGACGTCACCGACCGGGCCAACACCCTCCTAGTCAGCCTCAAGTCATACCTGGTCGCCCAGGAACATCGGGGCTAAGGGGAAGTCGGAATTTGGAAATTGGATTTCTGGAATCTTGGCGGCCACCTGCGCGCCGGCCAAAGGCGAGTGGCCAAGTGGGGGCGTCCGAGCCAAGAACGAGCATCCGGGGTTATCCCGGGATGCCAAATTCTTCCCGACTTGTCCCAACGCTGAAATTCCGTGCGCATGGTTGGCTGGGTCGCCGCTTTGCTATACCCCTCTCACCCGGACGCTCATCTCCCGCATGGGCGCCCCAGCGAATCGCGGCGGAAGCTGGCCGCCCGCAGAACGTCCTTACTTACTGGCAGCCAGCGCTTCGGGGCTGACCTTCTTCGGCGAGGGCCAAACAAAGCCGATAATCAGCGCGACAATCGCGCCGCAGGCTCCGGCTGCGACC
>Ga0182737_1001795_pt1 | contig 19646 bp, 12 predicted proteins | sample eDN5th30CBELigOP_FD_128878 | JGI IMG/M metagenome (GOLD analysis project Ga0182737, IMG submission 128878) | Enriched Organic Plus compost microbial communities from Emeryville, California, USA - eDNA 5th pass 30_C BE-Lig OP (version 2) (version 2) ...
CGCCAACCGGATCATCGCCGCCTTGAAGGAGCGGTTCCCCCAGATCACCGCCCCGCCCAAGGAAGACATCTGCTACGCGACGCAGAACCGGCAAGAGGCCGTTCGCAAGCTGGCCGAGGAGGCCGACGTAGTCCTGGTGCTGGGCAGCCAGAATAGTTCCAACAGCCAGCGTTTGGCGGAAATCGCACGGGAGCGTGGAGTTACGGCACATCTGATCGACCACGCGGGCGAGATCGGCGATGAATGGTTCCAGGGCGACGAAACGGTGCTGATCACCGCCGGAGCCAGTGCGCCGGAAAAAGTTGTCCAGGAATGCATCGCTGCATTGCAGGATAAGTATGGGGCGAGTGTGGAAGCACGGATGGTCCGCCAAGAGGACGTCCACTTTTCCCTGCCCCGCGAACTGCGCACGCTGACCAAGACCACGTAGTGGCTTGAGCTGCCGCATGTCGCTAGCTAGCGGCCTCGCCGGCTGCTAGCACCGTGAGCAGCCCCACCCCCTTGCCGTCGGCGACGAACGATCGGCGTGTGCTCCCACGGCCCGATCCGTTGGAATGGCCCGGCCTGTGGTTGTTTACCTGTCGGGGCTTCCGCCGCGCGCTACCTGATTTCGCACTGCAAACCACCGTATGAGAATCGGCGACCTGGAGCTGTTCCTGATCCAAACGCCTTGCCCCGAGGGCGAGCGGCGGTCGCTGCTGGTGCGCATTGCGTGTGATTCCGGCTGGGAAGGCTGGGGCGAAGTCCCCACCACACTGCGTTCGGAAGAACTGGCCGGTGCCCGACAACTGCTGACCTCGGCCTTGGCCGAGCGGCACGTGGCCGATATCGAAGAAATCATCAGCCTGGAAATTGTCGCCCGGCTGCAAATGGTGCCGGCCGTTGAAATGGCCTGCTGGGACGCGCTCGCCCGGGCGGCCAATCTGCCGCTGTGCCGGCTGTGGGGCGGCTGCTTCCGAGCCCGGGTGCCCATCTGCCGCAACCTGCCTTGGGATGGCGACAGCTCGGCCGCCTCGCTCGTGCAAGGAGCCCGCGAGTGGGCCGAGCAGGGCTACCGAGCACTCCAGGTGGCCTGCGTCGGTGCCGACCCGCAGTTCAACCTGCGGCGGCTCAATGCACTGCGGGCGATCCTGACCGAAGGCGTGGAATTGCGGTTCGACGGCGCCAACCAGTTCGCGCCCACTGCCGCGGTCGACTTTGTGACCGGGTTGCCGCGTGATGGCTTCCGCTTCCTGCTGGATCTTTGCTCCAGCAGCGAGCTGGCCGATCAGCAGCGGCTGCACGCCGTTGCCCAGTCGCCGCTGGCCCTGGGACGTGCGATCCAGCAACCGGCCGACGTGGTCCGGGCGCTCGCCACCTGCGAGCATTTTGTACTTTCGCCGGAACGCCACCTCGAAGGCTGGCAAGGCGTACGGCGCAGCGCGGCCGTAGCCGATGCCGCCGGCTGCACAGCCTCGCTTTCGGTGCCTTGCTCGACAGGCCTGGCTGCCGCGATGCTGCTGCACGTGGTGGCCGCTACGCCATCGCTGGCGGCCGCGCACGACTTGGGCGAACTGACGGCCAACAGCCAGATTCTCGAAGAGCCGCTCCAGCCGCAGGACGGCATGCTTTCCGTACCGCTGGGCGTGGGCCTGGGCGTGGAAGTCAGCCGCGCTCGCCTGGACGCCTGCCAGGTTGGTTAGCGGTACGTACGCGCCACGGCCCTCGGCGTGCAATCTGCGCTAAACACGTGCACCGCGTTCGTGGTCTTACGATTGCGGCTCAAGCGCCAGCGCCTTCAGCAGGGCTTCCACAAAGAAGAACTCGCCCCACATCACCGATTCATCCACGCCCAAGTTCTTGGCGGTGTGATACACGCCGTGCTTGAGGATGCCTTCCCAGCCGGCATCGTTCACGGCCAGATATTCAGGCTGCACCAGGGCGTCGAGCATCGCCAGGGCGGTATCGCGATAGGCGCGTGCCCGGTCGGGGCACTTGGTCTGCTTGGCCAGGTCCAGCAGCCCGCTGGCGGCAATGGCTCCGGCCGAGCTGTCCTTCTGCGGGCCCCAGGGCAGCGGCTGCGAAAGATCAGCATCGAAGTCCCAGTACGGCACGCGATCCTCAGGCAGGTTCTTCAGCCAGAAGTCGGCGTTCAGCTCCGCGGTGGCCAGGGCTTCTTCGTCCTGCGACAGCGTGTACACCTGACTGTATCCGTACAGCGACCAGGCCAGGCCGCGTGCCCACGAGCTATCGTTCCGGGCGCCTTGGTGAGTGGTCTGCCGGAGGAACTCGCCCGTATTGAGATCGAAGATCCCTTCGTGCGCCGTAGAGCCGTCGCCGCGCACCAGCCGTTTGCGCGTGGTGCGGCAATGTTCCACGCCCACGGTCCGCAGCTCCTGGTCGCCAGTGGCGTTGGCCGCATAAAAGATCAGCGGCACGTTCATCATAATGTCGATGAACAGTGATTCAGGCGCCACAAAGCTGCGGAGGTATTTGCCTGAGGGGATGAAACGCATGGCCAGCGTACGGCCAGCCTGGATCAATACATCGTGCAACGCCTTGTCGCCCGTCAGTTCATACCATGGGCGATAGGTATTGAGAAAAATGAACCCCAGGTCGTGCACATTGCGATCGTGCTGACGATGCTCCAGCAGCTTGGAGTAATGCTCAGCATGCTGTCGCCAGGCTGCATCGCCGGTGCGCTGGTAGAACTTCCACATCATGCCGGCGAAGAATCCGCCGGTCCAATCGGTCCATAACTCGCCGTCGTGATGCCAGCGACCGCCGGTGGTGTAGATGGGAAAGTAGTCCGGAGTGCGCTTGATGGTCGAGAGGACTTGCTGCTGGGCAAAATCCAGGGCCTGGTTGTACGACGTCAGGCGATCAGACATGTGACAGTTCCCAAATCCGCGAGAGGCATGGCTAATCCGACCCAGCCTGCAGTTATGGCGTGCAACGCGCCTATCAGGTGGCAGCCCCCTCCCGAGTCGGGGCCAAGCAGGCCGGCTGAAGCGACTAGCTTCGAGGGTTCGCCGGAGAGGATCAAGCCCCCTCCGCAAAAAGGGGGGGGGCTGTGGTGACGCTTGATCACCCGGTTCTCTGCGTCACGCCTGGTTTTGTCCACGCCCTGGGTTTCTGAAAGTGGCGTGATTCATAACGGGCTGATCACCCCCTCCTCAAGAACGACTGCCCGACGATCCCATCGTGAACCCCTTATATAGAGGGGTGTGTGTCGCTCAAAATGGCGGATTCATCAAAATTCATTGAACGTTTTTGGCGGGGGTAAGTACAATCGCGCTTGTTCTCTCCCCATTGAGGGGAGTGTGAATAGCCCGCCTGAAGCTGAAGGATCGCACCCGCCTTCTGCGATCGGCGCGTATGCCGAACCTGCCATATACGGGACCGACGCCCCGGCGTTGGTGAACCCCACGGAACAGAGCACCGCCCCCTGTCGATTCCGCCCGCGCTCACGGTATGCCGTGCGTGGCCGAGATGTGCCTGGGGGAGGGCTCACCAGAATTCATCGTTTGTCTGCTCATTGCAGTTTTTGTTTCACCTCCTGGAGATGAGCCATGCAATCGGCTGTTCATCGCAGACGCGGCTTCACGTTGGTGGAGTTGCTAGTAGTGATCGCGATCATCGGGATCTTGATCGCCATGCTACTGCCGGCCATTCAGGCCGCACGAGAATCGGCACGGCGATCCAACTGTTCCAGCAATCTCAAACAGTTCGCCACGGCGGTGCTGCTGTATGCCGATCGCAACGGTGAACAGCTTCCGCCCTCCGGCGGTCCTAATGGCAATCCCGCTTCGACGGGCGCGGCCGGCTGGGCTATTGGCTGGATCCCGTATCTGTGGCCCGTGATGGAGAAGGGGCCCTCCTATGCCCGGCTCAATCTGGCCGTGAACTACAGCAGCGGGGATAATCTCGCGCTCGGCAAGGAAGACCGGTCGGACATGTACCACTGTCCCACCCGAGGCTTTCGCATTAATTCGAATGGCAACGGTGGCCAGTGTGTCGATTACGTCCCGGTGGGCATCGTGGCCAAGAGTCTGCCATCTAGCCTGACGACCAACAATGGCACCCACCTCAACAACTGGGTAACCACCCTGGACAACACCCACATGCGCGGCCCGATCCAGCCAGCCCAGGCGCTGCTGACCGGCGCGGCCTACAATAGCACGCCAGGCAAGGGGATGGTGCGTTCGCGCGTGACGATGGGGGCCGTGACCGACGGCATGACGTACACCGCGTTGGTGGGCGAAAAGCACGTTCACCCCCAGAAACTGGGCCAGAATCTGGAAGACCAGCCGGCGAATCCGATCCATGCCCCTAACGGCATGCCCAATCGCTCCTGCTACAACAAGATCGCTGGTCTGGGCCTGGCTCCCAGCCCTAACTGGCCCGAGCCGTTTGACATCAACGATGCAACGACGAACACGTCGTACTGGACGTTCGGGAGCTGGCACCCTGGCATTTGCCAGTTCGCGTTTGGTGATGCCCGCGTGGTGGCGGTGAAGAATCACGCCTCGCCGGATGCCCTGTTCTCCATGGGCGGCAAGGACGACGGAGAGCCCTACAACCTGCCGTAGTGGGGAATAACCAGCGGGGCAGGCTTGAGACTGTTATGAAACAGGGGGCAGGTGATCCATCACCTGTCCCCTGTTGTTTTTCACAGCGAAAGTATCCTAAGCCGCGTTGTAGCGAAAAACGGCGATTTCTACCCAATTGTGGTGGTATCCAAAAGCGTTTATGTGACCTACAATCGGAACGACTTTCGAATGTCGGCGAATGGATTGTAGGCTGTTCCCGCCCAAGACGTTCTCCATCAGAACGCACAATCGAACTGGAACAGAGAGTTTCGCTTGGATTCGTTTGAGAGGAGGCGCGCCTGTCGCTCCTGCCGCGGTTATCCATAACCGGCCCGGTGTGACAGCAGCTATCACCACCCCAGTTTATCAATACGTGATGGCGCCGGTGAAGAGATATATCCCGCGCCCCTAGATGTATTGATAAACTCCGGACGCATAGAAACGTTCCGGCCGCGATCGCTGGAAAGCATCACTGCCGTGACGTGTCCGCTGCCGGATACGTTATATGCGCGGGGCCTCTTGGCCGGTTCGGCGTCCCTCGCCGCAACAACGGTATCAGCAACAGGCATCTTTTGGAGCTCTAGAGGTACTTTCTGTACGTGATGGCAGCTCATAACTGGCCATCACTCCCCCCGCGTTTTCCTTTCCTAGGCTCGCGTTATGCCGTGCGCGGCTGCCGTTTCGCAGGGGGAGTTCTTACCAGAATCAAACGTTCGTCTGCTCATTGGAATTCTTCATTCACCTTCTGGAGATGAGCCATGCAATCGGTTGTTCGACGCAGACACGGCTTCACCTTGGTGGAGTTGCTGGTGGTAATCGCGATCATCGGGATTTTGATCGCCATGCTACTGCCGGCCATTCAGGCCGCACGAGAATCGGCACGGCGATCCAACTGTTCCAGCAATCTCAAGCAGTTCGCCACGGCGGTGCTGTTGTACGCCGATCGCAACGGCGAGCAGCTTCCGCCCTCCGGCGGTCCCAATGGCAACCCTGCCTCGTCGGGCGCGGCCGGCTATTGCATCGGCTGGATCCCGTATCTGTGGACCGTGATGGAGAAGGGGCCCTCCTTTGCCCGGCTCAACCTGTCCGTGAACTACATCCAGTCGGACAATCTGGCGCTCGGTCAGAGCGATCGGTCGGACATGTACCATTGCCCCACCCGCGGCTTTCGCATTAGCGCGAATCAGTACGGCGGCCAGGTCCCCGATTATGTTCCGGTGGGGATCGTGGCCAAGAGCCTGCCAAGCAGCCTGACGGCTGCCAATGCTACCCACCTGAACAACTGGATAAGCACCCAGGACAACACCTACATGCGCGGCCCGATCCAGCCAGCCCAGGCGCTGCTGACCGGCGCGGCCTACAATAGCACGCCAGGCAAGGGGATGGTGCGTTCGCGCGTGACCATGGGGGCCGTGACCGACGGCATGACGTACACCGCGTTGGTGGGCGAAAAGCACGTTCACGCCCAGAAGCTGGGCGACAACCTGGCTGACCAGCCGGTGAATCCTATCCATGCCCCCAACGGCATTCCCAACCGTTCCTGCTACAACAAGATCGCGGGGCTGACCCTGGCTCCCAGCCCCAACTGGCCCGAACCGTTTGATATCAACGATGCCGCGACGAACCCTTCGTACTGGACGTTCGGCAGCTGGCACCCCGGCATTACTCAGTTCGCGTTTGGTGATGCTCGCGTGGTGTCGGTGAAGAACCATGCCTCGGCGGATGCCCTGTACTCCATGGGCGCCAAGGATGACGGGCAGCCCTACAACCTGCCATAGTGGGGGGGGCAAGCGGGGCAGGCTGGAAACCGTTATGACTTTTGGGGGGCAGGTGCTCGATCGCCTGCCCCCCATTTTGATTGATACCAAGAAAACATCATAAATTACCGGATTGAGAAAAATGGTGCTTTTTCCCCAACCGTGGGGCTATTCAAATTTGTTTATGTGACCTACAATCGGAACAACTTTCGAATGTCGGCGAAAGGATTGTCGGCTGTTCCCGCCAAGACGTTCTCCATCAGAACGCACCAACAACTGGAACAGAGAGTTTCGCTCGGATTCGTTTGAGAGGAGGCGCGCCTGTCGCCCCACCCCCGGTTGTCAATAACTGGCCCGGTGCGACAGCATCTATCATTGCCCGGTTTTTTCAATACGTGGCGGCGCTGGTGAAGAGGCATATCCCGCGCCCCTAGATGTATTGATAAACTCCGGACGGATGGAAAAGTTCCGGCCACGCTCGCTGGAAAACAGCCCGCTGCCGGAAGTGTCGTATGCGCGGGCCTCTTGACCGGTTCGGCGTCCCTCGCCGCATCAATGGTATCAGGAACAGGCGTCTTCAGAGGCTCTAGAGGTACTTTCTTTACGTGATGGCAGATCAATAGCTCGCCATCACTCCCCGGCGTTTTCCTCCCTTACGCTCGCGCTGCGCCAACTGATCTTCCGGACCTGTGCCGGTTGCGGTTCGGTCTGCGCTTGCGCCCCCGCATCACCGTTACGACCGTCGCCCGCGTTTTTGGACTGTGGGTTCTCAAGTTCGGAGTTTTCATCAATGCCAGTTCTGTCTCGTCGCCGCGCCGGCTTCACGCTGGTCGAGTTGCTCGTCGTGATCGCCATCATCGGCATCTTGATCGCCATGTTGCTGCCGGCCATTCAGGCGGCCCGCGAGTCGGCCCGCCGCGCTAACTGCGCCAGCAATCTCCGTCAGATCGGCACCGCCATGCTGCTGTACGCCGATCGCAACAGCGACCAGTTGCCGCCCTCGGGTATCGGCAAGGAAGGCAACTACTCCGCGACCGATTTCCAGAATGACCTGTACAAGCACAGCTGGTTCGCTCTCTGCTGGCCGATGATGGAACAGCAGGCGGCCTACAGCCAGTTGAACCTGGGCTATTCGGCCGAATCGGACCAGGGCAACCCCGGTTCCACGACGCTGAAGTCGAACCGCCAGACGCACGCCGACTTCCGTTCGGACATGGCGTTCTGCCCCACCCGCGGTTTCCGCCTCGTGCGCTGGACCCTGGCCGACACCACCACCACGCTGGAAGGCCAGGCCATTGACTACGTGGCTGTCGGTGCAACCAGCTACAGCAGCGCCACGGAAAAGGACAACTTCACCCACCCGACCAACCAGCTGTTGGGCTGCATCATCGGCACCAAGGAACAGCCGGGCATCGATAACATCAATCGCCCCATCCGCTCGCGCGTGCCGTTGGGCTCGGTCACCGACGGTCTGACCTACACCGCCCTGGTTGGTGAAAAGCACCTGCCGGCGCGGCGGATCGGTCAACCGGATTGGGACTTGCCGGTCGCCGGCACCACGCACCGCACGTTCAAAGGTGGTCGTATCGTGGGGGACCTGCAGTTGGCCCAGCAGCTCGATCAGGAAGGCGCCGCTGGCAGCCTGACCGACAACAACAACTACCGCTTCGGTAGCTGGCACCCCGGCATCGCGCAATTTGTGTTCGGCGACACCCGCGTGGTCCCGGTGAAGAACCACACCAGCACCACGGCCCTGACCAGCATGGCCCGTCGCGCCGACGGTCAGCCCTACGATCTACCGTAACCTGGTTCGGCAGTCGCGTTTACCGCGGCGGCCCCCAGCCTGACAGAATCATAGCCAGCCTCCGCCGGCCGGATGGTCACCTGAGACCTCCGGCCGGTTTTTGCATTCCAGGTGGCCAAGCAAGCAGCACTGCGGCTCAGGAGGCCCGGCCGAAAACGCCCTCAAGCCTGCCGCCTCTCGCGACGCGCAAAAAAGAGCGGCGTCAGCCACCGCCGCACGAGGCAGAGGTGGCCGACGCCGCCGAGCAATCGGGTGGGATGGTGACGCGTTTGCCTAGTCGCGGACGCGTTCGATGTATTCGCCGGTACGGGTATCGACGCGGATCTTCTCGCCCATTTCGACGAACGCGGGGCAGAGGATTTCAGCCCCGGTTTCCAGCTTCACCGGCTTGGTGAGGTTGGTGGCGGTGTTGCCGCGGACGGCCGGCTCGCAGTAGGTGATTTCCAGCACCACGTGGTTCGGCGGCGACACGGCGATGGGCGAGTTGTTGAACAGCATCATGCTGCAATTGGTGCCCTCTTTGATCCACTTCCAGGTGTCGTCCACCTGTTCCGGCGTGAGCTCATACTGTTCGTAGTTGCTGGTATCCATGAACACGAACTGTTCGCCCTGGCGATACAGGAACTGGGCCTCGATCTCGGTGATGTCGGCCGCTTCGAGGGTGTCGCCGCCCTTGTAGGTGCGGTCGAGCACGGTGCCCTTGAGCAGGTTGCGGAGCTTGCACTTGTAGAGCGCGTTGCCTTTGCCCGGTTTGACAAAGTTGCACTCCAGCATCAAGTAAGGGTCGCCTTCGATCTGGACTTTGAGCCCCTTGCGGAAGTCGCTGGTGTTGTACGTGGCCACGTTGGTTCCTGCTTCGTTTCGCGGATTCGTTGGAGTATGATTCCCTGCCGGGTTGTGCAGCGGAGGTCGTCGGCACGGCAGCGGGGACCAGGCGGCCGATTGGGGAGTTGGCCCCCGCGGTAGCGCCGCCCACGCAGCGAATTTTTCCAGAACGACCTTCTCCGCTCGCCTTCCCAGCGGGGGGCGGCAGACCGGCGGCGACAGCGAAAAAATTGGCTACGCAGCTTCCTGCTCAAACGGCCGCAGCCGGGGCGTTGCGGTCCCCCGGCCAACGGCGGCCGTGCCTGCGTCTAGCCTGTTTGGCTAGGGTGGAAGCTAAACCGTGCAACCACAATAATATTCACTTTTCGAGAATGTTCGTCGAGATGGGAATCAGCGCCGCCGGCAATAAATCCACCCCTGCCCGCTCCTGGCGTCAGGCCCTGCGCAGTGCGATTCGCGACGCTCACTCGCTCAGCACGCGGCTAGGGCTGGACCCGGCCGCGCTGAATCTGGCCGCCGACGGCCCGAGCCAGTTCCCGGTATTCGTTCCGGAGGAATTTCTGGCCCGAATGGAGCCCGGCAACCCGGCCGACCCCCTGCTGCGGCAGGTACTGCCGCTGGCCGCGGAAGACCAGTCCTGGCCGGGCTTTGGCAGCGATCCGCTCGAGGAGGCCGCCGCCACCCTGGTGCCGGGGCTGCTGCACAAGTATCACGGCCGGGCCCTGCTGATTGTGACCGGCGTGTGCGCGGTGCATTGCCGGTACTGCTTCCGCCGGAATTTTCCCTATGCCGAGGTGCCCGTTGGCCGCGGCGCCTGGCAACCAGCCCTGGATGCGTTGGCGGCCGACCCGTCGATTGAGGAAGTGCTGCTCAGCGGCGGCGATCCGCTGATGGTGGCCGACGAAACGCTTGAAGTTCTGGTGGCCGACCTGGCGGCGATCCCGCATCTCAAGCGTCTGCGGGTCCACACGCGGCTGCCGATCATGATCCCGCAGCGAGTCACCGGCCGGCTGCTCTCGTGGCTTTCGGACAACCGGCTGCAATCCGTCGTGGTGCTGCACGCCAACCACCCGGCGGAGCTCGATGCGGCAGTGGCCGTGGCTGCCGCCCGGCTCAAGGCGGCCGGCGTGCTGCTGTTCAACCAGGCGGTGCTGCTCCGCGGCGTGAACGACAACGTGGACACGCTGGCCCAACTTTCGCTGCGGCTGATTGAACTGGGCATTGTGCCGTACTACCTGCACCAGTTGGACCGCGTGGCCGGCGCCGCTCACTTTGAAGTGCCCCTCGAAGCAGGGCAGGCCCTGGTCGAGCAGCTTCGCGCGCGGCTGCCTGGCTATGCCATGCCACGTTACGTGCAGGAGCGGCCAGGCGAGCCATCGAAGACGCCGCTGGCGTAGCGGCCGCGCTCACAAACATGTGTTAGGCCGTCGCCCCGCTTCACGCCCCGAACAGCTCCTTCACCGCCCTGCCCTTCCCGTCCTCGGTGGCATAGAACGGGCGGCGTTCCACGTCGAAGGCCGTTTGAGGGCTGATGCCCATCGCCGTAAAGATCGTGGCGTGCAGATCGCTCACGGTGACCGGGTTCTTGGTCGCCAGGCAGGGCCGCTCGGGGGCCGACTCGCCATATAAGAACCCTCGCTTCATCCCGCCGCCGAACATCACCACCGACGACGCGCCGGTAAAGTGCCGGTGCAGCCCATAGTGCTTGGGCTCCTGAAGTGTATCGACCTTGAACGTAGCCTGGTCTTTGGCCGACGAGCCGGGCACGCCTTCAATCAGCATGTCGCGGCTGAACTCGCTGGCGATGACGACCAGCGTGCGGTTGAGCAGGCCGCGGCTTTCCAGGTCCAGAATCAACTGGGCGATCGGCTGGTCGATCTCGCGATGCAGCCGAGCAACTGTTTCATGGCCCGAGTTGTGCGTGTCCCAATGCAAGAACGGGATGTACTCGGTGGTGACTTCCACGTACCGCGCGCCGGCTTCAACCAGCCGTCGGGCCAGCAGGCAGCCCTGCCCAAACCGGCCGGTGTTGTACCGCTCGTAGCTTTCCTTGGGCTCAAGCGAAATATCGAACGCCGCACGCTCCTTGGACGAAAGCAGCCGATAGGCGTTATCCAGCGAACGCAGCATCGATTCCTGTTGATAGTCGCTGAGGTACTGGCGGTGCGGCGAGCGATCGACCAACTGGCGGAAGAAGCGATTCCGGTCGGCGAAGCGGCCGGGCGTCATGTCGCGCGGCGGTCGTACCGCCTGGGCGGCCAGGTGCGGGTAAGGCAGGTTCATTGGCCCGAACTCGCTGCCGAAGAACCCAGCGGTGGTGAACGCCTTGATCTCCTCGTTCTCGCCGATGCCTTCCAGCCGCTGCCCGATGTTGATAAACGCCGGCATCACGTCGTTCCGCGGCCCTAACACGCGAGCGATCCACGCGCCGATGTGTGGGCAAGCCACCGTTTGCGGCGGCACGTAGCCGGTATGCCAGTGGTATTGATGCCGCGAGTGCAGGATGTGGCCCAGGTCGGGCAGAACGTGCGAGCGGATCAGCGTCGCCCGGTCCATCACCGCGGCAATCTGCTCCAGTCCTTGGCAGATCTTGATGTTGTCGACCGCCGTATCGATCGACGGGAAGGTGCTCATCACCTTCTCGATCGGCAGGCCCACTTCAAACGGATGATACCGCTTGGGATCGAACGTTTCCGGGGCTGCCATGCCACCAGCCATCCAGAGCACGATGCAGGCGTCGGCCGTGGGCTCGGGATGTTTTACAGGGTTACCTTCCGCTGCTGGTAACAACCGTGGCTCGCCGGCCATCATTGCGGCCGCCGAAGCCGCGGCCAACTGCCTGAGAAACGCGCGGCGCGTGGCAAACGGTGGCGGGTTCGTATCGCCACTTGGTTGAAAATGGTCCACGTGTTTCATTGGAACGACTCCGAGCAAGGCCGCGCTGGTTGCCGCTAGCGAACCAGTTGGAACTCCGGCAGCATGAACACCGACCACATCAAGTCTTCGACGGCTTGGGGCATGGGGCGGTCGCCGAGCAGATCGCAGCAAAGCGTCAGCTCATCGGGCGTCGGTTCACGCGACAGCGCGTACACAAACAGCCAGCGAGCCAGTTGCTCGGCCGCTTCGGCGTTGGGCTGTGCGCCGCCAAACGCTTTCAACCTCCGCGGGGCTCCCTCGGCGATGGCGTCGGCCAGCAGTTGGCCATTCGCCAGGTCGATGGCTTCCAGCGTGGTCAGTTCGCTGGGCCGCATGCTCACCACCTGGTCGCGGGTGGGACGCCCCAGCGCCGTCAGAAACGCGTTGTTCTTCAAGAGTGACGCCCGAACCATCGGAACCGGCGATTTCCACGCTGCCGCCAATAGCCGAGCCGCGGTTCCATCAACCTTGGCGCTCCAGACCGCTTTCTGCGCCGGCACCGCCGCCTGCCAGTCCTTGGGCTCGGCGGGAAAACGGCCCCGGGCGTTGGGCAATTGCGCCGTCCAATGCCAGGAGCCATCAGTCGCCAGTGTCTGCCAGGTTGCTTGTGTGGCTGATGGCTGCGCTGCGGCATGGTCATCGCCGGTGGTTTCCCACCGGGCCGCGAAGAACACGCCAGCCGGGTTGGGGCCGCTGCCGCCGTTGCGGGCCACGATCAAGAGCTCGTTCTGCCCGGCACGCAGGTGCGGCACCAGGTTAATGACTTCGACCGTTTCCCAGGCGCCATCGGTGGCGACTTGCTGGCCATTGATGTATAGCGTGTAGTGATTGTCGGCCGTGATGATCGCCGCGGCGCGGCGAGGAACCTGCTTCAACTCAAACTGGCGACGGAACGTGACGCTCTCGCCCGCGGCAGCCGGGCCAGCGTGCGACCAGATCCACTGGGCTTCCAGCGGTGGTACTTGCGCCGCCGCGTTGTCGCCATCTTTAAGCTCCAACCGCTGCACGGGCGCGTCCCAGCCTGGCGGTGCCGAGCCAGTGATCTGCCACACGGCATCCATGAACTGTTCGGCGGTCAGGCGGCGGGCAATCGGACCAGCGAAGACGAAGTCCTTGCCGTCGGCTGGAGCATCCTGAGCTGGCGTGGCAGCCTGGTATGCTTGCGACGTGCAGATGTACCGCAACATGGTTTTGAGGTCGTAGCCGCTGTCGGCAAACGTTACCGCCAGGTGGTCGAGCAGGTCGGCGCTCCAGGGCGGCGTATGCATGGCATCGACCGGATGGACGATGCCGCGGCCCAACAGTCGGTGCCAGAGCCGATTAACCATCGTGCGCGTGAAGCGGCCATTCTCGGGGTGCGTCATCAACGCCGCCAGTTGCGTCAGCCTCCGCGGTGGCGGGGCATCGGCATCAATGTTGCCAAGCTCCGGAAACAACCAACCGGGGCGTGCAACGCGATCTAGAGGCTTTTCGCAGCGGTGCAGCGTCAGCGGCCGTTCGGCAATCACGGCCGCCAAGGCATACGTTTCATCGAGCGTCCAGCGGTCGATGAAACTGTCGTGGCACGAAGCGCACTTGAGATTGATGCCCAGGAATACCTGGCTCACGTTTTGGGCAAACTGGATCTCGGTCGCCTGGCTGGCCGAGACTTCGCCCCGCCAGCGGATGCCGCGAATGAAGCCCGCGGACTCGGACGAGGGCGAGATCAACTCCCGGGCAAACTGGTCGTACGGCTTGTTCTCGACCAGCGATTGATACAGCCAGGCGGTGATCTGCTGGCGGCCGCCGGTGATGAAGCCGGTGCCGCTGTAATCGTTCCGCAGCAGGTCATTCCAGAACGTGAGCCAATGCTCGGCGTAGGCGACGTTATCCGCCAGCAGTTCGTCAATCAGCCGCTCGCGCTTGTCGGGCCGGGCGTCGCTCAGGAACGCTTCCAGACGCTCGGGCGGCGGCAGCAGGCCTGCCAGATCGAGCCACACGCGGCGGGCAAACGCGGCGTCGGAGATCGGCTCTGGCCGCGGCTTGCCATGCGCGGCCAGGTAGGCATCGATGATGCGGTCGATCGGGTGGTTGCGGCCGTCTACCGCAGGCGGATACTCCGGCCGCCGCGGATTCAGCGGCGGCTCGTAGCGATCCTTGGCGAATGTGAAGCCAGCTTCCCACGGCAGGCCGCCATCGATCCAGCGCTCGATCGTGGCAATCTCGTCCGCGGCAAGACGCGGCCGGTCCGCAGGCGGCATCTGCGCCTGGGGATCGGACGATTTGAGCAGTTGCACGAGCGACGACTTGACGGCGTCGCCTGGCTCGACGACTGCCGCATCGAGGATCAGCTCGCGCGTGTTGATGGAGAAGCCGCCTTTGGCCTCGTTGCCGCCGTGACAGACAGCGCAGTGTTTGCGCAGGATCGGTACTACGTCATGCGCGAAATCCACCTTGGGCGGATCGGCTGCCGTAGTCGGGATGCTACTAAATCCCAGCCACAGCAGCGTCGCGAATATCTTGCCGATCCAGCGCAGCAGCATTGGCGAGCCGCGGCCCACGGTCGTAAGCGGTAAACCTGCGCGATGCATAGCACTGCCCTATGGATTGGCGGCCGAGCAGGATTCATCGCGCACCAGTGTACCCGATGCGCAATCATTGGTGCCACGATGGCGCATCGCGCGGCGGCCGGTATGTTACTGGGCGTTTTGCGCGTTCTGTCCGCTCTGCGCGTTGCGGCGGATCCGCATGATCCGGCCCCAGTTGACGACATTGGACCGCTTGGCCCAGTCGTCCCACAGCGAGGCCAATTCCTGCACCTTTTCCGGATGCTTGCTGGCGAGGTTCTCGCTCTCGACCCGGTCGTTAGCCAGGTTGTAAAGTTCCCAATCCTGACGGTGATCGGCGACAAGCTTCCACTCACCCAAGCGGACCGCTTTGTTGCCCTGGTGCTCCCAGAACAGCGGGCGAGGCTTGCCCACCGGGCCGGAATCCCCGGCCAATAGCCACGGCGTAAGGCTGATGCCTTGCGGCGGCAGCACCTCTTTACCGTTACGCTCGCTGGGATAGGTGGCGCCCGCCACGTCGAGCAAGGTGGGCATCACGTCGATCACGTGGGCTGGTTCCTGCACCAGGCGGCCCGGCTTGATGGCCGCGGGCCAATGGGCAATGCAGGCCGTGGAAATGCCGCCTTCGTGCGTGTTGATCTTGAACTTGCGCAGCGGGGTATCGGCCACGTTGGCCCATTCCAGCCCCAGGCTGCCGTACGATAGTGCCGTGCCAACGTGGGCACCGGGCTGGCCGCGATTGAACCCGCCGGGACCGCCCTCCGCCGAGCAGCCGTTGTCGGACAGGAACACGATCAATGTGTTCTCAAGGTGTTTCAGCTCCTGGAGCTTGTCGATCAGCCGGCCTACGTTCTGATCGATGCAGTCGATCTGGGCGGCGTAGATCTCCATGCGACGCGCCAAAGCGGCTTTCTCTTCCGCCGACATCTCATCCCAGGGCTTGGCTTCGGGATCGCGAGGGCTGAGTTGAGCATCGGGCGCGACGATGCCGAGTTTCTTCTGACGTTCGAAACGCTGCTGCCGCACCGCATCCCAGCCAATGTTGTAGCGGCCTTTATACTTGGCGATGTCCGAGGGCTTGGCTTGCAGCGGAAAGTGCGGCGCGATGTGGGCCAGGTACAAGAAGAACGGCTGCTGACCTTGCTTGACCGCGCCTTCCACGAACTTGATCGCCCGATCGGTGAAGGTATCGGTCACGTACATATCGTCGGGCGGTTCAACCCGCTGATTGTCGGACACAAAGTACACGTTCCGGCGGACCTTGAGCGTGTCCTTGAAGTACACGCCGCCGCCGTTCGGCGTGCCCCAGTAGCGGTCAAAGCCGCGAGCCAGCGGCCACTGGTCAGGCTTCGCGCCGACATGCCATTTGCCCACCATCAGTGTGGCGTACCCGGCCGGCTTGAGGGCTTCGGCCAACGTCACGCAACGATCGTTCAGGTAGCCCTGGTAGCCAGGCAAACCGTCGTTGCCAGCCATATGCCCAACGCCGGCCTGATGCTGATACAAGCCGGTGAGCAGCGCGGCCCGGGTGGGGCAGCAGCGGGCCGTGTTATAGAACTGCGTGAACCGCACGCCGTTGGCGGCCAGCCGGTCGAGGTTGGGCGTGTTGATCTCGCTGCCGTAGCAGCCCAAGTCCGAGTAGCCCATGTCATCGACGAGGATGACCACGATATTCGGCTTGGCAGGCTGCGAGCCTTCAGCCGCGTGAATGGCCGTGCCGGGAGCGAACCCGGCCCAGGTCAGTAGCCCAACCAGGGCGAGCCAACGGAATGCAGAACGTAAACGCATGGATGCGACCTTAGAGGGGTTGGGGCAATGCCTTCCTTCTGTGAACCGATCAGGACTTTGCGGGCGGGAGCTGCGGCCTGAACAGGGCCGCAGCTTCTCCACACCGCGGTTGCAGGTCGCCCCTCATGCGGCAAGCTTCGAGCGCTCGCGGGAAGCAACCTGCGTTATTGCTTCGGGGTATAGCCGTGCCACACCCATTCGATGGCGTGCGGCAGGAACTGGGCTTTGGCGTTGCGGATGCCGTGACCCGAGTCGCGGCAGAACAGGTACTGATAGGGATAGCCTTTGGCCTTGAGCACTTTGGCCATGCGGTGGTTCGCCTCGACCCAGTCGTGCATGCCGTCGCGCAGCACGTTGGGATTCAGCAGATCGCGGTCGCCTACCGAAAGGAAAATCCGGAGGGGTTTCTTGGGGCTATTGGGGATCAAGGTTTCGTGGAACCCCCAAGCGCCATCGGGCGTCTCCGGATTGAAAGGCCACTGCTGATTGACGAAGGTTCCCGAGGTGGTCAGCACACGGTGATACAGATCGGGGCGGTACCAGGCCATGATCAGGGCCGCCGACCCGCCCGAGCTGGAACCCATGACCGCGCGGCCGTCGGGGTCCTTGGTGAGCTTCACATCGCAATGCTTCTCCACGCGGGGCAGGACCTCGGTCTCGATGTACTCGGCAAACACGCCAGACATCGTGTCATATTCCTTACCCCGTTGGTTCCCCTGCGCGTCGCCGCCGCCGTTGGCGATCATGATGGCGATCATCGCCGGCACGCGTTTTTGGGCGATCAGGTTGTCGAGGATACGCGGCAGCGTCATGTCAGGCTTTCCCTTGGGGCCGTCATGGCAGACCATGAACGGTGCTTCCTCGCCTGGCTTGTACTGCGCAGGGATATAGACCGTGATCTGACGTTCGTAGTCGACTTCTTCGGTTTCGACGATGACCGTCTTGGGGTTGTTGGGATCAACCTTGGAGGAGCCTTTGCGCATGATGCCTGGGCTCAGCAGCTTGGTGTCCCGCGAATTGATCACGAACTGCATCACCTTTCCCTTCGGGACGCCCTCGACTTCCATGCTTTCAGGGGCGGTGACGTAGTCGGGGCCGATCACGAAGTTGCCGTTTTCGTCCGGTCTTGGATGCTCGCCGCGGCCAAGCACCTTGAACTCAGGAGCGCCAGGCGCGTCGTACGCCCGAACGGGAGGTTGGGCGATAGCCGTTCCTGATGCCCAAACCGCGCCAAGAAACGCGGCAAGCGATGTAACGAGCGTGCGGTTGAACATCTCAATTCCTCCCGGTGGGGCAATGATGTGTGAATCTCTAGAGGCAGAGCATCACAGTAATCGGTGCGCGCGTCGCTGACAAATGACGGACCGGTCCCGCGTGCCACGCGCCAAACCGGTCCATCACGCCCCGTCCTTGAACGCATGGGGTGGTTGCCAGCGAGGAGCAATTACGACCGGCTGGGCGGAAGCTGCGGTTTGACCGGCTGGCCGTTGTCGTCCACCGGGTAGAGCGCCTTGTGGGCTTCAAGTTGTGCGATCAGTTTCGTCATCATCTCGTTCAACTGCTGCGGCTCGCTGGCGGCCAGGTCCTTCTGCTCGAACGGATCAGCAGCCAGGTTGAACAACTGGTAATGCGAACCGTTGGAGACTTCCGACGGGAAATAGTGGTAGATCACCTTCCAATCGCCGTCGCGGTAGCTGGTCCAATACGAGGTGCGATGCTGCCCATGCGGATAGTGCATCAGGAAGGTGGATTGCCGGCTGGGATCAGGCTTGCCGGTCAGCAGCGTGTCGAGTCGATAGCCATCGGTCACGTAGCCCTGGGGAATCTGGGCGCCGGCCAAGGGCAGCAGCGTGGGGAAGAGATCGCACACGGAAGCCACCTGGGTTTGGATGGCGCCGGCGGGAATCGGCAACTGCTGCTGCCAGCGATTGTTGGCATCGGCCTTGGCCCAAGCGGCAATGAACGGCACCCGCATACCGCCTTCGTAATGGGCGCCCTTCTTGCCACGCAGTGGTGCCGCGCAGGCAACGTCGTGCTGGTGGCCCAGCGGGGCATCGGAGCCGTTGTCGCCCAGGAAGATCACTAGGGTATTTTCGGCCACGCCCAGCTTCTGGAGATGGTCGAGCACGTCGCCCAGCGACTTGTCCATGCCTTCGATCAGCGTGGCGAACGCTTGGGCCTGTGGCGATTTATCACTGTTCTCGTAGTTGGCGATAAAGCGGCGGTCGGCCTGGAACGGCTGGTGCACCGCGTAATGCGGAAAGTACAAGAAGAACGGCTTGTCTTCTTTCACCGCATTGCCGACAGCCGCCTTGGCTTCCCGGGTGAGGGCTTCGGACAGGAAGATATTCTTGCCGTGATACTTCTCCAGGTGCGGCACGGCGTTGTTCTGCCGAGGCGTGCCGTGGCCGAAGTTTTGCCGCCCATAGTAACTGCCAGGCGCGCCGGCCGAATGGCCGCCGATGTTGACATCGAAGCCCAGCTTGGTGGGATCGGAACCTTCGGCCTCGCGATGGGCGAAGTGGGCTTTGCCGACGAGGATTGTGCGGTAACCGGACTGCTGCAGCAATCGAGGCAGCGTGACATCACGGCTGGTCAAGCCATTCCAGTTCCAGTCGGGCGCGCCGTTGGGGCCGGCATTGTTGCGGTTGGGATTGATCCAGTTGGTAACGCGATGCCGCGCGGCGTTCTGCCCGGTCATGATCGACGTTCGCGTGGGCGAGCACACGCTCATGGCATAGAACTGGTTGAACCGGATCCCTTGGGATGCCAGCCGTTCCATGCTGGGCGTGCGATAGAAATCGTTGAGCGGGTAGCGGCGCGGCTGGCCCTTCTCGTCGGTGAGAAACGGCACCGAGGTGTCCATGATGCCCATGTCGTCGACCAGGAACACCACGATATTCGGCCGGGCTGGTGCGGCTTCTTTGGCCGGCTCGGCGGCGGCCGAACCTGTCCATGCGGCGGCCAGCAGCGCCCAGGCCGCTAGGGATAGCAGCAATGGATGGTGAGATCGTTTCATGGTTTTCTCCCGGCAGCCGTCCAGCGGGGCTGCCAATGTTCGTTATGCGTACGGGCAGTTGAAAGGTACTCGCCAATCTTGGCGGCAATTTCGGGGTACTTGTCGGCCACGTTGGTCTGCTCGGCCAGGTCGTGCTTCAGGTCGTAGAGCACCACCGGCGCATTGGGTCCGCCGGCGCGGATGCCTTTGAAACGCCCCTGGTACAGAGCCGCCTGGCGGAAGCCGCGTTCGTGAAACTCCCAGTACAGAAACTCGTGCTGCTGTTGCTTGGAAGGTTCGCCGAGGAGCGTGGGCGCGAAGCTGATCGAGTCGCGGTCCGGCGGCACCTTGGCTTCGGCCAGTTCAGCGGCCGTAGCCATCCAGTCGCCAAAGTAGCCGACGTGATCACTCACTTGGCCGGCTTGAATCGTGCCGGGCCAC